>Ga0114129_10008398_pt1 | contig 14706 bp, 16 predicted proteins | sample RhiMetdeltSRZDD1_FD_80071 | JGI IMG/M metagenome (GOLD analysis project Ga0114129, IMG submission 80071) | Populus rhizosphere microbial communities from Tennessee, USA - Rhizosphere MetaG P. deltoides SRZDD1 (version 2) (version 2) | ecosystem: Host-associated > Plants > Roots > Rhizosphere >... | reverse complement strand
CTGTTCGTGCAGGCCGATCGCTCCCTGGAGCGTTCGTCGGGCGGCCTCGGCATCGGGCTCACGCTCGTGCGGCAGCTCGTGCAGCTGCATGGCGGCAGCGTCGAGGCGGCGAGTGCGGGACCGGGACGCGGCAGCACGTTCACCGTGCGGCTGCCGGTCCTCGCCGCCCTGCCCGCGCCGGAGGATGGAGCGCAGCCGGCGGTCGCCGGTCCGCCGCAGCGCGTGCTCGTCGTGGAGGACAACGACGACGCGCGCGAGATGCTCCGGAATCTCCTCAGTCTTCTCGGTCACGAGGTGCACGAAGCGTGCGACGGTGCGGCGGGCATCGAAGAGGCGCGGCGTGTGCGGCCCGATGCCGCGCTCATCGACATCGGCTTGCCGGGCATCGACGGCTACGAGGTCGCGCGACGCATCCGCGCGGACGTGCCCGGCGCCCGCCTCGTCGCGGTGACCGGATACGGCCAGCCGGAAGACCGCGAGCGGGCTCTGGCCGCGGGCTTCGACGTCCACCTCGTGAAGCCGGTCGACCCCGAGCAGCTTCAGCGGCTGCTGGCCGGCCGCGTGGGAGGGTCTGGTAGCCTGTAGGGGGTTATGGACCACGAGGACTGGCGGGCTCGGGCCGCGCGGATGGGCCGCACGACCGCGCGACTGCGCGAAGGGCACATGCCCGACGTCCAGGTCTGGTCCACCCGTCACGTGCGGCCGAGTCGCGATCCCTGCATCACGTGCGGCGACCCCCTGGACAGCGGCACGGAAGCGATCGAGGTGTTCACGGTCGAGGGCGTGCGCCTGCTGTTCCACGCGGAATGCCACGACATGTGGGTGGCGTTGCGGGAGCGCTCGAGCCGCAACGGCTAGCGGCGCGGGGCTCCGCCGACCGGGTCGCACGGAGCCCCGCGCCGGCCGCGTTACTTCATCTGCACGCTGGTCGCCTCGTTTTTCCCGTCGCGCTCCTCGTAGGACACGGTGATGTCCGCGCCCTCCTTGAGCATGTCGAGGGCGATCCCTTCCGGAATGGCGATGCGCGTGCCGTCCTCCAGCGTCACGGTCCGATCACCGGTGTCGATCGTCTTCACCTTGCCCTGCACCTCGGCGCCGAGCGCGACGGCCGGAGCGGCGAGCAGCACGATCACGAGCGCGAGTCGAAGTAGACGTGTCATCGGCAGAGTCCTCCTGTTCGCGTGAGCTCCTGAGAGCCTGATCGGCGATTTCAGAGGAGCGGGCGCGGAGGACCGCGCGAGGACGCCCACCGAGCGGGCGGCGCCGGTAAGACATCGGCGGCGGGCGCGGCGACGGATTCCGGCGCCGCGTGCAGCACGCCGCGCAGGTTGGGCTCGCCGACGTCGGCGCCGAGCAGCGCGAGACGGATGCGGATCTCTTCGCCGTCGAGCAGATCGTCGTTTTCGAACGCGGGCGAGGACGACAGACGATTGAGGTGAACCTCGGCGAGACGCCGCTCGACGCCCGCGAGGAGGAGAAGCGCGCCAAAGCATCCAACGGCGACGGCGCGGTGACGCCGCAGATCCACCGGCTCAGCGTACCTCGCCTTTCAACTCCCGGCTCGCTATACTCCAGCCCACTTCGCGCCGGAGGTGTGAATCCCGATGTGCTCACTCGTCCCGACCGCGACGCTTGCTCTGCTCCTGGCGCTCGCCGCCGCCGCCGCGGCCTTCGAGGGCGAGGCGCAGCTGCACGAGGCGGCCAAGAAGGAAAAAGAGTTCACCTGGTACACGGCGCACTACGACTCCGAGACGGCCGCCGCCGTCTGCAACGGGTTCGAGAAGAAGTACGCGGGCGTGAAGTGCAACTACGTCCGCACGACGGCGCAGGTCGCTTACCAGCGTCTGTCGCAGGACATGAAGGGCGGCCTCGCCATCGCGTCGGTGATCTCGTCGACGGACACGAGCCATCACGGGAAGATGAAGAAGGACGGCTGGCTGCAAGCCTACCGTCCCAAGAACATCGGCGAGCAGATCGCGTCGTTCAAGCCGTTCAACGATCCCGACGATCAGTTCGTGGCCACCGCGGCCGGCCTGGTGCTCATCAACTACAACACGAGCCTGGTGTCCGAGAAGGACGCACCGAAGAAGTGGACGGACCTGCTCGACCCGAAATGGAAAGGCAAGCTCTCGATCGGGCATCCGAGCTTCAGCGGGTACGTCGGCACCTGGGTGGTGCAGATGAAGAAGATGTACGGCTGGGACTACTTCAAGAAGCTCGAGCTCAACAAGCCGCGCATTGGCCGCTCCATCAACGACACGGTGACGATGCTCAACGCCAAGGAGAGCTGGGTCGGCGCCGGCCCGCTGGCGACGACGCTGCAGAGCAAAGACAAGGGCAACCCCGTCGGCGTGGCCTATCCGGAGGACGGCGCGATCCTCATGATCTCGCCGTCGAGCATCTTGAAGAACGCGCCCGCCCCGAGCACGGCAAAGCTCTTCGTGGAGTACCTGCTCTCGCGCGACGCCAACGAGATCATGGTGAAGTTCCGGCAGGATCCCGTGAACGTCCACGTCAAGCCGCTGCCGGGCGGCAAGTCGATCGCCGAGGTCAAGACGGTCCGCCCGACGTACGAGGAGATCGACAAGGGCATCCCCGAGGTCAAGGAGCTGTTCCGGGACACGTTCGGGATTTGAGGGCGTGGACCGGTCGCGCCTGGTCTGGCTGCTGTTCGTCGTCCTGCTGCTCGTGCTCGTCATCAATCCGCTCGCGCGGCTGTTCTGGGTTTCCTTTCAGGATCCCGACGGCGGCGGGCTGACGCTCGCAAACTACCTCACGGCCTTCGGCCGCTGGCGCTACGTCGAGGCCCTCGTCAACTCGCTGCTCGTCGGCCTCGCGGTGGGCGCGCTCGGCATCGTCTTTGGCGTGCCGATGGCGTGGGCGGTGTCGCGCACGGACATGCCGGGTAAGGGGCTCGTGTGGGCGGCCATTCTCGGCACGTTCATCGTCCCGAACTACCTGGGCGCCGTCGCGTGGATCCTGCTGGCCGGCCCGAACGCCGGCTGGCTCAACCGTGTGTGGATGGCGGTGACCGGGGCCACCGCGGGGCCGTTCAACATCTACAGCATGGCGGGTCTCGTGCTCGTCATCGCGATCTATTCCTATCCGTACGTCTTCGTCTTCACGCGCTCGGCGCTCGATCTCATCTCGTCCGAGATGGACGACGCGGCCACCACGCTCGGCGCCGGCGTCCTGCGGCGCACGCTGCGTATCACGCTGCCACTCACGCTGCCCGCCGTGCTTGCCGCCTTCATCGTGGCCTTCCTGGAGGCCATCGCGCTGTTCGGCGTGCCCGCGCTCATCGCTCTGCCGGGACGCTTCCAGGTGATGACGACGATGCTCTGGCAGTTCTTCGAGTTCCCGCCGAAGGTGGAGGTCGCCGCCGCCTACTCGATGCCGCTGCTGGCGATCACCGTCGGACTGTTCTGGCTCCAGCGCCGGATCATCGCGCGCAAGGGCTACGTGGCGCTCACCGGCAAGGGCGGCGAGCGCCGGCTGATCCGGCTGGGTCGGTGGCGCTGGGGGCTGCTGGCGTGGTGCCTGTTCGTGACGTCGCTGTCGTTCTTTCTGCCGATGCTGGTCGTGCTGCAGGCGGCGTTCGCCAAAGCCTGGGGTCGCGGCTTCTCGCTCGACAACCTCACCCTGCGCAACGTCCTGTTCGTGCTCGTCGACCAGCGGGCGACGCAAACGGCCGCCTGGCACACGTTCGTCTACGGCGGCACGGCGGCGCTCATCGCGCTGGTCCTGGCGCTCGCCATCGCGTATGTCGCCCATCGCCGCCTCGTCCCGTTCGCGAGCGGCCTCACCTACATCGCGATGGCGCCGTTCGTGATCCCGGGCATCGTGCTGGCCATCGGCTTCTACGCCGCCTACACGCGGCAGCCGCTCGTGCTCTACGGCACCGCGTGGATCCTGATCCTCGCGTTCGCCACGCGCTTCCTGCCGATCGCGTACGCCAACAGCGATGCCGCTATCCGTTCGATCAATCCCGAGCTCGAGGACGCCGTGCGGATCCTCGGCGGCAGCCGGGCGTTGGCGCTGCGCCGCGTGGTGACGCCGCTGCTGCAGCGCGGGCTCGCCGGCGCGTTCATCCTGGTGTTCATTCCGGCCACGCGCGAGCTGTCGTCGGCGATCTTCCTCTACACGACAGGCACGCAGGTGCTCTCCGTGCTGCTCTTCGACAAGAGTGACGAGGGCAACTTCGAGCTACTCTCGTCGATCGGGCTCGTCCTCGTCGTCGTCACGGTCGCGTTGGTGATGGTGGGCTTCCGCGTGATCGGGCGCGACTTCATGCTGCGCCGCACGAGCACATAGGCGGCCGCCTTGAGCAAGCTCGTCCTGCGCGACGTCACCTGCCGGTTCGGTGCGGTCACGGCCGTGGATCGGGCGTCGCTGGCGCTGGCCCGCGGCGAGTTCGTCTCGCTGCTGGGGCCCTCGGGCTGCGGCAAGACGACCACGCTGCGGATGATCGCGGGGTTCCTCGATCCGACGGAAGGCACCATCGAGCTCGACGGCTGCACGATCTCGGCGCCGGCCGGCTCGCTGCCGCCGGAGCAGCGCGGGATGTCGATGATCTTCCAGTCGTACGCGATCTGGCCCAACATGACGGTGGCCGACAACGTCGGCTTCGGTCTCGAGGTGCGGCGTCGGCCGCGCGCCGAGATCCGCGAGCGGGTCGATCGCATTCTGGACGTCGTCCGCATGCGTCACCTCCGCGACCGGTATCCGGCCGAGCTGTCGGGCGGCCAGCAGCAACGGGTCGCCCTGGCCCGGGCGATCGTCGTGCAGCCCGACGTCCTGCTCCTCGATGAGCCTCTGAGCAACCTCGACGCAAACCTGCGCGAGGAAATGCGTTACGAGATTCGCCGCCTGCACGACGAGTTTCACATCACGACCGTCTACGTCACCCACGACCAGGCGGAGGCCATGGTGACGTCCGACCGGATCGCCGTCATGAACGCCGGGCGCATCGAGCAGGTGGACGAGCCGCGCGCCCTGTACGCGCGGCCCCGCACGCGGTTCGTCGCGGGGTTCATCGGCCGTACGAATTTCCTCGAGGGCGAGGTGCGCGGCGACGAGCTGGTGTTCGACGGCTTCGCGATCCCGCGGGCGCGGCTCGCCGACGCCACGGCAGCGGCCGGACGCGTGACGTTCTCTCTGCGACCGCAGAGCGTGCACCTGCACCGCCAGCCACCCGCCGCATCGGATCGCGCCGCGCTGCTGCCGGGACGCGTCGTACAGCGCGCGTACCTGGGCGAGCACTGGGACTACGCGGTGCGGCCCAAGGACGGAGCCCTGGTGCTGCGCGTGACGGCGCGGCCCCACGAGGTCTTCGAGGTCGACGAGGACGTCTGGCTCGAGCTCGATGCGCGCCAGATGGCGCTCATTGCAGACTGACGCCGCGGGTTGGCGGTGGCGGGCGCTGCACCGCCACCCCCGCCCCGCGACCTCGGTCGCAGCCGGTTCCTGCTACTGGTCGCGGAAGAGAATGGTGTAGATGAGCCCCAGGGCGCCGCACGCGGCGACCATGAACAGGATCATCGCGATCCCGGGGTAGCCCAACACGCGAAAGTCGGTCTCGATGCGGAGCGCGAGCGCCGCACCGACGATCAGCGCGGCGAGCAGCAGCCCGACCGTGATCCGGTTGGCGATCTTCTGGCACGCGCGCATGAACGCGGCCTGATCCAGCCCCTCCACCCGCACGGGCACGTCGCCTTCGGCGAGCCGCTCGAGGATCTGATTCGCCCGGCGCGGCAGCTGCTGCGCGACGTCCTTGAGCTCGAGCAACGCTGTCCACGCGCTCTCCGGCTTCATGGCCCCGACGACGCGATGCTGGACGATGTCGTCGACGTGCCGACGGAAGGCCGCCTGCGGGCGGAAGTCGGGATCGAGGCCCCGCGCGACCTCGTCGAGATTCAGCAGCGTCTTGCCCAGCATCATCGCTTCGGCGGGTAGCCGCAGCCCGGCCTCGGCCGCGACGCGTGTCATCTGGAGGATCAGCCGTCCCGTGGCGAGCTGGCTCACGCTGGCGTCACGCTGGCCGGCCACGAGCTCGCGCATGCGCCGCTCGAACTCCTCGGCCTTCAGATCCTCGCGCGCCTCGCCCAGCCGCAGCGCGTGCTTGGCCGCCTCGTCGCCGCGCCCGTCGGCGATCGCCGACAGCAGCTGCAGCAGCAGGTCCTGAAAGCGTGGCGTGAGGTGCGCGACCATCCCGAGGTCCAGCACGGCCAGACGTCCGTCGCGCGTCACGAGCAGGTTGCCCGGGTGTGGGTCGGCGTGGAAGAAGCCGTCGACGAAGATTTGCTGCAAGTACGCCGCGAACAGCACGTCGGCGAGGTCGCCCGGTGCGATCTCCGTGCGCGCTACGCGGCTCAGCGCGGTCACTTTCGTGCCGCTCACGTAGTCCATCGTCAGCACGCGCGACGTCGAATAGTCCGCCACCGGCTGCGGCACGAACACGCGCTCGAAGCGCTGCAGATTGCGACCGAGCACGCGCAGGTTCTCCGCCTCGATGCGGTAGTCGAGCTCACGCAGCAGCGTCGCGCGGAAATCACGCACAAGGCGCCCGACGTCGTAGCGGGCGGCCGTCGCCGACACGCGCTCGGCCAGCGACGCCACGGATTCGAGCACCTCGAGATCGTCGGCGGCCTGCAGGCGGATGCCCGGACGCTGCACCTTGACGGCGACCTCGGTGCCGCCGCGCAGCACGGCACGGTGCACCTGCCCGAGCGAGGCGGCGGCGAGCGGCTTGCTGTCGAAGTCCTTGAATGCCTTCGAGAGGCGCACACCGAGCTCCTCGCGCAGCGTCTTCTCGACGTCGCTGAACGGAATCGGCGCGACCTCGTCCTGCAGCCGCGACAGCGCCGTGAGGTAAGAGTCCGGCAAGAAGTCGGCGCGGGTCGACAGGATCTGCCCGAGCTTGACGAACGTCGGGCCGAGGTGCTCCAGATCGTGGGCCAGCTCTTCGGGCGCCGCGGCGCCCGGATCGGCGGGCGGCAGATCCTCCGCGAGGATCTCCTCGAGGCTGGCGCGCGAGAGGAGATCCGAGCGGCCGTATTTGAAGAGGATCAGCGCAAGGTCGCGGTAGCGCCCCAGGCGGCGCGGCTGAAGCGACGGCAGCGCCATGCGCTCGGCGCGGTCAGGCGGCGCGCCGCCGCCCCTGCGCCTTCCGGGTCTTCCGCGGGCCGCGGCGCGGCCGCGGCGTCGAACGCGGCGCGGCCCGCTTGGCGCGCGCCGCGGCGCTGCGAGTGATCTGCGTGGCGGCGTCGGTTGTCTCCCGGGTGACCTGCGCGCCACTGTCGGTCATCGCGCGGGCCGCAGCGATCGCGCCTCTGGCGAGGCCCCGGGCGACGGCGGTGGTCACCTCGACGGCCCGGACGCCGGCGTCGATCGCGGTCTCGGTCACGGTCGTGGGATCGGGCAGCTGAAACGTTTGCCTGCGTCGGTTCGCCATGGCGCTGTCCTCCATGGACGTGTTGAGCAACTGCAGTGCCAGCGACACGGGCCTTGCGTGGCGCCCGCAAGCCATGAAATGCTGCGCGGCCGGAGGTGCATATGGTCGGCAAGCGCTCGCTCGTCGTGGGTATCGGACTCGTGATCGTCAGCGCGTGGCTCGTCGCATCGATGCCGCGCGCAGGAGCACAGGCGCCGGAGCGCCTGGGGAAGGTCAACTTCCCGACGTCGTGCAGTCCCGCCGTGCAGCCGCAGTTCGAGCGCGCGGTCGCGCTCCAGCACTCGTTCTGGTTCGCCGAGGCGATCAAGGGATTCAACGCGGTCGCCGCCGCCGACCCGTCGTGCGGCATCGCGCACTGGGGCGCCGCCGTCGCGTCGCTCGGCAACCCGCTGGGCGGTACTCCGACACCGCGCGGTCTGCAGGAGGGCACGGCGGCCGTCGCGCGCGCCAAGGCCGCCGGCGCCAAGACCGCACGCGAGCAGGACTACATCGCGGCCATCGAGACGTTCTACAAGGACGCCGACCGGGTCGAGCACAAGACCCGCGCGCTCGCCTACGAGAAGGCGATGGAAGCGCTGATGCAGAAGTATCCGACCGATCGCGAGGCGGCCATCTTCTACGCGCTGGCGCTCAACATCACGCTCAATCCGAACGACAAGAGCTACGCCAACCAACTGAAAGCGGCGGCGATCCTGGAAAAAGCCTTCGCCGAGCAGCCCGAGCACCCCGGCGTCGCGCACTATCTGATCCACTCCTACGACTTCCCGCCGATCGCCCAGAAGGGCCTGCCCGCGGCGCGCCGCTACGCGTCGATCGCGCCGTCGGCGCCCCACGCCCAGCACATGCCGTCGCACATCTTCACGCGGCTCGGCTACTGGCAGGATTCGATCGACAGCAACCGCGCCTCCGCGGCGGCCGCCAAGGCCGAGCTCAAGATGGCCAACCTGGACGCCGGCTCGTACAACGCGCTGCACGCGATGGACTACATCACGTATGCCGCGCTGCAGCTCGCCAAAGACAAGGAGGCGCGCGGCGTCCTGGACGAGGTGCTCAGCATCGTGAAGATCGACTCCGAGCAGTTCGGGGCAGCCTTTGCCTTCGCCGCCATCCCCGCGCGCTACGCGCTGGAGCGCCGCGCCTGGACGGAGGCGGTCGACCTGCCGCTGCACCCGCAGACCCTGTCGTGGTCCAAGTTCCCGCAGGCGGAGTCGATCAACGCCTTTGCGCGCGGGCTCGGCGCCGCGCGCAGCGGCAACGTGGCGGCTGCGAAGAAGGAGGCGACGCGGCTGGAATCGCTGGCCTACGCGCTGACGACCGCCAAGAACGCTTACTGGGCCGAGCAGGCGGAGATCCAGAAGCTCGCGGTGAACGGCTGGATCGCGCGGGCCGAGGGCCGCAACGACGAGGCGCTGGCGCTGATGCGGCAGGCCGCCGAACGGGAGGATGCGACCGAGAAATCCCCCGTCACGCCGGGCGCCATCCAGCCCGCTCGCGAAATGCTGGCCGAGCTGCTGCTCGACACCGGCCAGGCCGCCAAGGCGCTCGCCGAGTTCGAGGCCTCGCAGAAGACGGAGCCCAATCGTCTGCACGGACTGGCGGGTGCGGCGCGCGCCGCGGAGGCCGCCGGCGACCGCGCCAAGGCGCGGACGTACTACACGAAGCTGATCGAGCTGACGAAGACCGCGGACACCGAGCGACCCGAGGTCGCCAAGGCCAAGGCCTTCGTCGGCAACTGAGCGGTATGCCCACGCTGGTGATGCTGCCGCCGCAGGAGGCCAAGACGCGCGACTGGGCCGCGCGCGTCAAGGCCGGCGTTCCGGCGCTCGAAGTCATCGTGGCGGAGGACGAGGCGTCGGCGCGCGCAAGTCTCGCGCGCGCCGACTGCGCGTTCGGCACGCTGCCGCCCGACCTCTTGACGCAGGCGACGCGACTGCGCTGGCTGCAGGCGCCGCAGGCCGCGCCGCCGGCGGGCTACTACTACCCGGCCCTCGTCCAGCATCCGGTCGTCGTGACGAACTTCCGCGAGATCTACAACGACCACATCGGCGCCCACATCATGGCCTTCGTGCTGGCTTTCGCGCGCGATCTGCACCGCTATCTGCCGCAGCAGGCGCGGCGCGAATGGAAGCCGGCGCCGCTCGACACGGGCGTCGTGCACCTGCCCGCGGCGACCGCGCTGATCGTCGGCGTCGGCGGGATCGGCGCCGAAGCGGCGCGGCTCGCCGCGGCGTTCGGCATGACGGTGCTCGGTGTCGATGCGCGGCGCACGGACGCCCCGGCGGGCGTGGCCGAGCTGCACCGCCCGGAGATGCTCGACGCGCTGCTCCCGCGCGCCGACTTCGTGATCCTCACCGTCCCGCACACGCCCGCCACCGAGGGCTTCATGAACCGCGCGCGCTTTCAGAAGATGAAGCGCACGGCCTTCTTCATCAACATCGGACGTGGCAAGACCACGCGCCTCGACGATCTCGTGGCGGCGCTGCGCGCGGGCGAGATCGCCGGCGCCGGGCTCGACGTCTTCGAGCAGGAGCCGCTGCCGGCCGATCACCCCCTGTGGAACATGCCCGGCGTGCTGATCACACCGCACACCGCCGGCTTCGGCCCCCATCTCGACGAGCGGCGGTTCGAAATCCTGCTCGACAACTGTCGCCGCTTCGCCGCCGGCCAGCCGTTGCGCAACGTCGTCGACAAGTCCGCCTGGTTCTGACCGCCCCCCTCAGGGCTTGAAGACGTCGACACCAACCAGCACGACCTTCGCGCCGGAGCGGTTTTCCGCCCAGTGCTCGACGTCGCGGGCTTCGGTGATGACGCCGCCGGGGCCGACCATCTTTTCGTAGCCGCCCTGGCGCAGCTCGGTGAGGTTGCCCTGCAGCACGTACGCGAACGCGGGCCGCTGTTTGTGGCTGTGGAAGCCGGCCACGCCGCCCGGCTCGAACGTGATCGTGCGCAGCCGTAGCTGGTAGCCGGGAAAGTCGGGCGCCAGATCGATGGTGCTCTCGACCTTCGCGTCGAGCCCTTTGTTGTCCGCCGGCGGGCTCTGCTGTCCCACCGCCGATCCCAGCCCGAACCCGATACCGAGAGCGACCACGACCGCGAGCACGACGCTGACGTGCGATCTGTTCATGGCTGCCTCCTGTGCCGCGATACTAGGACGCTGCAGAGGGTTGCACAACTTACGCTGGCGTCGTTCTTGCGAGAGAAACCTCAGCGGAGGTGCTCGCGCCATGACGACCATCCTGTTGGTGATCGTGATTCTCCTGCTGATCGGCGCCCTGCCCGCCTGGCCGTACAGCACCGGTTGGGGGTATTACCCGAGCGGCGGGCTCGGACTCATTTTGCTGATCCTGATCATTCTGATGCTGACAGGCCGCGTGTAACGGGCAGTGGCCGCGTCGCCCGCCACGTGAGGGCGATCGCGGCCACCTGCAGCAGCGCCGCGAGCAGAAACGGCGCGCCCGGCAGGTCGCTTCCCGGGGCGATGAAGTGCGCGAACGTGAGCGTGAAGAGCCCGGGGCCGATCAGATCGGCGATGCCGCGCAGGCTGCCGTCGAGGCCCTGCAACCGTCCCTGCTCGGTCGCAGTCACGTGACGCGTCATCAATCCCTGTGACGCCGCCCACGAGAGTCCCCAGATCGAGAGCAGCGCAATCCCAATGCAGAACAGCGCGCCGGTCGGCGCCAGGCCATAGGTGGCAAACCCGGCGGCGCCGGACGCGAGCCCCCACACCAGCGCACGCGTCTCACCGAAGCGGCGCACGAACGGCGCCACGAGCGCGCCCCGCACGATGAGCGAGCCGACGCCAACTCCCGCCAGCGCGAGCCCGACGGCGCGCGCGTTCCAGCCATACCGATAGGTCGCGTACAACACGAACGTGCTCGGCAGGGCGGCGTGCGCGACGTGGCGCAGGAACATCATCGCGGCCAGGCCGCCAGCGCCGGCCGGCCGCGGAGGATCGCGAGCGCGCCGACCGGATTGGCCCGCCGCCACGCCAGCGGGGCGCGGCGCTCGGGTGGAAGCGACTCCGGAAGCACGAAGAGGCCGTACGCCGCGTTGAGCAGGCTCAGACCGGCCGCCACCCAGAACGGCACGCGCGGTCCCAGCGAGCCGAGCACTCCACCGAGCGCGGGCCCGAGCACGAAGCCCAGACCGAACGCCGCGCCGAGCATGGCGAAGCCGGCCGCGCGCTCCTGCTCTGGCGTGACGTCCGCGACGTACGCGCCGGCGGCGGTGATGCTGGCCGACGTCACGCCGGACAGCACGCGGCCGAAGAGCAGCCAGCCGGGGTTCGGCGCCAGGGCCATCAGCACGTAGTCCAGGCCGAGCCCGAGGTTCGACAGCAGGATGATCGGACGACGGCCAAAACGGTCGGACAGCGCGCCGAGCACGGGCGAGGCGACGAACTGCATCGCCGCGAAGAGCGTGAAGGCGAGGCCGTAGATCTCCGCGGCGCGCGCGGTGTCGCCGCCGAGGAAGCTCACCACGAGCGGGGCCAGCACCGGCGCGATGAGACCGATGGCGAGCATGTCGAGCAGAACGGTGACGAAGATGAACGCGAGGGCCGCGCGGCGTCTCATCGCTCGGACAGAGGATGGGCGACGCGGTGAGGCCCGTCAAGCCGCGCACGGCGCGGTTGACCGCGCCGCGCGCACGTCGTAAGGTCTGCCGCCATGAGCGATCTCTGTTTTCTCACCGCCGTCGAGCTGGCCGACCGCATCCGGCGTCGCGATCTGTCCGTGACCGAGGTCGTCCGCGCGCATCTGGCACAGATCGAGCGCGTGAACCCCGCCGTCAACGCGATCGTCACCCTGACCGCCGAGCGCGCCCTCGACGAGGCGAAGCGGAAAGATGCAGAGCTCGCGCGCGGCGCCGCGGGCGGTCCCCTGTTCGGGCTGCCCGTCGCGCACAAGGATCTGGTGCCGACGAAAGGCATCCGCACGACGTTCGGCTCGCCGATCTATCGTGACAACGTGCCGACGGTGGACGCGCTGATCATCGAGCGGCTGCGCGCCGCGGGCGCCGTGACGCTCGGCAAGACGAACACGCCGGAGTTCGGCGCCGGCTCGCAGACCTTCAACGAGGTCTTTGGCCGCACGCTGAACCCGTACGACCCGGGCAAGACGTGTGGCGGATCGTCGGGCGGCGCCGCCGTGGCCCTCGCCTGCGGCCTGGTGCCCATCGCCGACGGCAGCGACACCGGTGGCTCGCTTCGCAACCCCGCCGCGTTCTGCAACGTCGTCGGCCTGCGCACCTCGCCGGGCCGCGTGCCCGTGTGGCCGCGGGAGATGGCGTGGTCGGCATTGAGCGTGCAGGGTCCGATGGCGCGCACGGTGGCCGATGTCGCGCTGCTGCTCAGCGCGATGGCCGGCCCCGATCCGCGCTCGCCCATCGCGATCGCGGAGTCCGGCGAGCGGTTTCGCCGGCCGCTCGATCGAGACTTCCGTGGCGTGCGCGTCGCGTGGAGCCGCGATCTCGGCGGCCTGCCGATCGATCACCGCGTGACGGCAACGCTCGAGGCGCAGCGCAAGGTCCTCGAGAGCCTCGGCTGCGCGATCGACGAGGCGCAGCCCGACCTGCACGACGCGCGCGAGATCTTCCAGGCGCTGCGCGCGTTCGCATTCGCGACACGGTACGGGCCGATGCTGGCCGAGCATCGACATCAGATCAAGGACACGGTCATCTGGAACACCGAGCAGGGGCTCAAGCTCACCGCGCGCGAGCTGGGCGAGATCGAGGTGAAGCGCACCGCGCTCTACCACCGCGTCCGCGAGTTCATGGAGCGCCACGAGTTCCTCGTGCTGCCGGCCACGCAGGTGCCGCCGTTCGACGTGACGCAGCCGTACGTGACCGAGATCGAGGGCGTGGCGTTGCCGACCTACATCGATTGGATGCGGGCGTGCTCGGACATCACGGTGACGGGATTGCCCGCCATCTCGGTGCCCGGCGGTTTCACCGCCGATGGCCTGCCGGTGGGACTGCAAATCGTGGGGCGGCACCAGGACGACTGGGGCGTGCTGCAGCTCGCGCACGCCTTCGAGCAGGCCACGGGCTTCGGCCGCCGGCGGCCGCCGGTGGCGGCATGAAGCTCGTCCGCTACGGCCGTGCGGGCGCGGAGAAGCCGGGTGTCATCGACGCCGCCGGCGCCGTCCGCGATCTGTCGCGCGTCGTGAAGGACATCACCGTCGACGTGCTCGCGCCGGCCGGGCTCAAGCGGCTGCGCGCGCTGAAGCTCGAGCGGCTTCCTCTCGTCCGCGGGCGGCCGCGGCTCGGCGCGCCGCTCGCCGGCATCGGCAAGATGGTCTGCATCGGTCTCAACTACAGCGACCACGCGCGCGAGGTCGGACGCCCCGCCCCGGACGAGCCCACGCTCTTCATCAAGGCCAACAGCGCGATCAACGGCCCCTACGACCCGATCGTGCGCCCGCGGGGCGCGACCAAGCTGGATTACGAGGTCGAGCTGGCCGCCGTCATCGGGCGCGACGCCCGCAACGTGAGCGAGGCCGACGCGATGAAGCACGTCGTCGCGTACACGATCGTGGACGACGTCTCGGAGCGCGCGTTCCAGATGGAGCGCGGCGGCACGACGACCAAGGGCAAGAGCGCGGACACCTTCGCGCCGATCGGCCCCTGGCTCGTCACCGCCGACGAGGTGGGCGACCCGCAGACGCTCGAGGTGTGGACGACGGTCAACGGTGAGTCGCGCCAGCGCGGCCACACCAAGGACATGATCTTCTCGGTGCGCACGTTGGTGGCCTACGTGAGCCAGTTCATGTCACTGCGCGCGGGCGATCTCATCTCCACCGGCACGCCGGCCGGCGTCGCGCACGGGATGAAGCCGCCGCGCTATCTGCAGCCCGGCGACGTGGTGGAGATGGGGATCACGAAGCTCGGTGCGCAGAAGAACCGCGTCGCCGCGGGGTGATTTCTCCATGAGGGCGTGTGCGACCGCCGCGACTGCGCTGCTCCTTCTGGCGCACGTTGGCGCTGCCTTGGCCGCCGAGGTGGCGGTCCTGATGCCGAAGTCCTCGCCAGCGGCGGGGCCGAGATCGCGATCGTCCAACCGATCGTCGTCCTCGGCGTCTCCGGCGTCGAGCTCGTCGGGCCGCTGCCCGACGAGCTGCAGAACAAGACGGACTTCGTCTTCATGGCCGGCGTCGGCGCGAACGCCAAGGATGCGGCGACGGCGCAGGCGTTCATCCGCCATCTACTGACGGCAGAGTCGGCGCGTGTGATCAAAGCGAAGGGTATGGAGCCCG
>Ga0114129_10008397_pt1 | contig 14707 bp, 16 predicted proteins | sample RhiMetdeltSRZDD1_FD_80071 | JGI IMG/M metagenome (GOLD analysis project Ga0114129, IMG submission 80071) | Populus rhizosphere microbial communities from Tennessee, USA - Rhizosphere MetaG P. deltoides SRZDD1 (version 2) (version 2) | ecosystem: Host-associated > Plants > Roots > Rhizosphere >... | reverse complement strand
GCTCACGCGCTTCGGCGAGAACCGCGTCCAGGAGGCGCGGCCCAAGATCGAAGCGCTGGCCGGAGGCGAGCCGCCGATCGAGTGGCACCTGATCGGACACCTGCAGTCGAACAAGGCCAAGCTCGCGGCGGCGCTGTTCGACTGGGTGCACTCGGTGGATTCCGGAGCCCTGGCGCGCGAGCTCGACCGTCGCGCGGCCGAAGCCGGCCGGCGGCTCGTCGTGCTGGCGGAGGTGAACACGAGCGGCGAGGCGTCGAAATACGGCGTCCCGCCGGACGGCGCGGGTCCCTTGATCGAGACGCTCCTCGCGTGCTCCGCCCTCGAGCCGCGGGGCCTCATGACCGTGGGACCGCTGACCGTCGATCCCGATCGCGCGCGCCGGGCGTTCCGCGACCTCGCGGACACCCTGCGGGAAGTGCGCCGGCAGTTTCCCGGCGCCCGACTCGACCAGCTCTCCATGGGGATGAGCGGGGACTTCGAGATCGCGATCGAGGAAGGCGCGACGATCGTGCGCGTGGGAACGGCGCTCTTCGGGCCCCGGACGTGATCGGGGCGGGCATGGGACGGGGAACGAGAGGGAGGGCCGGATCGGATGTTCGTGTTCGGGAACTTCCTGTCCGCCGTGGCGGGCATCCTCCACTACATCATCTTCCTCTACACCATCGTCATCGTGGTGCACGCGCTCCTGTCGTGGGTGCGTCCCGATCCCTACAACCCGATCGTGCGCACGCTGGCCGCGCTCAGCGACTTTCTTCTGAATCCCATCCGGCGCCTGGTGCCCATGCACGCGCTGGGCGTGGATCTGTCGCCGATCCTGGCCATCCTGCTCCTGCAGTTCACGGACCTGTTCGTCGTGCGGTCGCTGTCGGACCTCGCGGCGCGGATGTGAGGCGCGGGCGGCGCCGCGGACCCGCCTCGAGGTGCGCGTGAGTCCCGGCGGCGCGCGCACGCAGGTGATGGGCCGGCTCGCCGACGGGCGCCTCAAGGTGCGCGTGGCGGCGCCGCCGGAGCGCGGGCGGGCGAACGCCGAGCTGGTCGCGTTCCTGGCCCGCGAGCTGGGATTGCGTCGCGGCGAGGTGCGCATCGCGACCGGGGTGTCGTCGCGCGACAAGGTGATCGAGATCGACGCCGCGCCCGAGCGCGTACGCCGGTGGCTGGAATCGGTGGAGAAGGGGACATGAGCGTGACCGAAGCACGGGAGACGAGCGAGAGGAGCCGGGAGATCGCCGAGGCGGCGGACTTCCTGCGTGCCCGCGGCGCCGTCCGTCCGGAAGCCGCGATCGTGCTCGGCACCGGGCTGGGCTCGCTCTCGGCGTCGCTCACGGTCGACGCGGTCGTGCCCTACCGCGACATCCCGCACTTCGCGCACTCGACCGTGGAGTCGCACGCCGGCGAGTGGGTCTCGGGGCGCATCGACGGCCACCCCGTCGTCGTGCTGCGCGGACGCACGCACTACTACGAGGGCTACACGATGAAGCAGGTGACGTTCCCGGTGCGCGTGCTGCGCGCCCTGGGAGCGGACACGCTGATCCTCACCGGCGCGGCCGGCGGGCTCAACCCGCACTTCACGCTCGGCGACCTGTGCGCCGTCGTGGATCACGTGAATCTCATGGGCGACAATCCGCTGCTCGGTCCCAACGACGAGTCGCTCGGCCCGCGCTTTCCCGACATGAGCGAGCCCTACGATCGCGGGCTCCTGGGCCTCGCCCAGCGCGTGGCGCTCGAGCAGGGCGTGCGCCTCGTCCAGGGCGTGTTCGTCGGCGTCGCGGGTCCGAACCTGGAGACCGCCGCCGAGTATCGATTCCTGCGCCAGCTCGGCGCGGATGTCATATCCATGTCGATCGTGCCCGAGACCCTGGTCGCGGTGCACGGCGGCATGCGCGTGCTCGCGCTCGTGGTTGTCACGGATCTGTGTTTGCCGGACCGGCTCGAGCCGGTTCGCATCGAAAACGTGGTAGCCGTCGCGGGCCGCGCGACACCGGCTCTCGATCGCGTCCTCGTGGGAGTGGTCGCGGCGGGAGCCAAACGCAGAGGCGAATCTCAAGTCGAGGAAACCAGGGGACGATAACGCTGCGCAGGCCCGCCCCGGGCCGCCACGCCCACTCGGATCCAAAGAGGAAGCTCGCACGCCATGACGACGCGCAAGTCGGACACCAAAGGAAAGGCCCCCGCCAAGAAGGCAACCGCGCCCCGCACCACGGGTGCGGCGCCAAAGGGCACGAGACCGTCCTCCAAGGCGTCCACGCCAGCTCCGCGCCTGAGCGCGCCGTCGGCGAAGGCGTCGCCGGCACCGAAGGCGGCCGCGCCCAAGACGGCGAAGCCGGCGGCGGCCAAGGCGAAGGCGGCGGCACCGCTCAAGAGCGCGGCGAAGCCGGCACCGGCGCCCGCGCCCCGGCCGGCCCCGCCGCCCGCACCGCGCAAGCCGGCGGTTCCGCCCTTGCGTGAGAACGACCTCAAGAAGCTCGAGGAGCTCTTGCTCGCCGAGCGCCAGCGCCTGCTGCGCGAGCTGGGGCACCTCGAGAACACGGTGCTCAAGCGCAGCCTGCGCGAGACCTCGGGCGAGCTGTCGGGCTACTCGTTCCACATGGCCGACGTCGGCACCGACGCCATGGAGCGCGAGAAGGCGTTCCACTTCGCGTCGTCGGAGGGCCGCGCGCTCCTCGACGTCGACGACGCGCTGCGCCGCCTCTACGGCGGCACCTACGGCAACTGCGAGTCGTGCGGCAGCCCCGTCGGCCGCGAGCGCCTCGAAGTGGTGCCGCACGCGCGCCTGTGCAAGGCCTGCAAGGAGAAGGAGGAACGCTCCCAGAGCGGCCGCGCCTGATGGCCAACCCCACGTTTCCGCGACCGGCCCCGGTCTGGCTCTTGTGGTTCCTCGCCGCCGGGGTCTTCGTGTTCGACCGCCTGGCCAAGAGCTGGGTGATGGACGCGCTCGCGCTCACCCACACGCGCGAGGTGTGGGGCGACTTCCTGCGCTTCACCTACGTGCGCAATCCGGGCGTCGCCTTCGGCCTGTTCGCCGATCACGGTCTGCCGCTGGGATGGATCAGCATCGTGGCCCTCGCCGCCGTCCTGTGGCTCGCGCTGCGCGCTCCCGTGCGCGCGTGGCCGCGGTCGGTGGCCCTCGGCCTCATCCTCGGCGGCGCCGCCGGCAATCTCTACGACCGCCTGCGCTTCGGCTCCGTGCTCGATTTCATCGACGTCGGCATCGGGCGCCACCGCTTCTGGACGTTCAACGTCGCCGACGCCGCCATCTCGGTGGGCGTCGTCGTGTGGGCCGCGCACCTCCTGTGGGGGCGCCACGACGAGCACGCCCCACCCGCCGAAGCGCCCGCGCCGCACCTCTCCGAAGATCATGTCCGAGGAGCGTGAGCATCGACTGACGCACGCCGAGTCCGGACGCCGGCTCGACCGCGTGCTCGCCGATCGCTGGCCCGATCTCTCGCGCACGCGCGTGGCGCGCCTCATGGCCGAGGGCCGCGTGAAGGTGGGCGGCCTCCCGGTGGCGCCGCGCGACGCCGCCGTCGCCGGCCGCACGGTCACGCTCTCGCTTCCCGATCCCGAGCCCACCACTCTCGTTCCCGAAAAGCGCGCGCTCGACATCGTCTACGAGGACGAGCACCTGCTCGTGGTCAACAAGCCGGCGGGCCTCGTCGTCCATCCCGGCGCCGGCGTGCGGCGCGGCACGCTCGTGCACGCGCTGCTCGCGCACGCGCCCGGGATCGCGGGCGTCGGCGGCGCGGGACGGCCCGGGATCGTGCACCGCCTCGACAAGGACACCTCCGGGCTCCTGGTGGTGGCCAAGACGCCGGCCGTCTACCTGCGGCTGGTCGAGGCGCTGGCGCGCCGCGAGGTCAAGCGCGAGTACCGGGCGCTCGTGTGGGGCGTGCCCCGGGACGCGGCCGGAAGGGTGGCCGAGCCGGTGGGCCGGCATCGCACCGACCGCACGCGCATGGCGGTCACCCGTTCCGGACGCCCGGCGGCCACGCGCTATCGCGTGCTCGAGGCATTTGGCGTCGCTTCCTGGCTGGCGTGCGAGCTCGAGACCGGCCGCACGCACCAGATCCGCGTCCATCTGTCCCACCGGGGCCACCCCGTGGTCGGGGACTCCACGTACGGCGGCGGCCCGAGAAGGGCCTTGAACGTGCCGCAGGCCGCCCGTAGACTGGCGCGCGAGATCGTAGAAGCCTTGCCGCGTCAGGCACTGCACGCCGCGCGGCTCTCGTTTTCGCATCCCGCGACCGGGGAGGCGCTGATTTTGGAGGCGCCGCTGCCCGCCGACATCGAAGCCGCTCTCGAGCGACTACGGAAACCCGTCACCGGCGCGACCGCGGATTCTTCCTTCACGTAACGGTTTCCGGTAGTCGTCCCCGCGTGCCCCCAGGAGGATTCCGGATGGTCGAGGCTCGTCCGGATCGCCCCGACGTCATCACTCTCTCCATACCGAGTCGACTCGAGCTGCTGAGCCTCTTGGATCAGCTCACCGATTCGATCTCCAGTCGGCTCGACTTCACCGACGAGGAGCGCTCCGCCATCTCGCTCTCGGTGGTGGAGGCGGGCACGAACGCCATCCAGCACGGCCACAAGGCCGACGGCGTCACCCCGGTCGACGTCCGCTACGAGCTCGGCCGCGACCGCCTCACGGTCGTGGTCCACGACCGTGGCAAGGGCTTCCAGCCGCCGGACCTGGAGCACACGCCCGACGTCACGAGCCCCGAGCACCTGCTTGACGCCCGGGGCCGCGGCATCTTCATCATGAGGTCGTGCATGGACCAGGTTTCGTTCGACTTCTCGGGCGGCGGCACGACCGTGCGCCTGATCAAGATCCGCCACACGAACGGGGATCGTCCCCACTCCTGACCCCGCCGGAAACCCCCTTGTCCCGCATTCTCGCCGTCGACTGGGGCGAGCGCCGCATCGGTCTCGCGGTGTCCGACCCGACCGGTCTCATCGCCCGCTCCCTGCCCACGCTCGAGGTCCGCTCGCCGGAGCAGGCGGTGACCGCCGTGCTCGACGTCTGCCGCGCCGAAGAGGTGGCGCGCATCGTCGTCGGCCTGCCCCTGCGCCTCGACGGCTCGCGCGGCGACGCCGCCGAGGCGGCCGAGCGCTTCGCGCGCTTGCTTTCGAGCGGGGGACTACCGGTGGAGATGTGGGACGAGCGGCTCACGTCGGTGGAGGCGGAGCGGCAGATGCGCGAGCTGGGCGAGCGCACGCGCGGCCGCAAGGGCAAGGTCGACGCCCGCGCCGCCGCCGTGCTCCTGCAGTCGTATCTCGACGAGCGCGGGCCGCGCGCCCGCGGCGGTGCATCGTGAAGGGCTCGCGCTTCCATCCCTTCCGCCCGCGCAACCTGGCAGCGCTCCTGGCGCTCGCCGCGCTCCTCGTCGTGGCCCGCGATCTCTTCTTCCCGGTGGGATTCCGGCCCGACAAGGAGCCGACGATCATCCTGGTCACGCCGGGAACGAGCGTCGACGCCATCGCCACCGAGCTCAAGGCGCGCGGCCTCATCAAGAGCCCGTTCGCCTTCGGGCTCTTGGCGCGCGTGAGCGGCGTCGACCGCCGGCTCAAGGCCGGGCAGTACCAGCTGCACCGCGGCGAGTCGGTGCTCTCCATCCTGCACGCGCTGTCGCGCGGCATGAGCGGCGAGGACCTGGTCACGATTCCCGAGGGCCTGGCGCTCAGGGACATCGCGCGCATCTTCGAGCGGCGGCTCGGCGTGCCCGCCGACAGCTTCCTCACCGTGAGCGCCGACACGGCGCTGCTCACGACGCTCGGCGTGCCCGGGCCGACGGTCGAGGGCTACCTCTTCCCGTCGTCGTACGCCTTCCTGCCCGGCACACCCGCCGAGGTGATCGTGCGGCGCATGGTGTCGGAGACGCGCAAGGTGCTCGACCAGGAGCTGGCGGGCGGAAGCCCGGTGGCCGCCGAGCTCACGCCGCACCAGGTGCTGACGCTGGCCTCGATCGTCGAGGCCGAGGCGGCGCGCGCCGACGAGCGCCAGCGCATCGCCGCCGTCTACCTCAACCGGCTGCGCAAGGGCATGCGGCTCCAGGCCGATCCCACGGTGGCCTATGCCCTGGGCGGCTATCGCGAACGTCTGTACTATTCCGATCTGCGGGTGGAGTCGCCGTACAACACGTACCGCAACGGCGGCCTGCCGCCGGGCCCCATCGGCAATCCCGGGGAGGCGGCGATCCACGCCGTGCTGTGGCCGACGCCCGAGAGCCACGACCTGTTCTTCGTGGCGCGCGGCGACGGCTCGCACATCTTCAACGAGTCGGCGTCGGCGCACGAGGCGGCGCGCATCGCGCTGCGCACCGCGCGCAACCGGGCGGCGGCGGACGCCGATTCGACGGCCGCGCTCTTGCACCTGCCGGCCGGCCGCGCCGGGGAGAAGACAGCCGGAGCAGCGATCACCCCGCCGCCCTCGCCGGCCGAGATCCGCGCCGCGCCGGACACGGCGCACAAACAGGAGAAGCGTTGACCCGAGCCACCCCCATCGTCCTCGCTCCCGCCGCCGACGTGCCCGCGGTCGACGACCGCACGACCGCCAAGGAGGCGGGGCTGCTCGAGCGCCTCGCGGACCTGGGCTCCGTCCTCGTCGCCTACTCGGGCGGCGTCGACAGCGCCTACCTCCTGTGGGCCGCGCACCGGGCGCTGGGCGAGCGCGCCGTGGGCGTGATCGGGCGCTCCGACACCTACGCCCGCTCGGAGCTCGAGGGGGCGCTCGCCGAGGCCGGGCGCATCGGCGCCGCCGTGCGCGTGGTGTCGACGGCCGAGCTCGAGGATCCGCGCTTCCGCGACAATCCGCCCGACCGCTGCTACCACTGCAAGAGCGAGCTGTTCGGCAAGCTGTCCGCACTCGCCGCCCAAGAGGGCTTCGCCGCCGTGCTCGACGGCAGCAACACCGACGACCGCTCCGACTACCGGCCGGGCAGCCGGGCGGGGGAGGAGCACCGCGTGCTCTCGCCGCTGGTCGAGGCGGATCTGAGCAAGCGGGAGATCCGCGCGCTGGCGCGCCGCGCCGGGCTCACGGTGTGGGACAAGCCGGCGATGCCGTGCCTGTCGTCGCGCTTCCCGTATGGCGCGAAGATCACCTCGGAGAAGCTGGCGCAGGTGGAGGAGGCCGAGGCCTGGCTGCGCGGCCGCGGCTTCCGCGAGTGCCGCGTGCGCCACCACGGCGACGTGGCCCGGGTGGAGGTGCCGCTCGCGGATCTCGCGCGCTTCACCACCGATCCCGAGCGCGAGCGCGTGGTCTCGGCCCTCCGCGCCCTCGGCTTCGCCTACGTCACGCTGGATCTCACGGGCTTCCGCTCGGGAAGCCTCAACGAAGTGCTGAGCCGGCGCCGTGCCCTCGAGCCGGCGCCCGGGAAGGAGACGTCGTGAGCCCCTCGGAGAAGCGCCGTCCGTCGAGTGGAGCGTCGGGGAAGAAGCCGGTCAACCCGGCGGTGCGGCGCGCGCTCCGGCGCGGGCCGGCCTATCGCGAGTCGCGCCTCGTCCTGGGCAAGCTGAACTACGCGCTCCTGGCCGCCGCCGTGGTGTCGATCGTCCTCGGCTTTCTGCTGCTCGCGCGCCGCGAGACCTCGCTCGCTCCCGCGCTCCTCGTGCTCGGCTACTGTGTTCTCATTCCGGCCGCCCTCCTCCTGGAGCGCGTGCCGGGACGCACCGGCTCGGGTCAGCCGGGCAGCGAAGGCTCGGGCGAATAGCTCAGCGGCTAGAGCACTTGCCTTACACGCAAGGGGTCACAGGTTCGAATCCTGTTTCGCCCAGTCCTCCCTTTGCCGACCCCGGCGCTGCCGTATGGGCCGGCCGAACCCCGTAAGACCATGGAAAAACACGTCCGGAAGGGGGGCTTCCGGCCGCCGGGACGGGAGCCGGGGAGGATCCCGCACGACCCTGGGAACTTTCGCGCAGGGCGCGGGTTTGAACGATTTGTCCCCGCACGGCGGAGGGGGGCGTCGAGCCACTTTCGCCTTGACAGGGAAGGTCGCTGAAAAGTAGGATTTCACATGTTAGACGGTAGGTGCTTCCCGAGAGCACGTGCCGTCTTGGGTTATGGCGACCCCCCAGGTCATCCCCTTGGTTGCGCTGGAGATGTTGAGTCTTCGCAGCCGATGAATGGTGCCCGGAAGGAGGTGCGTCGAGCCACCTAGAGCCACCAACGAGTGCAGCGTGTGCTCCAACTTCCTTGATCGGGCTTACCCCTTAGGAGGTGCACCAATGATTCGTTCGATGTGTAAGGCTCTCACGGTTGCCGCAGGGCTCGCCGTGGTTGCCTCGGTCGCCATGGCCGGTGTTCCGGATCCTACGAAGTCGTCGACCGATGGGACCTATGCACTCGGCAACGCCCGCGGCGGACTCGTGATCGCCGGAGCTCCCATGCCGGTGGCCGTCACCAACGGCTACACCGTCACGGTGCGGGACGTGAGCAACAACCCGCTCCCCGGTGTGTCCGTGTCCTTCAACTACCCGTCGGGCACGCTTCGGACTCATGCCACGCAGCAGTTCGGTCAGACCTCGAGCTGTGGCAGCAACACCACCACCCAGGTCACCGATGGAAGCGGTGTGGCGACGATCATTCCCGCTGTCGTGGGCGACAACAACGCTGGCTCGCAGACGCAGGTCCGGGCCAACGGCGTGCTCCTGACCTCGATCACCGTGCGTTCGTTCGACCTGGTGTGCGAAGGTGCGCAGCCGGGCAAGGTCACGGGGTTCGACTTCAACCGGTTCCGTCAGCACTTCCTGGCCGGTCAGCCGTTCACCCAGCAGCCGGGCGCTGATTTCAACAACAGCAGCAATCCGCAGGTTGTCGACGGATTCGATTTCAACGCGTTCCGTCAAGAGTTCCTCTGCGGCACCGCCGGGCAGGCTCCGGCTCCGTGCACGCAGACGCAGTGCTCGCCCTGCCCGTAGGGCGATCGTCGTGCGCGGATCCGCGCTGGCCTAGCCGGCGCGGATCCGCGGTTACGGGTCTGTAGGATTCATTTCTCCACGGACGGCTGGTTCCGGTTGAACACAACCATGAACCGAGGAGGTGGTCCGAAGCCACGCCATGGCTCAAGACCGTAGCTCTGTGAGGTCTCAAGGTTCATGCACCCTGGTTCTTCACCCCCTCCCGGGATCCTCAGGAGGTCTAGCGCAATGAAGGTTACTCGCATCCTCGCGGCTTTGGCTCTCGTGACCTGCTTCGCCGGCGCGGCAAACGCCGCCCCCGGCTGTATCCGCACCTCGTGGAACAGCTGCGATCCGTGGCAAATGAATCAGCAGTTCACGGGTCCGACCACGTACAACCTGGTGGTTTCGTCCTTCGGCACCGGCGATCCGAACGTCGGCACCGACCTCAACCTCCACATCTTCTCGCCGCTCCCGAACGGCGCGGTGCCGGACTCGTGGCGCTTCGACGACTCGGGCTGCCAGACGAGCTCGCAGCTCGTGACGAGCAACGCGGGCCTCAGCAAGTTGTGCCCGGTCATGAAGGGCCTCAACGCGCTGACGATCGTGAACTACGCGGCCGACGCGCAGGGTCAGGCTGACCTCCGCCTCGCGATCACGTACGACCAGTTCAACCCGGTCGCCACCACGCGCTACACGATCTGGCAGCTGGCGTTCAACCACGCCTTCTCGGTCGCCGGTCCTTCGGATCCGGGCCTCACCTGCGGCGGCGCGGAAGTCTGTGAATTCATGTACTTCACGCAGGCGCTCCTCCTCGCTGCGACCGGCACGGCCGAGAACTTCACGGGTTGCGACGTGCCCGTGGGATCGAAGGGCCAGCCGTCTGCGACCTGGCAGGCTGCGCCTCCTGGCGTCTGCCCGGTTCCGTCGGCGCCGGCGACGTGGGGTAAGGTGAAGGGTCTGTACCGCTAGATTCCTTCCAGAACCGGCCGTAGCGGACGGGCGGGCCTTCGGGCCCGCCCGATCTGTTTCCGGGCCTCGGAGGGGGACCCCCCCGTCTTTCGCACGCCGCGATCGTGCGCAACGCGACTGCGGTCCTCGAGGTTTCGCCCTGCCATACGTGCGGCGCGTCGGCGCTCAAGATCGCTCGCCGCGCGCCGATAATCCCGTTAGCGCCGGGGAAGCGGCGCACTTTCCGCTTGCTCGGGGTAGCAACCCCTGGGTACCCTGGCGGTGCGCCTTCCTACAGGAAGAATGCTGGTCGGCGGCCAGCCCCCGAGTCGGCCCGGCCCGGCGAGTGTGTGTCGGTTGGCTTCTGGACAGGAGGATTCCATGAAGAGAGGGATAACGATCTTCGCGGTCACCGTGGCGGCGCTCTGTGCCGTTGCGCCCGCTGGCTGGGCCCAGACACCAAATCTGCGTCTGTCCTGGGGCACGTGTTCGCCCCAGGTGCAGAACGCCAACTTCGCGGCGTCGACCTTCAACATGGTCGTGTCGGCCCGGAACCTCACGGCGGCGGATGCCAACGTGGGGACGGACGTCACGGTCTACGTGGGTCCGAACGTTCCCGAGGCGTGGCGCTTCGACGACGCCGGCTGCCAGACCGGAAGCCAGATCACCTTCAACCCGGCCGCGCTCAGCAAGGCGTGCCCGGTGATGAAGGGAGCGAACTCGCTCACCATCACCAACGCGGCCTATGATCCGGCCGGCACGGCGGGCCCGCGGTTGAACATCCGTCTGGCGATCACCTACGACACGTTCACGCCCGCGCCCGGCACCGAATACACGCTGTGGCAGGTGGGCTTCAATCACGCCTTCAGCGCGGCGGGCACCGATGCCGATCCGAACACCTGCGACCAGGGCGACCTGCCGCAGTGCATCGGGGCGACCAAGGGAGTCACCGATCCGCAAACCAATCCCTCGATCCTGCTGGCGTCGACCGGGATTCCGGTTCCGTTCCTCTACGCCAGCCCGGACGACGAGTTCCTGACCTGGAACTCGATTGCCGCGGGGGGCTGTAACCCCGTGCCGGCGCTCCCGGCGACGTGGGGCAAGGTGAAGGGGTTGTACCGATAGCGCGAATCGAAGATCGTTCGAGGCGGGACCGCGAAACCGGTCCCGCCTCTTTTTTTGTGGGGGGAGACATGCCGGGACTCACGCGGGCTGCCTTCGCCCGCCTCCTGTTCGGATGCTCGATGCTGTTCCTGGCCTGCGCGCACGCGAAGCCGGCCACGCAGCCGCCCGTGCCCCCACCGCCCACGCACGCGGTGGCCCGGCTCGCCCTCCACTGGAACGACGCCTCGGACACGACGCGCGTCCTCCGCGCCCCCGGCGATCGGACGCTGCGCACCGCCCTCACGCTCACCGGCGTGTCGGACTCGCTCCAGGGCTTCACCATCCATTTCCGGCTCGAGCCGACGACGAATCGCAAGGGCACGGCGTGGACGCTGGCCAACAACGACAGCTGCCTGGCGGCGGTGTGGGCGGGGACCATCGGGCGCGATCCCAAGGTGCCGGCGCCGTGGCCCAACAAGCTGCTCATCACGGACGCCCGGGCCCTGCCCGACGGCAGCCTGTGGATGATCGTGGCGGCCACGTTCGATCTCGTGGCCATGCATGCGGACTCGACCTACCTCGTGTGCAACATGACGTTCACGCCGCCCACGCCTTCGTCGGACAAGACGCACTGCGCGGGCTGGGACGCCCCGGTGCGCCTCTACGTGGAGAACGCGACCCTGCTCTACACCACCGTGGAGCAGCCGGTGTTCGAGCTCGACAAGCCTCTCTCTTACGAGCCGACCGACTAGGGAGCGCCGGGGGAGGCGGCGAGCGGCGCGAGGAGCTCCTCGTGCTTCTCGACCGGGTAGCGCTTGCGCAGGCGGGCCAGGAACGCCTGCATGACCTCCTCTTCCTTCTCGTTGCGGTAGGCGCGCGCCACGTCGTCGTGCGCTTCCGTGAAGCTGCGCCCGCGCGCCGGCGACTTGTCGATCACCTTGAACACCGCCCAGCCCTCGGCCGCCGGCAGCGGGCCGACGAGCTCGCCCTTGGCGGCGGCGAAGTACTTGTCCTCGAGCTCGGGAAGCGGAGCCTGGCCGCGCGTGACCGGCCGCGTCATCCCGCCTCCGTCCGCGATCTCCTGCACGTTGGCATAGTCGCGGGCCAGCTGCTCGAGGTTGGCTCCCGCCTTGGCGAGAGCGAGCACAGAGTCGGCGCGGGCGCGCGAGTCCACCGAGCACACCCACAGGGTGACGCTCTCGGGGACGCGCCACTTCGAGGTGTCGGCGGCGTAGTAGCTCGCCAGATCCGTCTCCGAGACGCGCACGCGCGAGGACACGGAATCGGCGTACAGGGCCTCGACCAGATAGCGCTCTCGGCGCCGTGCCGTGAGCCGCCGGACCACGGGGTCGCGGTCGAGCCCGAGGTCGAGCGCGCGCCGCAGGAGCACCCGGTCGAAGGCCACCCGGTCCACCAGGGAGCGTAGCTGGGACGACGAGTGGATCTCCGGGCGCAAGTAGGGCGACATCTGGGACACGTAGGAGAGGATCTGGCCCGCGGTCAGCGGTCCCAGCGTCGAGCGCGCCAGGACGAGCGCGGAGTCGCTGCGCGTGAACGACGGCAGCGGCTGGTCCATGCTGTAGATGGCGCCGCCGCCCGGCCGCGGCGTGGTGCGCGGCGGCAGGAGCGAGAAGCGCTGGGCGATCGTGTCCATGGCCGCGTCTACGTAGGCCACCTTGTAGGCGTGGGCCAGGCTGTCCCGGTAGATCTCCTTGTACTCGTTGGCCTTGATGCGGCGCATCTCGCGCAGGAGACCGGCCTCGCCCGACGACAGCACCGAGTTCGGGCGCGTGCGCTCGGCGATCACCTGGAACAGCGCCCAGCCCTCCTTGCTCGACACCGGCGCGCTCAGGCGCCCGGGCGCGAGCTGCCACAGCACGCGGGCCGTCTGCTCGTTGAAGTCCTCGCGGATACGATTCCCCAGGTCGACGCGCTGGGGCGCTCCCGGCGCCCCCGCCGCCACCTGCTCGTCGAGGCGCGCCGGCGTCAGTCCGCCCACGACCTTCGTGTAGGCGGCCTGCGCCGCCTCGCGCGTCGGGTAGAGATAGGCCTGCAGGTAGAGGATCTTCGACAGCTCCTTGCGGTAGAGGGCGGTCTGCGTGGTGTCGACGCTCACGCGGCTCTCCACGTCGACGGCGAAGAGCTGGTTGCGCGTCATGGCGTGATGGAACGAATCGATGTCGGCCTGCTGTGGGGCGGGCAGCGTACGCGGATGCCGCTGGGCCTCGACGGCCAGGAGATCGCGCGTCTGCAGATCCTCGAGGAACACCCGATAGGCGGTGAGCGCGTCCGGCGCCAGCGGGCGCTGACCCGGCGGCAGGCGCTCCCACTCGGAGCGGAAGTCGGCCAGCGTCACGTAGCGGTCGGCGACGCGCAACAGGACCGTGTCGCCGGGCGCCGGCGGCGGCTGCTTGTAGTCGAGCGTCGAGGACGGCGCCGGCTTGGCGCGCCGGACCGGCTTCCGCGCCGGGGCCGCGGCCGCGGCGTGGACGGCGGCCAGCAGGACGAGGGCGGCGGCGAGGCGCGAGGCACGGCGCGAGAGACCGGCACGGGCGAGGAGCTCGACGGGCATCGGGAGTTCCTTTCGGATCGAATCGGCGGGTGCGCGGCGGCGCGAAAAAAGAAGCGTCAGAATTTCTCGCCCGCACGCAGGGCGAGAACGGCCCGCGCCAGCTCGGCGCGACCCCGGACCTGGCGCATCCCCTCCGTCAGCACGACCTCGGCGGAGTCCGTCTTTCCACTCTCGGCCAGCAGGCGGGCGAGGAAAAGGTAGCTGTTCGTTTCCGCGGGCGCGAGGCGGCGGGCGGCCTCGAACTCGGCCCGGCCCACGTCCGGATGGCCCTCGCGTAGGGCGATTATACCCAGATTGTTGCGCGCGGCGCTCTTCTCCCTGTCCTCGCCGCGGCGGTAGACGATGTCGAGCTGGCGGCGTGCTTCGGCGAAGTCGTCGTGGCGCATGGCCATCCGTCCCCGCATCAGATGGCCCTGCACGTTCATGGAGTCGGTCTGGAAGATGCCCTGGACCGCCCGCTCGGCGCCCGCCAGGTCGTTGGCGTCGAGGGCCTGGTTGCCCTGATCGACGAGCAGGGCGATGCGGCGCTCCACGTCGGCCCGCTCGGCCCCGCGGGCGATGTCGGCGGCCGCCGCCTGCGCCTCCGGCCCGCCGGCCTCGCCCACCTCGCGCGCCAGCTCGCGCGCGCGCTCGATCTGGCCCATGCGCGCGAGCGAGAGTCCGGCGGCGCCCGCGGCGCGCGGCAGCGCTGCCGGATCCACCCAGCGCCCGAGCCCGTCGAGCGGACGCGGGTCCGCGGTCTCCCACACGTCGCGCACGATCGGGACCTGGTAGAGATCGATGGGGGCGCGGTACTCGATGAACGGGCGGTCGTCGGTGTTGAGCGGAGCCGGCGGCATCTGGGCGACCAGCGAGCGCACGCGTCCCAGGTGGATCGAGGCCACGGCCCCGTCGCCGTCGAGCTGAAAGCGGTGCAGGTAGCGGGCCACCGGCGAGTCCGGATGGTCGCGCGGGAACAGCCGGTCGGCGGTCACCTTGCCGCCGGGCGGCGGGGCCACGAGCAGGAAGTCGTAGTTGACGAAGAACGCCTCGCCCTCCGGGAACACCTGCGCGAACGAGCGCAGGAGCGAGGATTGCGCGGTCTGCGACAGCTCGTAGAACTGCACCCACTGGCAGAACACGCCGCCCGGGTTCAGGTCGGAGCGCACGCGGCGGTAGAAGTCGGTGGTGAAGAGGTTGTTGACGCCGGCG
>Ga0114129_10008396_pt1 | contig 14708 bp, 5 predicted proteins | sample RhiMetdeltSRZDD1_FD_80071 | JGI IMG/M metagenome (GOLD analysis project Ga0114129, IMG submission 80071) | Populus rhizosphere microbial communities from Tennessee, USA - Rhizosphere MetaG P. deltoides SRZDD1 (version 2) (version 2) | ecosystem: Host-associated > Plants > Roots > Rhizosphere >... | reverse complement strand
TGAACGTCGGGCTGTCCTCGAACCACACCGCGGGCACCGGTGCGGTGAACCCGGCCGCAAAGGGATGGCCGCGGTCGACCTCGACGCCGAGGATGGAGCCCGGCGCGTAGAACTCGGTGGTCCGCACGTTCGCCAGCACGTTCCTGACCGGCAGGTCGAGCGCCTCGATGGCGTAGTCGCTCGCATCGTTGAAGAACAGCAGGGTACCGCCGTTTTCCGCGAACTCGCGCAGTGACTTGGCCCCGGCGTCTCCTAACCCGCCACGCAGCGAATCCGGATAATTGTTGCCCAGGCCGCGCGACAGCTGCGCCGCCCGCTGGTCCGGCACGATGACCACGTCGAACTTCGCGTTGAGGCCGCCGGCCTTCACGTCCCGGTCGACAATGGACTGATACCGGATCTTGTTCACGTCCAGCATCCAGCGGGTCCAGCCCTCGTCCATCGAGGCGGAATAGCTCTTGTACAGGCCGATGCGCTTGCCGGCTCCGTCGCTCAAGCCCGGCACCCGATAGACCGGCTCCGCCACCGCCGCGATCGGGTTGCCGGCCGCCGGCGCCGCCTCCGTCACCGCCGCGACGTCCACACCGAACAGCAGCGGCAGCGTGTGCGCCGTCACGTCATACGGCGCCTTGGGCGGTCCGCCCGGATACTCCCGAAGATTGGGATATTTCTGCCGCTCCAGCAGCGCATTCGCATAGCTGCCGAACATCTGCCGAGTCAGCACGACGTAGCTCCCCGCCGGATAGCTCTTGCCTCCCGCGCTCACCGTCCCGGTGGCCTCCCGGATCTCCACTTGTCCATGCTGGAGCGTCCAGATCAGGCGGGCCAGCGCCTGCCCGTCCGCCTGGGCCTTCGGAATGACGTAAGCGGAGGGCACGTCGGTGCCCGGCCGCCAGGGATGCTCCTCGGCCAGCGCCCGGTCTCCCAGCGCGGCGTAACTGGTGAGCCACGCCGCCCGGTCCCGCGCTGCCTCCGCGAGCAGGGCCCAGCTCGCGCTGGTCTGATAGTCCACGATGTTGCCGATGGTCCAGGTACCGCCGGGCCAGAGCGCCGGATAGTTCCAGCTGGTGACCCGGGCGTCGTAGCCCCGCGCCGTGCTGAGCGAGCTGAACGGCATGTCGATCGGCGAGGCCAGCCGTGCGCTGGCGGTTTCGGTCAGAATCCTGATGCCGCGATGGTTGAGCGAATACTGCCGCGCCGGCGACCACTGATCATACGAGGCGTTGGTCGCGATCCCGGTCTTGCCCTCCGCCAGCATCCGCCACGACATGGCCATGCCCAGCGAGCTGGTGCCGGCGGTCAGGATCGGATCGATGTTGGGCTCCACCGGATCCATGTACGGCGGGATGAAGATCCGGCCGCCGTTGGCGCCCTGCTGGTGGATGTCGTTGACGATCTGCGGATCCCACGGCGTGTAGAGCGAGTCGACGGTGTAGCGGGTTTCCAGCTGGGTGAAGGCGTACCAGTCCCGGTTGTTGTCGTGCCCGGTGTAGTGATGGTACAGCGCCGGCGGCCCGCTCCCCTCGGCCGGTGTGCCGAGGGTCGAGCGATACCAGTCGCCCACGATGTCGACGCCGTCGGGATTCTGCGACGGCACCAGCATCACGATGGTGTTCGCCAGAATGTTGCGCGCATCCGGCGTCTCCCCTCGCGCCAGCCGGTCGGCCAGCACCAGCGGAGTGAGGAAGCCGCCCACCTCGGTCGAATGGATGCTCGACGTGATCAGGATGACGTTCTTTCCCTCGGAAATCAGGCGAGGCAGCTCGCCCGGAGCCCGGAGCCTCGGATCGGCCAGCTTGCCCTGGATGGTGCGATAGTGCGGGAGACGCGCGAGCGTCGCCGAGTCGGCGATGAACGCCACCAGAAACGGGCGGCCCAGCGTGGTTTTGCCCAGAGTGCGCACCGACACCCGGGGACTGGCCCGGTCCAGCGCGGTGAAGTAGTCGGTGACCTGCTTCCAGGTGGGGAGCTTGCGGTCCGCCCCGGGCTCGAAGCCCAGGATCGATGCCGGCGCCGGAAGTGACGGCCGCTGCGCGCCGGCGACGGAGACCAGGGAAACCACCGCGAGCGCGCAGGCGATGAATCGGCGCATCGGCATCAACGGGCGTCCGGGTTGGTCGCGCCGGGGTTGGTGGCCACCGGCGGCGCCTGTTTTTCCCAGACGAACCGGCGGAGGAAATCGCTGCTCTTGCTGAAGGTGTTGATCCACCGGCTGTGGATCAGCGACTCGTGCACGTCGTCCGGCGTGACTTCCAGCTCGTAGTACACGTTACGCGCGCGGAGCAGGGACACGAGTCCCACCGTCTGGGAGAACTCGACGTTCCGGTCGTCGTCGCCGTGCTGGAGGTAGACCGGCGACTTCCACTTGTCGATGGAGCCGATGGCCGACGAGCGGAAGGCGAGCGAAGTGGTGTCGGTGGCGCTGCCGTAGATGTGCACCCCGGCCAGGTCCACTCCCGCCACGAACACGTCGGAGTTGCGGGCCAGGGCCTGCGCCGTCAGCAGGCCGCCGTACGACAGGCCCCAGATCCCGATCCGCGTGGGATCGACGTCGGTGCGGGTCTGGAGATACTTGGCGCCGGCCAGCACGTCCTGGTACTCGGAATTGCCTTGGGCCCGGCTGTTGGCGGCGCGTCGGAACGAATTGCCGTAGCCGATGCCGAGCCGGTAATTGACCGAGAGCACGACGTAGCCCTGCGACTGCAGCCACTGGTTGTAGGCATAAGCCCAGTGGTAAAACTGCATGTAGTGGTACGCCGGAAGCATCTGGCGCGACGGGCCGCCGTGCACGAAGACGATGGCGGGCCGCCGCTCGCCGGGCTTCAAATCCCGCGGAAGGAAGAGCTGGTTGTGGATCTCCAGGCCGTCGGGCGCCTTGGTGAGGACGATCTCCGGCGTCACGTGTGCAGATACCGGAAAGCTCTTGGGCAGAGTGGGGAAGACCACCTTCGGCGTGCCCCCCATCGTGGGCACGATCGCGATCGACGCCGGCTGGGCGGCATCGAAGTAGAGCACCGCCATGCTCTTGCCCGAAGAAAGCGGCGTGGGGCTCACTTCTACGCCGCCGCCGGTGGAGAGCTTCACCGGAGTTCCCCCGGCGATCGGCACCGCCCAGATGTGCCGCTTCTCGATATCGGTGGCGTTGGTGGCGTAGAACAGCGTCTTCCCGTCGCGCGAAACGGCTGTGGTACTAAACGTCCGATCGGCAACGCCGTCGTTGATCAGGCCGTCGGTGGAGGTGAGGAGGACCGGCTTGTGTTTCGGGTTGGAGGCGCTCACCGAGAAATGCCGGTCCCATTCGTCGTTGGGGGCCTGCGCGCCGAAGACCACGTGGCTTCCCGCCCAGGTGATGCCCGCGATGGCGCGGAACCCCGGATCCTTCGGCTGATTGCGCCAGAATTCCTGCACCGCGCCGGTCGCTGCGTCGCCCACCATGAATTGAATGGTGTGTCCCCCGGCAAAGGCGGTTCGGCAGAGGCCGTCGACCGGCATGGTGTCATTGGCCGCGGCGCCCTGGCCACCGCCAAATCCTCCACCGCCGAAGCCGCCTGCCGTAGGCGCGGGGCAGCCGCGTGGCGCCGCCGGTGCAGCGCTGCCGGCGGGCCGATTGCCGGCGGCCGCTGCTGGTGCGGCCTGCCCGAATGCCGTTCCGCTGGCGACCTGCTGGCCGAACGGCGTGCCGGGCCGGCGGATGAACGCGATGCGCTTGCCGTCGGGTGACCAGGTGGGGCTGCCGTCGAAGTCGGTGCTCGGCTCCAGGTACTTGAGCGTGCGCGACGTCATGTCGTAGACGCCGATGAAGGCGTGATTCTCCCGGGTGCTCACGAAGGCGAGCCGTTTGCCGTCGGGAGACCAGACCGGATTGCTCTGCCGGCCCCACGCCTTGATGAAGGGAACACCCGCGGTATCCATCGCCGCCTTGAGGCCCCGAGCGGTAGCGGCGCGGAAGATCTGCCCGTCCCGAACGAAGACCACGTACCGGCCGTCGGGTGAAAGTTCCGGCGCACCACCGCGCCCGCCGGCCTGGGTGCTGGTGATGTCCGCCAGTCTCCACGCGCCGGTGCCGTCGGTTCGCGCGGCCCAGACGGCGCGTTCGCCGCCGTCCGGATCCTGCGAAGGATTGGCTACCCACCCGTCACGGTTCTGGGAGTGGCCCCGCACGAAGATGGCGATCGAGCCGTTGTCGGAGAGCCGAACCGATCCGAGGTCCACACCGTCGTCGGCCATGAATCTGGTGATCCGGACCGGCTTGAAGGCCGGCGCCGACGCGACGTAGATGTTGCGCATTCCGCGCTCGTAGCTGACCCACGCGATCCGGTCCGCCTTCTTCGCCGCGCTGACCTCGAGCGGGGAAGCGGGGGAAAGAAACTGATCGATGGTGTAGGCGGTGGGCTGAGACGTGGCGGCCACCCGGGACTGGGCGCCCAGCGGCGCCGCCACGGCCATGAAGGCCGCGGCGGCCGCGAACGTGCGGAACTCCGACATATGGACCTCGGGGGGAGGAATACCTTAGGTACGCCCGAACGTACCGGACCGTTCAGAAGCCGTCAAATCAGGGCCTCGGTTTCGAGGCGCGATCGATGGGAGCGGGCCGTGCCACTCGCCCGACCGGGTTCTGGGCGAGAAGCCGGAGCGCCTCCGCCACGGCCCGCTCGAGCTGGGGGTCATGGCCCTTGATGACCTCCGCCGCGGAGTACTCGACTTCGATGTCGGGTTTGATGCCCTCGTTCTCCACCGACCAGCGTCCGCTGAGGTCATAGAACGCGAGATTGGGGGCCGTGATCCCGCCGCCATCGATGGTGCCCGGCACTCCGGTGGTGCCGACCAGCCCTCCCCAAGTCCTGGTTCCGACCAGGGGACCGAGCTTCCGCTGCTTGAACATGAACGGCAGCGCGTCGCCTCCGGAGCCGGCGGACTCGTTGATGATCATGACCTTGGGGCCGAAAATCCCCGCCGTGGGTGACGTGGACGGCTTCCCGTCCCGCGTGGCGAAGTAGCCCATCAGGGTACGGTTGAGCTCGTTGACGATGTAATCGGCCACCTGCCCGCCCTGGTTGTAGCGCTCGTCGATGACGGCGCCTTCCTTGTTCTGCTGGGCGAAGTAGTAGCGGGTGAAGTAGGTGTACCCCGGGCCCCCCGTATTCGGCAGCCAGACGTACGCCAGCCGGCCGTTGGAGAGGGAATCGACGATCCGCCGGTTGCGCTCGACCCACGCGCGGCTGCGGAGCGCGTCTTCGCTGGGTACCGGGACCACCGTGACCAGCCGCGAACCCTCCAGCGAGGGAGTGCTGTTGAGCCGAAGCACCGTCTGGCGCCCCGCCGTGCCTTGAAACACGCTGTACGGATTGGCCGGGGGCACGAGGGGCGCGCCGTTGACCTCGAGGACGTAGTCGCCCTCGGACACCTGGATCCCCGGCGCGCGCAACGGCGCGCGGAGATCGGGATTCCAGTTCTCCCCCGAGTAGATGTGGCGCAGGCGGTAGCGCCCGTTCTCGATCGAGAAATCAGCTCCCAGCATCCCGACCGCCACCGGGGTATCGGTGGGCTCGTCGCCTCCTCCCGTCAGATAGGAATGCCCTACGACGAGCTCCCCCGCCGTCGAGGCGATGAGGTAGCCGAGGTCGGACCGGTGGGCGACGAACGGAAGGAGCGGACTGTACTTGGCGTACACCGCGTCCCAGTTGGCCCCGTGCATCTTCGGGTCGTAGAACTTGTCGCGCTGAACCCGCCACGCTTCCCGGAAGATCTGGGCCCATTCCGCCCGCGGGTCCACCCACATCTCCAGCTGCGCCATGCTGACCGGCCCGTCACCGACGCGGCCGCCCCGATCCGTCGTGACGATCCCCCACCGTCCGCCTTCGCCTCCGGGCGCCTGGTAGAGGAGCTTCTTCCGGTCTCCGGAGAGGCTGTATTCGCGGATGCCCTCGAGGAACGGCGCGGCGGCCCGTTCCTTCAGCTGGTACCGATGCAGCCGGAGCGTTCCAGGCCCCGCGCCGGTCATCGGCTCGGCGTAGAAGATGGTGCCCGCCGGTCCTGCTTCGAGCTGGCTGTAATCGCCGGGAGGGACGTTGAGCGAGAGGATTCGCTGGCCGATTCCCGCGATATCCAGCCTGACGGTCGAGTCCGGCTTGGCCTTGGACGCCGTGGCGGCCGGCACCGGCTCATCCCCCGCCTCGGGCAGCAGCGGGGACGGCTCGGAGGCCGGCAGCACCGCGAGATAGATCGAGCGGCGGACCGGCCGGTCGATCGAGCTCATCTCCAGCCAGCCGGTTCGCGGACCATAGTCCGTGCTGGCCAGGAAATAGAGATACTTCCCGCCGGCATCGAACGTGGGGGAGACGGCGTCCGAGAGGCCGTCCGTGATCTGCGACGACTTCCCATCGGCGAACGAATAGATGAAGAGGGCCCGGAGGTGATTGTCCAGGTTACGCGAGTAGGCCAGGAACTTGGAATCGGGCGACCAGGCGGCCTCCATGTCGCGGAACGGGTCGTCGAAGACGTCGGCGTCGATGCGCATGCACTTCCCGGTGGCGGCATCGGCGGTCCACAGCGTCATGCGATGGTCTTCGAACGAGAGCTGCTTCCCATCGGGTGACCACTCGAGGCTGCTGTAGAATCCGGGAGCCGGCAGGGGAATGGCCCGGGGCTTGGTCAGGCCGCTCTGATCTCCAATCATGATCTGGTACTCGCCGCTCTCGTCGGAGAACCAGGCGAGCTGGGTGCCGTCGGGCGACCACGCCGGACCCTGATCGTGCACCGACGGGCTCTTGGTCAGATTCCGGTAGTCGCCTTTCTCGGCCGGCACGGTGAAGATCTCTCCGCGTGCTTCGATGGCGACCCGCATGCCGGTGGGCGAGAGCGCCGAGTTGCTGATCATGCTGGCGACCCGCTTGAACTGCGCCCGGGCCCAGGGGAAATCTCCCGTCACCGAAATCGGCACCTGCTGTGACTTCCCGGTCTTCACATCGAACAGATGGATGTTCCCTGCCTGCTCGTAGACGAGCGCATCCGGACCAGCCGACGCGTTCATCACGTCGAAATCGTCGTGACGGGTCAGCTGTTGCACCTGCTTCGCGCCAGGAGTCCAGGAGAACAGATTGGCGGTAAAGTTGCGGTCGGAGAGGAAGTAGACCGTGTCCCCGATCCACAGCGGGTACTGGTCGTTGCTGTCGGTCCACGGCAGCTTCTCGACCGAGTTGTCCGCCAGGCGCATCACACTGATGGGATGGACTCGGCCGCCCCGGTAGTGCCGCCATTCGCTCGCCTCGAACCACGGCGGGAACATGACCGTCGAGACCTCCTCGTAGGCGATGCTGCGACCATCGGGAGCGTAGCTGCCGGTGAAAGCCCGCGGCATGGGCAGCGGCTCCTCGAAGCCGCCCGACGCGGCGATGCTGAACAGCCGGAAATAGGATTGGTGCGGGGGGCTGAGCCGGGCCGACCCGAAGATCACGCGGGAGCCATCCGGGCTCCACCCGCGCACCCGGTCCGCTCCGGGATGAAAGGTGAGGCGAGTCGGATCCCCGCCCGCCGTCGGCACCACGAACACGTCGGTGTTCCCGCCGACCGTGGCCGTGAACGCGATCCGCGAGCCGTCCGGCGAGAAGGCCGGCTCGGTCTCGACGCCGGGAGTTGAGGTCAGGCGGCGGGCCTGGCCGCCGGCTCGCGGCACGATCCAGAGATCGGCGCCGTACTGAAAGGCGATCAGGTCGCGGCTGACTGTGGGATGACGGAGAAGGCGCGTTTCCTGTGCGGGCGCGAGACCGGCACTCCCGGACACGGCCAGCAGGCCGAGGGACAGCGATCGGATTAGCAAAGGGAGCTCCTTGTGTGTACCACTAGTCACTTCATCCCCGCCCAGACCTGGCCGAGCACCCTGATGAAATTCCCGCCCAGGATCCCGCGGATCTCGGCATCGGAATACTTCCGTCGGATCAGGCCCTCGGTCAGGTCGAACATGCGCTTCGGATGGTCCAGCCCTTCGATGTCGATCTTGTCGCGAAAACTGTAGCTGTCCTTGTAGCTGGCCCGGAGCTGCTTCAGCGTTTCCGCGGGGAGGTCGTCGTACCCGTCCAGATCGACGTCGCTACCCACCCCCAGATGCTCCGGGCCGATCAGCTTCCGGACATGATCGAAGTGATCGATCACATCCTCGATCGTCGTGGGCTCGGCATTCTTCACGAAATTGCGCACCCCGGTAATGCCCATGACGCTGCCGGCCTTTCCGACGGCGCGGATCGCGTCATCGGTCTTGCAGCGCGGGTGCCCGGGTGCCAGTGCCCGGCAGTTCGAATGGGTGATCAGCACCGGCATCTTCGACAGCTCGAACGCATCGAGTGTGGTCCGGTCACCGCAATGGGAGACGTCGATCGCCATGCCGGTCTTGTTCATCTGGTCGATGATCGCCGCGCCAAAATCGCTGATGCCTTCGTCTCGGCGCTCGGTAGAGCCGTTCCCGATCAGGTTGCGCGAGTTGTAGGTGAGCTGGGCGACCCGTTCTCCCAATCCGAAGAAGAACGGCACATCGGCCGGGCGCCGAAAATGCTGGGCGTTCTGGAGCCCGGGGAGAACGCCGATCTTCCGGGAACTCTTGACCCGCGCAAAATCCGCGGCGCTGTCGATCCGCATCATGTACTGGTCGGCGCCGGCGATCAGTGCGTTGACGGCACCGAAATAATTGATGGCCGCCTCGTACGCGGTCGGACCGCCGAGCCCGAAGGCGTGGTGGAATACCTGGATTCCTGAGTCCAGAAAGCGCTGGAATTCCTTCTCGGTGAAGGTTTCCGGAGCGCGGGCCCACTCCTGCCACTTGTCGCTGATGGTAAGCACGCTGAGCATGTCCACCACCGTGGATTCCTGCATCAGCGTGAGGCACCGCGCGGAGTATTCGATCGGCAGGCCCGGAAAGAGCCGGAACCGGCCGAGGTTCAGCATCGGAGCCGTCAGCATCGCCGCAACAACTGTACGGCGGGTGACCTGACGCGGCGGATTACTCACGGCGTCACCGCGGCGCGGGCGGCGGCTGCCTTGCGCGACATGTAGACGGTGTCGGCGCCCACCGCAAACATCAGCGTGGCCACTTTCCCGTCCGGCGTGTTGTCGAACCGTATGAAAAGGCTGGTGACCGCCGCACTCTGCAGGGTGCCCCACCGAAAGTTGTTCCCGGTCCAGTAGGTCAGCGGAGCGCTCCACTCCCCGCGCTGCATGGACAGCTGCTCTCCCTCGAGTGAAACGACGGCTTCTCCGTACAGGCTGTCGACGTAAGTCCCGGTATAGGCCGAGAGCGCGACCGGCGGCTTGGCGCCCGCGATGCGCTGAGCCGCCTGGGCCTTCTCGGTGGAGTCCGCCCTCCGGCGCTGCGCCGTCGCCCGGGCCAGTGCCTCGGCGCTCAGGTCCCGCATCGGCGCGCCCAGCTGGCGGTCGAACAGGTACCGCATGAGGATGCCCGGCAACGGAGAGCCGTGCATGTTGCTCAGCACCACCACGCCGAATTTGCGCTCCGGCAGCACGCCCATGGCCGTGGTCATCCCGTCGGTGTTCCCGCCGTGCTGCCAGACCAGCGCTTGCCGGTAGTCTTCGACGAACCAGCCCATCCCGTAGGCGTTGAACCGGGTGAGCGAATCGTTGCCCGCACCGGCACCGATCAGCATCTGCGGCGTGTGGGTTTCCCGGAGCGGCAGCCGTCCCACCAGCCGCTTGCCTTCAAACTGGCCATCGCCGAGCTGGAGCCGGAGCCACTGCGCCATGTCGCGCGCGTTGGAGACGATCGACCCGGCCGGGGCCATGTCGTCGATGTTCATGTGCGCCTTGGCGCGCACCGTGTCGCTCAGGACCAGGTGCGGGGTGGCCAGATTGGTCACCTTCGCCGGCTCGCGAAGCACGGGAATGCTGGCCGTCATGCCCAGCGGCGCGAAGATGCGCTGCGCGATCAGCTCGTCCCAGGTGGTGCCCGCGGCCTTTGCCGCCGCCTCTCCCGCGGCCAGGAACATCATGTTCTGATAGCCCCAGCGCGATCGGAACGGCCAGGCCGGCTTGAGAAAGCGAACCCGGCGCAGAACCTCCTCGCGCGGAAGGCTCACACCCATCCAGGCCAGGTCGCCGCGAGACAACCCACTCCGGTGTGACAGCGCGTCTCGCAGCGTCAGCTCCGCGCTGGCCAGAGGATCCGCAAGCCGGAGCGAGGGCAGGTAGGTCGAGACCTTTTCATCCCAGCGCATCTTGCCGTCGGTGACCAGCATCGCAACCAGCGTGGCCGTGAACGACTTGCTGCTCGACCCGATCTCGAACAGGGTACGCTCGTCGACTGCCGCCGGCGCGCCGATCTTCAGGACGCCATAACCCTTGGTGTAGAGCACGGAATCGTTGCGCACGACCGCCACCGACAGGCCGGGGACCTTCCACTCGGCCATCGCCTTGTTGACGTACGCGTCCAGTCCCGGAAACGGCTCCTGCGCCGCCATCGGGCTTGAGACCAGGGCAAGGCACACGCACCCGATCGCCCCGCTCAGTTTCGGCCGCTCGCGATGAATGCTCACGACGCTTCTCCCTGAAGAATTGCCCCCCTCACTTGAGCCGCTGCGCCAGCCAGTCGGCCACCGTGCTCCACGCGGTCGGGTCCACCACCGGCTTGAGCTTGGCGTAGTTGCCGGGGAAACCCGACGGATCGTAGATGAAGAGATGGTTCAGATTCGGGAACACCCGAACCGTCACGTCCTTGTTGTGCCCGGCCTTGATCGCTGTGGCCAGCTCCTGCGCCTGCACCGGCGTGACCTGCTGGTCGGTGCCGCCATTCACGACCAGCACCGGCGGCGTCATCCGCCGCGCTACGGCCAGGTTGTCGTGCTTCATGAAGAATTCCATCCACGGCTTGCCCGCGGTCAGGGAATCGATCCGGGCCGGTATGGCGGCCAGGGCCGAGTCCCGCCGGGTGCCTTTGAGCGTGCTGTCCTCATTGACGAAGTTCGAGAGCTGATAGGTGAGGATGCGCCGCCCGCTCCACGAGGGGCCGGCCATCAGCACCACTGCCTTGAGCGCGGGCTCCTGCACCGCCACCAGCGGCGCGATCATGCCTCCTTCGCTGTGTCCGACCACACCGAGCCGGCTTGCGTCTATCTCGGGCCGGGTGCGCAGGTACGCCAGCCCGGCACGAATGTCCTCGGCGAAGTCGGCGCTGGTTGCATTGGTGTGATCCCCGGTCGAGGCGCCGGTGCCCCGGTCGTCCATTCGCAGCACGGCGATCCCGCGCCGCGTGAGCGTGTCGGCCAGAGAGCGAAAGAGCTTGAGCGTCGGAAGGAAGGGCAGGTCTTCATCGCGATCCTGAGGGCCTGAGCCCGTAATCGTGACGACGGCCGGCACTCGCTGAGCCTGGCCGGCGCCCTTCGGAAGGGTCAGGGTTCCGGCCAGCCGATGGCCCATGGGGGTCTGCACCATGACGTTCACGGCTGTGTGCGAGGCATCGGCCGGAGCCGAATAGTCGGGAACTGGTTTCGGCACTCGGTTGAAGGTGACGCCCAGGGTTCGAAGCGAGGCCACCCTGCCTGCCCCATCCGGCACGAAGGTCATGCCCTGGCGCGACTCCTCGGGCGGAGGGCCTTTCGCCCGGAAGGTGTCGTACTCCCACGGCTCCAGCTTCCCCAAGTCCTCATTCCCATACCGGGCGTAGAGGCTGCCGTCGGCCAGCGTGACATCCACGGATCCGAAGGTGGAATCCGCATAGCTGCCGGCATAGCGCTCGAGCGGGAGCGAGGGAGGCGTCGCATTCGCCGGACGCGCGGCAATCGCCCTCGCGGGAGCGTCGGGGAACAGCTTCCGCAGCTCGGCGCTCCAGTCGCGCTCGGGGTTTCCCGCATACAGGTCGAACACTTTGTACATCAGCGCATGACGCACTTCGGCGTGATCCCGATTGGCCAGCACGAACACGCCGACCCGCCGGTCGGGCAGCAACCCGACGAGCGCGGTCATGCCGTCGATACTGCCGGTGTGCATCCAGACCGTCTCGCCGCTGTAGTCCTGCACGAACCATCCCAGCGCGTAGGAAAAGATGTGGGGCTTGGACAGGGTGAGCGCCGGATAGGTTTCCTGCGCTGCCCGGATCTGGGGTGTGATCAGCTCGGTGAAGGTCGCCGGGCTGAGCAGCCGCGTGGTGCCCACACGGCCGCTGTCCAGGATGAACCGCATCCACTTCGCCATGTCGCTCACGCTCGACCAGACCGAGCCGGCCGGTGCGACCGGATCGGTGGTCCGTATCGGCACCTGGCGGACCGAGTCCCGGATCTGGGCGTGCGGGGTGGCCACGTTCGGGCGCCGCTCGATGCCCGCCACCAGCGGCTCGCTCTCCATCATGCCGAGCGGACGGAAGATCCGGGTGCGAATGAAGTCCTCCCAAGGCATGCCCGAGACCTTCGCGACGACGGCACCGCCGATGGCGTACACCACGTTCTGATACGTCCACTGGGAGCGGAACGAGCTGATCGGGCGCACATGGCGCAGCCGCCGCATCATCTCGGGGAGCGTATAGTCGCCGCGGGCCCACAGCAGGTCGGTGCCCGGCAACCCGCTCCGGTGGGTCAGCAGGTCACGGATAGTGAGCTCGCGCGTGACGTAGGGGTCATACAGGCGCAAATCGGGCAGATAGTCGATCACCCGGTCGTCCCAGCGGAGCTTGCCCTCGTCCACCAGCATGCCCAGCGCGGCCGAGGTCATCGCCTTGGTGGTGGAGCCGATGGCGAAGCGGGTGTGCTCGGTCACCGGGGCGGGCTTGCCCAGCTCGAGGACGCCGTATCCTCGGGAGAACACCACCGAATCGTCCTTGACGATCGCGATGGCCAGTCCAGGCACCCCCCAATCCCGCACGCCGCGCGCGACGTACTGATCGAAAGCCGGGAGGTCGGGAGCCGGGACCGCCGGGCGCGACTGCGCGCTCAGGGTGCCCGCGCTCGTGAGGAGCAACAGGCGGGTGACACGACGTAGCAGGCTCACGGGACCGGATTCCTTTGGACGACGGGGAGCTGGATAAACGACGCCGCGCCGGGAGAGCGGAACACCCGCTGCGTGGCCGACCGGAAATCGGAATCCTTCGCGGCAAAGATGTTGGGCACGAATGTCTGGGGATTCCGGTCGATCAGGGGAAACCAGCTGCTCTGCACCTGCACCCGGATCTTGTGGCCCTTCCGGAACCGATAGTTCTGGGAGTGCAGGTCGATCGAGTATTCCTGGGTCTGATTGGGAGCGATGGCCTCGGGCTGCTCGAAGCTCTTGCGGTACCGGCCGCGGAAGACGTCGTTCGCCACCATCAGCTGATAGCCGCCCAGCTTCGGATCGGGCTCGTACTGCTCGGGATAGACGTCGATCAGCTTGACGACCCAATCGGCGTCGCTGCCGCTGGTCGAAGCGAAGAGATTGGCGATGACGTTGCCGGCGATGACCAGGTCTTCGTCCAGCGGCGGCGTCTCCCAGGCCACGACATCGGGACGGTCCTGGGCAAAGCGCTGGTCATCCACCAGCCAGGTGGACCAGGTCGAGCCGCGGCCGAGGCTCGGCAGGATCGGGCGGGCCCGGTAGGGCACCGGCTTGGATGGGTCGGAGACGTAGGCGTCGAAGCCGCTATCGGCGGCGGCGGGTGGCTGGAACGCCATCCGGCCCCCGGAGTGGAAATAGAGCCGGCGCGGCGTCACGTTGGCCCGGGGCGGCCAGCTCTCGTGTTGCCGCCAGGCGTTCGCCCCGGCTTCGAACGTCGTCGCTTCGGCCAGGGCGAGGGTCCCCTTGTCCTTGAGCCAGTACGCGAACCAGGGCGCTTCGATGTTCCGCTTGAAGTAGACCGCGGTGGAATCGCCGAAATCGATGACGCCCAGCTTCTGCCCGCTCCGGCCGCGCCATCCGCCGTGGTTCCAGGGACCCACCACCAGATAATTGAGGTGCTTGCTGTCGTGGGGCTCCAGGGTTTCGTAGATCTTGAGCGGCCCGTAGAAATCCTCCTGGTCCCACCAGCCGGCCACATTGAGCGTCGGGACGTTCACCCGGTCCAGGTACTGCATCACCGCTTCCCGCTGCCAGAACGCGTCGTAGTTCGGGTGGCTGACGAAATTGTTCCAGGTCGGATACTTGCCGTGCAGGTGCCGCTCGTCGGCGTGCGCCAGGGAGCCCAGCGACAGATACCAGCTGTAGCTGTCGTACTGGTCGAACGCGAAGGGCGAGAACTCCTTGGACCCTTCCATCAACGTCACGTACTCGAAGCCGTAGCTCAGCCGGAAAGCGCCGTTGTGGTGGAAATCGTCCCCCAGGTACATCGACGCCGGCGACGCCTGCGGGGACACCGCCTTGAGCGCCGGATGCGGGTCGAGCATGGCCATGACGGTTAGCCAGCCCGGATACGAGACGCCGAGCATGCCCACCCGGCCGTTGGTCCCTTGCACGTTCTTGAGCAGCCACTCGATGGTGTCGTAGGTATCGCTGCCCTCGTCGATCGCCTTGGCATCCCGTTTGTCGCGCGGGGGCCGGAGCATCACGAAGCTCCCCTCCGAGCCGAAGCGCCCCCGGATGTCCTGGAAGGCGAAGATGAACCCCTCGGTGGCGAGCTCGGCGTAGGAGCCGGCGAAAGTCCCCGACGCGCCGGCGATGCCGTAGGGTGTGCGGGTCAGCAGGACCGGGAGCGGGGTGGTGACGCCCTTGGGCGTGAAGATCTTGGTGTGGAGCCGGACGCCGTCGCGCAT
>Ga0114129_10008395_pt1 | contig 14710 bp, 15 predicted proteins | sample RhiMetdeltSRZDD1_FD_80071 | JGI IMG/M metagenome (GOLD analysis project Ga0114129, IMG submission 80071) | Populus rhizosphere microbial communities from Tennessee, USA - Rhizosphere MetaG P. deltoides SRZDD1 (version 2) (version 2) | ecosystem: Host-associated > Plants > Roots > Rhizosphere >... | reverse complement strand
GCGCATCGAGCCCAGCCGAGACGGATCTCATCGAAGCAAAATTTCACGTGAGCAACGCTGAGGTGTTCACGGAGGCGATGAGGGAGAATGAACGTGCAATCAAAGAACTTGCCCGCGCCGAAACATCGCTTCAGGCGGCGCAGACGATCGTCAAGGCCAATCTGGCCGCTCAATTGAACACCGTTAGGGAAGAGATACGGGATGCAGAAGTTGATGAACAAAGTGAAAAGGCTTTCTCTACCGTGCCGTTCGAAACGATTAAAGCAAATCTGGATCATTTGATACAGATCCTGCACTTGTCGAAAACTTGAGGGGGGCTCGAATTGCCGCAGACGCGCACACACAAAAACAGGCGTTCCAAACGTCGATCTCACTAGCCGCGAATTTCCTCGCTTGAGCTTTACTCCGACTACAGCATCAGCCTAAAAATCCGTGCTCAAGTCAGAATTTGCGCACGGACGCGCGAGCATCTCCAGCAGAGAGAGCTGGCCCTCGGCAGCCTTTCGGTAGAAACAAGAACCTTTTTCCTTGATGTCCACGGAACCGAGCGAAGCGGTTGAACGATTGAACGGCTTCAGGAGTAACTTTGAACGTTTTGGAACGGGTCGCCAGATAATATGCGCGCTTCGCTACTATGTGCGCCACGAGGGCGTTAACGCAAGAGCGCCACTGCGACTGCGGTAACAGCGGCAAGTAATGCCGTGCAAGATAGTCCGACGGCAAAGAGTATCGCGGTGTGCCACCGCGCTTCCGGCTCGCGCCACGGGGTAATCGGATCGGGCACCGTGACCCTTTCTGGGGCAAAGAGCGACTGTTGCATTATGGTCTTTGCGGCGAGCACCTCTTGGATCGCGGCTTCAAAATGCTTCTGACCTATTTGCTTGCCCAGATCGGCACCAGGTTCAGCTGCAGCCGTTGCAGCGGCTTTGATGACTGCATTCTTGATATCGCCCCCGGTCACCACGTAGCGCTCGGCGAGTTGGCGGAAATCGACGTCCCTCGCCAACGGTGTCTTCTTCGGGTGAATCTGCAACTGCCAGATCCGCGCGCGCTCTTCCACTCCCGGTGTTTCAAATAGCACATGCGTTCGGATGCGCCGCTCGAAGGCCCGGTCAAAGTTCGCCGCCAGATTGGTTGCGAAGATCACGATGCCGTTGAACGCCTCCAACTCCCTCAGGAGGTCGTTGACGGTGAGATTTCTCTCGCGATCCGCCGCTAGCCCGGCGCCCGCTGAACGCTTCGTCGCGATCGCATCCGCCTCGTCAAAGAGCAGCACCGCGTTCTGGTCCGCGGCCGCGCGAAATGCAGCAACGATGTTTTTCGGAGTCTCGCCCAGCCACATCGACTCCGCTTCGGCATAATCGACAACGAGAAGCTTCTTTCCCAACGCATGCGCGATCGCCTCGGCGCAGATCGTCTTGCCGGTTCCGGGCGGTCCCGCAAAGTTGAACGCCAAGCCGCATCCTGACGCGTGCCGCTCACCTAAGCCCCAGCGTGAAAATATTAGATTGTGATTCCGCACCTGGGCCAATGCCTGCTCAAGGGTCCGCCGGGTCTGAGGCGGGAGAACAACCTCCGCCAGCGTTCGCTCGGGCGCGAGCGTTTCCACCACACGCCGGGAACCGAAACTCGTAAGAAACGAAATCAGCGGACCGGCCATACGATCAAAGCCTTCACCGTAAGCGATTCACCTTTTCTCCCTTGCCAGTGGCATTTTTCACCCTAGGTCCTGCTCTGTTCCGAATAGCCAAATCTCGCAGTATTCATACGCCATCTTGGTGGGCTGCGCCATATATCATATCCGTCGTTATGAGCGGTGCCTTTGGTTTTAATTACTTACGAGCGGCCTATTCCGTGGCCCGAATCACCTGTTAGGCTTTAACTTTGATGTGATTGTCCGTTGTTTCATGCGCTCGCGCGAAACATGGAAAGAGACTTACAAGGGGCAAGGTTTCCTACTCTGGCGCAATGTGTGATTGCAGGACCTGGCCGCCTATGACTAAACTAAATAAAAGCATGAGCCAGAGACACGACAAGGTGGGCACTCGGACGAGGGCATGACAACCGTAACTTTTCTGAAGCGGCTATCGCGAATTGCGGCGATTTTTCTAATCGTAGGGAGCGTTGTTCACGCCGCTGCTCCGCGCTCCGGCAGCACTCCGACGGCCAGAGCAACGTTTGCCGGCGGCTGTTTTTGGTGTATGGAACCACCCTACGACGAGCTTGAAGGCGTGATTTCCACGATTGCCGGCTATATCGGCGGCACTAAAAAGAATCCGACTTACGAAGAAGTCAGCGCCGGCACCACCGGCCACGCGGAAGCGGTACAGATCACCTATGATCCGACGAAAATCAGCTACGAAAAACTGCTCGATGTATTCTGGCGCAACATCGATCCTCTCACCGCCAATGCGCAGTTCTGTGACTCCGGCAGCCAATATCGCTCCGCCATCTTTTATCATGATGAGGCGCAGAAAAACCTTGCGGAAGCGTCAAAGAAGCGTCTTCAGAGCCGCTTCAAGCAGCCCATCGTGACTGAAATCGTTCGCGCGACGGAATTCTATCCGGCCGAAGACTATCACCAGGACTACTACAAAAAGAACCCCATTCGCTACAAAGTTTACCGCTACGGCTGCGGCCGCGACCAACGCCTTCAGGCGCTTTGGGGAACTGAAAATAAATGAAACCAGGCCGCAAACGCAGGAGCGCGTGGAGTGGCGCACAACTTGAACGGAGCGAAGGATTGAACGTTTGGAACGTATTGAACGGGCTTCGGTATTATGTGAGCCCTTCAAGCAATGGCCACCGTACTCGATGGTGTCAACGGATCTCCACCGTTGAGGCTGAAAGCTTTGACGATGGCGTCGATCTCCGAACCGTCCAGAACTTCCTTTTCGAGCAATTTCTCCGCAACTTTATGTAGCAGACGGAGGTTCGTCGTTAAGAGGTCCTTAGCCCGCTGGTAGCTCTCTTGGATAATACGCCTGATCTCAGCGTCGATCTCAATGGCCGTGCTCTTGGAATAGTCTGATTTCTGGGTAAGATCTCTTCCCAGAAAAATCTCTTCGTCTTTTTTGCCGAAAGTCATGGGTCCTAGCTTTTCGCTCATTCCCCACTCGCACACCATCCGGCGCACCAGATCCGTGGCTTTCTCGATATCGTTCCCCGCGCCCGTCGTGATGTGCTCGAGCACAAGCTCTTCGGCCACGCGGCCGCCAAACAGGATGACCAAATTATTGAGCAGATATTCCCTCGGATAGTTATGCATTTCGTCCACGGGCAGTTGCTGCGTCAAACCCAAAGCCATGCCGCGGGGAATGATCGTGACTTTGTGAATTGGATCGGCGCCCGGCAGGAGCTTCGCCACCAAGGCATGCCCGGCTTCATGATAGGCCGTATTGCGCTTTTCTTCGTCGCTGATAATCATGCTGCGCCGTTCGGCGCCCATTATGACCTTGTCTTTGGCTAACTCGAGGTCGACCATGTTGACTGTTTCCTTGTCATTCCTAGCTGCCAACAAAGCCGCTTCATTTACGAGATTCTCCAGGTCCGCGCCAGTAAGCCCGGGCGTGGATCGCGCTAGCACGCTGACGTCCACGTCCGTTGACAACGGCACCTTGCGGGTGTGCACTTGCAGGATACCTTCTCGCCCTCTGATGTCGGGTCGTGGGACGACAACGTGCCGATCGAACCGCCCTGGACGGAGCAACGCGGGATCCAATACGTCAGGCCGGTTGGTTGCGGCGATAAGAATAACTCCCTCGTTGGACTCGAATCCATCCATTTCCACCAGCAGCTGGTTCAACGTCTGTTCCCGTTCGTCATTGCCGCCGCCGAAGCCGGCTCCGCGGTGACGCCCGACGGCGTCGATTTCGTCGATAAAAATGATGCAAGGCGCCTGCTTTTTGCCCTGGACGAACAGATCACGAACACGAGATGCACCGACCCCAACGAACATTTCTACGAAATCGGAACCACTGATGCTGAAAAACGGGACTCCGGCTTCGCCCGCGATGGCACGAGCCAACAGGGTCTTGCCAGTTCCCGGCGCCCCCACGAGCAAACACCCTTTGGGAATTCTGCCGCCAAGTTTCGTGAATTTTTTCGGATCTTTTAGGAATGCGATGATCTCTTGCAGATCTTCTTTGGCCTCATCCACGCCGGCGACATCACTAAAGGTTACGCGGTGTTGATTCTCCGTGAGCAGTTTTGCCCGGCTCTTGCCAAAGGACATCGCCTTACCGCCGCCCACCTGCATCTGGCGCATAAAAAATATCCACACGCCAAGCAGCAGCAGCATGGGAAACCAGTTAAGCAGCAGCACCATATACCACGACGACTCGTCCTCGGGCTTTGCGGCGATTTTCACGTCCTTAGCCCGCAATGACTTCACCAGCTCCGGATCATCCGGCGCAAAAGTTCTGAACTGCTCGCCGTTCTTGTATTTGCCCTGAATATTCTGTCCTTGGATCACGACCTCTCGAACGCCGCCGCGCTCCACGGCCCCGATAAATTCGCTGAAAACAATTTCCGGTTCGCGCCGGTATTGTTTGCTAAACACGCTAAAAATCCCAAACAACACGAGCACCAATACCAACCCAAGTGCCATTCGTTTTGATGATTGACTCAAGAATTCCTCCGTTCAGGGAAAACCCCCTCTCGCATCGCTGGTGTTGATACTAGCTCTTTCGGGTACAGAAGGATACCATCGATGGCTCGCGCCGATCCTTCTTGAACGGGCTGCAGTAGTTTGTGAGCGTAGCGATTGAACGACTGGAACCATTGGAATTGGCTGCTGAGAGATAGCTTGACCCCGTTGACACCTTAGTTTGGAATTCGCTAGGCTGCGTTCCTGACCCAATGATGAAGAGATTTTTCTGCCTTCCTTTCATCTTCCTCATCTTCTTTCTTGAGGAAAATTCTTATGGTCACTTTACCGAAAAAGGGCATGTGCACACGTTCTCGGAGACAAAACAGGACTTTTTGAATCCGGACTGCCGGTCGACCGCCACCTGCGATCTCAAGAGATTCACACTCACAAAGTCGGTTTACGAAGTTTGGTTCAGTGACGACCCAAAATATCCCACTCACGGCACCGGCGTGATCATGGAATACGAGACCGATTCGGTGGATGCGCTCGAGAAATACGCCATTGTTCAATTCGTCAAGGGCTGCGTTTTTGACAGTTCAAAAAATGGCGCAGGCAAGATAACTCGGAATTTAAGTTATGTGGTACCGAGCTTCGGAGAAAGTGTTCCTCTTTGCTTTCCTCAGTGGGTGATCGATTCGCAGGACACTGATCCCGCATACAACAGTGATCCTGAATACGGCAGGTTTTATTTATTAAGGTGGAATGACCCCGGCTCCTATGATCAGGAGACCGAGAAATACTATGGCGCCGAAAAACCGACAATTCCGGTTGTTTACCTGACCGATCACCCCGCCGGGGCGTTCGTTACCGGGACTGGCGTAAAAAATGCCTCCCTGGAATTCAAAACCTGCATCTATAAGGCGATCGATGTTCCGACGGAAACACGTCGAGACGACGTTGGCTTTGCAAAGCCCATCGCTTGCTTTGAGTGGCAAAACGCTTATGTCTACGATTTTGATGAGGGAAGGTTCCAAACCCGTTTGGCTGATTTTCCCACGCAGGAATCGCCATACATGCACGTAAATGTGTTCCTACTCGTAACTTTCGTTACATTCTTTACTGCGCTCGCTCTGGTTACTTTTTCACGCTTAAGGAAAACTCGTCAGCCAAGAGATCGCTGCTAATCGGCAAACCGTTGGCGGCAACGCGGTCCCCGGCGAATAATGGTGTTCTGTGCAAATCTGCGTTCTGTACTTGTCGAGATTGTTAGAATAGAAAGCCTGACATCAGCCCTGGACCGACACCAGCCCATAGACAAGCGCTCGAAACTGGTTGTAGAGTGAATTCCACAAAATCTATGGATTACGGAACCTAAGATTTTCGACCAACCGAGGATAACTCCGTGAAGCATAGTTATAAATCGGTGTTATCGATAATCGTGACTTTGTTGCTGATCGGATTCTCAGATTTCACCCTAAAAGCCGCATCTAGTTGGGACGAACAATGGAATCGAACACTAGAGGCCGCCAAGACCGAAGGCCAACTTAATACCTACGGCCTGGCCGACATTACCCATCCGGCAATTCTCGAAGCGTTCAATAAGCGCTATCCGGAAATCAAGGTTGTCACGGTGATGGGGCATACCGAAGTCATACAGCGCATCGTTGCGGAACGGCGAGCCGGTAAACATGTCGCGGATGTTTTTTCTTCGGGTCCGGCAATAGTCCGACAAGCGTATTCGGCCAAGTTCTTGCAACCCATCCGCTCCATTTTGATGTTGCCCGACGTCACCGACACGACAAAATGGTACAGCGGCAAGCACCTTTGGAGCGATCCGGAAGAAAAATACTTGCTCATTTTCGAAGGAACTCCGGGCTCTGCCAGCATCGCCTACAACACGAAGAAGCTCCCTAACATTGATGAGATTCAGTCCTACTGGGATGTCCTCAAGCCCAAATGGAAAGGCGATATCGGTTTCTTCAACGACGGGCAAGGGGCGACTGTTCCGACTCCGATCGTCGCGCTCTATTACAACCGGCAGGTGGGTCCCAATTTTCTGAAGAAACTTTTCGAGGAAATGGACCTGACCCTATCTCGAGACAGGCGCCAGGCAACAGACTGGCTTGTCAGAGGGCGATACACATTGTGTTTTCTCTGCAGGGGAATCGAAGAAGCGCAGAAAATCGGACTTCCGGTGGAAACCATCCATGGCAATCAGATCAAAGAAGCGGGAGAGCTTGGAGGCGGCAACAGCAGCGTCCTTGGATTCTTTGACAAAGCTCCTCACCCTAATGCAGCAATCGTCTTTATCAATTGGTTCCTTTCCCGGGAAGGGCAGATGACATGGCAAAAGGTTTTGAACACGATCGTCGTGAACGGTTCGGACTCAATGAGGATCGACATTCCGAAGCACGACGTCCTTCCGGGTTACCGTAGAGCGGAGGGTAGACAATATCCAATGCTTGGCTTTGTCGATCCCAAACCCGCCGGCAAGTATTATTGGGAGCTGATCGAGAAGGTGGGCTCGAAAAAAGCAAACAGTGATGCATCATTTTGAGGAGCTGCTGACGTTTCATGCGACATCGTAGCATCGCACTGAGTGGCGTATAAGTGAATCTCGCCATCGTTGCTTCAAAATAGAGGCGATTGTGCATAGTCAATTGCTGCCGCAAAAGGGGGAAAATCATGGAAATCATCGATGCGGATGCTCACGTAGTCGAGTCGGAGCGGACCTGGGAGTTTCTCGATGAAGCTGACAGACAATTTGTACCACGGGTAATGATATTCAAAGATCATAACGGCCCAGGCGCGAGCCAGCGTTCCAGCGATGAGTTCTGGAAGATCGGCGGCAGGGTTTTCGCCAAAGGACGAAACATCGGCCATAATACTTCGCGAGAAAGCCGCGAAATGGAAAACGTCCAAGCTCGCCTGGCTCACATGGATGAATTGGACATACATGTCCAGGTTCTCTATCCCAGCCTCTTTCTGCGCGCACTGACCATTCTGCCGCATGTCGACGCCGCATTATGCAAGAGCTATAACCGCTGGCTGGCAGAGATTTGGAAGTCGGGGAACGGCCGTTTGCGCTGGGTCGTGATGCCGCCGCTCCATTTTATGGACAAGGTGATCGAGGAGTTGAACATCGGCAAGGAAAACGGTGCATGCGGGGTCTTCATCAGGGGAGTCGAAGGCGACAAACTGCCCACCGACCCCTATTTTTATCCCATCTATCATGAAGCCAGTCGCCTTGGGCTGCCCATCTGTGTCCATGCGTCAGCCGGAAATCTGGACATGTTTGATCTTTTTGGCCGGGGTGCCAGCCTGGGACAGTTCAAGTTCGGTCCGATTAATCTTTTCGGGAGTCTCATCACATCAGAGCTGACGCGTAAGTTTCCCGATCTAAGATGGGGGTTTATCGAAGTCAGCGCCGAGTGGCTCCCCTACGTGATGAATCATGTGGAGATCGGCTATCGGAGGAATGGAAGGGAGTGGCCAGGAGCAAAGCTCTTACGCGAGAATCAAATTTATGTAGCGTGCCAAACCAGTGATGATTTGCCTTATATCCTAGATCACGTGGGCGATGAGAACTTGGTCTTGGGAACGGATTACGGACACAATGATACTTCATCGGAAATCAACGCTATGCGAAAGTTGAAAGCAGACGGCAAAATTCCGGCAGCCTCAATCGACAAGATTTTAGCAAGGAACGCTCAAGTTTTGTATAATCTATGATTCCTGCCGCCCTTCCCGCGGATCAAGGTACTCTTGCTTGTCCTAACCCGAGAAGAAAACATCCATCCTGAACATGCCTCACTGTACGAGCTAGTCGGTGCGCAATGGCTTTGGCGGTATGTCCTGGTTGGCTCTGCCCACGCGCTCGTATTCGGAGATGACCTGGGCGCCCAGCAACAGCAAGGTCGCCGCGAGATCCAAGCTCAGCAGTACCGCGATCGCCGTCGTCAGTGATCCGTAGACTAGACCAACCTGCGACAAAGTGGCGAAGTACCAGAGGAGCACATGCCGGGTGAGCTCCCAAAGCAGTGCTGCCGTGAGGCCGCCGATCAGCGCGTGCCGCAGCGACAGCCGTCCAACCGGCATGACCAGGTAGACGGACGTGAGAACGAAGATTTCCCCGCCGAATCCCAGTAGATAGAGAAGCACGCCAGAAACGCCGCCAAGGGACCAGTTGCGCCCCAAAAAATCCACGCTTTCCTCGCCCATGGCCCGAAGGCTACTGGCGACGAGTGTCACCAGTAACACGCCGACTCCCAGGAACAAGATGTAGCAGTAAGGGAGAAGCGCAGAAACGAGAAAATGGCGCCTGCGGATGGCGACCCGGTGAATGAAAATTACCGACATTGCATTCTCCAGAACGGTGAATGCGAAGGAGCTGGAAAATATCATTGTCGCCAACAGCAACCAGCCGATGACGTCGCGATGGTCAAGAAAGTTCGTCAGCTCAGCAACGATCAATTTGGATTGCCCCGGAACCAACCACTCCAGGTAGCGGCCGAGGGTATCGAGCAACTCCGCCTGATCGATAACGTACGAGAGCGCGATGACGGTGAGAATGAGCAGCGGAACAATCGATAGCAGCGTATAATAAGCGACTGCGCCCGCCAAAAGAAGTCCCTGATTGGCACGAAAGGCCTTCAACGTCTGGACCGCAAAAGCAATCGGATGCTTCACTACGACGCCAGCGTCAAACATAACAATCGTTATGAACTTTCTCGATCTCGTTTTTCCACGAGCGGACAAACGCAACAGCATCGTACTTATATGTGCCCGAGCAAAATGACAATGACGGTGGCCTTCTGCTTCGAGACTTACTCTCGGTTAAGTAATCATAGTCTACTGGGATTCAGGCTGGCTTGACTCGAGTAATCCTGAACAGAATTATTTTAGGTACGGCCGCCAGGGACGCGGTCGAATCATGAACCTTTGACCGGTCTTGTTTTCAGTTTAACGACTTGAACAGAGCGCAGCGATTGAACGTTTTGGACGGGTTTAACGCTTTGGACGGTCAACCTACGGAGCGTGGAACTAAAGCGAATGAAGATTGTGAAGGAGTCAAATCCGTGGTTGACAGATCTCACCCAGTTGCAGTGAATCAACTGTTAAACAAAAGACTTGAGCTCGTTGGCTGCACATGATTGTCATGTCAGACTCCATGCCCTCCCACTTTTCAAACTTGACCAGTGCCATTCTCGCGTGTCTCCGACAAAGTGCGGACCGGATTCTGTAGAACGTAACGCAAAACCGTCATCAAGTGTTCATCACGTTGAACCGAGAAACTCTTAAACCGACCCTGCGATATATGTCCTCTGCTTCCATAGTGTTTGTAAAAACGGCGCACGTGGCTCGTCAGTAACCACTGCATGAATTGACTCAATGCGGTTTGATCACGGGGTTCGAGAACAAGGTGAAAATGATTCGGCAGCAGGCATACGATCCGTCGACGTTGTAACGGGAAAGTAGCCTGTCCCCTTTTTTCTCTCCCTTTTTTCTCTCGATCTATTTCTCAAATTCGGTATGAACTATTTTCGTCAGCAAATCCTTCTTTGAGGAGCGTCTCACAAAATCCAGCCGTTTTCGAAACCAAGAGTCGTTGATGGATTTCTGGTTTGGCGGGAGAATTTCCCGCTTGATCGGAGATCCGTGATTTGCTCCGCGGTTGTCGAAGACCCGTCGTTCGTCCATGGCGATATCTCCTTTCGCCTCTGGTCAGTGGTTGCTAACTCGAACAGCGTCTATAAAGTTTTTATACACCTGTCAAGTAAAATCTACTATTGCAAAGCACACTATGCTGGTGACATGCGGTTTGCCAAAATGACATTTCACCTCTTAACGCTATATATTGTTTCATTTACGAAGAAAATTCCCACCAGTTGCTATTAGTAGTACTTACATGGTGGATTTTCTTGCTAACCCTAGAGGTTGTGAAAAAATGGGGAAACCTCAAATTCCGCAAACTTCTCCACGCATGGCCTGAGTCTCAGTAGGAGAGATCTGCATCACGTCACCAATCGGGGCAACGCGCAGACCGAGGCGTTCCAAAGGATGGTGACCTACCGAGCCTTTGTCGAGTTGATTCGAGCAGCTTGTGAACGGATTCCGATGCGCGTTCGTGCGTATTGCGTCATGTCAAATTATTTTCACGAAATTACGCATTCCCACTAGAACATTTTCGCCGAACTACAACAGCCTGAGACCAAACTTCAGCCGCGTGGTTAGCAAAAGAAACATTTCGTGGCATACTGCGTCTCATGTTTTTATCACATCAAACAATAGAGAAGTACATTGATGAAGGCAAAATTCTGATTGAGCCTGCCTTTGATAAGAAAAACCTACGCCCCGTCGGTATCCGTATCCATCTTGCCAAAAATCTGCTTCTGCCCGAGCCGAATCAGGTTGTAAGTCTAACGGTGGCGCAGGAGCTCAAATATAAGGAAATAGATCTGACCAGAGAGGACTTTCTATTGGAACCAGGGCAATTTGTTCTTGGAGCAAGTTATGAAGCGATACAAACGCCTCCAAACGTATTGGCTATTTTAGACGGGAGAAGCACGGTAGCTCGTCTCGGTCTTACCATTCATATAACCGCTTGTGTGATCGACGGAACATTCGAGACGCCACACGTCGCGGTGTTAGAAATAAAAAACGTGGGGAACTTTAAAATCAGATTAAACTTCAAAGATCCAGTGGCCATGATGCTTTTTGCCGAGTTAAAGGATCCTGTAACGCAAAAAATACAGTCGCAATACGGTGGTGGTCAAAGCAAAGCAACTCCCCCGAATTTACGATTTAAAACCGGCGCTGATAAATAAGTCATCTCGGTCACTCGAACGGAACGAAGCACATGCCACCTTGAGAGGAAACTTTCCCATCCGTCGGGATCGAAGCTTCGAACCGGCGTCACCGTTACCTGCGTGCTGGAAGAGGATCCATTCCAGCGATGGTTTTAAAAACTCTAATGACCTCCATATCCCGCGGAAGCTCCGCAACAAGTTTCTGCTGGTCCTCCGGCATGAGTGGCGTTGGCTGAAGTCCAAGAAGTTTTTTGTATTGTTCGTGAAATTGGCGATCTTCGAAAGAACTGCGAAAGGCTTGCCTAAGTATCTCGACGAGTTTCTCCGGCGTGCTTGGGGGCAGATATATCAGCGTTCCCACTCCCCAAAAAACCCGCGACATGGTCAGAACTTGGCTCTCTATCTCAGACCGCGCGAAAGCCTCGATTTCAGGCAAATTGGCAAATTGACGGGGACGATGTCCTTTGGGAATCTCTAGAATCGCATGGAAATCGACGATCTTTTTGTATCCCTCTGACATGGATACCGTATCAACCGCAACCGCTCTAGCATCGATTTCACCTCGCTCCAAGGCTATATCCAACTCATTTCCTGCATAGCCAACAACGAATTTCGAATCTTTGAGACCTAAAAGCCAAGCGAACAACCGGCCCCGAATGTACTGTACGTGGCCCACCGATTGGCCTCCGATTCTGAGCCCGGAAGCACCGCGCAGCTTTTCCAGGTTGTTTATACCGAGAGCTTTTCGGGTGACAAAAATATTATTGTTTTCGCTGAAAGGGGACCCGAGATAGATAAACTTGTGCGGATTATATTCGACACCTGGCTCGCCGAGTATGGCGCTTGCGAGTACGCCCGGAGAGCTGGCGCCGATCGTCAGTCCCTCCGCCTTTGCCCTATACACATAGTTGGCGGCCTGTCGGCCCCCTCCTCCAGGCATATATTCCGGAAGAATAGTTGGATTCCCGGGAATGTACTTTTGCAGGAACGGCAGGATAGCTTTAGTTCTTAAGTCTCCTACACCTCCGGGACTGCGCCCTTCAATCACTGCAATTGTTTTCCCCTTGTAATAGAGCGGTTGGCTGTTGCTGTCCTTTGAGAACAAGAGAATAAGTGCCCAAAAACCGAATCCGAGCCAACGGCTAAGGCGTCTCATTTTTACCTCCGCACCCTCAATTTTAGTATCGACCCATTGTTCGACCGCGGTGCGTAATCAGGACAAGCCGGACTTGTCAAAAAGTTGCCTGCCTACACAAACGTTCAGCTAGGGAGTTATTCCGGTTCTTAAAGTCGTGTCAAGCGGTGTGAAAACCAAAAAGGAAAGGTTCGCTCTATTGCCACAAATAAAAAAAATTGACCAGCTTTAAAATCGGTAGCTTGAATTCTGCAAAGATCGGAACATAGATAAGGAAAAACGGCGGTGGAGTAAAACATTGCCGGATGTTGACGAGAGCATCGTCAAGGGCGCGCCCGGAAAAAATTGAAGGCATATTCCTTGTTTTCCGGGTACCACAGATTGCCGAGATGCCCGCCGTATGGATAGAGCGTCATTCGGTCACTCAAGGCATCTTTGAGCGCGCCGATGGATTTCCTCTCGGCCAAGAAATCATCCGCATTGTGTAAAATATGCACTTTGGGGTTGTCGCGCAGTTGATCAGCGATACTTGCCAAGGAACCGCGTTGGATGAAGCTGTCCGGATCGGCCTGCGGGTCGCCAACTTGTTTTTGCCACCGGGGCACGCCGATCATCTGGTTATAATTCGTGAACGTGAAATTCTTGGCTTCCTCCAACTGTTTTCTCATGTCGTCCTTCGGCGCCGTCAGGAGCCTCTGGTTTTCAATGACTTGGGTTACATAGACAAGCTCCGCAAGTTCGCTGTGTAAATTCTCGGCGATCAGGTATTGCAGCTCTTCCCTCTTGAATCCGGCAAGCTTCTTGGCCAGCCGATCGAATACGGCAGGATTGTCGCGCCGTTCATTGGAGAAAGTATCGACGACGGCAAGCGCTTGAGAGACGATTTCCTGAGATTTCTCTCGCCCGAATTTTCTTTTCAATGCGCTCCATTCATCGATCTTCTTGACGGCGTAGGCGAGGTCGACGGGCGGGTTGACGAGAAGATACTTGTCGATGCCAATCTTTCTCTCATCTCGATCGATCACGCTGAGGTAGGCGCCTTCGAGCGCGCCCAAACTGACCGCCAGGAAGTTGATCGACTTGGTCCTGACGTTATGCCGATCTCGCAAAGCCATCAGTGTTTTTTGGATGACTTCATATAAATCGCGCGCGTCTTCCGGCGCGTAACCCGGCGCGCCGCTGCGGCTGGCCGACAACGCAAAATTCCAGCTCATCGGTGACGGTAAAATGACCACATGGAAACCTTCTCGATAGAACAGGCTCGCCAAATACGGCGCAACCCCAAAATAGGGGTTTGATCCCAGGCCGGCGAGAATGAAGAGCAGGGGCGCTGGGCGGCTTTGACGATAAAGGGCAAGACTCACATGACCGCGTCCTTCAAGAGTAGGCATTTGATTTCTGCCGGGAAGCCCGGGCACATGAACGATGATCGAATCAGCGCGCGGCGTGGCGCCGTCGTCGTTCAAAATGGCAGTAGTCGCCGTCGCCAAGTAGGGATCGTGATAGGGATACGCATAGTCTCCAGCCTTGAGCGGACCAGTCAAAAGACTAAACGCAGTCAGTACCGTCAGAACGAAATTTAAGCGCATCGGAAGAGCCTCCTGTTGATTGCCTCGATGTAAAACTCGTGCATCATAACTTCACCAACTCACGCGCCGGCCGGAGCGGCGACTCTGTCGCCGCTCCAAGAAAAGTTTGCCGCTGTTAGCCTAGCCTAATCATAGTAGTAGTCGCGGTCGCGATGACGCCTGTTATAGCTATAGACGTCGTAGATCGCGCCCGCCGCCCCGCCGACGCCGGCGCCGATGGCTGCGCTCCTGCCAACGTTGGAATGGGTCGCTGCCCCGATGCCTGCACCCGCCGCACCGCCAAGGGTAGCGCCAGTCAACGTTCCGCAGCTCGCGGCACCCAATCCCAGCAACGACAAACCGAAAAGCGTAGGCATAATACGTTTCTTCAAAATGGTAATCATAGAGCACCTCCTCCATGACTAATTAGGCAAGTTCCGTTCCAGGGAAAAAACCTAGTTTTTTCAAGCCAATTCATGAATGCAAAGACAGCCTTTCAGGATAAATCCTCCAGCGAAAAGTTTTTGTCGGCAACCGGCTCTGCAAAGTTTTTGCGCTGACAAGTCGAACACCGAATTCCACCAGTGAGACCCACAGCTTCGAAAAT
>Ga0114129_10008394_pt1 | contig 14711 bp, 11 predicted proteins | sample RhiMetdeltSRZDD1_FD_80071 | JGI IMG/M metagenome (GOLD analysis project Ga0114129, IMG submission 80071) | Populus rhizosphere microbial communities from Tennessee, USA - Rhizosphere MetaG P. deltoides SRZDD1 (version 2) (version 2) | ecosystem: Host-associated > Plants > Roots > Rhizosphere >... | reverse complement strand
CGAACATCGGGGCGCGCTTCATTCAGAAGAAGTCGTCGCTCGGGTTCCAGGCCAGCGATGCGAACATCGTCGACAAGAACGTCAGCGACATGGTGCTGGGCGAGGTCAAGCGCACGTTCAACCCCGAGTTCATCAACCGCATCGACGAGATCATCGTCTTCGATGCGCTCTCGGACGACGACCTGCGGCGGATCATGGCGCTCCTGGTCGAGCAGTTGAACGGCAATCTGGTCGATCGGCGCATGAAGATCGCCCTGACCTCCGACGTCGTCGACTGGATCATCGACGTCACGTGCAAGGACCGGTCGTATGGCGCGCGTCCGTTGCGGCGCGCGATCCAGCGCTACGTCGAGGACCCGCTGTCGGAGGAGCTGATTCGCGGCAACCTGCGCGACGGCGAGGTCGAGGTCTACCTCGAAGGCGGCCAGCTGGCCTATCGTCCCGTCGGCGAGCTGACCGGCGGAAGGCGGCTCGCGTAGCTTCTCCGGCCATCCCCTCGCCACCTGCGTCCTAAATCCAGTAAGCTAGGATGTTTCCGCGCTGCGCCAATGGTGCAGCGCACAGGATAGCTTCCGAATGGTCAAGTGGCTTTCCCGACTGCTAGTTATGTCGGTATGCGCAGGCGTCGCGCCTGCGGTGTGGGCACAGGCGGCGCAGCAGGCGCCGGCGCAGACGCCGCAGCCTCAGACGCCGGCCGACCCGTCCGAGATTGATAAGACGGCGTGCGGCACGCCCGTCGGTGCGCCCGCCGCGCTGCCACCCGCAGGGTCACCCCCGTTTATCTGGATCTTCGAACTCTGTTTCGCCCGGCAGGGCGGCTCGTCCACGGTCGAGAACGAGACCTACCTCTATTGGCTCAAGCTGAAGGACCAGGTCAGCCAGCCTTCCAAGGGGTTGTTCGTGCCTTATGACGAGAAGGCCGAACAGATGATGGCGGCCGACTTCAAGGCGCTCTGGGCAACGAACTTCCTCGACGACCTCTCGATTGAGGTCACCGACCATGCGTTCCCGGGTGGCGTGGTCGGCAAGATGGTCGTCTATCACCTCGAAGAGCGCGAGCGCATCAAGATCGTCGACTACCGCAACACCAAAGGCGACTCGGTCAGCATCATCAAGCGATCGGACATCGATACCAAACTGCGCGAGAAGAGCATCGAGATCCGCCTCGACTCGTTCCTCGACGAGGGGACGATCCGGAAGGTGAAGACGGTCCTCAAAGAGATGATGGCGGAGAAGGGGTTCACCAACGCCGAGATCTCGAACAAGGTCACGCCGGTCGCGGGCGGGCCGAAGCTGGTGAACGTGACGTTCACCGTCGGCGAGGGGCCCAAGATCAAGATTCGCAGCCTCGAGTTCGTCGGCAACCAGGCGATCGGCGACGGCAAGCTGCAGCGAAAGATGAAGGAGAACAAGCCGAAGGGCCTGCTCGGCTTCATCACCGGCGGCGGTACCTACAAAGAAGCGGAGTACGAGGAGGACGCGGCGAAGGTCGTCGAGTACTACCAGAACAAGGGGTATCCGCAGGCGCGCGTCGGCAATCCCGAGATCAAGGTGCTCGAGGACACCAAGGACGGCAAGACGCGCTGGGTGCAGCTGCGCATCCCGATCACCGAAGGCCATCGCTACAAGTTCGGGCAGCTCTCCTTCGAGGGGAACAAGCTGGTGAGGAGCGACGGCCTGCGCCTGCTCTACAAAGTCGAGCCCGGTGATTGGTACAACCGGAAGAAGCTGACCGACGGCAACAAGAAGGCCCAGGAGATCTACGGCAGCCGCGGCTACATGGAGTTCACGCCGTTCCCGACCTTCAAGTTCAGCGACGACCCGAACAATCCCGAGTCGCTGCTGGCATCGATGGTGCCGGCGGCGCTCGCGGCCCCCGCGACCGATACGCCGCGCTCGCCGGCGGCGGCTGAGGCGGGTAAGAAGCCGCCAACGGTCGACGTCATGCTGCAGATGACCGAGGGCCCGCAGTATTTCGTCAACCGCATCACGTTTACGGGCAACACCACGACGCGTGACAACGTGATCCGCCGCGAGGTGCGTCTCTACGAGGGCGGCGTGTTCGACACCGAGTCGTTGAAGTACAGCGTCCGTCGCCTGAACCAGCTCGGATACTTCAAGGAGCTGAAGGGCAACGACACCGACATGCACGTTGAAAAGACGCCGAACAAGGAGAACAACGTCGACGTCACCTTGAAGTTCGAGGAGCAGAACCGCAACCAGCTCACGTTCGGCGCCGGCGTGTCTCAGTACGAAGGTCTCTTCGGTCAGCTGGCGTTCCAGACGTCCAACTTCCTCGGCCGCGGTGAGAGCCTGACGGTCTCGATGCAGGCCGGCGACCGCGCGCAGAACTATCAGCTGGCGTTCACCGAGCCCTTCCTCTTCGACCGCAACATCACCGGCGGCTTCGACGTCTTCAAGCGCGAGCTCCGCTACATCGGCCAGTTCACGCAGAAGTCGATCGGCGCCGTCGCGACCATCGGCCTCCCGATTGCCGACTTCACGCGCTTCTACGCGAACTACAGCTACGAGCGGACGCGCGTGACCGAGATCGCCGACGTGTACCAGGATCCGCTGCTGCTCGCGCGCAATCCGTTCCTGCGCGACTCGCTGCTCATCGGCGCCGGCGGCGAGCGCATCATCAGCAAGGTCGTCCCGAGCATCGTCCACAACACGGTGGACAACCCGATCTTCCCGACGTCGGGCAAGCGCTACTCGTTCTCGATCGATCTGGCGGGCCTCGGCGGGAACACGAACTTCTACAAGCCGCTTCTGGAAGGCGTCTGGTACTGGCGGCAGACCGGGCGCTTCACGCTCGGCGGGCGCGCGCATTACGAGTACATCCACACCTTCACCGGATCGAAGGAGCTGCCGATCTTCGAGAAGCTGTACCAGGGCGGCGAGTACAGCGTCCGCGGCTTCGACATCCGCACGATCGGTCCGCAGGATCCGGTCAACGGCCTCGTGCTCGGCGGCAACAAGAGCCTGCTCTTCAACGTCGAGCAGATGTTCAGCATCGCGCCGCAGGTGCGGCTGATCTTCTTTTACGACGCCGGCCAGGTGCAGGCCGGGCCCGAGCTCGTCGGCCCCTCGGCCTTCGTGCCCGACGGCGGCTCCCTCGCGACGACCGTAAAGAAGGGGGTCAATTTCCGGCTGGCCGATTTCAAGACGTCCACCGGCGCGGAAATCCGGTTCTTCATGCCGGTGCTGAACGTGCCGTTCCGGCTCATCTTCGCCTACAACCCGCAGCGCAAAGGCGTGCTCGACAACGAGCTGCAGCCGCAGAAGGCGTTCCAATTCCGCTTTGCCGTCGGTTCGACGTTCTAGTAAAATCAAGGGCTCCCGTTTCTCGATGAAAGGACTTTTAGGATGAGAGGTTTCGCCATTGCCGCGTCGGTTGTGATTCTGCTGAGCGCCGCTCCCGGGTTCACGCAGACGCCGCCCGCGCAACAGCCTCCCGCGCGGCCGCCGGCGCCGACCGCCCCCGCGCCGCAGACCGTCCCGGCGCCCGCGCCGCAGCCCCCCGCGCCGTTCCCGGCGGGCGCGAAGATCGGCTTCGTCAACTTCCAGCGCGTCGTGGCCGAATCGGCGGACGGCAAGGCGTCGTCGGCCAAGGTGAATGCTCTGTTCACGAAAAAGCAAACCGAGGCGGCCGACAAGCAGAAGACGCTGCAGGCCAACCAGCAGAAGCTGCAGACCAGCGGCAGCGTGATGAGCGAGGCCGCGCGCTCGCAGCTCGAGAAGGAGATCGAGAAGCAGAACATCGAGGCGCAGCGCTTCCAGCAGGACGCCCAGAACGAAGTCCAGGAGCTTCAGAACGAGCTGCAGGCCGAGTTCATCAAGAAGGTGACGCCGATCCTGCAGGCGGTCGCGACCGAGCGCGGCCTGCACGTCCTGTTCAACGCGCAGGAAGCCGGCTTCGCGTGGATCGATCCGGGCCTCGATCTGACCAACGACGTGATCAAGAAGCTCGACGGCCAGAAGCCGACGACGGCTCCCAAGTAGGGATTGAGCCAGGGAGTAGGGATTAGGGATTGGACACGACGTGGGGACGCTTGACTAATCCCAAATCCCTGCGCCCTAATCCCTACAGCCTGTGATCGACATCCCCCTTCTCCTCGATCGTCTCTGTTACCGATACCCTTCGCTGCTCGTTGACGCGATCGCGGAGCACGACGCCGGCCGGCGGCTGGTCGCGGTCAAGAACGTCACCGTCAACGAGGAATTCTTCCAGGGTCACTTTCCCGGCGCGCCGCTGCTGCCCGCCGTCCTGATGCTCGAGGCGCTGGCGCAGGTGGCGGCGTTGCTGCTGCTCGAGCGCGAGCAGGCCGCGCCGAACGCGCGCGTGTACCTGCGCGGCGTCAACGACGCGAAATTCCGGCGGCAGGTGGTGCCCGGCGATCGCCTGCGGCTCGAGGTCGCCCTGGACAAGCGACGGGCGTCGCTGGCGGTCGCGTCGGCGACGGCCTACGTCGCCGATCAGGTCGTCGCCGAAGCCGAGCTGCTCCTCGGGCTGGTCCCCGACCGGACGACGATCGACCCGACGGCCATCGTGCACCCGCGCGCGCAGGTGGGCGCGGGCACGGCGATCGGCCCGCACGTCACGATCGGCCCCAACGTGAAGATCGGCGCCAACTGCCGGATCGGCGCGTCGGCGGTCGTCGACGGCTGGACCGAGATCGGCGACGACACCGAGATCTATCCGTTCGCGTCCGTCGGCCAGATCCCGCAGGACCTGAAGTTCCGCGGCGAGGAGTCGCGGCTGGTGATCGGCCGGCGGAACATCATCCGCGAGTTCGTGACGATTCACCGCGGCACGCGCGGCGGCGGCGGTCTCACCTCGATCGGCGATCACAACGTGTTCATGGCCTACGTCCACATCGCGCACGACTGCCACGTCGGCAACAACACGATTTTCGGCAACATGGCGACGCTCGGCGGGCACGTGACCGTCGAGGACTGGGCGAACGTCAGCGCCGGATCAGGCGTGCACCAGTTCTGCCGCGTCGGGCGGCACGCGTTCATCGGCGGCTACTCGGTGGTGACCAAGGACGCGCTCCCGTACGCGCGGACGGTCGGCAGCCGTCCCGCGCGGATTTTCGGCGTGAACATCATCGGGCTGGTCCGGCGCGGCTTCGCCGCCGACGTCATCGCGAAGCTGAAGCGATCCTTTCGCTATCTGCTCCAGTCGAAGCTGAACACCACGAGCGCGCTCCAGCAGATTCAGCAGGACCGATCGCTGGCGTGCGAGGAAGTGCGGTACCTGATCGAGTTCATCCGCACGTCGCAGCGGGGCGTCATCCTGCGGCGGCCGACGCGGCGGGCCGAGGAAGTGCTGGCGGATGAGTAGCGATCGGGCCATGGCCAGTGGCACGGGGCACAGACTCGGCCTGATTGCCGGCAACGGGCGCTTCCCGTTTCTCGTTCTCGACGCGGCGCGGGGCGCCGGCTACGACGTCACGGTCGTCGCCGTGAAAGAAGAGGCGTTTCCGGATCTCGTCGATGCAGCGGCGCGGCCGCCCGCGGCGGCCGTCCACTGGCTGTCGCTCGGGCAGCTCGGGACGTGCATCAAGGTGTTCAAGGCGGCCGGCGTGACGCGGGCCGTGATGGCGGGGCAGGTCAAGCACACGAAGCTGTTCTCCGACATCATGCCCGACCTGACGCTGCTCGGCGTCCTCACGCGCCTGCGCGCCCGCAACACCGACGCGCTGATCGCGGGCATCGCCGACGTCCTGCGCGATCACGGGATCGAGCTGATCGACTCGACGGCGCTGCTGACGCCGCTGCTCGCGCGCGACGGCGTCCTGACGCGCCGCGAGCCGACCGCGGAGCAGTGGACCGATCTGCGCTTCGGGTACGACATCGCCGACTCGATTGCCGGCCTGGACGTCGGCCAGACGATCGCGGTGAAGTCGGCGGCGGTGGTCGCGGTGGAAGGCATGGAGGGCACCGACGCCGTGATCGCGCGCGCCGGACAGCTCGCGGGCCCGGGCGTCCGCATCGTCAAGGTCGCGAAGCCGAAGCAGGACATGCGGTTCGACGTGCCGGTGGTCGGCGCGTCGACGATTCACGCGATGGCGGCGGCCGGCGCCGACGCGCTCTCGGTGGATGCGGGGCGGACGCTGATGATCGACGGGGAAGCGATCGTGCGAGCGGCGAATGAGGCGGGGATTGCGATCGTGGGGCGACCGCGGACTCAGTAGCTGTGGGACACCTGCGAGTAGCCGTCATCGGCGTGGGTCACCTCGGCCGCCACCACGCGCGCATTCTGGCGTCGCTGCCGGGCGTGGAGCTCGCCGCCGTGGTCGACACGAATCGTCCGCGCGCCGACGAGATCGCGGCGTCCAGCCGCACGCGCGCACTCTACGACTATCGCGACGTGTTCGGACACGTCGACGCCGTCACGATCGCCGTGCCCACCGAGCTGCACGCGGAGATCGGGACTGCGTTCCTGCGCGCCGGCATCCCGGCACTCGTCGAGAAGCCGCTCGCGCGCACGATCGCCGAGGCCGACGCATTGATCCAGGCCGCGGCGCGCGCGAGCGCGACGCTCGCGGTCGGGCACACCGAGCGGTTCAATCCGGCGGTCGCGGCGGCGCGGCCGCTCCTTTCCGGCCCGCGCTTCATCGAGGTCCACCGGCTCGGCACGTTTCCCGAGCGCAGCCTCGACATCGACGTCGTCTTCGACCTCATGATTCACGACCTCGACGTCGTGCTGTCGCTGGTCCAATCGGAGGTCGACTCGATCGAGGCCGTCGGCGTGCCGGTGCTGACGGGGCGCGTCGACATCGCCAACGCGCGCGTCCGGTTCGCCGACGGCTGCATCGCGAACCTGACCGCGAGCCGCATCAGCCGCGACCGCGTCCGCAAGATCCGGTTCTTCCAGCCGGCGACGTACCTGTCGATCGACTACGCCGCGCAGAAGGTCGAGATGTGGAGGCTCGTCGCGGGGAACGGCGCGGTGCCGTCGATCCAGGGCGGCGATGTCGACGTGACCAACGCCGAGCCCCTCCAGCTCGAGCTCGCGGACTTCGTGGATGCAATTGGATCGAAGCGGCCGCCGCTCGTGACCGGCGTGGACGGACGGCGGGCACTGGCGCTTGCGCAGCGCATAACCGATAGAATGGATGAGGCCACGAATTTTTTTCGTGGCTGACTGATGTACGGCAACCTGGACGACTTCCTTCGCGATCTCGATGCGCGCCGCCTGCTTGCGCGCGTGCCGGACTCCCTGAGCCCCGACCTCGAGATCGCGGCGGTCACCGACCGCGCCTGCAAGTCCGATGGCGGCGGCCCGGCGCTCCTGTTCGAGCGTCCGTCGGGCTACGACATCCCGGTGGCGTCGAACGTGTTCGGCTCGATGGAGCGGATGTGCCTCGCGCTGGGCGTCTCCTCGCTCGACGATCTCGCGGCCGACATCGACGCGCTCACCACGCCGCCCATGCCCAAAGGCGTGCGCGACGCGCTGAAGCTGCTGCCCCTCGTCGGACGCGTGACCGATCTGCTGCCGAAGACCGTCAGCGACGCGCCCTGCCACGAAGTCGTGCGCCGCGACGGCACGCTCGACGAGCTGCCGATTCTCAAGTGCTGGCCCGACGATGCCGGACGCTTCATCACGATGCCGCTCGTCTTCACGCGCCACCCGGAGACCGGGATGCGCAACATCGGCACCTATCGGATGCAGGTGTTCGACGGCCGCACCACCGGCATGCACTGGCAGCGCCACAAGGGCGGCGCCGAGCATCACCGCGTCGCCGAGCGGCTCGGCAAACGCCTCGAGGTGGCGGTCGCGCTGAGTCCGGAACCGGTGCTGACCTATTGCGCCACGGCGCCGATGCCCGAAGGGCTCGACGAGCTGCTGCTCGCCGGCATCCTGTCGCGCCGCCGCGTCGAGATGGTCAACTGCGTCACCGTCGATCTCGAGGTGCCGGCGAGCACGCACATCGTCCTCGAGGGTTACGTGGATCCCGGCGAGCGGCGGCGCGAAGGGCCGTTCGGCGATCACACCGGCTTCTACTCGCAGCCGGATGACTACCCGGTCTTTCACCTCACGTGCGTGACGCGCCGCAAACGGCCGACCTACCAGACGACGGTTGTCGGAATCCCGCCGATGGAGGACTACTATCTAGGATTGGCGAGCGAGCGCATCTTCCTGCCGATGATTCGCAAGACGGTGCCCGAAATCGTCGACATGCATTTTCCGGCGGCGGGGATCTTCCACAATCTCGTGATCGTCTCGATTGACAAGCGCTACCCGGGCCACGCGCGCAAGATCATGCACGCGTTCTGGGGGCTCGGGCAGCTCATGTTCTCCAAGACGATCCTCGTCGTCGACAAGGACGTCGACGTGCACGATCTCAACGAGGTGGCGTGGATCGTCGGCACGCACATGGATCCGGTTCGCGACGTCCAGCTGACGCGCGGCCCGGTGGACGACCTCGACGATGCCGCCGAGCTGCCGGCGTACGGCGGCAAGATGGGTATCGACGCGACGCGCAAGTGGGCCTCCGAAGGCTACTCGCGGCAATGGCCTTCAAGAATTCGGATGACCGCCGCCGCGAGCGAGCGCGCCGCGCAGGTGTGGGACAAACTTTTGCCACAGTTTCGTGGTCTTATGGCCAAGTCTTCATGATCAAGAGATGGCTCATCGCGGCGGCCGTCGCCGCGGCCGGCGCGCTCGCCGCGCCGCGGGTGCCGCTCTCGGCGCAGTCGGCACCCTCGAAGCTCACCAACGTCCTGGCCGATCTCGCGCGTTCCGCAGGTACGAGGCCTCAGTCGGTCGATGCGCTGCCGGTGTCCGTGCAGGATGCGATCCGGGCGGGCTCGCTGCGCCTGAACGAGAACAACGAGGTTCAGATCTACGTGCTGCTGACCGAGGCCTCTCCTGAGAACCTCGATGCGCTCAACGCCGTCGGCGCGACTATCGAGATTCGCGACTTGGCGCATTGGCGCGTCCAGGCGCGCATCGCTCCCGCGCGCCTCAACGCGATTGCCGCGCTCCCGTTCGTCGACGAGGTGCGGCCGCCGACCTACGCGCATCGCCGGATCGGTCAGGTCACGACGGAAGCCGATCCCATCCTGTTCACGGATGCAGTCCGCGATCAGCTGACGGTCGACGGTTCGGGCGTGCGCGTCGGCGTGATCGCCGATGGTCTCAAGGGCATCTTCGCCACCGGCTGCACCAATAACTGCGCCGCCGCCACCGGCGGCCCGATGGCGACGGGCGACATCCCCGTCGCGTCGGGAGTTCGCAACGACAAGGGCGTGCTCACGGGCGTCAGCGGCGCGCTCGTCGCGAAGTCGTTCCTGCCCGGCAGCGATCTCGAGGCGACGCCCGCGTCGGGGACGTCGTGCGCAGCCGCCGTCGGTGCGGAGGGGACGGCGCTCCTCGAGATCGTGCACGACATCGCGCCGGGCGCGAAGCTGTCGTTCGCCAACGCGGATACCGACCTCGCGTTCAACCAGGCCGTGAACTTCCTCGCGGCCTCGAACGATGTCGTGCTCGACGCCCTCGGGTTCTACGGGATGCCGTACGACGGCACGAGCACCGTGTCGAAGAACACGGCGGCGGCGCTCAACAACCCGGACTTTCCCGTCCGCGCCTACTTCACGGCCGCCGGCAACGATGCCGACCGTCACTACTTCGGCACGTACGTCGATTCGGGTATCGACGGCACGACGATCAGCGGGATCTCGTCGCCCGGCCGGCTGCACTTGTTCCAGCGCACCGCGGACACGACCGACGCGCTCGGTCTCTCCGCGCAGCCGTTCAACGTGATCCAGCTGCCGCAGAACGGCCAGGTGACGATCTATCTCACGTGGGACGACTCGTTCGGCCGGTCCGGCAACAACTACGACCTGTATCTCGTTCAACAGAGCACGGGCCGGGTGGTCGCCAGCAGCACCACGGTGCAGATGGGCCTCCAGGATCCGGTCGAGACGATCGACTTCACTAATCGCGGCAGCGCCGACACGTTCCGCATCGTCATCCAGAACGTGCGGAACGGCGCGGTGCCGCGCCGCCTGAATCTCTTTGCGATTCAGCCTGACTGCGCGGCCGCCGGGCCGCAGGTGCTCGCGGCGAACCGCCACGAGCGGCTGAACTTCAATACCGCCGGCCGCAGCGTCGCGGCGCAGGCCGACGCCGGCGGCTCGCCGGTGAGCGTGGTCACGGTCGGCGCGATCTGCTCGGCGTCGGGCGCCACAGCCGGCGCCAGTACGTCGAACGAATCGTGCCGCGACACGTCGAACCGCACCATCGAGTTCTTCTCGAGCCGCGGTCCGACGCTGGACGGCCGCACCAAACCCGATATCACGGCGATCGACGGCGTGTCGGTGACGGGCGCGGGCGGCGTGGCGTCGCCGGCGTTCGGCACGTCGATCGCGGCGCCGCACATGGGCGGCATCGCCGCGCTGCTGCTGCAAAGCGCCCCGTGCCTGCTCGGCCGGTCGACGTCGACGATCGACGCGGACGCCGCGCGGACGGCGGTCCGCGACCTGATCGTCGGGCGCTCGCTCAAAGTGAGCCCGACCAATCCGGACAACGTCTTCGGCGCCGGCCGCGCGGACGGCTACGCCGCCGTGCGGGCGACGCTGCCGCGACGGAGCGGACCGTCGACGCTGACCTTCGACGGCAACTCGCCGTTTGGCGCGACGCTGAAGAGCGAGGACCTCGGGTTCTCGGATCCGAACGGCTGCGCGCTGCAGCGGATCAAGTGGACCGGCGGCTGCGGCACCTCGCCGGGCGTCTCGATGACCTGCCCGTTCGGGTCGACCGACGTGAGCGTCGCCGCGAGCAACAACGGCTTCGGCTTCGCGGACTCGAGCGACGTGAAAGTGATCGTGACGGACTTCGCGCTCGACACCGCGCCGTCATCGGCGACCGTGGCGGCGGGCAACGCCGCGTCCTACAAGATCACCGTCGCGCCGCAAAACGGTCCGTACAACAGCGAGATCAAGTTGAGTTGTGCGAACGGCAACCTGCCGCCGCAATCCTCGTGCACCTTCGATCCAGAGTCGGTCACGCCGGGCGCGAAGCCTGTTGTCGTGACCATGACTCTGTCGACGACGTCGAGCGCGTCGGGCGCAGCGAGCAGGCGGCACGGCCTGCTGGTCGGGCCGGGCGTGTTCGATGCGGATCGGTTTGCCGGGCCGCCGAATGCGGGCCGAGATCCTCAGATCGTGCCGAAGCTGCGGGACAGTCTGAAGACCCTCCCGTACATCGTGTCGGCGATCGCCATGCTGTGGATTGGCCGGCGCCGGCGCGATCGGCGTTTCGTCCTCGCAAGCGCCGCGCTGTCCGTCGTGTTCCTCACGACCGCCGCGCCGTCGGCGCCCGCATCCGGCGCCGCGGTGTTTCCGTCGGGGCTGACGTTCGGCACGCAGACGGTCGGCACGACCGCGCCGCAGCAGTTCGTGTACCTGACCAACACCGGCGCCGACACGCTGAACATCGCGAGCATCACCGCGTCCGGCGATTTCAGCCGCGTGACGAATTGCACCACGACGCTGCCCGCCGGGCAGAGCTGCAGCGTGGCGGTCAGCTTCACGCCGAGCGGCTCTGGGTCGCGCACCGGCACGCTCGTGTTCAACGACGATGCGCCAGGCACGCCACAGACCGTGTCGCTCACCGGCACGGGTCAGGCGGTGCCGCCGACATCGGGCGGCACGCCGGCCGGCAGCTACTCGGTCGCGGTCAGCGGGACCGCCGGCGTGTTGACGCACACGGCGACCGTGACCCTGGTCGTCCAGTGACGGAGGTATGATCGGATCGTGACTCGCGGCCGCGCTCGTCTCATCTCGGCTCTCGTCGCCGTCGCGGCGGTTGCGTCGGCCGCGGCCTGCAGCGATCCGAAGGCGCCGCCCGCGCCGACGCCGGTCGCGCCGTCGATCGTCGACACCTTCTCCGGCACGGTGACCGTCCAGTCGCACACCTTCCATCAGTTCACGGTGAAGGAAGTGGGCGGCGTCAAGGTGGCGCTGACCAGCGTCGTCCCGGGCGCCGCGCTCGGCATCGGCGTCGGCACCCCCAGCGTCGCGACGGCGTCGTGCCTCGTCATCAGCAGCACGACGGCGGTGGCGGGACAGACGGTGCTGATCTCCGGGACCGCGACGGTGCCGGGCAACTTCTGCGTGTCGATCTTCGACATCGGCAACCTCGTCGAGTCGGTGAACTACACGATCGTCGTCTCGCATTCCTGAGAACATGAAGGTCCGCGCTCGCGCCGCGTGCGTTGCCGTCCTCGCGCTCCTGCTCGCGCCGGCGTGCAAGAAGAAAGAGTCGCAGACGACGCCCACCGAGCCGACGCTCACGCGTTCGACCGACACGTTCAACGGCACCGTCCCGGTCGGCGGCAGCGCGTCGAACAATTTCACGGTGGCCAATGCGGGCCAGGTCGACGTGACGCTCACCGCGGCGGCGCCGCCGTCGGACGTGTCGATGGGCCTCGCGGTCGGCGTGTCGAGCGATGCGGGATGCACGGCGCTCGCCGGCGCGACGACGAACACGTCGGCCGGCAGCTCGCCCCAGCTGGTCGGCAAGATCTCGCCGGGCACGCTCTGCGTGAAGATCTCCGACAACGGCACGCAGCGGGCGACGGTGACCTACACGGTCACGGTCCTGCATCCGTGAAGCCGGTCTCATGACCGGCCGATAATCCACGGGAGGATCATCGCCATGCCCACCGATCTCTCGAAGTTCCAGGCGGCGCGGCCGCGGGGTCTGTTCGGCCCGGTGCTCGTCATCGTCGGGCTGCTGGTGCTTCTGGTGTGGGGGCCGTTCCGCACCGTGCGCGCCGGACACGTCGGCGTGAAGGATTTCTTCGGCAGCGTCTCCCCTGACACGCTGCCGTCGGGCATCCGCTTCGTCATGCCGCTCACGCGCGTCGTGCAGATGTCGATTCAGACGCAGGAGATCAAGGAAGTCGCAGAGGTCCCCTCGAAGGAAGGGCTGATCCTGAATCTGGAGACGTCGCTGCTCTATCAGCTCGATCCGGCGCACGCGTCCGATATCTACCGGACGGTCGGCGCCGAGTACGTCGGCACGATCGTCGAGCCGCAGTTCCGGTCCGCGATCCGCGAGATCACGGCGTCCTATGAAGCCAAAGCGCTGTACTCGGCGGAGCGCGAGCGCATCGCGGGCGAGATCTTCGAGCTGTTCAGGCGGCTCGCGGGGCAGCGCGGCATCGTCGTGCAGCAGGTGCTCCTGCGCAAGATCGGGCTGCCGCCCCTCGTCGCGAACGCGATCCAGGAAAAGCTGCGCCGCGAGCAGGAGGCCGAGCAGATGAAGTTCGTCCTGCAGAAGGAGCAGCAGGAAGCCGAGCGCAAGCGCATCGAGGCGCAGGGCATCGCCGACTTCCAGCGGATCGTCGCGCAGGGCATCAGCACGCAGCTGCTCGAGTGGAAGGGGATCGAGGCGACCGAGAAGCTGGCCACCAGCAGCAACTCCAAGGTCGTGGTCATCGGGAGCGGAAAGAACGGGCTGCCGATCATCCTCGGCGGCGAGCGCTGACTCAGTCCTTCAGCGCCCTCTCGACTTCGTTGGCGAGCGCCGCCGAGCGATAGCCTTCGGCGGCGGCCATGGCGTTCAGGAGGATTCTGAGGTCGTCGCGGCCGACGCCCGACGCGCCCCGACGCGCCTCGAAGCTCGTGCCCGCCACGATCTCCGCCCCGTACCCGTTGTTGCTCCACCTCCGCAGGGCGCGATCGAGCCCGCCGTCTTCCAGGAGCCGTGCGGTCAACAGATCGGCCGCGGCCCTGAATCCCGCTTCCGGCGAGTCGAACTTCAGAAACCGTCCCCCGTCCCTGGGAATGATGTCGCTGGGTCGCGCGACGCCCGCCTCCACGTACCACTGCGTTCTCGCCCCCAGCTTGACGTTGAGCGGGTTGTTGTTGCGGTTGGCGACCGACGTCCACGCGTCGCCGCTCCAGGCGTCGCGCCGCGACCGCCACGGTGCCGGCGGCAGGACAGGCGGAGGGTCGTGTCGCTCGATCACCCAGGCCGACAGCTCGTCTCCCGCGACGGCCGCCGCCCCGACGGTCGGCCGCGACCAAGCGCCGGCATCGTACCCCGGCCAGTAGGCAGGGCCTCCCGCCTGCGCGAGCAGGAGGATTCCTCCGAGTGCGACCGGTTTCATAGAAATGTCACAACCAAAGTTGTACGTCCTTCGATAGGGTCGTGACAGGCGGAGGCGTCCCGTCCGGCGGGGCACACCTGCCGGTTCGCGGGAGGTTCGTCCCGCAAAGACGCGAGTCCAAAAAGCGCAGGACACCGGTGGCATCCTATAGTAATCTCTCGCCCGATAGGGTCATCACCTGAATTCGCGTAACTTCCTTGTGACAAGTCGGGTACGGATGGTTGCGCCGCTGGCGGTGCTGGCGGGGCTGGGGCTCGGCGTGTGCGTCGACGCGACGCCGGCGTTCGCGCTCCGTCAGGCGTCCGGCGTCCCGCGCGTGCAGCCGCCGCTCGGCGCCGACGGCACGATTGCCATCATCAAGTCGCAGCATCGGCGTCTGGCCTTCCCGGACGACATCCAGCGGATTGCGGTCGGCGATACCGAGATCGTATCGGCCGAACTGATCACCAGCCGCGAAGTGCTGGCGCTCGGCCGGCGCACGGGCCGGACGACGCTGATCGTCTGGTTCGCGAACGGGTCGTCGCGCGAGTACCTGATGGCCGTGCAGCGCGACCTGTCGGTCCTCGAGCGCGCGTT
>Ga0114129_10008393_pt1 | contig 14713 bp, 12 predicted proteins | sample RhiMetdeltSRZDD1_FD_80071 | JGI IMG/M metagenome (GOLD analysis project Ga0114129, IMG submission 80071) | Populus rhizosphere microbial communities from Tennessee, USA - Rhizosphere MetaG P. deltoides SRZDD1 (version 2) (version 2) | ecosystem: Host-associated > Plants > Roots > Rhizosphere >... | reverse complement strand
GAACTCGGGTTCGACGTTCTCCCGCACAAACAGCGCGCGGAGTCGGTGCGTCCGGTTGGCGGCGGTGGCGAGGTCCGCGACCGCAGGCAGTCCGGTCGCCGAGCACACGACAAAAAGGTGCTTCGCCTGCTGCCAAACGCGTGGGTCGGGCTGGCGGAGGACGCGCAAGCTGTCATTCGACCTGACCGCGGGGGCAGACGCTCGGTCGCACAGCAGCACGGCCAATCCCCGCCCGCTACTCATCGATCCCCTCTGTTCCCGAAGATACTTTGGCCTCCCATTCGCGTAGGAGCTGCGCCCGATTGGCGTTGACGGCCGCCTTCAATGCTTCGGCCATCGAAGCGGGCACGCCGCTCTTCTTCCGGGACCACTTGAGGTCGTACGCCAGCTTCGCGCTGGAGACGAGAAGTAGACGCGAATCTCCCACTCTCCGGGCCGCCGGGCGTGGAAATGCGGCGGGAGATCATCCCGCCTCCAGCCGGGGCATTCAGTCGTCCGTCGTTCTCTCGCCCCATGCGCCGAGTTTGCGGCTGAACCGGACATTTGTCAACTCATGGGCGAAATTAAAATGGCCTGTCTAGTTGGGGGAAGGCCCGCTTGCCCGGGGAGAGCGGGCGGTAGGCCGACGCAACGATGGCGCGACAAGCCAAGCCCAGGTCAGGTCGGGACCGTTCGAGGAGTGGCGGTTGTATCGCGCGACCGACGCTAGCGGCGCCTCTTTCAGCGTTCTAGGTCGGCAGGGTTCATCGCGCGCGACCCGGCGCGCCTCACTTCGCCCGCCTCCGCCCGCGCGAGCGATCGCCATAGGCGGCAGCCGCTGCCTTGAGCTCGTCGGCCACGGCACGACGGAGCGAGGCCGGCGCCAGCACCTCGGCCTCCGACCCGAACTGCAGCACCCAGCGCTTGAGCTCGCTCGTCTCCGCCACCCGCAGTCTGAGGGTCAGGGCCCCGTCCAGTTCCTCTTGAATCCGCGCCGAGCGGTGCCACTTGCGCTCGCGGATCCAGCGGGCCTGGCGCGCGGCGAAGCGGACGGCGACGTCGACGGGGCGGGCGCCCTTCTCGATCCCGAAGGAGTCGGCCATGTACTTGCGGAAGTCGAAGCCGCGCGGGATCTCGTAGGCCTCGGTGCTGGGCGTGACGCGGCGGATGCGGTGGATGGCGAAGTGGCGGATGGCCTTGCGGGTCTCGTCCCAGGCGGCGAGGTACCAGTCGCCCCGGAGGTTGAAGACGTGGTAGGGCTGGACCCAGCGGGCGGTGGTGCGGCCGCTGCTGAGGCTGCGGTAGCGGATGAGGGCGCGACGGCGCAGGCGCAGCGCGCTCACCACGTCGCGGAAGACGGCGACGTCGGGCGTGTAGAGAGGGCCGAGGTCGAGCGAGAGGTAGTCGTCCAGGCTCTCGGGCGACACCTTCACCTCCTCGGGCAGCAGCTCCTGGATCTTCTTGAAGGCGCTCGCCAGGTCGGGCTCGAAGGGGGTGCCGCGGTACTGGCGCAGCACCTTCTCGGCGAAGTAGATGGCGATGAGCTCGCCCTGGCTGAGGCTGACGAGCGGCAGGGCGGCGACCGGCTCCGTCAGCCAGTAGGTCTGCTTGTGGTGGTCGTACTCGAGCGGCACCCGCCAGTCGTCGCGGAGGAAGTCGAGGTCGCGGTATGCGGTGCGGACGGAGATTTCGAACTGGCTGGCGAGGTCGGTGGCGCGAAGCGGGCGGCCGGTGCGCAGGCGCTGGAGGGCCCAGAGGAGGCGGCGGAGCTGCGGGGCCGTCGTTTGGGCCGGGGCGGGCTCGGCCGGTCGTGCGGTTCGGCGGCGCGGGGCGGGCATGGGGCGGCGAGACGGTACACCCGGGGGGCGGGCGGCGGACAGGGCGGTGCCGGTCGCGAGACGGCGATAGCGTCCGGCGGCGGCCGCCGGGTCGCCGGTTTGCTGGGTCAAGGGGGGACAGTCTGCCGGAGGGACCCTGACAGGCGACGTCAGGTCCATGGATCCCCGCCGAAGAGATAACAGCTGGCCCACGCGCATAAAACTCAGATCGCTGCCGCTCTTCCCGCGCAGTTGGGTCAATCCCTTGCCGTTTCTGGAGGCGTGCATATGGACGTGGTAACAAAGGGCGGCGAGGTCTCCGTCACGGATCGAATCGAGGTCAATCCCCGCGTCATGCTCGGGAAACCGGTCATCCGTGGCACGCGAATCCCTGTCGAGCTGATCCTGCGGAAGCTGTCTGAAGGCGCGCGCGAGGAGGACTTGCTCGACGGTTCTCCACGGCTCAGACCCGCAGACATCAGAGCCGCCCTTACCTATGCCGCGGACGCACCCTGATGACCCGGGAAGTCGGCGAGGGCCTCTACCTGACGGACATCTTGTCGGCAATCGACCGCGCATTGGCATACACCACAGCCGGCCGCGAACAGTTCACCTCCGACGCAAAGACACAGGACGCGGTGATCTGGAACATCGAGATCATCGGGCAAGCAGCGAAGGCCGTTTCATCGGCAACGCGCGCGACACACCCGGAGATCCCTTGGGCCGAGATCAGCACGACGCGCGATCAAGTCCTCGAGGAGTACTTTCGTGTCGACCTCGATATCGTATGGGCGATCGTCGAGAAGGAACTTCCTCCTCTACGTGAACGGATTGCCGCACTGCTGCCTGCTCCGCAAGTGCTACCATCACGCGAGGAACTCTGACCGGAATGGCACGCCGCGACCTCGAATCCGAGTTGGCCGCGCTCAGCAAGGCGGAGAAGGCCGAGGTCATGCAGACCCTCGCACAGCAGATCGGTAACGCTTGGCCGGCGATCGAAACGGGATCGGCTGTTGCCGGTGGTGCGGCATGCATCGTCCGGACCCGGATTCCAGTGTGGGTTCTCGAAAACTATCGCCGGCTCGGATGGACCGAGGCAAAGATTCTCACCAACTACCCCACTCTCCGCGCAGCGGACCTGGTTCAGGCCTGGGCGTATGTCGATGCTCACCGAGAGGAGATCGACCAAGCGATCCGGGAGAACGAGGCCGCTTGATTGGCCTTGCTGTATGCGGACGAGAACTTCCCCTGGCAGGTGGTCGAAACGCTCCGTCGGCTCGGACACGACGTGCTGACGGCGCAGGAAGCGGGACAAGCCAATCGGGCAATCGTCGATGAAGAAGTCCTCGAGTTCGCCACCGCCCGCGCACGGACGCTTCTCACCCTGAACCGTTGGGAGTTCGTCCGCTGGCACGCGCGCCGTCCCGCGCACGCCGGAATCATCGCCTGCTCGCAGGATCCGGACGTGGAACGGCAAGGGTCTGCCATCGACGCGGCCATCCGGGCTGCGCCGACGCTTGTCGGCACGCTGCTTCGCATCAATAGGCTGGCTTAAGAAGCCAACCGCGGCGCCCGCGAAGCACGAGGAGCGTGTTGCCGTGATCTCTTTTTTGGGCCAGCTAGCTCGTCTCCACCACCCGCAGTCTTAGGGTCAGCGCGCCGTCCAGCCCCTCTTGCATCCGCGCCGAGCGGTGCCACTTGCGCTCGCGGATCCAGCGGGCCTGGCGCGGGGCGAAGCGGACGGCGAAGGCGCTGGCGAGGTCGGGCTCGAAGGGGGCGCCGCGGTACTGGCGCGGGACCTTCTCGGCGAAGCAGATGGCGACGAGCTCGCCGTGGCTGAGGCTGACCAGGGGCGGGGCGGCGACGGGCCCTCAACCCCGCCCTAGCTCGAGGCGACCGGATGGCGCCCGCACATCACGCTCGCCGCAGCATCCTCCCGGGCCGGGCACCGGTGTGAGCCCCGTTCTCCACGACGAGCACGCCGTTGACCAGGACGTGCGGGATTCCGACCGGGTAACGCTGCGGGTTGTCGAAGGTCGACTGCTCGGTCACGCTCGAGGGGTCGAACACCACCAGGTCGGCCTTCAGACCCCGCGCAACCCGCCCGCGGTCGCGCAGGCCGAGCTGGTCGGCGGGCATGCTCGTCATCTTCCGCACGGCGGCGGGTAGGGCCAGCACTTTCCGCTCCCGCACGTAGTGCTGCAGCACGCGCGCGTACGCGCCGTACGAGCGCGGGTGCGGCCGATCGAGGACCGCCCGACCCGTTGGAGCCACGCTGTAGCCGTCCGAACCGACCATCACCAGCGGGTGCGATAGTACCCGGTCGACATTGTCGGCGCTCATCGCATGGCCGACGTAGGAGACGGACCCGCTCTCTTCTTGTATCAGTCGCAGGATGGCCTCGTCCGGGTCGATCCCCCACGCCTCCGCGATCTGAAGCATGTTCTTGCCCACGAGCCGCTGATTGGCTGAGGTCTTGACGCTGCTGATCACGATCAGGTCGTACCCACCCGGCTCTTGTGGGACGCGCACGGCGACCTCGCGCCGGATGCGCTGGCGCGTCGAGGGATCGGCGAGACGGGCCATGAGCGCGGCGGTGTCGCCCTCGAGCGCCCAGTTCTGGAAGAGGATGGTCAGGCCGGTCGAATATGCGCCGTAGGGATACGCATCGGCGAGCACGCCCACGCCCTCCCGACGCGCCGACTCGATCAGGTCGATGGCTGGGCCCTGCTTGTCCCAGTTGACCCGCCCGGCAGCCTTCAGATGGGAGATCTCCACGCGGACGCCGGAGCGGCGGCCGATCTCGATGGCCTCCGCCACGGATTCCAGCAGCAGCGCCTCTTCGTTCCGTATGTGGGAGGCGTAGAGGCCTCCGCGGCGGGCCACCAGCCGCGCCATGGCGACGATCTCGTCAGTGGGCGTGTAGCGGCCCGGCGTGTACTCGAGCCCGGTCGAGACACCCCACGCACCTTGATCGAGCCCATCGTCGACCAGACGCAGGACGCGCGCCATCTCCTCGGACGTGAGTGGCCGATCCTGGTTTCCGGCCACGGCCTGGCGAATCGTCCCCTGACCCAGGAGGAGCGCCTGGTTGACCGAGACCCTTTCCGCCTCCACGCGGGCCGCATACGAAGCCACGTCCGTCCAGTCGGGGCGCAGCCCCTCATCGCCGCCCATCCAGCGGCGGACCTCCTCTGCGTTGCTGCCGGTGATGGGCGCCGCCGAGGAACCGCAGTTCCCCGTGACCTCGGTGGTGATGCCCTGGCGCACGCGGCTGTCGGCGGTCGGGTAGACGACGATGGAACGATCGGAGTGTGAATGGATGTCGATGAACCCCGGGGCGACGCAGAGCCCCTTGACGTCGAGGACCCGGCGGCCCTGTTCCGCTGAGATATCGCCCACCGCCTCGATCGCGTCTCCGGAGACCGCAAGGTCGGCAGCAAATACGGGCCCACCCGTGCCGTCGAGGATCAGCCCGCCCTTGAGGACGATGTCGAAAGCGGGCGCGGCTTCGAGCCGCGGCAGGCGCAGGGAGCTCGCGCCGAGGGCAGCGAGGCCGGAGTTGGCGAGAAAGCGGCGGCGAGTCGTCACTTCTTGCCGACCAATGCCGCGAACGCGGGATCGTCGAGGATCTTCTGGAAGCTCGAGCTGCGGAGGGCGGCGTCCTTGAGCGGGGGGCTGATCGCGATCGCGCGGCGGAGCTCGCCGACGGCGGCCTGGGCGTCCCGGGCCTCGGCGTAGCGCTCGGCGAGATAGTAATGAAGCTGTTCGTCGTCGGGAAGGAGGGCGACCGCCGCCTTCTGGGTCTGCACCGCTTCGGCCGTCTTGCCCTGCGCGGCGAGGTCGTGCGAGGTGGCGGTCAAACGGCGGGCCTTCGTCACGCGCACGAGAAAGGCCAGCTCACGCAGTGGATCCTTCGCGTAATCCACGCGGATGTCGACCCAATAGGGACTGACGTGCGTCGGATCTGCCTCCGGACCTTCTCCGCCGAAACCTGCCTTCACGACCCTGATCCCGCCCGATCCGTAGCCCCTCCCATCGCCGCCCAGGGCCTGTCCGGCCTGGAGGGCGGCGAGCATGCGGTCGGCCAGATCCCCGGTGGCGGCACGAAACGCGGCCGCCATGGCCGGTACGACCTGTTCGCTCTCCAGATTGTTTCCCTGCACGGCGAACCCCTCGCCCACGATATCTCCCGCCGCGTAATAGGCCTTCGCGCCCGTGTACGCGGCCACCCTTCCCCGGACGTCGACCAGCGCGAATTGTCTATCACCGCGGAAGGCATCCGGCTCCGCGAGGCGCTTCACCGCCTCCGCCGGTGCTAGCCCCGACTGCAGGAGGCGGAGCCCTTCGGGTCCGTGGCTGAGGTTCTTCAGCGCCTGGGTGACGACGGCACCGACTTCGGGGACCGCCCATATTCCCCGAGCGGTCCGGAACGACCGCGACTTGATGGCGACGCCGGTCTCGCCGGTCGCGGCGTCGTGCGCCACGATGGAGAAGGTGGCGCCCTGCTCGGCCCCTGCGAACGATTGCGCGCCGAGGCAAGCGGCAACGGTGAGTGCCACGGCCCGGACGGGTGCTGTCATTGGTGAGCGCTACCGGCGGTCGACGAGCGCCGCCAGACGCGGGTCGTCGCGCATCTTCTGGAGGCTCTCGCTTCTCCCCACCGCATATTTGAGCGCGGGGCTGACGGCGAGCGCGCGCGCCAGCTCCCGGATGGCGTCGTCACGCCGTCCCGCGTCCGCGTAGCGCTCGGCCAGGCGGTATTGGAGTTGCTCGTCGTCGGGAAGCAGGGCGAGCGCGGCCTCCTGGGTGGTGACCGCCTCTTCCGTCTTGCCCGCCTTTGCCATCTCTTGAGCGGCCGTGACCATCCGCCGCGCCCGCGTCTGTCGGAGGAGGAACGCGACGTCCTTCAGGGGATCGCGCGAGTAGTCGACGCGGACGTCGACCCAGTAGGGGTCGAGGTGCGATGGGTCGAAAGAGGCGCCGAGGTATCCCTCCTTGACGATGCGAATCCCCGCTGAACCATAGCCGCGTCCGTCCCCACCGAGCGCCTGTCCGGCCTCCAGCGCGGCGAGCATGCGCTCGGCCAGCTCCCCCTTCGCTTCTCGAAACGCCTGAGCCATCGCGGGAACCACGCGGTCGCTCTCGAGATTGTTGCCCTGCACGGCGAATCCCTCCCCGACGACCTGCGAGGCCGCGTACCACGTATCGCTGCCCGTGTAGGCGGCTGCGCGTCCGCGAACGTCGACCACGCCCATCTGCCGCTCGGCCCGCAGCGCGTCCGCTTCGGTGAGGCGCCGCACGACCTCCTGAGGCGAGAGCCCGGACTCGAGGAGCTGGAGCCCGTCGCGGCCATACGTGAGGTTGGTGGTCGCCTGCGTGACCACGGCGCCCACGCCCACTTTCGCCCACAGCACGCGCGCGCCGGAACGGAAGCTGCGCGTCTTGACGCCGACACCCGTCTCCTTTGTCACGGGGTCGTGGGCCACGATCGAGAAGGTGGCTGTCCACTCGCCCGGGGACGGCGCAGGCGCACGCTCGTCCCCCCGCACCGGGCCGGCGCAGGCGAGGACGAAGATCGCCGCGTACGCGCTCCGTAACATGTCCCTCCTCAGAAGCTGTACTTCGCCCCTAGCTGGAAGAGACGGCCGTCCGCCGCACTGGTGACGACACCGAACAGCGGCGAGCCCATCGTCCCCCCGGGCAAGCCGAATCGGTTCTGGTTGAAGACGTTGAACGCCTCGATACGCAGTTGCAGGTTGTGGTCCCCCTTGATGCGGATGTTCTTGAACAGCGACAGGTCGGTCTGGTTGAAGCCCGGACCCCACACTGTGTTGCGGCCAGCGTTGCCGATCTTGCCGGCGTCCTGGGGCAGGGTCAGCCGCTGGAAACACTCCGTGTTGAACCACTTGTTGACGGTGTGCGGCGCGTTCGCGTTGGGATCACAGGTCTGGTTGGGGTCATTGGCTGTGAAACGGAGGGCGACGTCGACCGGCTCGGTCACCCAGAGCGGCGAGCCGGATTGCGCCTGCACGATGCCGTTGATCTGCCAGCCACCGAGGAGCTGCTTCACGACGGCGCTCTTGCCCTCGAGCCTGGGCAGCTCGATCCCGAAGCTCAGCACGAAACGATGGCGCACGTCGAATTGCGCGTTCCCCCGTACGGTGGCCAGGACGGCGTCGATGGTGCTGAGGTCCGTGAGGTCGACAGGCAGCCTCGGCATCGTGAAATCGCCGATGTTGAGGCCGGAGTTGTGATAGTCGATCGCATGAGACCAGGTGTACGCGGCCAGTGCGCTCATGCCTCTGGTCGGACGCAGACGCGCACCGACCTGCAGCGCGTCGTACCAGGACTTGCCGACCGAGAAGGTCGGGCGCAGGGTGCCGAAGGCGGGGAAAACCCGCGCGCCGCGCGCGGTCTGTCCCGGGACGACGATGCCGGGGTTCGCCTCCAGGTAGACCGGCAGGTTGTAGGCGCGAGTGCCCACGTATCCCAGCTCCACCCCGAGGTTGCTGCCGAGCTGATGCTGCACCGTCAAGTTCCAGTGGTGAGCCCACGGCGTCTTGAACGCCGACTCACGGGTCCAGCCGATGAACGTGAGCCCCGGCGGGAAGCTGTCGGCCGAGAGGGTCCGTCCCCCGAGGGGGTCCCGGTAGCTTCCCGGGCTCGCCAGGGAGAAATTCGTACTCGTGAGCACCGCGAAGGGTGGCGTGCTGCCGGCCTGCTGCAGGAAGTCGCCGATCCCCGGCAGCACGACGTCGTAGAAGATCCCCCACCCGGCTCGCACTACGGTCTGACTCTTGCCCGTGACGTCCCACACGACTCCCACCCGCGGCGCGAGGTTGTTCTTGTCGGTGTCGTAGGTCCCGCGCGGCACGCCGGGATCGCCCGGATAGACCAGGCCCACGGGCGCCGCGGGGAAACGCTGAGACTGCTGGCCCACATGGAACGCACGGAGGCGATCCTCGACCTCGACGAACGGCGGCGAGAGCTCGTAGCGCAGCCCGTAGTCGATCGTCAGCCGCGGCGAGAGGCGGAATTCGTCCTGGGCGTAGACGCCGTAGCTCCAACTGTGGCCATCCCTCGCGAAGTTGCCGGCGCCCTGGCTGAAGCTGACGGGCAAGCCGAGCAGGAAATCGCCGAGGGCATTGCCGGTGAAGGTGCCGTTGAAGGTGAAGTCTCCGTTCGGCCGGTTGATGTTCTCGATCACGATCTGTTCGCGCCGCACGTCGACGCCGAACTTCCAGCTATGCCGCCCGCTGACCCAGCTGAAGTCGTCGAGGAACTGCAGAACCCTGTTCTTGCGCGTGACGAAGGCAAACGCCCCGTCCCCCATCGTGAAGAAGCCGGTCACCGTGGTCCAGGGCAGGCCCACCGAGGCCGGGTTCGCGTTGGTCCCGATGTTCCATCCGAGCTCTCTCGGGGCGCGGCCGCTGAGGACGTTGGGATTCGAGTCGAGGTCGTTGAAGGACGCGCGGGCCACGTTGACACGGTTGGCGCTCAGCACGTACGTATCGCTGGCCATGAAGTCCTGGAGCGTCTGGCTGTCCTTCCTGGCCACCGGCGGGAAGATCGAGGCCACGAGCTGGCTCGTCCCGAATGGATCCGTGCGCGCTCTCTGGCTCCGCATGTAGCGGCCCAGGACGGAATGCTTCAGGTCGGGGTGATAGTCGAGGCGGATCCCGAACTGGTCACGGTCGTCGGTCACGCTGGGCGACTTGGTGTAGCGGTTGCCTGCGCCATTGGGTAGCGGCACGAACTCCTTGAGCATCGCCTGCGCGATGGGGTCGAGACGACCGGCGGGGATGATGTTGCCTGCGAACGGCTGACCTGTCAGCGGGTCGCGGATGGCCGCGTCGCTCGAGAAGTCGCCGCGGCGCTGTGCGTCGCTGGGCACGACGCTCGTGTTCAGAGTCCCCTGCGTGTTGCGGTAGCCCTCGTAATAGCCGAAAGCGAAGAGCTTGTTCCGGGCGAGCGGCCCTCCGAGAGAGCCGCCGAACTGGTTCTGCCTCAGGGCTGGTTTCGGCTGGTTGGCCGGCAGGAAGTAGTTGCGGGCCTGCAGCGCGTCGTCGCGGTTGAACTCCCAGGCCCCGCCGTGCCATTCGTTCGTGCCCGATCTCGTCACGACGCTGATGACTGCGCCCATGTTGCGGCCGTACTCGGCGTTGTAGGAATGGGTCAGGATCTTGAACTCCTCGATGGCGTCCGGCGGAGGGCGCATGACGAAGCCGGTGTTGAAGGTGTCGTTGTTGCTGGAGCCATCGAGCAGGAAATTGTTCGACTGGTTGCGCATCCCGTTGACGTTGTAGCTGCCCGTCGTGTTGACGAACCCACCGGAGCCGCCAGGCGTCGCGTCGCCCTCGAGGCCGCCGAGGCTCGCCGGCGGAGCCACCACGCCCGGTATCAGGGTTCCCAGCTGGGCGAAGTTGCGACCGTTGAGAGGGAGGTCGACGACCTTGCGCTGCTCGATGACGACACCCAGTGTCGCGTGGCTCGTCTCGACGAGCGGGGCATCGGACCGGATGGTGACCGTCTCCTCCAGGGACCCGACGTCGAGGGTCAGGTTGACCCGGGCAGTCTGGTTGACCTGCACCACGATGCCCTGTCGGACGAGGGTTCGAAAGCCGGTCAAGGTCGCCTTGACGTGGTAGGCACCGGGAGGAAGCAGCGGGAGCGCGTAGAGGCCGTCGCTGCCCGAGACCGCGTTCCGCGTGGCACCGGTAGCCTCGCTGGTCGCCTCGATCCTCACGCCAGGAACGGCCGCGCCCGAGCTATCCGCCACCAGACCGGAGATACCGCCGGTAGCTTGCGCCCACAGCTCACCCACACCGACGACCAGCATCAGGCTCGCGGTCAGCAGGATACGCGTGTGACCGGATGATGCTGAGGCAGGGCGACGCCTGGTCGGGTTCTCCGTCCCTAGCCGAAGGTCCATGTCACCCTCCATAAGGGTTGCCGGCTCTGCTGGGTTGTCGCGTCGGGGACGCCGGCCATCGCGTGAAACATTTGTAACAGGTGGCGGCCGTTGTTCTATACCGCACCCCTCGGTCCAGTGTCAAGTCATTCTCGTCCGGCTTGACGCTCTTGATGCACCTATGAAACGATTGTTTCACTCGTTAGATGGCTGCCCTCACTCCCCGCCACCGGACCGGCGCACCCCCGGTCGTCCCAGGGGGTCTCACTGCTTCCCGGGGCCTCGGCAAGCGGGCGACCGCACGGTCGCCGGGCGCGGCTTCGCCCAGCGGCCGCCGACGGGACCTGGTGCGGCCGGTGCTGGAGCGGCCGGCCGAGAACGTGCTGCTCAGCCTCCGCGGGCTGGCGCGGAAGCTACAGAGCGATCCGGCGACGCTCCTGCGGGCCATCCGCGCGATTGGTTTTGGAAGCTACTCCGACTTTCGCGCCTACCTGCACGAGCTCTCTCTGACGCACGCCACCTCGCTCGACGTCGTGCGACGCGCGACACGGTTCCATGGGCCCGCGCGGCTGAGCGAGACGCTCACGCGGGATATCAAGAACCTGCAGACGCTCCAGCACGGCATCGACGCAAAGCGCGTCACCGTTGTCGCCAATCGGATGCATGCGGCGCGGCGGATCCTCGTTATAGGGGGGGACCTGGTGGAGAGCCTGGTTTCCTACCTGGAGTACAACCTCATCGCCCTCGGGTTTCCAGCCGTCCCGGCGACCAGCCCAGGAAAGATCGTGCACTCGATCCGCGACGTCGGTCGCAAGGACGTCGTGATCGCGATCAGCTTCCGGCGCGGCTTGCGGCAGACCGTCGAGGGTCTGATGCAGGCTCGCGCCAACGGAGCGTACTGCGTAGCGATCACGAATACCCTCGCGTCGCCCTTGGTGCGAATCGCGTCCGAGTTCTTCCTCGCGCCGATCGAGGTGGTCCCGTTGGCGGTCTCGTACACGGCGCCGATGGCCTGCATCAACGTGCTGTTGGCGGCCTGCTTCTACCGCCGCCGCGCGAGGTCGATAGCTCTTCTCAAGAAGGCCGCCCAGGAGGAGCGCACCGGCTTCCGCTGGTACGACGGCAATTGACCAATCAACTTTCGAGGCCCTGCTCGATCTCGAACGAATCTTCTTGAAGGCGGTGGCGAGGCGGGCTTGAAGGTCGAGGACGACGAAGACTGGCCAGGAAGCGAGGTACTGCCCGCGCACGACGCCGTGGAAGTAGATGAGCGGTGCCTTGCGTGCCATTGCCAGCCGCAGTCCCCGGTTGTCCCGGTGTTCGGAGTCGGTCCCCCGGTAGCGGTAGATCAGCAGACCGTCGGGATCGACCTCGTCTTCGTACGGCCGCGGGCGCCCTTCGACGACAGGGACGGTCGTGAGGCTGACCATTCGCACGGTCATGTAGCCGATCCGTGCGCGACGCTGCTGGAGGGCGCGGCGAATCTAACACTCGTCGTTTAAGCTTAATAAGGTCTCGTCTGGTCTGATGATGTCGCTGAGACGACAACGGAAGCCGGGGAGGACGTCCTCTCCGCTGAGCTCGTCTTCCGGTCCGAGCTCCCTGACATGGCTCAGGGAGCGATATACCACCGCGCGTGCCTTCGGTGGGTCGATCACCCAAATGAGGCGGACGCCGGCCTCGAGGTACTCCCCCACCTTATCGAGCACGTAACGCGGACGGTCGTGCGGCGACAGCACCTCGACCGCGAGGTCCGGTGCGAGGTCGCCGAAATCGTCCGGGACTTTGTCGTCCGAGAAGCGCCCCGTCGCGACGAAACTCACGTCCGGACACCGAACGTTCTTGCTGGGAAGGCGAAAGCCGGCATCTCCCGCCATGACGTAGCCGAGCCGGTGCTGCTTGACGAACACCACGAGGAGCGCAGCCAACTGGGCGATCACCGCACTCTGCCGGTTGCCCATGGGGCTCACGCGGATCTCCCCGTCGACGAGCTCGTACTTTTTGCCGTCCTCGGGCGTCGCGAGGAGATCGTCCTCGGTCGCCACCCGACGCGTGACCGTAGCCATCGCTGCCCCGGCTGCATCGTAACACTGCACTGGTAGTGCGCCGCGGTAGGACGGCAGTCTTGGCGCAGGGGAAATCGTATCCTCGGCGCCCACCAAGGTGGGCCCAACGCCGGACGTCACAGAACTGACGCGGCCACGGCTAGCCCCTGCCGCCGCGGTGAGGTCGCTTCCAGGCGACCGAGGATGCTCCACTAACCGGTGACGCGGTCTTACGCGATGTCGCCATCTCCAGAAGCCGGCAGAGTCCGTTCGCGAGCTGCATTTGCCGCGGCGTACGACAGCGGACCCGGAATAATTCGGGGCTCGCGACGAGCGCAGCCAGGCATCGGGCCCGCGACGTCGCCACGTTGAGCCGGTTGAGGCTGTAGAGGAACTCCATCCCTCGGGGGGCGTCGGCCGGCGAGGACGTCGCCATCGAGTAGATCGAGACGGCCGCCTGTTGGCCCTGGAACTTGTCGACGGTCCCCACCCGTGCCCCTTTCGGCAGTCGGCGGGCGATCTCGCCGACCTGGGCGTTGTACGCCGCGACGACGAGGACGTCGTCGAGGCCGACCCGCCGGCGCTCGCCGTGCCGATCCGTCCACCACGTCTCGCCCTCCAGGAGGGACTTCACGAGCGCCGCGACGGCGTCCGCCTCCTCGGGCGATTCGCTCTGGTTGCCGGCGTGCTCGACCGCCACGTAGCGCACGCCTGTGCCGGTGAGCGGCGCCGTCCCCTGCAGGTCCTGGCGATCGAGCCCGGCGTGTGGCTCGAGCCGGCCCTCGTAGAAGACCTCCGACGTGAACGCGCAGACGTCCGGATGGAGTCGCCAGGTCTTGGCCAGGAAGAGACCCTTCGCGAGCGGCATCGTGGCCGCCCCATCGAGCAGATGGGCGAGGGCGGATCGCTCCGCGCCGGGCGGGTGGGTCCCCGTGAGGGGCTGATCGAGCTGCTGCGGGTCACCGAGCAGGACCAGGCTCCGCGCGGCCTGCGAGACGGCGATGGCGTTGGCAAGCGCGATCTGGCCCGCCTCGTCGACGACGAGCACGTCGACTGTTTCCGCGAACTCCTCGCGCGACCAGACCCAGGCGGTCCCGCCGACGACGTCCAGCTCGCCGCCTTGAAGGGCCGCCAGCAGATCTGCGTTCGTCTTGAAGCAGCGCGCAACCGCGCAGGTTGGATCCCCATCGGTTTCCGGCTTCTGTCCGATCCGAACCGACACCTTGCCTCGCGCCTCCTTCGCGATCTCGTCGAGCAGGTGCCCGATCACCCTGTGGCTGTTCGCGGTGACGCCGACCTTGCGGCCAGCGGCGACGAGCGCCAGGACCATCTGCGCCCCCGTGTAGGTCTTGCCCGACCCGGGCGGACCCTGGATCGGCAGCGTGCTCTGGTCGAGAGCCATCGCCACGCGGACGGCGACCGCGGTCGGATCGTCGCCGTCTTCTTGTAAAGGCGTGCCCGGCATCTGGCCGGCCCGCGGCGGAAGACGTCGCAGGAGGTCGCGGGCCGCGCGACAGCGTCCGAGGGCCGCGTCGATCCCGTGGCCGGCCACCCACTCCCCGATCCGCATCAGGCTGGCCCGAAGCTCCTTTGTCGGCACCAGGTCCTTCGGCACGAGGGACCTCGGGTGCGGGACCTCGCTGTCGATCCCGCGGCTGAGGTCGACGGTGCCCGCCGCGTCGTCGACGGCGACGACGCGCCCGGGGGACTCCCCCGTCGCCGGATCGCAGACGGCGCCACCTTCGCGGATCGCGTGCTCCTGCGGCGGGAACCGATAGCGATGGATGAGCGACTTCTTCACCTGCGTGACGACCCCGACGTACTCGAGCCCGCCCATCGGCTCCCGTTCGGCGATCCGCTCGTCGTCCGTGAGGTCGTCCATGAGCAGGTAGTACCGCCACCAGAAGGCCTTCTCCTCGCGGCGGTGCCAGGACAGGAGCTGGGCCAGCAGCCAGCGG
>Ga0114129_10008391_pt1 | contig 14713 bp, 9 predicted proteins | sample RhiMetdeltSRZDD1_FD_80071 | JGI IMG/M metagenome (GOLD analysis project Ga0114129, IMG submission 80071) | Populus rhizosphere microbial communities from Tennessee, USA - Rhizosphere MetaG P. deltoides SRZDD1 (version 2) (version 2) | ecosystem: Host-associated > Plants > Roots > Rhizosphere >... | reverse complement strand
TCTCCGGCCGCGGCTACGGCCACTCGCTCGTCGTGCAGCTCGTATTCCTCGCCGCCGCGTGGATCCCCCTCCGGCGGCGCGGCGCGCTGCTCCCGGCGCTCGCGCTGGGCAGCCTGCTCCACCTGCTGCAGGACTGGGTGATGCCGGAGGTGCTGCTGGCGCCGCTGCTGGGGCCGATCCCCATGCAGCCGATGGAGCCGCTGCTCGAGAAGCTCATCCGCTTCTACACGAGCGGCAACCCGCAGATGTGGCTGGAGGTGGCGGCGATCGCCTACTGGCTGGCCGTCGCCACCGGCATCGCGGCCGGACGCCGGGCGGCGCGGCGGCGCTCCCACCAGCGGATGCCGTCGTCGAGCGCGCTGTAGGCGCAGGGCACGACGTACAGGGTCAGCAGCGTCGACACGAACATGCCGCCGACCAGGGCGAGCGCCATGGGGCGCTGGACCTCAGCCCCCGGACCGATGGCGAGGGCGGCGGGAAGCGCGCCCGCGATGGTCGAGACCGACGTCATCAGGATCGGACGCAGACGCAGGGGACAGGCCTTCATCAGGGCCTGGTGGCTCGAAGCGCCCTCGTCTCGCACCTGGTTCGTGAAGTCCACGAGCAGGATCGAGTTCTTCTTCGCGATCCCCATCAGCAGGATGAGGCCCAGCATGCTGTAGACGTTGAGCGTCTGTCCGAAGAGCCACAACGCCAGCAAGGCGCCGCTGACGCTGAAGGGCAACGCGAGCAGGACGGTGAACGGGTGGCTGAAGGCGTTGAACTGCGTGGCCAGCACCATGTAGGCCACGATGAGCCCGATGATGAACGCGAAGAACAGCGAATCCATCGATTCCTGGAAGGTCTGCGACGTGCCGGAGAGCGCGGCGCGATATCCCTCGGGAAGGACCTGATGGGCGATGGCCATGCTGGCGGTGATGGCTTCTGCCTGGGACGCCTTGGGCGCCACGTTGGCCACGATGGTGATGGCGCGCTGCCGGTCCTTGCGCGTGATCGTTTGGAGCGCCGCGCGCTCGTCGAGCCGCACGAGGTCGCCCAGGTGCACGAGCTCGCCGCTTCGGGTCCGCATGAGCAGGCGGCGGATGTCGTCCGTGCGCTGCCGCTGGGGTGCCAACAGCCGCACGCGGATGTCGTAGCGGTGGCCGCCGTCCTCGAACTTGCCGGCGCGGGTGCCGCCGATGGCGGCCCCGATCGTCTCTCCGATGTCCGCCATCGTGATGCCCAGGTCGGCGGCACGATCGCGGTCGGGGAAGACCTGGATCTCCGGCATGCCCACGAGGTAGTTGCTGTCGACGTCGACCATGAGGCCGGTGGCGCGCATCTTCTCGATGATCTCGAGGCGATACTGAGCGAGCTTGTCCCAATCGCTGCCGTGGATCGACATCTCCACGGGCATGCTGCCGCGCGATCCCCCGAAGGCCTGCTGCGAGCTGTCCTGGACGGACGCCTTGAGGCCGGGGATCCCGTTCAACACCGGGCGCACGACGTTGATGATCTCCTGCTGGTTGAGGCGGCGTCCGGACTTCGGGTCGCGCGGGCGCTCGCCCGGATCTTTCAAGGTCACGAAGACGACGGCGGTGTTGACGTCGCCGCCGCCGAAGCCGCCGATCGAGCCGAAGATGCGCTTCACCTCCGGGCGCGACATCAAGTACGACTCGGCGGCGGCAAAGGCGCGGTCCATGGCGTCGATGCTGGTGCCGACGGGCATCTGCAAGCGAACGTTGAACGCGCTCATGTCCTGGGCCGGCACCATCTCGCGCTTGAGCAGGCGGTAGAAGCCGAGGGAGCAGAGGAAGAGGCCCGTCGCGCCGAGCAGGACGAGGGCGCGATTCCCCAGCGCCGGCTCCAGCGTGCGGCGATAGGCGGCGGCCAGGCGCCCAAAGACGCGATCGGCGGTTTGCCCCACACGGCCCTGCCGGCCGCCGACCTCGAGGAAACGCGAGCACCGCATGGGCGTCAGCGTCAGGGCCTCGAGCAGCGAGAGCAGCACCGCCACCGAGATCGTGACGCCGAACTGGAAGAAGTACTTCCCGATGATGCCCTTCATGAAGGCCACCGGCAGGAAGATGGCCACGATGGCGCCGGTCGCGGCCAGGGCGGCGAACGTGATCTCCCGGGCGCCGACGGAAGCGGCCTTGACCTTGCCCTCGCCGTGCTCGCGGTGGCGGTAGATGTTCTCGAGGACCATGATCGCGTCGTCGACGATGATGCCGACGGTAAGGGACAGGCCCAGCACGGTGAAGGTGTTCAGCGTGAAATTGAAGAAGTACATCACGATGAACGTGCCGAGGATCGACGTCGGAATCGCAAGCAGGACGTTCACGGTGGACGTCCAGGATCCGAGGAACAGCCAGCAGACGAAGCCGGTCAGGAGCGAGGCCAGGCAGAGGGTGAAGAGGATCTCGGAAACCGCCTCCTCGACGAAGACCGTGCTGTCGAAGTTGACGCCGAACGAAAGCCCCTCCGGCAGCTCCTTGCCGAGCTCGGCCAGCCGCGTGCGCACGAGGTGTCCCACCTCGACGGCGTTGGCTCCACGCAGCTTGCGGATGCCGAAGCCGACGGCGGGCTCGCCCATCGCCCGCGCCACCCGCCGGCGGTCCTCGAGGCCGTCCTCGACGACGGCGACGTCCTCCAGCCGGACGGGCGTGCCGTCTTTATAGACGATGACGATCTTGCGGAACTGCTCGAGGTTGATCGCCTCTCCGTAGGCGCGGACGTTCATCTCGCGGGTGGCCGTCTCCAACCGGCCGGCGGGCACCTCGAGGTGCTCGCGTTGCACCGCCGCCAGCACGTCCTTCACGGTGACGCCCCGCGACTCCAGCCGGGGCGCGTCGAACCAGATGCGGATGCTGCGCTCGCGATGGCCGAAGATGACGACTTCCCCCACGCCGGGGAGGGTCTGCAGGGCCGGCCGCACCACGTTGCGCACGTAGTCGGCCATGAACGTGGGCGACCGCGCACCGGCCAGGGCCAGCCACATGATCGGCTGGTCCTCGGGGTTCTGCTTCTGGACGATCGGCGGCTCCAGCTCGCGGGGCAAGCGGCGCGCCGCCTGCGCCACCTTCGCCTGCACGTCCTGCACGGCGGCGTCGACGTCCCGCGACAACTCGAATTCGACGGAGACGTTGGCGGAGCCCTGGCGCGAGGTGGAGGAGATCTGCTTGACGCCCTCGATGGAGGTCACCGCGTCCTCGACGAAGTCGACGACGTCGGTCTCCATCGTCTGCGGCGACGCGCCTTCGTAGGTGAGCTGGATGTTGATCCACGGCGAGTCGACGTCGGGGTTCTGGCTGACGCCCAGGCCCCGCACCACGTTCTGGAGCCCGAACAGCCAGGAGAGGATCGGGATCGAGCCCGAGAAGCAGATGTAGCCGAACAGCATCAGGGCGATCATCAGGATCCACGCGAACACGTGGTTCCGGATCGAGATGTCGGCCAGGGTGCTGCCGGTGGCGATGAGCTTGGGGTCCTCGACCGGCTCGGGCGTCCGGGGCGGTGTCGTCACGAACCGCTCGCCTTCTCCCGTGCCGCCGCCGGCGGCGTGTCCGCGAGCTGTACGGCGATCCCGTCGGTCAGGCGGTCCGAGCCTTCGGTGACCACGACGTCACCGGCCTTGAGCCCGTCCAGGACCTCGATCATTCCGTCGGCCGTCTCGAGGCCGCGCTGGATGCGGCGGAGCTGTGCCTTGCCGTCGACCACGGCGTAACTGACGAAGCCGTTCTCGCTCGCCTGCACGGCACTGCGCGGCACCACCAGCGCGCCCTTGTGCGTCTCCGACGACAGCTCCACCTCGGCGAAGAATCCCGGCTTGAGGACGCCGGGATTCACCACCCAGGCGAGAACCTCCACCTGGCGCGTCTGCGGATCGGCCACGGCGCCGACGTGGTAGATCTTCGCCTTGAAGAGCCGGTCGCCGAGGGGCGACGTGCGGAACCCGACCGCCTGGCCCACGCCCGCCCGCAGCGACTCGCCCTCCGACACCATGAAGCGCAAGCGCAGGCGGCTGGCGTCGACGATGGTGGCCAGCACCTGGCCGGACTTCACGAACTGTCCGGTCTCGATCGTTTTCGTGTTGACGATGCCGCCGCGCGAGGCGCGCACCTCCGAGCGGCGCTGGTTCTCGCGGGCGATGTCGCGCGCCGCCTTGGCCGCGTCCGCTTCACCGGAGAGGCGCTCCGCTTCGAGCTTCGCGCGGTTCAGCTCCTCGGCGGAGACGAGCTGCTCACGGGCGAGCTCCTCGCGCCGGCCCAGCTCCGACTGCGCCCGAGCCCGATCCGCCTCGGCTTTCTTGAAAGTGGCGTCGGCGCGCTGAGCCTCCAGGCGATGGGTCTCGGGGTCGATGCGCGCCAGCAGCGTTTCCGGCGAGACCCGCATACCTTCATTGAAGGAGACGTCGCGGACCGGCCCCTCGACCTCGGCCGTGACCTGGACGATCTCGTCGGCGCTCAGCGAGCCCACGGCGCGGATCCCGTAGACCACGTCTTGATGGACGACGGGCACGGCGCGGACACGGAGGCCGCCGCCCGCCCCACCCTGGCGGCGGGCCGGCTCCCCCTGGCTCCGGCCGCAGCCGGCCAGGGTCAAGAGAGACACAGCGGCGGCGGCAGCAGTGGAGACGATGCGGGGCACCTGGGGCACGCGGAGATCCTTCTTCGGGGCACGCGGCCCCAAGGCAGCTATTGTGCCCCCATGGCGCGATTGCCACAACGCGGGCCTATAATCTCTGGTACGTCCGGATTCGTTCCCTCGCAGGAGGCGCCGTGCACGATCCTCAGGTCCCCGAGACGCTCGAAGGCTGGAGCGTCCTCCATCAGATGTTCCGTATCCGCTGGCCGGAATGGCGGAACCTCGCCGAGCGCGACCGCCGCGCGGTGGCCGACGCGTCGGCGCGCGCCGTCCAGGCCATGAGCCATCCCGACAACGGCCCCACCGCCCTCACCACGATGCTGGGCCACAAGGGCGACCTCATGGTCGTGCATTTCCGGCGGAGCTTCGACGACCTGCAGCAGGCGCAGCTCGACGTGGCGCGCCTGCCCCTCTCGCCGTACCTCGAGCCCACCACGTCGTACGTCTCGCTGGTGGAGCTCGGCATGTACGAGATGACGGCGCAGATCCATCAGAAGCTCGCCGAGCGAGGCTTGAAGACCGGCAACGACGACTTCGAGAAGGCCTTCGACGCGGAGATGGAGGATCAGCGCAAGCGCGTCATGGGCCGGCTCTTCACCGAGGTGCCGGCGCGCCGCTACGTCTGCTTCTACCCGATGAACAAACGGCGGGGCGAGCACAAGAACTGGTACCGCGTGCCGTTCGACGAGCGCGGGCGGATGATGCGCGAGCACGGCAAGATCGGCCGGCACTACGCAGGCGCCGTCACCCAGGTCATCTCCGGCTCGATCGGCTTCGACGACTGGGAGTGGGGCGTCGACCTCTTCGCCGACGACCCGCTGACCTTCAAGAAGCTGATCTACGAGATGCGCTTCGACGAGGCCAGCGCCGACTACGCCGAGTTCGGGCCGTTCTATGTGGGGCTCCAGTTCGATGCCGCCGAGCTGCCGCGCTACCTCGACGGACACACGCCGGCGTTCCACCCGCCCGCGCGCTGAGGGCACGATGGCCACCGCGGCCCTCCGCACACGGCTCGACGAATACGGCAGCGTCCACCAGGCGCCCGGCAACCGCGCCTGCCACTGGGTGGGTATCCCGCTCATCGTGATCGCGGTGCTGGGCGTGCTGGCACGCGTTCCGGTGCCGCTCCTTCCCGGCGTACCGCTCAGCGGCGCGGAGCTGCTCCTGGCCGCGTCCCTCCTCTATTACGCTCGGCTCGACGCGCTGCTGGCCGCCCTCATGATCCCCGTCGTCATCCCCCTGGACATGGCCGGCCGCATCCTGCCGGTGTGGGCCAATGTGGCATTGTTCGTCATCGGCTGGGTCTTCCAGCTCGTGGGGCACGCTGTCTATGAGAAGAAATCGCCGGCCTTCCTCCACAACTTCGTGCACCTGCTCATCGGCCCGCTGTTCCTCCTCGCCAAGGCGGTGGGGCGTGTTTAGGCGAACGGCGGGCGCGCTCGTGCTCGCGGTGGGTGCGTTCGGATGCGGCGACGACACGATCGTCGATCCGCCGACCGGCTCGAACAACACCGCGGGCGTCTGCGGTACCGCGTCGCCGGTCACCCGCGAGACGGCGCTCACCACCACCCGGGTGGCCAGCGGCTTCCGCCAGCCCCTCGACCTGCAATCCCCCGCCGGCGACTGCCGGCTCTTCGTCGTGGAGCAGGGCGGGCGCATTCGCATCCTGAGGAACGGGGCGGTCGTGCCCACGGCGTTCCTCGACATCGCCGGCCGCATCGCGAGCGGCGGGGAGCGGGGCCTCCTCGGCCTCGCCTTCCACCCGCGTTACGCCGAGAACGGCCGCTTCTTCGTCAACTACACCGACCGCAACGGCGATACCAACGTCGCCGAGTTCCGGGCGAACCCGCCGACCGGGGACGTCGCGGATGCGGGCAGCGAGAAGCGCATCCTGTTCGTGACCCAGCCTTTCGCGAACCACAACGGCGGTGGTCTCGCCTTCGGGCCCGACGGGTTCCTCTACATCGCCCTGGGTGACGGCGGCAGCGGCGGCGACCCGCAGCAGAACGGCCAGAACCTCGGCACCCATCTGGGCAAGATGCTGCGCATCGACATCGACAGCGCCAGCCCCTACGCGGTGCCGCGCGACAACCCGTTCGTGTCGAATGGGAATGCGCGGCCGGAGATCTTCTACTACGGCCTGCGCAACCCCTGGCGCTTCACCATCGACCGCACGGGCGGCAACGTGATCATCGCCGACGTGGGCCAGAACGCCGTCGAGGAGATCTCCGTCGGGTCCCTGCGCGGCGGCGAGAACTTCGGGTGGAACACCACCGAAGGTACGTCGTGTTTCCGCCCGTCGTCCGGGTGCAACACGAGCGGCCTCACGATGCCGATCGCCGAGTACCGGCACAACGTCGGCCAGTCGATCACGGGCGGACACGTGTATCGCGGCCGGCGCATGCCGTTCCTGCAGGGCACCTATTTCTACGCCGACTACGAGACCCCGATCGTGCGCTCGCTGCGCGTGCAGGGCGGCGCCGCCGCCGACCAGCGCGACCGCACCGGCGAGCTGGGGGGCGGCTTGAACGCCGTCTCGTCCTTCGGCGTCGATGCCGACGGCGAGATGTACATCGTCGACCACGACGGCGAGATCTACAGGATCGATCCATCCTGAACGTCTTCGCGGCCGTCTTCTTCCTGCTCGCCGCCGACGTCCCGCGCGGCTCGCTCGATGTCACCGTCGTGAGCGACGCGACCCGCCAGCCGGTAGCGGCGGCCAAGGTCACGATCGAGGAGGCGTCGCTGGAGGCGGTGTCCGACGCCGAGGGCCGCGCCGTGTTCGCGTCGGTGCCCGCCGGGTCCTACCGCGTGCTCGTGGAGGCCGCGGGCTTCGTCCCCATCTACAAGTCGGACGTCGTCGTGGCGGCGGGCCGGCACACCGACGTCGCCGCCCGGATGCCCGCGCTCCGTGAATCCATCGACGTGACGGCGCAGGCCTTCTCGAAGCCGAAGGAGATCACGAACAGCGCGTACTCCATGGACTACGAGGAGATCCGCCGGGCGCCGGGGGCGCTGGGCGACGTGAACCGGCTGATCCAGACGATGCCGGGCGCGGCCGCCCGCGACGACGCGCGCAACGACATCATCGCCCGCGGCGGCAGCCCCACCGAGAACCTGACCCTCGTCGACGGCTTCGAGGTGCCGAGCCTCAATCACTTCGCCGGCCAGGGGGCGTCCGGCGGGCCCATCAACATGCTCAACACCGAGCTCATCCAGGACGCACGCTTCCTGGCCGGCGGCTTCCCCGCCCTCTACGGGACGCGGCTCTCCTCCGTTCTCGACGTCGGCCTGCGCGAAGGCAGCCGAGAGGGATTCGAAGCGAGCGTCGAGCTGGGTGTCGGCGGCGCGGGCCTGCTGCTGGAAGGCCCGCTCGGCAAGGGTTCGTGGTTCCTGTCCGCGCGGCGCAGCTTCCTCGAGCTGATCGTGGAGTCGTTCGACGTGCCGACGGTGCCGACGTTCTCCAACATGCAGGGCAAGATCGTCCAGGACCTCGGCCGCGGCCATCGGCTTTCGTACGTGACTGTCGGCGGGATCGATCATCTCGACTACGACGTCGACCTCGCCGACGCCGATGATCCCAACTTCTTCGACTTCGAGGACGACGGCTGGCGGATCATGAACGGCCTCGCCTGGCAGATGCCGCTGGGCACCCGCGGCCTCGGCACCCTGCGCGTCTCCCACGCTCGCAGCTCGTACGCCGTCGACATCCGCGATGCGACGTTCGACAACCAGCTCGTGGCCACCAACCGCTCGCGCGAGGACGAGAGCACGCTCGAGTACGAGCTGACGTACGACTGGCCGCGTCTCGGCCAGGTCGCCGCCGGCGCGCAGCTCCGCCGCTACGACGTGTCGCTCGACGTCGCCCAGCCGTTCGGCCTCGAGAACATCTTCTCGACGGACCGCGTGCGCGTGGATGCCGTCGACATCGAGAGCGCGTTCGCCACCCATCAGCCGTCCGCGTACGTGCAGCTCAGCCGAAAGGTCGTCGGGCGTCTCGAGGGCACCGCCGGGCTGCGCTGGGATCACTACGGCTACTCGGACCGATCGACGGTGACCCCGCGTCTCGGCCTCGTCTATCACCTGCGCTCGAATCTCGACTGGACGGCGTCGTACGGCCGCTACTCGCAGCTCCCGCCGCTGGTCTTCATGAATGCCCACCCGATCAACCGCGCGCTCCTGCCGATCGGCGCCGATCACTGGGTGAGCGGCCTCGCCTACCTGCCCGGCTCGTCGGTCAAGGTCACCCTCGAGGGCTACTACAAGAGCTACCGCGACTATCCCGTCGCCACCGAGTATCCGGCCGTCTCGTTCGCCAACGTCGGCGAGCTGTACGATCCCGCCGGCTTCCTGTTCCCGCTGGTGAGCCGAGGCACCGGCCGCGCCTACGGCGCCGAGCTGTACGTGCAGAAGAAGCTCACGCGGCGGCTGTACGGGCAGGTGAGCTACGCGCTCTCGAAGGTGGAGCATCGCGCGCTGGACGGCGTGTGGCGCCGCGGCGGCTTCGACATGCCGCACGTGCTCTCCGCCATCGGCGGCTACAAGCTCGGCACGCTGGACCTGTCCGCGAAATTCACGTACACGTCCGGGCGGCCCGACACCCCGATGCTCCCGGAGTCGATCGAGCAGAACCGGCTGATCCTCGACCTCGACCGGCTGAACTCGCAGCGCGCCCCGGCGTACCACCGGCTGGACGTCCGCGCCGACCGGCGGTTCACCTTCGGCTGGGGCAACATCATCGCCTTCCTCGAAGGCCAGAACCTGTACGACCGCTCGAACATCCGGATCTTCGTGTGGAATCCCAAGCTCCGCGAGCGGGACTACATCCCGCAGCTCCGCCGGCTGATCCTGGGCGGCGTGAACCTGCAGTTCTGAGGCGGGGTCAGGTCTGTCGTATGGCTTATAGGCCGGCTATAAGCCATAGGACAGACCTGACCCCCAATGGCTTGGCATCGTGCTTGCACTGTCCTTCACCATGCGAACACCACTCATCCTTCTCGTGCTCCTGTCGTTGATCCTCACGCCGATGCTGGCGTTGGCCGTCGACGTCCCCAAGGACGTCGACATCAAGGTCGACATCGATAAAGGCGACAGAGGGCCAGTCTGGTACAAGAACCCGATCGTCATCGGGATCGGGGCCGTCCTCCTGCTGGTGATCATCATCCTCGCCAGTCGCGGCGGCGGGACCACCATCGTCGACAGGCGCTAGCCGTCGACGGAACGGCGCTTCCACAGCAGGTACAGCGCCGGGTAGACGAGCAGCTCGAGCAGGAACGACGTGACCAGGCCGCCGACCATCGGCGCCGCCACGCGCTTCATGACGTCTGCGCCGGCGCCCGTCGACCACATGATCGGCATCAGGCCCGCGAAGGCGGCCACCACCGTCATCATCTTGGGGCGGACGCGCTTGACCGCGCCGTGGACGATCGCCTCCTCGAGATCGGCGCGCGTGCGCAAGCGCCCCGCGGCCTTCGCCTCGTCGTACGAAAGGTCGGGGAACAGCAGCATGAAGACGCCGGTCTCGGCATCGAGGCCCATGAGGGCGATCATGCCCACCCACGCTGCGATCGAGACGTTGTAGCCGAGCACGTACATCAGCCACACCGCGCCGATGACCGAGAAGGGCACGGCCAGCATGACGATGCCTGCCCGCATGGCGGACCGCGTGTTCACGTACAGAAGGAAGAAGATCAGGACCAGAGTGATCGGCACCACGACCTTCAGCCGCTCCCGGACGCGGAGCATGTTCTCGTATTGCCCGCTCCACTGCAGCGAATAGCCGGGCGGCACGCGGAGGCCGGCCTCCACCGCGCGCTTGGCGCGGTCGACGTAGCCGCCGATGTCGCTCGTGGTCACGTCGACGTAGACGTAGCCGGCGACCAGCCCGTTCTCGTTGCGGATCATCGACGGGCCGTGGACGACCTTGAGCTCCGCCACGTGGCCCAGCGGGATCTGCGTCCCCGCCGGCGTCATCACCAGCACACGCGACAGGGCCTCGAGATCGTCGCGGCGCTCGCGCGGATACCGGACGTTCACCGGGAAGCGGGCACGGCCCTCGATGGCCACGGTGACGTTCTCACCGCCGACCGCCGACATGATGACGGACTGCACCGCTTCCACCGACAGCCCGTACCGCGCCAGGGCCTCGCGCTTCAGCTCGAAGTCGACGAAGTATCCGCCGGCCACGCGCTCGGCGAACACGCTGCGGGTCTCGGGCAGGCCGCGGACGATCGTCTCCAATTGGGCCCCGATCTCTTCGATCCGGCGGAGATCGGCGCCGAAGATCTTGATCCCGATGGGAGTGCGCACGCCCGTCGTCTGCATGTCGATGCGGTTGCGGATGGGCATCGTCCAGGCATTGGTCGTTCCGGGGATCTTGAGGGCGGCGTCCATCTCGTCGACGAGCCGCGTCCAGGTGAGGCCCTTTCGCCACTCCCCTTCCGGTTTCAGCATGACGACGGTTTCCATCATCGAAAACGGCGCGGAGTCCGTCGAGGTCTCGGCGCGGCCGGCCTTGCCGTGAACGCGGAGGACCTCCGGGAACGACATCAGCACGCGGTCCTGCACCTGCAGCAGGCGCGCCGCCTCCGTTACCGAGATGCCGGGCAGCGTCGTCGGCATGTAGAGGAGGGTTCCTTCGTTCAGCCGCGGCATGAACTCGTGGCCGAGCCGGAGGTACACGGGAACGGTGGTGGCGATCAACAGCACGGCCACCGCCAGCGTGGTCCGCGGATGACGCAACACCGCGCGGCAGGCCGGCTCGTACACCGCGAACAGCACGCGGCTGATCGGGTGTTTCTCTTCCGGATGGTACCGGCCGACGATCACCTGGTTGACGACCCACGACAGCCACCGCGGCCGCCAGTGGACCCAGTCCATCCGCGTGAACGACATCCGCAGCGCGGGGTCGAGGGTCACGGCCAGGATGGCGGCGATGAACATCGTGAGGTTCTTCGTCCAGGCCAGCGGCTTGAACAGCCGGCCCTCCTGGTCGACGAGGGTGAAGATCGGGAGGAAGGCGACGGCGATCACGAGGAGGGAGAAGAACACCGACGGACCGACCTCGAGCAGAGCCTCCAGGCGCACCGTGCGGAAGTCGCCCTTCCGCCCGCCGTGCTCCCACTGCTCGAGCCGCTTGTACGCGTTCTCCACCTCGACGATGGCGCCGTCGACCAGCACGCCGATGGAGATGGCGATGCCGGCCAGCGACATGATGTTCGACGAGATGCCCATGAGGTGCATCGGGATGAACGCGAGCAGCACCGCCACCGGGATGGTGACGATGGGCACGATGGCCGACGGGATGTGCCACAGGAAGATCAGGATCACCAGGCTCACGATCACGATCTCGAGGACGAGCTCGTGGGTCAGGGTGTCGATCGCGCGCTGGATGAGATCCGAGCGGTCGTACGTCGTCACGATGCGTACGCCGGCGGGCAGCGACGGCGCCAGCTCGTCGAGGCGGGCCCGCACGCGGCGAATCACCTCGCGGGCGTTCTCGCCGTGGCGCATGACGACGATGCCGCCCACGGTGTCGCCGCGGCCGTCGAGGTCGGACACGCCGCGCCGGATCTCGGGGCCCAGGGTCACGCTGGCCATCTGTCCCAGCAGCACCGGGGTGCCGTTCACCGTCTTCAAGGCGATCTGCTCGAGGTCGGCCCGCGACTTCAGGTAGCCGCGGCCGCGCACCATGTACTCCTTGCCGGAGAACTCGAGCAGCCGGCCGCCGACCTCCTGGTTGCTGCGGCGCACGGCGTCGGCGACCTCCATGATCCCGAGGCCGTGCGCGCGCAGGCGCGAGGGGTCCACCGTGACCTGGTACTGCTGGACGAAACCGCCCAGCGACGCGACCTCGGCCACCCCCGGCACCGACTGCAGGCGGTAGCGCAGGTTCCAGTCCTGGAAGGTGCGCAGGTCGGCGAGCGTGTGCTGGCCGGTATCGTCGACGAGCGCGTATTGGAACACCCAGCCCACGCCAGTCGCATCGGGCCCCAGCTCCGTCTGCACGCCCTGCGGCAGCAGCGGCTGGACCTTGCTGAGGTACTCCAGCACGCGGCTGCGGGCCCAGTAGAGGTCGGTGCCGTCCTGGAAGATGACGTACACGTACGAGAAGCCGAAGTCGGAGAAGCCGCGGATGGCCTTCACCTTCGGCGTGCCGAGCAGGGCGCTGATGATCGGGTACGTGACCTGGTCCTCGAGGATGTCGGGGCTGCGGTCCCAGCGCGAGTAGACGATGACCTGGGTGTCCGAGAGGTCGGGAATGGCGTCGACCGGGATCGTGCGCAGCGTGTACACGCCGTAGGCCACCACGGCCGCGGTGGCGAGAAGGACGAGCACGCGGTTCTCGGCGCTGAAGCGGATGATCGCCCGGATCATTGCGGGGCCTGCGCGGAGATGGCCGCCTTCAGGCTCGACTCCGAGTCGATGAGGAAGCTGGCCGACACCACCACGCGCTCGCCGACAGCGAGGCCGGACAGGACCTCGATCCGCTCGCCATTCTTCGGGCCGGCCTCGATCGGACGCGGCTCGTACACACCCTCGCCATGGTCCACGAAGACGAGCGGCTTGCCGCCGGTCTCGATGACGGCGCTGTCGGGCACCACCAGCGCCCGATGGGTGTCGCCGTGGAGGGTGATGTCGGCGAACATCTCGGGCTTCAGCACATCACCCGGGATGTCGATCTCGACCCGCACCTTGATCGTGCGCGCCTGCGGGTCGACGGTAGGGGCGATCCAGGTGACGGGGCCCTTCCACATTCGGCCGGGGGCATGCACGGCGGTGACGTCCGCCGGTTGTCCGAGGCGCACCCACGGCAGCTCGCCTTCGTACAGGTCGGCCATCACCCACAGGTGCGACAGGTCCGCGATCTTGAACAGCGTGTCCGCCGGCGTGACCCGCATGCCGTGGAAGGCCGTCTTCTCGACGACGTAGCCGCCGCGCTCCGCGTGCAAGTCGAGCGAGCGGCGGACCTCGCCCGAACGCTCCAGGCGTTCGATGTCCGCCGGCCGAATGTCCCACAGAAGGAGGCGCTGCCGCGCCGCCGCCAGCAGGTCCGTGCTGCCACGCGCCACCGACTCGAGGGGACTCTGCGACAGCCGCGCCTGCGCGCGATAGGCGGCGAGGTACTCCTCCTGCATCGCCACGAGCTCCGGGCTGTGGATCGACAGCAGCGCGTCGCCCTTCTGCACGAGCTGGCCGGTGAAGCTCACCTGGAGGTGCTCCACGTAGCCTTCGAACTTCGTGTGTTGGTGGTGGATCCGCCGCTCGTCGATGCTGACGCGGCCGACCGTCTTGATGTCGCGCGACACGTCCTCCTCACGCGCGGCCTCGGTGCGCACACCCAGGAGCTGCCGCCGCTCGGGCGGAATGGTGATGGTGGTACGTCCCGACGTGGACGGCGGCGCGTGCTGGTGGGCGGCGGCGGCGTCTCCCTTCTGCCGCTTCTCGAGCTTCATCCCGCAGATCGGACAGTCGCCGGGCCGGTCGCGGACGATCTGCGGGTGCATCGCACAGAAGTACTCGACGGACTCCGCCGGAGCGTCGCGCCGGCAGGCGGGGACGAGGACGACAGTTCCGCCGCCGACGATGGCGGCGACCAGGACGAACATCAGCGTTCGAGCGTTCATCGTCCCTCTCCCATTCCCGAGGTGCCGCCGTCCGCGGGCGGCGTCGTCATCGGTCCGCCCGCGGCGCCCATCGGCGCGGGCGCCGCCCCCATCGGCGGCCGTGCTCCCATCGACGGCGCCGCCGGCATGCCGCCCTCGTCCGGCTCCAGTGAAAACGACCACAGCCGCGCCTTCAGCGACTCGTGGGCGGCGATCTGCTCCAGGTATGTCGCGCGATCCTGGACGAGCGCGCTCATCGCGTCGAGCACCGAGACCAGAGGCGCGCGCCCGGCGCGGTACTGCGCCTGGGCGGCCTCGAGGGCGAGCTGCCCCTGCGGCAGGATCCCGTTCCCGTACAGATCGGCGCCGCGGGCGAGGGCCGCGAGGCGCGCGAATCTCTGCCGCGTGCGCAGGAGGAGGTCCGCACGCACGACTTCCACGTCACGTTCGGCCGCGCGTTCCTCCTCCGCCGCCACCGCCGC
>Ga0114129_10008389_pt1 | contig 14717 bp, 12 predicted proteins | sample RhiMetdeltSRZDD1_FD_80071 | JGI IMG/M metagenome (GOLD analysis project Ga0114129, IMG submission 80071) | Populus rhizosphere microbial communities from Tennessee, USA - Rhizosphere MetaG P. deltoides SRZDD1 (version 2) (version 2) | ecosystem: Host-associated > Plants > Roots > Rhizosphere >... | reverse complement strand
TACGCGTCGGTGTTCTTCCAGAACTCGAACAACAGCGTCCGGGTCAGCGACGACTTCATGCGCGCCGTCCTCGACGACGGCGTGTGGGAGACGCGCGCGGTGATGCCGCCGCATGCGGTCATGGACACCCACAAGGCGCGCCATCTGATGCGCCTCATCGCCGAAGGGACGCACGTCTGCGGCGATCCCGGCATGCAGTTCGACACGACGGTCAACGAATGGCACACGTGCCCGGAGACCGATCGCATCTACGCGAGCAACCCGTGCTCCGAGTACATGTTCCTCAACGACTCGGCGTGCAACCTCGCGTCGATCAACCTGATGAAGTTCGTCCGCGAGGAGCCGGGCAAGGCCGAGGGTGAATTCGACGTCGTGGCGTACAAGGCCGCGATTCGAACGCTGATCACCGCGCAGGAGATCATCGTCGACAACGCGAGCTACCCGACGCCGGCGATCGAGAAGAACAGCCACGCGTACCGGCCGCTCGGACTCGGCTACGCGAACCTCGGCGCGCTGCTGATGTCGCGCGGCCTGCCGTACGACAGCGACGCCGGCCGCGACTACGCCGGCGCGCTGACCGCGATGATGACCGGCGAGGCGTACGCGCAGTCGTCGCGGATCGCGCGCGACCACGGCGGCCCGTTCTCCGGGTACGAGAAGAACCGCGAGCCGTTCCTGCGCGTGATGCGGAAGCACCGCGACGCGATCCGCGACGTGAACCCGCGCAACGTGCCGTCCGATCTCTATCATGCGGCCCGCAGCTCCTGGGACGATGCGATCGAGCTCGGCGAGCAGTTCGGGTACCGCAACGCGCAGGCGACGGTGCTCGCGCCCACCGGCACGATCGGCTTCATGATGGATTGCGACACGACGGGCGTCGAGCCGGACATCGCGCTCGTCAAGTACAAGAAGCTCGTCGGCGGCGGGCTGATGAAGATCGTCAATCAGACCGTGCCGATGGCGCTGAAGAAGCTCGGGTACACGCCGCCGCAGATCGACGCGATCGTCGACTACATCGACAAGAACGAGACGATCGAAGGCGCGCCGGGTCTGAAGGAGTCGCACCTGCCGGTCTTCGACTGCGCGTTCAAGGCCGCGAAGGGGAACCGGTCGATCCAGTACATGGGTCACATCAAGATGATGGGCGCGACGCAGCCGTTCATCTCCGGCGCGATCTCGAAGACCGTCAACGTGCCGAAGGAAGCGACCGTCGACGACATCACGCAGGCGTACATCCAGTCGTGGAAGCTCGGCGCGAAGGCGATTTCGATTTACCGCGACGGCAGCAAGCGCACGCAGCCGCTCAACACGTCGAAGGACAAGGACGACGTCCGGAGCCTGACACGGACGGAGATCGAGGCGATGGCGCGCACGCCGGTCCGGCGCAAGCTGCCGGACGAGCGGAAGGCGATCACGCACAAGTTCGACATCCAGGGCCACGAGGGCTACATCACCGTCGGTCTGTTCGAGGACGGGCAGCCGGGCGAGATCTTCCTCGTGATGGCGAAGGAAGGGTCGACGATCTCGGGCTTCGCCGATGCGTTCGCGCAGGCGATCTCGTACGCGCTGCAGTACGGCGTGCCGCTGCAGGCGCTCGTCGACAAGTTCAGCCACGTCCGCTTCGAGCCGTCCGGCATGACGCGGAACCCGGAGATCCGCTTCGCGAAGTCGATCGTCGACTATATCTTCCGCTGGCTCGCGTCGAAGTTCCTGTCGCCGGAAGCGCAGTTCTATGCGGGCGTGAACGGCCGGGAGCTGGACGAGCAAACGGGGACGATGTCCGAGCCGGTCAACGCCGCGGTCGAAGCGCCGAAGGCCGCCTCCGCGACCTCGACGACCGCTTCGGCGGCCAGGCCGTTCTCGACGATTCAGAATCAGGAAGACGCGCCGCCCTGCTCGACGTGCGGCTCGATCATGATCCGCAGCGGGGCGTGCTACAAGTGCGTCAACTGCGGGAATACCAGCGGCTGCGCTTAAGAGCAGGGATTCGGGATTCGGGATTCGGGTGTAGCGTGAGAGGATGCGTGCGCCCGTCGTCCTGTTGTTGACGCTCGTCTGCGCTTGGCTCGGCAGCGAGGCGTGCGCGCGCTCTTCCACATCCGCTTCCGGATTTGCGACCGTCCGGATTGTGTTTCGCGGCTCGACTACGCGCCGGAGCGATCTTCCGGCGTCGGCCCAGGCGTGCGTCGGCGGCGTCGGCGCGACGCACACGCATCCGAGCTGGCGCAACTTCTCTGCGTTTCCGCTGACGCCCGCGCCGCCGGACCGGTACGAAATATCGTTCGACGACGTGCCGGTCGGCCAGCCCGTCTCGTTCCGCGTCAACGATCAGAATTTCTGCGATCAGAATCCAACCGGCGCGGTTCTGCGAAACGTGTTCGTCAACGAAGTCGAGCTTCGCCAGAACGCGACGACGCCGGGCAGCGGCGAGGAGCCGGGATTCGCGTTCACGATCGGCGCGAACGGACGCATCACTCAGTAGAACTTAAACAAGCAGTCGCCAGTCGGCAGTCTGCAGTCGGGGCGATGGGGTCAGTCAGCAGTTCGTCTGTCTCAGCCGCCGCCGAGCTGCCGACTGAGACGGCCGCCTGCCGACTGACCGTGCGACCCAGGACTGCTGACAGCCGACTGGAGACTGATAACTGTCGACGCGGGCGTGGCAAAATGATGCTTATTGGACGGAGGTTCCCATGGAACTGATGATTGGGTCCCACGTTCGCGAGCACGGAAGCCGCGTGGGACGCCTGGCGGGTTTCGAGCTTGAACCCGCCGGTCTTCGAGTCCGCCGAATCATCTTCAGCCCCGATGGCGAGCTGGGGCCACAGGCGATGACGAGGCCCCTGACCGCCGTCAACCTCGTGCATCAGGACGGAGAGATCGAGCTGCGGCCCGAGGTGAACACATCACCAATGCCGGCGGTCCCCGATGTGGTGCTGCTCAGCGCGGCAACGCGGCTCCGCCGCGGCGGCCACACGGTCGGGCGGCTCGCGGGCGTCGACGTCAATGGCGCCGATTCCAGCGTCGTGTCGCTGCTCGGACGCGCGCATTGGTGGTCGCGCCGGAGCGTCATTCCGGCCGCCAATGTCGACGTGTCGGTGCCGGGCGAGATCACGCTGGGCCAGTCGTCGCAGGCCGCCTGAAAGCGCGGTTCGACGGGCGCCGGCCGAAGAGTCCGGCTTCCTGTTGGCGGAACTATGAGAACCGGCGTGGCGTTCGCGATCGGCGTCGTCGCGGCGTGCGCGTCCTGCCGCGCGCCGACCGCGGCCGACGATGGTCGCGTTGCGGCGGGACTCTGGGGCGGCGATCACGTCCGCGTCGAGGTCACGCGCGCCGGCGCGACACTCGAATACGACTGCGCGCACGGCACGATCGATGAGCCGCTCGTTGCCGACGCGACCGGTCGATTCTCCCTCAAGGGGTCTCACACCTTCGAGCACGGCGGGCCGATTCGAGTCGACGAGCAGCTCGAGCGGCATCCAGCCCGGTACGACGGCCGTGCGGACGGCGGCACGCTTCGATTCACGGTCACGGTCACCGATCTCGGCCGCGAAGTCGGCGCGTTCATGGTTTCGCTCGGCGCTCAGCCGCGGCTGGTGAAGTGTCTCTAGTTCGGCCGTATCGGAGGTCGCGCAACGCGTCAAAAGGTCCGGCTGAAGCCGGACACTACGTAAGATCGCGATTGCGATCGCGATCGTGAAGCAGCGCGCTCACGATTCGCTCCCACTCCGCGTTGAGCGAATCGGTCGCGACCGGTTGCCTCGCGCGTCGATACCAATACGCGGCGTTGCCCTGATCGCCTTCCTTCCGATGTAAGTACGCGTGCACCCACGCGCCGCTCGCATCGTCCACATCCTGCGCGACCGTGTGGGCTCTGTCCCAATCGCCCCTGGCGTCGTGCCACAGGGCCTGAAGCGCAGCAGAAACCGGCGGCGGTTCGGCCGCGCCGAGACTTCGCTGAAATTCGTCGAACGTCACACGAGTCCAGAGTCCTCTACGATGGCTGCCGTCGCCGTCGGATCCACGCGACAACGCCGCCGAGGAAGAGCCCGGCGCCGCCGCCAGTTCCCGCGACGGCGACGCGATTTGGACTCGACGGCAACAACGGGAGATCCGGCGGATCGATGGGCTCGAACGTCATCGACGGATTCGTCGTACGCCGCGCGTCGACCACTTTCGCGAGCGCGTCAACCAGATGCTGCGTGGCGCTCTGCGCCTGCCGCGCGTCCGCGTCATATGTAGCGAGCACGAGCGTCGCGTATCCGCGTGCACTGGATCGGTCGTCGTCGACGAGGACCGAGATTCTCGAGGGATGCACGTTGTCGACCGGCTGGTTGCCAGGAGCGAATGTACGCTCCAGGAGCGTTCTCGTGACCAACCGATCGACGCCGGCCAGCCGGAACGTCGTGGACGACCGGTACAGGTTCGGCATGGTCATCGAGATGGCGCCGCCAACGATCGCTCCAATGACGGCGAGAGCCGCGGGGATGTAGAAGCCGCGTCGGATATTCATCATCAACGCTCCATTCAGAACGTTCCATACATCGAGCCACGACGGCTCGATGTCTTCCAGCAGCGCGTCGAATTCGGCGCCGTACCGCGCCCGCCAGGAGCCGGGGTACAGCCGCGCGGCAAGAGTAAGCAGCCGTCTCATGCGTTCTTCAGGCGTCGAAGCCCGGTTCGTACGACCTGCTCGAGCGAAGAGAGCTCTTCCTGCAGGTAGCGACGGCCCTCGGCGGTGATTTTGTAGGGCTGCCGGCGCTCCGTTGGCGTCGCCGCGCGGATCAGGCCTCGTTCTTCGAGCCGTGTGATCGCGCCGTACAGCGTGCCCGGGCCGAGGCGCAGACTCGCGAATTCCTCGATATCGGTCATGATCGCGTAGCCGTGCTTGTCGCCATCGGCAAGACTCGCGAGAACGAGCAGCGTCGGATCGGACATACTACGTGCCGCGTAGTATCGTATAGCGTAATAGGTCGTGTCAAGGGCCAGCCCGGCCGGCCGGCGCGCCCCAGCCTCGCAATCTGAAATCTGAAATCTGAAATCTGAAATGTCCTTTGCGGTATCATCCACGCCGAATCGTCGACAGGAGGCACTATGCGGTATTTCCTGATCGCAGCCACGCTGGTTCTCGTCAGCACGCCGGTCCTCGCGCAGGACGACGACACGACGCCGTCCGCGACGATGCGGCCGGTCATCCGCGGCCGGCAGGGGGCGGTCACGTCGATGAAGCCGGAAGCGACCGAGGCCGCGCGCCGGATCCTGCAGGCCGGCGGCAACGCGTTCGACGCCGTCGTCGCCGGGCAGGCGGCGCTGGCGGTCACCGACTTCCCGTCGAACGGCGTCGGCAGCGACGCAGTCATTCTGCTGTACGACGCGAAGGCGAAACGCGTCGTCTCGATCAACGCCGAGCCCCGCGCGCCGAAGCTCGCGACGATAGATTGGTACCAGAAGAACAACGGCGGGAAGCTGCCGTCGAGCGACGGCCTCCTGTCCGGCGGCATCCCCGGCGTCGTCGACGCATGGTACCTGCTGCTCGACCAGTGGGGCACGATGTCGTTCGCGCAGGTCCTCGAGCCGGCCATCCAGCTCGCGGAGGAAGGCTTTCCGCTGAGCGAGAAGCTCGCGCGCGGCATCGCGACGACGCGCAAGATTCGGCAATACCCGTCGACGATGCGCGTCTACATGCCGTCGGGACAGGCGCCGAAGCCCGGCGACATCTTCAGGAACGTCGATCTGGCGAGGACCCTGAAGAAGCTCGTCGAATCGGAGAAAGCCGCGGCCGGCAAGGGGCGGCACGAGGCGTTGAAGGCCGCGCGCGATCGTTTCTACAAGGGCGACATCGCGCGCGAGATGGCGAAGTTCTCGGAGGAAAACGGCGGCCTGTTCCGCTACGAGGACTTCGCGGAATACACGGCGAAGATCGAGACGCCGGTGTCGACCGACTACCGCGGGTATCAGGTCTACAAGAATCCATCGGCGAGCCAGGGTCCCGCGGAGCTCCTCGCGCTCAACCTCCTCGAAGGCTACGACGTGAAGGCCATGGGCCTGAACAGCCCCGACTACATCCACACGGGCATCGAGGCGATCAAGCTCGCGATGGCCGACCGCGAGAAGTATCTCGGCGACATGGACTTCATCAAGATTCCGTACGACGCGCTGCTGTCGAAGGACTACGCGCGCGAGCGGCGGAAGCTGATCGATCCGAAACAGGCGTCGATGGAGCTGCGGCCCGGGTCGCCCGTGCAGAAGACGAGCGATCAGGTAGACCGTCCCGTCCGCGTCAATCTCGAGGGCGACGCCGACCACGAAGGCGACACCAGCTATCTCGCGGTCGTCGACAAGGACCGCAACATGATCAGCTTCGAGCCGAGCCTGCACAGCGGGTTCGGTACCGGCGTCGTCATGGGGCAGACCGGCATCATCTTCAACTGCCGCGGCGATTACTACTCGCTGACGCCGGGCGATCCCAACGCGCTCGAACCGGGGAAGCGGCCGCGCAGCACGCTGCAGAGCACGCTCGTGATGAAGGACGGGCAGCCGTTCATGGTGACGGGCAGCCCGGGCGGAGACGATCAGGTCATGCGCACGATCCAGACGCTGATGAACATCGTCGACTTCGGGATGAACGTGCAGCAGGCGATCGAATCGCCGCGGTGGACGACGCGGAGCTTCCCGGCGTCGCCGTTCCCGCACACGATGTATCCGGGCGAGATGTCGGTGGAGGCCCGGATTCCGGACGCGACGCGCCAGGCGCTGATCGCGCGCGGGCACAAGCTGCGCGTCACCGGACCGTGGACGCAGGGATCGAATGGCGCGATCGTCGTCGATCGCGCGAACGGCGTCCTCAGCGCGGGCGCGGATCCGCGCGTGGAGGCGTACGCGTGGGCTTATTAAAAGTGAAAAGTTAAAAGTTGAAACTTAAAGTTGAACCGTACAAGGAGCGTTCAATGAAACGTGTGTCTTTCGCGTTTTCAGTCGTGGCGCTGTTCGGTGCCGTCGCGTTTGCGCAACCGCCCGGAGGCGGTCAGAAGATCACGCTGCAAACCAGCCTGCAGCGCGGGTATGCCGGGATCAAACAGAACCTGACGCAGGCCGCGGAAAAGATGCCCGACGCGGACTACTCGTTCAAGCCGGGCACGACGCCCGAGGCGCGGACGTTCGCGCAGGTCATCGCGCACATCGCCCAGAGTCAGTTCGGGACCTGCTCGGCGCTGAAGGGCACGCCGAATCCGATGGCGGGCAAGAATCTCGAGCAGGAGCTGAAGACGAAAGCGGACGTGACGAAGTCGCTGGCCGATTCGTTTGCGATTTGCGATGAAGCGTTCGCCAACGTCACCGATGCCAACGCGACCGAGTCAGTCAAGCTCGGTCCGAACGACGTGACGCGCGCCGCCGTGTTGTACGGGCTGATCGTCCACGGCAACGAGATCTACGGCACCAGCGCCGTCTACCTGCGCTCGAAGAACATCGTGCCGCCGTCGACCGAGCGGCAGATGGGACGGGGACGGGGGAACTGATCGTAGTCACGGCGCCGAACACGCAGAACATGCGGAACACGCAGAGCGGATTTCTTCTGCGGTTTCTGCGGTTTCCGCGCTGAAGGGCGGCTTGCTGCCGCCCTTTCTTTCTACGCGAGTGTGTCGGCGCTGCTTGCGATCGCGGCTCCCTGGCCGCCGTCGCAGTTCCCTCCTCGCGTGCGACGCGGATCGATCCGCTCGTCGCGCTGCGCGATCAATGATGCCAGCCCGCGTGCACGCGACATGAAACACACCTTTCGGGCCCTGCTTCGATTTCTACCGGCCGATCTGCGCGATGCGGTCGCCGGTGACATCGAAGAAGAGATGATCACCCTCGAGCGGCGCCGTGGACGGCTCGCGGCCGGCGCGTGGGCGTGCTGGACCGCCGTCCGGCTCGTCGCGCGATGTCGATGGGAGCGAACCGTTCGTGGGCGGCCGCTGCCGCCGATCGGCGACGAGATTCGCCTTCGCACGCGTCTCTGGGACTCCATCCGTCAGGACGTCGTGTTCGGCGCGCGAATGCTCCGGCGGCAGCCGGGATTCACCGTGGTTGCCGTAGCGACGCTCGCGCTCGCCATCGGCGCGAACACGACGATGTTCACCATCGTGGATGCGGTGTTGTGGCGGCCGCTGCCGTTCGGCGATGCCGACGCGCTCGCGTGGATCGCCGAGCAGCGTCCACGTGAGTCGCTGGAGCTCGGAGGCGTCAGCCCGGGCGACTTTCTGGCCTGGCGTGAGACGAGCCGCGCGTTTACCGTCATGGCCGCGACGTCGGCGTCGTCGATGAACTTGTCCGGCGGTGGCGACCCGCAGCGCGTTCGCGCCTTGTCGGTGTCGCCGGGCTTCCTCGAAGCGCTTCGCGTGACTCCGGCCGGCCGTTCCTTCCGGCCGGATGAAGAGGATCCGGACCGAGCGCAGGCGGCGATTGTCTCCGATTCGTTGTGGCAAGGCCGGTTCGGATCCGATCCGCGGATCGTCGGCCGCACGATCCTGCTGAACGCGCGGCCGTACGAGGTCGTCGGCGTGCTGCCGCGCAGTTTCTGGTGGCCTTCGAATCCCGAGGTGCTCGTGCCGCTCGGTCTCGGCGCGGCTCAACGCGACAGGCGGAACATCCACACGTTTCAGGTGATCGCGCGGCTGCGGCCGGGTCTCTCCGCGCAGCTTGCGAGCGCGGAGATGGATCGGATCGGACGCGAGCTGGAGCGACGGCATCCCGAAGAGAACCGCGGCCACTACCCGAAGGTCGTTTCGCTGCGCCGCGCCGTCGTCGGCGACACGCGCCAGACGCTGCTGGTGCTGATGGCGGCCGTGGCCATCGTGCTGCTGATTGCGTGCGCGAACGTCGCGACGCTGTTGATCGCGCGCGGATCGGCGCGGCGGAAGGAGATCGCGGTCCGGCGCGCGCTCGGCGCGGCCCGAGGCCGGATCGTCCGGCAATGCCTCACCGAAAGTCTTCTGCTCGGATTTCTCGGCGCAGCGTCCGGAGTTCTGCTGGCGGCGTGGTGGCTCGCCGGAGCCGTCCGGCTCATTCCGTCGAGGCTGCTGTCGCTCCCGGGCCTCGACCGCGTCGCGATCGACGGGCGCGTGCTCGCGGTCGCCGTGATCGTCACCGTCGGGACGAGCGTGGCGTTCGGACTCCTGCCGGCGATGGCCGCCGTTCGCGACGATGCCGGCCGGACGCTGAATGAGGAAGGACGATCGGCGACGCCCGGTGCGTCGACGAGGCGCGTCAGGGCAACGCTCGTCGTCGTGGAAACCGCGTTGTCGCTGGTGTTGCTCGTCGCGGCCGTGTTGCTGCTTGCAAGTTTCCGCCATCTGATCGACGTCTCTCCTGGATTCGATCCGCACGACGTGGTCACCATGCGAGTGACGCTGCCTGGCGCGAAGTACGGCGATGCGCGGCGCGTCGCACAGTTCGACGAAGCGCTGCTCGAGCGGCTTCGCGCGGTGCCCGGGATCGAGTCCGCCGGCGCCGTGACGCTGCTGCCATTCGGGAGCGGCGACAGCAGCTCGGAGCTGCGGATTGACGATCGCGATTCGCCGTCGCCGATCGTGGCGCGCGCCTACCCACGCCTCGTCAGCGCGGATTACCTTCGAACGATGCGGATTCCACTGGTGGGCGGACGCTACTTCAGCGGCGACGGCGAGCGCGGACCTGAAGTGGCCATCGTCAACCAGGCTGCCGCGCGCCGGTTCTGGCCGGCCGGCGATCCGCTCGGGCAGCGAATCTCCTTCGATGTCGACACGCCGCGATGGCTTCGGGTGGTCGGCGTCGTCGCCGACGTGAAGCACGCGCGGCTCGACGGCGACAGCAATCCGGAGGTGTACGTGCCGTACCTGCAATCCGGAAACGCGGCGAACGCCCGCGGCTTGTGGTTCGTCGTGCGCGGGCACGTCAGCGCGACGCCGATCGCGCCGGCGCTGCAGCGGGCGGTCCATTCGCTCGACCACGATCAGCCGGCCGGTCCCGTGCGGCCGATGGTGGATCTGATCGCGGAGTCGATCGCGCCGCAGCGATTGACGATGGTCGTCATGTCGGCGTTCGCGTTCGTCGCACTGATCCTGACGGCGACCGGACTCTATGGCGTGATGGCGTTTCTCGTCGCGCAGCGCACGCGGGAGATTGGCGTGCGAATGGCGCTCGGCGCCTCGTCGCGCCAGGTGCTGGCGCTCATCGCCGGTCAGGCGGCGGCGCCGACGGGCATCGGAATCGCGGTCGGCATCGCGATCGCGCTGGCAATGACGCGATCGATGGCCACGCTGTTGTTCGGCGTCAGCGCCGCGGATCCGCGCGTCTACGCTCTGGTGTCGCTGGTGCTGGCTGCCGTCGCGCTCGCCGCGATCGCGCTGCCATCGGTCCGGGCCGCGCGCATCGACCCGCTGGCCGCTATTCGGGACGAATAACGGCTTGTTTTTGTCTACGAAACATTTCGTTGACAACTACGAAATCTGTCGTAGATAATCGCCGGCGGCATGAAATCACGTCTCCGGAGGCCGACCGACGCCGAGCTGGCGATCCTGCGCGTGCTGTGGTCCCGCGGGCCGAGCACTGTGCGTGAGGTGGCGGAATCGATGGGCCGCGAAGGCGGCTACACGACCGTCCTGAAGCTGCTCCAAATCATGACCGAGAAGCGGCTGGTGACGCGCGACGAGTCGGCCCGGACGCACGTCTACGCGGCGGCGTACACCGAAGATCAGACGCAGCGCCACCTCGTGTCGGACCTCATCGCCCGCGCGTTCAACGGATCCGCGGCCAAGCTCGTGCTGCAGGCGCTCGCGGCCGGGGAGACCTCGCCGGAAGAGCGCGACGAAATCCGCAAGCTCATCGAGAAACATCGAGGCTCACGATGACTGCTCTCTTCACGACCATCGGCTGGACGCTGATTCATTTCGTGTGGCAGGCGTGCGCCATCGCGCTGCCGATCGCGACGCTGCTGCGGCTCACGCGGCGGCGATCGGCGAACGTCCGGTACCTCATCGCATGTGCGGGTCTGGTCGTGATGGTCGCGGCGCCGCTCGCGACCGCGCGGATCCTCTGGCCGTCAGGCGGAGCCGACTGGACGCTGACGTCTGGCACCGCGACGCCCGATGCGGACTCGATCGCTCCTCTCGCAGCAAACGGCGGCACTCCGCGCAGCTCTGATCGTCTGAGTGTGCGCCGCAGCGGCTCGTCCTGGACAGGCCTCGCGCCGACTGTCACACCGATCTCCGCGGTTCGCGAGTACGGCCTCGGCGTGGTGCGGGCCGAGCGCATCGTGCCAACCGTCGCGATCGTCTGGCTGATTGGCGTCTCGTTGCTGCTCGTGCGGATGGCCGGCGGCTGGTGGCAGGTGCGCGCGCTGCATCGTCGCGCCCTCGCCGTGGACGCGTCGGCCTGGCAGACATGCTGCCGGCGGCTCGCATACCGCCTCGGTCTTCCCGCGGCGGCGCACGTCGTCGAATCGGCGGCGGTTAGCGTCCCGACGGTCGTCGGGTGGCTCCGTCCGGCGATCCTCCTGCCGATCGCGGCGCTCGCGACGCTGACGCCGGCGCAGGTCGAGGCGATCCTCGCGCACGAGCTCGCGCACATCCGGCGCCACGACTTTCTCGTCAACGCGCTGCAGTCGCTTGCGGAGACGCTGCTGTTCTATCACCCCGCGGTCTGGTGGCTCTCGTCGCGGATCCGCATCGAGCGCGAACACTGCTGCGACGACGTGGCGGTGGCGCTGTGCGGGGACGCAGTGGGCTACGCGGAGGCGCTGACGGCGCTCGAGGACTGGCGCACGTCGACGTCGGCGATGGCCATGGCGGCGACCGGGGGATCGCTCCGCGATCGCGTCCGCCGCATCCTCCGCGTCGGTACACCGAACGCGATCGCCGACGTGCCGCGACCCTCGAGCTGGGCGGCGACGCTCGCATTGACGCTCGTTTTTACAGCGGGCGCCGGCAGCATCGAGTATCTGTCGTGGAGCGCCGCGTCGATGTCCAACGCGAACGGCGATGGCCGGGGGGCGCGCGCGGACATGCAGGTCTCGGTGCCGCACGGAGCTGCCGGAAGCATTCGCGGCGGCATCGTCGGGGGAGTGGCCGGCGGAGTCGCCGGTGGAATTGTGGGCGGCGTCAACACGGAACCGCTCTCGGCCCAGCCGCCGCCGCCGAATCCACCCGTGCCTCCCGATCCGCCTGAGCCGCCGGACGTGGTCGATCTGGCGGTACCGCCTGTTCCCCCCATTCCGCCTGTTCCGGCCATTCCGCCGATTCCGGCCGTCCCGCCAGTTCCGCCCGAACCGCCGGAGCCGTTGACGCCGCCGGAGCCGCCGATGCCGCCCCTGGCGCCGATTCCGCCGGTGCCGCCGACGGCACTCTGGCAGCCTCCAGCGCCGCCCACGCCGCCCACGCCGCCGGCGCCGCCAGCTCCGCCCGTCCCGCCGGCGCCGCCGGCACCGCCCGCGTCGGGGGGCTTCTCCGTCAGCACGGACGGCAGTTCGACGCGGATGTCGTGGAGAGACAACGGCAGCCGCCTGGACGTCACGATGCACGGCACGGTGACGTTCAACGACGATCTGACGGACGTCGCAGCGATGTCGGACGGCGCCTCGCTCTCCATCCGTGAGTGGAGCGGAATCGTGCCGCACACGATCGAGATCCATTCGTCTGGCGGATCGATCGTGCGCGCGTACTACGTCGCCGGGCGGTCGCGGCCGTGGGACGACGAAGCGCGCCGGCGGCTGGCGGATTCGATCGTCGTGCTCGCGCGCCGCTCCGGATTCGGGGCCGAGTCGCGCGTGCGATCGATCTACGCGAAGCGGGGAACGGCCGGCGTGATCGACGAGATCGTGCTGCTGCAGAGCGATTACGCGCGCCGCAGGTACTTCACGGCGCTGATCGACACGGCGCGGCCGAACGCGGCGGCCGTGACGCCGATGCTGACGCTGCTCGAGCAGCGCGTCAGCTCCGATTACGACCGCAGCCAGGTTCTGCTGCGCGTGGCGTCCATGGTGAAGCTCGACGAGCGCGCCGCCGCCGCGTACGTTCACGTCGTCTCCGCGATGAAATCCGATTACGAGCGGCGGCGCACGTTGAACGCGCTGCTCGCCATGCGGCCGCTGCCGAAGAGCGTCGCCGAGCAGGCGCTGCGGGCGACCGTGGAGATGCGATCGGATTACGACCGCAGCGAGGTCCTTCGCGGCGCGCTGCAGGCCGGGGCAGTCGAGCAGAGCGACGCGCTGTTCGAATCGGTGTCGCGGATGTCGTCGGCGTACGAGAAGCGGCGCGTGCTGACCGAGCTGCTGCAGCGGCCGTCGCTCTCCATCGACATGAAGAAGGGCGCGCTGATGGCCGCCGCCGACATCGGCTCCGACTACGACCGCGCGCAGGTACTGACGCTGTTCGCCGAGCGCTTCGACGTCGATGCGCCGGTCCGGCAGGCGTTCTTCGCCGCGGTCAACGTCATGAAATCCGACTACGAGAAGCGGCGCGTCTTGTCCGCGCTCGCGCGCCGGTCGCCGTCGTTGCCCGACGTGCAGCGCGCGGCGTACGACTCCGTCGGTCTCATGCGCTCCGATTACGACCGCGCGGAAACGCTGATCGCGTTTCTCAACGCCGGCGCGGTCAACTCGTCCAGCCGGCCCGCGTTCGTGGCAGCCGCCGATCGGATCCGCTCGCAGCACGACCAGAACCGCGTGCTCGCGGCGCTGGTGCGGTCCGAGCGGCCGGCGCGCTGACCGAGGAGGGGTTCGCGACGGTCATTCAGCGTGAGCAGCAGTCTCGCAACACTGGACTTGTCATCGCAAAGTTCTTTCTGATACACTCCGTGGCCGCGCCGAATGCCTCCTACGGCGTTCGAGAACGGAGCGGCGTCGATGGAACCCTCGAAAGTACCGATCTGGCTCGTGTTCGCGGCGTCGATTCTGGTGCCGTTCGCAATGATGGCGATCGGATTTCGTCTGTTCTACGACAGCGTCATTCCCGAGGTCGCCGGCCTGGTGCTGAGCGGCGCGCTGTTCGCCTACATCCGGCCCCGCTATGCGTGGCTGTGGGTGATTGGCATCGGCATCGGGATCGTGCTGTCGGAGCGCGTGTTCCCGGCCACGCCGCCCGCCGCGCACGTCGCGCGCTACGGACCGCCGGTCAAGGCGGGCTTCACCGATTTCCTGAAGCTGTGCGGGTTCCCGACCGTCGGCGCGCTGCTCGGATTCGTCTCCAGCAAAGTTCTTCCCTGAACCTTCTCGTGGGGAACGGCGCGCCGCATCAGCGACGGCTCGATCGCCTACACGGTCAGGGGCCCGGCGGATTCAGGGAACTTCGACCTCGGCAACCGCTCGGTCACGATCAAGGTCGACGTGGCGAAGTTGAACGCCGTCCAGACCCGCGGCGCGATCGGGATCGGCACGGTCCTGGTCGGGCTGCGCGGATCCGCCACGGCCGCGCGTGAAACGGTCTCCACGCCGGCCGGAACCGTCGCGGTCGGATTCTCCGACTCCACACGAGCCGGCGGGACGTTCACGCTCGGATCCTGTCAGCCGTAGCGACCATTCCGGTATATTCGTACTATCACTGCCGGTGGCTGGTGGCTCTTCAGGCACGAGCCGCGAGCCACCAGCCACTAGCCACAGAACGACATATTCCAATATGCGTTTATTCGTTGTCGCAATGCTCGCGGTGTGTGGTGTCACGGTCGGACACGGCCAGGAATCCAGAAGCCAGTCCGGTTACGACGAGATT
>Ga0114129_10008387_pt1 | contig 14718 bp, 13 predicted proteins | sample RhiMetdeltSRZDD1_FD_80071 | JGI IMG/M metagenome (GOLD analysis project Ga0114129, IMG submission 80071) | Populus rhizosphere microbial communities from Tennessee, USA - Rhizosphere MetaG P. deltoides SRZDD1 (version 2) (version 2) | ecosystem: Host-associated > Plants > Roots > Rhizosphere >... | reverse complement strand
GCGGTCGATCTGATCAAGCAGCTGTCGCCCGATCGATACGAGTCGCGCATCCGCGTGCCGACCGGCGCCGGCGCCCGTACGGGTCTGTTCGTGCCGGCGCTCGGCCGGTTGTACGTCGCGCGTCCCCACCGCGGCGGGATTGGCGCCGCCATCCTCGTGTTCGACGTTCGCCGCTGACGGTCGCCCACTGTGCCCGACTGGCTCATCGATCTCTTCGCGCGATACGGCTACGCCGCCGTGTTCATCGGCGTGATGCTCGAGAACGCCGGGCTGCCGGTGCCGGGGGAGACGGCGCTCCTTGCCGGCGCGGCGCTCGCGCGCTTCGGCCGGCTGTCACTCCCCTGGGTGGTCGTCACGGCAATGACCGGCGCCGTGATCGGCGACAACATCGGGTTTCTCGTCGGTCGGCGCGCGGGCCGCGGCTTCGCGGAACGGCATGGCTGGAAGGTCGGGCTCACGCCGGCGCGCCTCGCGATGTTCGACGAGTTCTTCCTTCGTCATGGCGCGAAGACCGTGTTCATCGCGCGGTTCGTGACGGGCCTGCGCGTGTTCGGCGCCGTGCTGGCCGGCGCGAGCGGCCTGAGGTGGCGGACGTTCCTGTTCTACAACGCGACGGGCGCGATCGTCTGGTGCACCGCGATCGGCACGGCCGGCTACCTGCTCGCCTACAGCTGGGAGACGCTGGAGCGGTGGGTCGGCCGCAGCGGCCTCATCGCGCTGATGGCGGTCGTGGTGGTTGGCCTCGTCTACTGGCTGCGGCAGAATCGGGAGCGCCCTTCATGATCACGCTTGCGCCGGGCCTGTCGTACGTCGATCTGCAGTTTCAGGGCGTGTCGCGCGTCATCGCGACGGCGGTCCTGCACGGCAAGGCCGGCGTCGCCCTCGTCGATCCGGGGCCCGCCAGCGCGCTGCCGACGCTTCGGCGCGAGCTCGAGAAGGCGGGCATCGCGATCGCCGACGTCGGCACGCTTCTTCTCACGCACATCCATCTCGATCACGCGGGCGTGACGGGGACGCTCGTCCGCGAGAATCCCGCGCTGCGCGTCTACGTGCACGAGAAAGGCGCGCCGCACATGGCCGACCCATCGCGGCTGCTCGCCAGCGCGACGCGGTTGTACGGCGACGACATGGATCGGCTGTGGGGCGAGGTCCGGCCGGTGCCCGAGAGTGCGATGACCGTGCTGAGCGGCGGCGAGCGGCTGAAGGCAGCCGGCATCGAGCTCGAGGTCGCCTACACGCCCGGGCACGCGTCGCATCACGTCAGCTACTTCGCCCGCGATGCCGGCGTCGGCTTCATCGGGGACACCGCGGGCATCCGGCTCACGCCGCGCGGCTACGTCCTGCCGCCGACGCCGCCGCCCGACATCGATCTCGACGCGTGGCGCGACAGCCTCCGGCGCATCGAGCTGCACCGCCCCGAGACGCTGTTCCTCACGCACTTCGGGCCCTCGTCGCCGACCGCGCCACATCTGCGCGAGCTCGAGGATCATCTGGCGCTCGTGGCGAACCTCGTCAGGGCATCGCTGTCACGATCGGATGCCGGCGACGACGCGGCGCGGGAAGCCTGGTTCACCGAGGAAGTGCGGCGCGACATCCGGCGGAAGACCGCCGACCCCGATGCGCGCGCGTACGAAGTCGCCGGCCGGTTCGACCTGAACTGGCGCGGGCTGGCGCGGTACTGGAGGAAGCGGGGAAGCTGATCAACGTTCAACTTGCAACTCTCAACTCGAACTCAGTTGAAAGTTGCAAGTTGAAAGTTGAAAGTTGAACGTTGCTCACGCAGTCGCGCGCTCGGCGGCGTCGGCGCGGCGGCGCGGGTCGACCATCAGGCGCAGCGCGAGGCCCTGCGGCGCGCCGGACGGCTGGGAGGGCGACACACGGTAGACCGCCGAGAGAATCCGGCCCTGGCGCAGCGAGTCGGGAAGCATGTCCGATTCGCGGACGTCGCGCTCCAGCTGGAACTGGACGAGACGGTACAGCGGGATCGCGACCGACGACTGGCACTCCACGTAGACGCCGCAGTCGCTGACATTGCGCGTGACGACGGTCGCGAAGCGCGTCGTGCCGTGCTGGTCTTTCCAGGTCAAACGGGCCGGCAGGCTGACCATGCGGCGCTCGGCCGATCGCTGGTTCGAGCGCGCCGTCAGGCGATCGGTCCACAAAGGCTTCATCTGGTTCACGGCCGGCCCCCTTGAGAGCGGTCCTGATGTGCTCGGCTGAATGGCAAGCTCCGGACCGGGTTCATAAGTGGGAAGAACTTGATTGGGTTGAGCGACCTAAGTGACTGCGGTTGAGTAGGTTAATTATTTGTGCAGATAATCGTTTCTTTGTGCAGCCTGATTATCTAGTATCCACATACCCTGTAAACTGAGTAGCCAGTATCCAGGGGAAACGAGCGTTTTAGCGCGTATCCACTTCGGTTTCCACCCGCGATTCCATTCCCAACCGGCGAAGTTTCAGATACAGCCCGCGCCGCGTCAGCCCCAGCGTGCGGGCTGTCTCGGAAATGTTGCCGCCGCTGCGGTCGAGCGCCGCCTGGATCATGTCGCGCTCGACCTGCTCGACCGCCGTCGCGAGATTGGCCGATGCGCGGGCCAGCGGCCGTGCCGCGGTGGGCCCGCTCGTTCCCGGCCCGCGTGACGCCGCAATTTCCGGCGACAGGTGGCCGCGCTCGACCGTCCCACCGGGCGCGCTCATGGCGACCGCGCGCTGAATCTCGTTCTTCAGCTGCCGCACGTTGCCCGGCCACCAGTACTGCGCGAAGACGTCGAGCGCCTGCGAGCTCAGGTGAATCTCGGGCTTGCCGAGCCGCTCCGACGCTTCGCGCAGAAAGTAGGTCGACAGGTGCGGGATCTCTTCACGCCGCTCGCGCAGCGGCGGCACGTGGATGCGAATCACGCTGAGCCGATAGTACAGATCCTCCCGGAACTTGCCTTCGGCGACGCGCTGCTCGAGATCCGCGTTGGTCGCGGCCAGCACCCGGACATCGACGCGCTGCGGCCGCGTCTCGCCGATCGGCAGAATCTCCTGCTGCTCGAGAAAACGCAGCAGCTTGGGCTGCACGTCGAGCGCGAGGTCGCCGATCTCGTCGAGGAACAGCGTCCCGCCCGCGGCGGACCGCACGAGGCCGGGCTGGTCGGACACCGCGCCGGTGAAGCTGCCGCGCCGGTGGCCGAACAACTGGCTGTCGGCGAGCTCGCGGCCGGTCGTCGTGCAGTTGTACGGCAGGAACATCGCGGCGCTGCGATGCGATCCGACGTGGATTGCCCGGGCGACCAGCTCCTTGCCGGTGCCGCTCTCTCCCGTGATCAGCACGGTCAGATCGTTGCCCTGCAGCCGCTGAATCTGCTCCATCACGCGCGTCATCGCCGCGCTCGCCGAGAGGAATCCCGGCAGCAGCGGCTCGAGCAGGTCGCTCGACACGGCGCCGACCGGCTCGACCGATCGCTCGCGCGCCGCGCACAGCGCGAATCCCTGCCGCGCCACGGCGGCGATCATCCGCAGCCGCCGCATGACCGGATGGCCGATCGGACGCGGCGAGGCGACGAGGCCGAATCGCGGCCCCTCGGGATCGCGTCCGAGCGGCTCGACCGCGAGCACGCCGCGTCCGTACGCGGTGCCGTGCGCCGCCGTTCGCGCGAGGACGCGCGCCAGCTCGAGGTCGCAGCCGGCCGCCGCGACGATCCGCACGTCTCCCGTCGGCGGCTGCACGTAGACAACGGCGCCGTCGGCGGCGGCGGCTTCGAGAAGGGCGGCTGCGGTCTCGCGTCCGAGCAGGTCGGGCAGCGCCGCCGCATCCACGATGCGGCGCACGATCGCATCGTCCGCGTCGGCAGGGGAGATGACGTACTCGCCGGTACCGATCGTCGTCAGCAGCCCGCGTGCGGCCTGCGTGTCGGCCGCGTCGCGGTCGGCGCCGAGCTGCTGGAAGACGGCGAGGGCGCGGCCCAGATGCCGATCCGCGATCGACCGCGCGCCGGCCTGCGCGACCAGCCGGCCGAGCGCGAGGTGGCTGAGCGCCGTCTGGTAGCGCTCGCCGAGCAGATCGAGGAGCGCCGCGCTCTGCGCGAAAGCGTGGTAGGCATCGCCCGCGCTGCCATGCTTCGCATGCAGCGCGCCGCGCAGCCGCAAGTACTCGCCCCACGCGGCCGGCGCGATCGTCGGGTCGAGCGCGTCGGCGACCGTCGCGAGCCGCTGTTCCGCCTCGGTGAGCCGGTCGGCGGCGATCAACCCTTCTGCGGCAATCAGGTTCGCCTGCAGCGCGTCGAACGGCGGCGCGCCGGCCGCGAGCAGCTGATCGGCCAGCGCGATGGCCTCGTCCGGCGAGCCGCGGCGCAGCGCGAGGCGCGCGCTCAGCACTCGCACCGACCACTCGTACCAGCGGCTCGTCTGGCGGCCGTAGGCGCCGTACGCTTCGCTGGCGCGCACCAGGTAATCGCTCGCGGTGTCGTAGCGCCCGCGGATGAGATGAATCTGCGCGAGCGAATCGAAGACGGCGCCGGTCGTCTCGTGGAACTGAATCGGGCTGCGCACATCGAGCGCGCGGTGGAGCGCTTCTTCGGCGCGCGCGAGATCGCCGAGACGGATGCAGATCTGGCCGAGCGTTGCCAGCGCGACGGCCAGGCCGTGGCCCGAGCCGTGCGCCTCGTGGAGCGCCACGCTCCGCTCGGCCAGCGCGAGCGCCTGCTCGTAGCGGTGGTGGAGCATCATCACGTTCGCCTGGTTGCCGCACACGATGGCGAGCACGTCGTCGGCCTGGACCGACGATGCCAGCCGCTCGGCCTGACGCAGGGCGCCCATCGCTTCGTCGTAGCGTCCGAGCTGGGCGAGCGCGATCCCCGACAGCGAGTGCACGAGCGCGAGATGGCGCCGGTCGCCGGCGGCGTGCAGCGCGGAGGCCGCCTTGGTGATGTGCTCGCGGACGATTGTCTGATCGCCGACCTTGCGATAGCTCTCGCCGAGCTCGTAGTGCGCGAGGCCGATCGCGCGCGAGTCGTGCGCGATCTCCGCCTGCTTCAGCGCGCGGCCGTGATGGGCAATCGAGCGGGACTGATCGCCGCGCAGCGACGCGACGCGGCCGTGCAGGCGCCAGAGCGTCGACAGACGTCCGGGCGCGACGGTCTCGCGGAGCGTGTCGGGCGCTCGGCCGAGCGCGGCCGTCGCCTGATCGAGATCGTCCTGCAGCAGCCAGGCCTCGGCGAGACTGGAGCGTACGGCGAGATCGTCGTCGCGCGTCAGCGCAGACGATCGCATCACGGGCGCGAGGATCTGAGCGGCTTCTGCGCCGTGACCGCGCTCGAGCGCGGCCGCGGCGCGCGCCAGAAGCGCCTGCAGCGCGGACGAGGCCACGCCCGGAGTATATAAGGTTATCGACGAAGCGTGTCGAGAAACGGGCGGCCCTTTCGAGCGAGACGCGCTTCGAGGCGCGCCGAGCAGTCGCAGCTGCCGCACGCCCACGGCTCCTCGCCGCTCAGATCGCGGCAGCGGCTGCGCGCGTGCGCGTCCTGCAGCTTGTCGAGCACGAAGTACGCCTCCCAGTACGGCCGCTCCTCCTGGAGCGGCGTCGGGCAGTAGCACACCTCGATCCACTGGACGCGGCCGTCGTCGGCGATCCGCGCCTCGTCCATGTTCCGCTGGTACTCGCCGTACGCGATCGAGCCGGCGCCGAGCGTGTCGCGCTCGATCGCGTCGGCGAGCGCGTCGCGCCTGTCGGGACGAAGGTGTGCGGTGACGAGGTAGCGCATATCCTATTGTCGCTCGGCTGAAGCCTCGCGCTACACCATCACGCGCGTTAGCGCGACTCAAAGCGGCGGCCGAGTACCGCGATGGTTTCGCGGAGGCAGCGATCGTGCTGCAGACCCGCGAGCTCGGCTGCGATCGCGTCGGCGTCGGACTCGTGCGGAACCGCGATCGTCAACGGCGCCACGTCGCGCGCGTACCCCACGAGGATGCGATGTTCCGTCATCGTCGCGACGAGCGATCCGTCCGGATCGGCCTCGAGCGTCAGCGACAGGATTTCGTCGCCGCGCCGCGTCTCCTGCACCGCGACCGGCCACTCGCCCGACGGCGGCCACTCGAGGCGCGACGCGAGCCATCCTGCGAGCAGCCAGCCCAGTGCGCCCTCGCCGGGCCGGTAGTGTACGTGCGCGCGAACGTGCGTGGGGCTGGCGCGGCCGATCGACTGGCCGAGCGCCTGCGCCACGGTCTGGCGGAGCGGCGTCAGCCGGCGCCAGTTGACGTCGGCGAGGTCGGGCCCGTCCGGCTGCGACACGATCGACGCGAGCGCAATCATCCCGCGGCGGACGTCGCGCCACCGTCGGCTGTCGTAAACGAACTGGCGGCCGACGGTCGCCAATGCCTGCACCGGCGCGGCTTCCGAGAAGTCGCCGGTCCACCAGATCGAGGTCGGCAGATCCCCGCGCGCGAGCCGGCGAACGATCGACGGGAGCGAGACGTCGGCGCAGGTCGACCGGACCGCAATCTGCTCGACGCCGAACCGCGCCGGCGGCGCGCCGAACAGCAGCACGCTGATTCGCGCCGCGACGGGTCCGCACAGGTCGGGTCGGCCGCCGTGGTGCAGCACGATGACGCGCGACGGATGGCGGCGCGCGACCTCTTCGATCGGCACGTCCTCGAGCGGCTCGGCGAGGTCGACTTCGTCCGGCGCCGCGCGCTCGCGCACGACGACGAGGTTGGCCATCAATGCGCGGGTGACGGGCGAGTCGCGTCCGGCTTCGGTCCAGAGCGACGACAGCTCGTCGTCGATCCCCTCGGGGTCGGAAGCGCGCGAGAAGCGCACGGCTACGGATTTCGCCATCGGCGTCCACTCGAGGTCACGAGACGATCCGCTTCCGGCGGTCCCCACTCGCCGGCCGCGTAGCCCGGAATCGGAGAATCGGTGTCGAGCGCCCAGCGCTGCAGGATCGGCGTCACCCACTGCCATGCGGCTTCCACGCCGTCGCGCCGCATGAACAGCGTCGGGTCGCCCGCCATCACGTCGAGCAGCAGCCGTTCGTACGCCTCGGGCGAGACGTTGCCGAACGTGCTGCCGTAGTGGAAGTCCATCTTGACGGGGTAGATGCGGACGCGCGGCCCCGGAACCTTCGAGCTGATCGCGAGCGAGAACCCCTCGTCGGGCTGAATGCGAATCGACAGCACGTTCGCATCCAGCCGCGCGGCCGGATCGGCGTTGAAGAGCACGGGCGGCGTTTCCTTCAGCTGGATCGAGATCTCGCTGGCGCGCTTCGGCATGCGCTTCCCGGTGCGGAGGAAGAACGGCACGCCGGCCCATCGCCAGTTGTCGATGAGCAGCTCGAGCGCGACGAACGTTTCGGCGCGCGACCGCGGATCGACGCCGTCCTCCTCGCGGTAGCCCGGAACGGGACGGCCCATGTGGAATCCGCGGGTGTACTGGCTCCGGACGACCTGGCGGTCGACCGCTTCGTCGGCGATCGGCCTGAGCGATCGAATGACCTCGAGCTTCTCGTCGCGGATGACTTCGGCGCCGAGCGATCGCGGCGGCTCCATGGCGACGAGCGATACGAGCTGCAGGAGATGGTTCTGCACCATGTCGCGCAGCGCGCCCGCCTGCTCGTAATAGCCGGCGCGCGTTCCCACGCCCTCGTCCTCGGCGACGGTGATCTGCACGTGATCGATGTACTTCTGGTTGAACAGCGGCTCGAAGATGCTGTTGCCGAACCGCAGCACCAGGATGTTCTGGACGGTCTCCTTCCCGAGGTAGTGATCGATCCGGTAGATCTGCGACTCGCCGAACACTTTCGCAATCGCGTCGTCGATCTGGAGCGCGCTGGTCAGATCGTGCCCGATCGGCTTCTCGACGATGAGCCGCGCGAAGGGGCCGCGGTCGGGCGGCGCGACGAACTTCGCGCGCGCGAGGTTCTGGACCGTCGGCACGAACATCGCCGGCGGAATCGCCAGGTAGTAGATGCGGTTGCCGGGCACGCCGCGCTCGTGCTCGATCGTGTCGAGCCGCGAGCCGAGCGACGCGAACGCCTCGGCGTCCTGCAGCGTCGCGTTGACGAAAAAGAGCCCTTCCGCGAACGAGAGCCACTTGTCTTCGTCGAGCGGCCGGCGCGAGAACTGCTTCGTGCCATCCTTCGCGAACTCGCGGTATTGATCGTCGCTGAGGTCCTTGCGACCGACGCCGACCACGGCGAACCGCGCCGGCATGAGGCCGTCGACGTACAAGTTGTAGAGCGCCGGCAGCAGCTTGCGGTGCGCGAGATCGCCGGCGCCGCCGAAGATCACCAGCGTGACCGGCTGCGCGGCGATCGGCGGCGTCAGGCCGACGCTGAGGCGGTCGAGCAGCGTCTCGTGCGGCGGGGTCAGCGTTGTGTCAGCCATCGGCCTTCTTCACCGCGTGGCCGCCGAACTGGTTGCGCAGCGCCGACAGCAGCCGCTCGCCGTACGGGTTCGGATCGCGCGACCGGAAGCGCGTGAACAGCGCCGCCGAGAGCACCGGCAGCGGCGCGGCCCGGTCGATCGCCTCGTGCATCGTCCAGCGCCCTTCGCCCGAGTCGTCGACGTGCGCCTTCAAGCCCGCGAGCTCGGGATCTTCCTTCAACGCGCGGGCCGTCAGCTCGAGCAGCCACGATCGCACGACGCTGCCGTGCATCCACAACGCGGCGATCGCCGGCAGATCCAGCTTGAGCTCGCTCGCGTGCATCAGGTTGAATCCCTCCGCGTAGGCCTGCATCAACCCGTACTCGATCGCATTGTGCACCATCTTGACGTAATGCCCCGCGCCGGACTCGCCGACACGCAGGTAACCGTCCTGCGGCGCGAGCGTGAGGAAGATGGGCTCGATCCGGCGGCACGCGTCGGCGCTGCCGCCGACCATCAGGCAGTAGCCTTCCTTGAGCCCCCAAATCCCGCCGCTCGTGCCGGCATCGATGTAGTGCACACCCTTCGCCGCCAAAGTCTTCGCGCGCCGCATGTCGTCGTGAAAGTTCGTGTTCCCGCCGTCGATGATGACGTCGTCGGCCGACAGGAGCTCGCCGAGGCGCGCGACGGTCTGCTCGGTCGGATCGCCGGCCGGCACCATCACCCAGACGGCGCGGGGCGGCGTGAGCCGCTCGGCGATCTGATCGAGCGATCGCGCGCCGGCGCTGCCGGCGGCTTCGGCCTTGCCGATGGCGTCGGCGTTCTGATCGAAGGCGACGATCTGGTGTCCGCCGCGCGCGAGGCGGGTGACCATGTTGAGGCCCATCTTTCCCAGTCCGACGAAGCCAAGCTGCATGTCGCGTCTCCGTGGGAATCCCGGATCAGTCGTGAGACAACGCGTCCAGCGTCTCACGCAACGTTGCCGCATCCGGTGCCGGCAGATGCACGTGCAGCGCGCGGCGGCCGGTGGCTTCGAGCGACGCGAAATCGCCGAGCGCCTGTGCCAGCTCCAGCGTCCCGAACGAGAACTCCTCGCCGGGAATCGCGATGTCGCTGCGAGGCGTGGCGGTGATCAGCACGAACACGCCGGTATTCGGTCCGCCCTTGTGGAGCTGTCCGGTGGAGTGGAGGTACCGCGGTCCGTAACCGACCATCGTTGCCGTGTGGACCCGATCGCGAGCGGCGTGTCGAAAGCGATCGATCTCGGCCGCGAGCGAGGCATCCGGTCCGAGGTAGGCCAGCGACGCGACGTAGTCGCCCGGCCGCGCAAGCGTCAGCAATCGTTCGGGCGATGCGGCGCCGAGTCCCTGACGCGCCGCGGCGCTGAGCGTCAGCGTCGCGCCGGAGGACAGCGTGCGATCCGCGGGCGCGATCGGCAGCTCGTGTTCACGCTTGTAGCGCGCGAGCAGCGCTTTGGTCGCGTCTTTCGCCTGCTGCACGTTCGGCTCGTCGAAGGGGTTGATCCGCAGCAGCGCGCCGGCTATCGCCGTCGCGATCTCCCACCGCATGAATTCGGCGCCGAGCGCAAGAGGCTCGGGCATGTCGATGTCGACGATCGGCGCGCCGGCTCGCTCGAGCAGCCGGACATCGACCGACGGGACGTCGTCGCCCTGGAGGCGCAGGCGCACGAAGACGCGATCGGATCCGTACACGTCGGGCGGCCCCGGACGCTCGCCGGCGATCGGCACGATCCCTTCGCCGTGCTTGCCGGTGCTTTCCGCGATCAACTGCTCGACCCAGAGGCCGAACGCCTGCAGCCGATCGGGCAGGAGCAGCGTCAGCTTGTCGCGGCCGTGGCGCGCGGCGGCGCCGAGCGCCAGACCGAGTCCGACGGCCGGATTGGTCCGGGGGTCGCTGTCCTTCGTCGCCGTATCCCGCATGGCGGCCGCCCATCGGATCAGCGCCGCCACGTCCTGGCCCATGAGCGCGGCCGGCACGAGGCCGAAAAACGACAGCGCCGAGTACCGGCCTCCGATGTCGGATGGATTGATGAACAGATCGCGGAAGCCGTCGCGCCGCGCCCGCGCGGCGAGCTCGGTCCCCTCGTCGGTGATCGCGACGAACCTGCCGTCGGGCTTCGGGACGCGCGCCTCGGTCAGGACGCGCTGGAAATGGGCGGCGGGCGAGTTGGGCTCGATCGTCGTTCCCGACTTGCTCGCCAGGATGTAGAGCGTCGTCGGCGGCGGCGTGCTCGCCGCCTGGACGGCTGCCGGATCGGTCGAGTCGAGCATGTGAAACCGCGGCCATCCGGCCGCGACGCCGACGACCGCGCGCAGGACTTCGGGCGCGAGGCTCGATCCGCCCATGCCGAGCAGCACGACGTCGGTGAACCCGTCGCGCCGGACGGACTCGGCGAACGTCGTGAGCCGATCGATCGACCCGGCCATCGTCTTCGGCGACTCGAGCCAGCCGAGGCGGTTCGCGATCGTGCGGCGCACCGCGTCATCGGTCGTCCATGCGGCGGGATCGCGACGCCAGAGCAGATCGGCTGCGGTCTTCGCGTCGGCGGCGTGGGCGTTCAGCGTGTCGAGCAGGGGACCGGGCGAGAAGCGAAGCGTGCCGCCGAGCGCCAACATTCCTGTAGCATACTTGATCGATGGCGCGCGGCTTCGAGAGCAAGGACGTCGAGTATCAGCAGGCCGAAGCCGAACGTGCGAAGAGTGTCCGCCGCGCATTGTCGCCCGAAGAGCGCGAAGCCGGCGCGCGCCGCCGCACGCTCGAACTGGCGCTCGCTCGCGCACGCAGCGATCTCGAAGGCGCGAGAAGCGCGGCGCATCGGCAGATGCTCGAGCAGGCAATTGCCGCGTTGGAAGACCAGATAGCAGCGTTCGGCTAAAGCCTCGCTACAATTGGGTAGGGCGAGCCTTCAGTCAGGCGAGCCGACGTCAGCGGATCAGATAGAACGTCGTCTGGCGGCCGTCGATCCAGTCCCATCCGCCGTCGAGCAGCGCCGCGTCCTCTTCCAATGCGAAGCGCACCGGCTGATCGCCCCACTCCTTCACGTTGTGTGTGACGTTCAGCTCGATCGAGTGCCACGTGTTCGGCCGGAACACGTAGTCGCCGCGGCCGGGGACGCCGTTCTGATAATCGGTCATGCCAATCGGCGGCCCCGCCGCGTGGCCGTGGTAGCCGATCGGGTGGCAGTAGATCGACGGCGTCAACCCTTCGGCGCGGGCTTGCGTCAGCGCGCCGGCGAGCGCCAGATTGCCGGTCGCACCGACCTTGGCGTGCTGCCAGGTGAGATCCTGCAGCCGGTTCGCCGCCTTCAGCCCGTCCTTCAGGCCTTGCGGCGCGTCGGTTTCTCCGGCGCGCAGCACGTACGCGTTGTGCTGCGTGTCGGTTGAAAAGCCGAGATAGACGATCCCGAAGTCACAGTGCAGCATGTCGCCGCGCTGGATGACATGGCCGTTCGGCGGCGCGGGCGACGGCAGTCCGCCTTTCCGCCACACGGTGATCGTCGGATGGAACCACTGTCCGAGGCCGAGCTCCGCGACGCGCTGCCGCATCCACCACGCGACGTCGTCGTTCGTGGTCACGCCCGCCACGATGACGCGATTGGAGAAGGCCTCGGCGATCACCTGATGCGCGACCCGCATCGCTGTGCGGTACGCGTCAGTTTCCTCAGGGAGCTTCGTCTCGAGCCAGCCGACGGCGAGCATCTCCGCGGATCGAACGCGCGCGGCGTACTTCGGTCCCAGCGCCTTGAGCAGATTCTCCTTTTCGTTGGCGGTCAGGCCGTCGGCATGGTTGTAGAGCTCTGACGTGTTCACGCCGATGATCCTGGGATCGCGCGCCTCCACGACGCGCCGCAGCCCTTCCCACTGCGCGTCGTTGTCCGTGCGCTCGAGCGTGAAGAACCCGTCGTAGTCGAACCGGCCGATCGACAGGCGCTCGACGCCGCGATCGCTGCCGCGATCGAAGAACACGAGAATCGTCCGGCGGCGGGACGAGTACGTCGTGACCGGCGCCATCGACGCGAAGACGGGATCGTCGTTGTACTCGCGCGAGACGATCACCCACATGTCGATCTGCTCGCGCCGCATCAGCGCGGGCAGAACGTCCTTGAATCGCTGCAGGACCCACTGACGTTTGAGCGGCGCCTGCTCGCGATGGGTGAGGACGCGCATCGCCGGCGGCGCCTGCGCCGCGGGCGCCGCGCCGAGCAGCGCGGCGCAGAGCACGGACGCGGCGATCGTCGAACGCGTCACGGGCCGGAATCGTAACATAATGAAGCGATGAGATTTCCTCGCGCCGCGCTGGTGACGCTCGCGCTCGGCGCGGTCGCCGCGCTCGCGTGCGGTCCGCGCGACGAGCCGGTCGATCGCGCCGACGCCGCGCCGAAACACGTACCGGCATCCACGGCGCCCGCTCCGGCGTCGGCTCCGGCATCGAAGACCGAGCGCCCGCGGATCGTGATGCTCGGCGACAGCCTGACCGCCGGCCTTGGGCTCGCGACGACCGAGGCGTACCCCGCGCTGATTCAGCAGCGTCTCAACGATCGGAAGCTGAATTACGAGGTGGTCAACGCGGGCGTGTCGGGCGACACGTCCGCCGGCGGGCTCAGTCGGCTCGACTGGGCGCTCGCCGGCGACGTGCGGATTCTCGTGGTGGCGCTCGGCGGCAACGACGCGCTGCGCGGCCTGCCGCCGAAGCAGTTGAAGCAGAACCTGGCGCACATCATCGAGCGCGCGCAGGGGCGCGGCGTCGACGTCGTGCTGGCCGGCATGGACGCCCCGCCGAACTGGGGTCGCCAGTACATCGTCGAATTCCACCAGGTGTATCCGGAGCTGGCGAAGCAGTATCGCGTCGCGTTCGTGCCGTTCCTTCTGCAGGGTGTCGCCGGGTCGGCCGAGCTCAATCAGCCGGACGGGATTCATCCGACCGCCAAGGGGGCGCGAATCCTGGCCGACAACGTCTGGGCGGTGCTCGAGCCGATTGCCGGGACACGATGATCGAACTGCGAGAGGTCTCGAAAACGGTGATGAGCGGGAGCGAGCCGCTCACCATCCTGCATCCGCTCACGCTTCACGTCCCGCACGGCCAGTTCCTGGCGATCCTCGGGCCGTCGGGCAGCGGCAAATCGACGCTGCTCGGGTTGATCGCAGGCCTCGACGCGCCGACCTCCGGCAGCGTGCTCGTCGACGGCGTCGACATCACGCGGTTGAACGAGGACCGGCTGGCGCGCCTGCGCGGCGAGAAGATCGGCTTCGTGTTCCAGTTCTTTCACCTGATCCCGTCGCTGACGGCGTACGAGAACGTCGCGGTCCCGATGGAGATCGCGGGCGCAGCCGATCCACGGTCGCGCGCGCAGGCGCTGCTCGAAGAGGTCGGGCTGACCGGCCGCGCGCATCACTACCCGTCACAGCTCTCCGGCGGCGAGCAGCAGCGCATCGCCATCGCGCGCGCGCTCGCCAACAATCCGCCCATCGTGCTGGCCGACGAGCCGACCGGGAATCTCGACAGCCGCAACGGCGGGCACATCATCGAGCTGCTGCAGGACATCCACCGGGCGCGGGGCAGCACGATCGTGCTGGTCACGCACGACGCCGATCTCGCCGCGATCGCCGACGCGCGACTCTCGCTGCGCGACGGCCGTGTGGTGGAGCGGGTATGAAGGGCCAGCGCATATGAAGTTCGTCTTCCGGATGGCTCTCCGCGAGACGCGGTCGTCGTGGCAGCGCCTGGTGTTCTTCTTCGTGTGCATCGGCATCGGCGTCGCCGCGATCGTCGCGCTGCGCTCGGTGATCCAGAACGTCCGCGCCGTCATCTCGCGCGAGGCCAAATCGCTGCTCGCCGCCGACTTCGTCGTCTCGACGACGCGAGACTGGACGCCGGCGGCGTTGACGACCATCAACACGCGGCTGGCCGAGGCCGGGGCATCGACCCGCACCGAAACGATCGAGACGCCGACGATGGTCCGGCCGGCGAACGGCGCGCCGGTGGCGCGGATGGTCGAGCTCCGCGCGGTGCAGGCGGCGTTTCCGCTCTACGGGAGCGTCGATCTCCAGGGCGGGGAGCCCTATTCGCACGCGCTCCTCGAGCATCGCGGCGTGCTGGTCAGGCCGGAGCTTCTGACGACGCTGAACGTGCGCGTGGGCGACCAGATCCTCATCGGCGTCATGCCCTTCACCATTCGGGGCGCGATCACCCGCGAGGCCGGCCGCATGGGCGGCTTCAGCCTCGGCCCCCGCATCCTGATCGATTACGCCGACGTGCCGGCGACGGGACTGCTGACCTTCGGCAGCCGCGCCCGCCGCGCGATCATGGTGAAGGTGCCCGACGAGCGGATCGCGCTGCTGGCGCGCACGCTCCGGC
>Ga0114129_10008386_pt1 | contig 14722 bp, 11 predicted proteins | sample RhiMetdeltSRZDD1_FD_80071 | JGI IMG/M metagenome (GOLD analysis project Ga0114129, IMG submission 80071) | Populus rhizosphere microbial communities from Tennessee, USA - Rhizosphere MetaG P. deltoides SRZDD1 (version 2) (version 2) | ecosystem: Host-associated > Plants > Roots > Rhizosphere >... | reverse complement strand
TTCCTACTCTCTGACGCACCCGGACTTCAACAGACTGGAGAGGAGATCCAAAAATCAGTAGCAAGAAAAAGGAGACAAAAAAGGCCCGCCTTCGCTGAAGCTACGGCGAGACAGGCGGGCCTGCTTGGTTAGAAACCTAGAACTAGAACCTGACGAGGAACCCCCCGACCACGCGTTTCGGCGGCTTCACCACGAGCAGCTCGTCGTAGATCGAACCGGGCTCGTTCGGGTCGCGGAACAGATTGCGAACTCCGACGAGCACTTCCCACTTCGTGCCCCCAAGCGCGAAGGGCAGCGCCTGGTTCACCTGCACGTCGAAGCGGGCGTCGAGGCCCGGCCGCATGAGCGTGGTGTCGCTGCGCGTGTAGCCGGTGTTGATGCGGTAGAACACGAATACACGCGTCGCAGTCTCCGGAATGTTCGTTTCAACCGACGTCGTCACGTCGTGCAGACTCTCGGTTGCCGGGCGAACGGCTGCCGGCGCCCACGGCAAAATGTCTTCGGCGTCGCCGCGCGATCCCTGCCAGCGGGCGCGCGTGATGCTGTAGTCGACCGTTCCCCTGACGCGTTTGTTGTCGGGACTGGCCAGGCGGAATGCCCAGCCGTCGGCTTCGACCGCTCCCGCGCTCGCCACGTAGTAATGACCCTCGGGCCGCGGACCATCCGGGAGACTCAGCCCGAAGAGCGTCACCAGCTGATCGTCGACGTCCTGATAGAAACGGCGCAACCCGAGCACGTAGTGATCCTCGAACTCGTGCGCGATCATCACGTCGAGATAGCGCGCGCGCTCAACCTGGAACGCGCTTGCGGGCGCACCGAGCGGCGCGAACGTCCGCTCCGGCGGCAGCCAGGGGCCCGGCGTGTCGGTCGCGAGGAACTCCTCGGCACCCGGTGCAACCATGCGTTGCGCAACGGTGGCAGTGACGCGCGTGTTCTTGATCGGCTCGACGGTGACACCCATCCGCGGGCTGAGCAGGCTGCGATCGGGCAGGTAGTCGTAACTCGCGAATCTGCCACCGTAGTCGACTGCCACTCGACTCGTGAGCCACCACTGATCGTACGCGTACAACTCGCCGACGTTGCGGCTCCCATCCTTGACGCCCGCGAGCGCGTCCGGATTCCCACCCAGATACTCCTGCGTGGCGTAGGAGTAGCCGAACTCGTAGACGTGCGGGGAGGATTTCTTGGACTCGAATGCACCAGCAACGATCCACGACGACAGGTCGCCCTGGCTCATCGCCGCCCGGACCGACCAGTCGCCCCCCGGCATCGGGGCGCCAATCGCGAGATAGGCCACGCCCCGCGGCAGCGCATCGCCGCTGAACAACCCGCTCGGCCCGAGCGCGCCGGTCGTGAGAAGGTTCACTTCACCTGTGAAAGGCAGCTCCGTGAAGAACGTCGCCGCCATGCCCGCCGCATCGACTGCGCGGTTGAACAGCGATCCGGAAGAGATGTCCGGATTGTTGTCGGCGAGCGCTACGACCGATGAAGAATCTTTGAGAATGCTGCGCTTGATGTGCCGCAGCCGCCACGCTGTCTCGGTGTGCGGATGATCCTCGGTCGACGCGTCGGCGGTCTTGCTCTCGGGCTGATCGGAGAGCGTCACGCCCGGCAGCGGTACACCCGCTGCGACGATCGGCCGCGCCGACACCGGGGTCACGCCGGTGGTCGCCACCGCTGCGTCGAGGCGCCGGATTTGCAGGCGCGGCTGCGCGGCGATGCTCGCGCCGACGCGGACGGATTCGCGACGCGATCCGGCAAAGCCTGTGAGGTGTGCTTGAAGGATGTACTCGCCGACGGGAAGCGACTCCATCGAGAAGTTCCCGCGCCCGTCGGTGACGGCGACCGCCATCGTCTGTCCGAACGCCGAAACGATAGCACCGGCGACCGGGCCGCCGCGCTCGTCACTCACGCTGCCGGTGATGGTGCCGCGAATGTTGCGAACGGACGTAGACTCGGGCGCGCGGACACCCTGGGCAAGCGTTGTCGTCACGACACCACTTGCGTGAGCGATGCCGACGATGCCGAAGGCAATCGCGAACACGCGCACCCGGTTAAGGCGTTGCATAGCCTCCTCCGTCACTCCCGATGTCCGCTCCCTACGAGCCCACGGTGAATTGGACATCCCGCACAATCGACGTGCCCGCGAGAAGGTCTGTAATCCTTATCGCGAGCCGGTAATCCCCCGCCGGAAAACCCGCCAGTGGCACGCCCTGACCCGCCATCACCGGATTCTCAACCGCGTCGAACTGAGATCCAAGCACCGCCGGATTGAAACGCTGCGGGTCCGTGTGGTTGAAATACCGTTCGCCTTCCTTCTCTGGCGGGTGTGGCGTCTGGACCGACGGCCAGGGCGTTACATCCCGCCCGCCCTTCAGATAGAAATGGTACTCCACCTGAAGGTCGAATTTCTTGTCGGCCGCCACTGTCGGGCTATAGACGAGAAACACCACAATGAGTTCCTCGCTCTTCCGAAACGTCCGATCGGCGGCCGGCGTAATGTCGTTCTGGCCGATTACATACGGCCGCTCAGCCAGTTCATCGGCCGGGACTGGGACATTCAGCACATCCAGGCGATCAGCCAGTATGATGCTGCTGGTAGTCAACCCCCCAGCCCGAAAGTCCGGGACCGAAATCGGCTGCTTCAGGACCGCCGCCTTCAGCTGCGGTCGCGGCCTTCCCGGGTCCGCCCGTTCGCGAACCACCACGTAAAGGTCGTAGTCCCCCGGGGGCAGCGAAAAACCCCGGCTGATCCGTGCCCGCTGACCCTGGTCCGGCCTGAGCTCGGTGGGAAAGATGGCATCCACCGGGTACTCGTCGGTCGGCTGGGGTTCCGCGCCCTTCTTGTCCGTCTGCCCTGGCCTACGGTCTTTTGCTGACCTTCCGCCGGGTACAGCTCTCACATATATGAGGGCACCTGAACTGGTCAAGCCGGATGAATCGATCGTCAGGGTAAATGGGACGAACGTGCCTTTTTGCGCTTTCAAAAACTCGTTGTGCCATGCGACCTGAAAGTCCAAGGGGACCGTTTTACCCGCGAGGGCAGCATCCGCGAGGGCCAGAATGGCCTCACCCTCGAGACGCTGACTCTCCTCGGTCCCCTGCGGACGTTCCTGTCCGTACGCCGAGGGAACCGCTTCGGACACCAGGAGGACCAGCGCCAGCAGCGCATTCGACACTAATGACAAGGCCGGACTACGCACCAACGCTTCCCGGACATCTAGCTAACGAACCAGTTAAATGATAGGCCGAGGCTGACGCCAAGTCAAAGAAAGCCAAGAAATACGGGCCGTCCCTTCCCCTGATGCCGCCCCGCGGATATCATCAGCCTGCTTCGCCGAAGCCTTTGCGAAGGCAGTCGAACTCCAGCCCATCAAGCGCATTTCGGCGGCGATGCACCAGGCACTTCATCGATGAGCGGGCTGACGGCGATCGGGACGCGTCTGAGGCGCTGCCGATGGCGGGCGGCGACGAAGCCCCTGCGCGAGTCGCGCTGAGACGGTGAAAGGGAGGCCAGGTGTACGACGACACACTCGTGATGGTCCTGGCCGGAGGCGTGGGCGAGCGACTCTACCCGTTGACGAAGGAACGCGCGAAGCCTGCGGTGTACTTCGGTGGTCCATACCGGATCATCGATTTCACGCTCAGTAACTGCATCAATTCCGGCCTGCGCCGGATCTTCATCGCCCTCCAGTACAAATCGCTCTCTCTCAGCCGCCACCTGCGCATGGGATGGAGCGTCGTCGCCGACGAGCTCGGTGAGTTCATCGAGATCCTGAGCCCCCAGAAACGTGTCAGCGAGCACTGGTATCTCGGCACGGCGGACGCGGTTTATCAGAATCTGTATTCCATCCTGCGGGAAGCGCCGAAGCACCTGATCGTGTTGTCCGGCGATCACGTCTACAAGATGGACTACTCGAAGATGCTCCGGTTTCACTTCGATCGGAAGGCAGCCGCCACGCTCGCCGTGATCGAGATCCCTTCCGAGGAGGCGCACCGCTTTGGCGTGCTCGAGGTCGACGACAACGATTGCCTGACCGGCTTCCTCGAAAAGCCACGACACCTCGCTTCCGGCCAGCCGGTGCTGGCGTCGATGGGCATCTACATCTTCGACATGGACGTCCTGGTCCCGGCGCTCGAAGCCGACGCCCGGCGATCGACCACCCACGACTTCGGCAAGGACATCATCCCGGAGATGATCGCGAAGCAGCCGGTGTATGCGTACCGCTTCTACGACGAGAACAAGAAGTCGGCGAAGTACTGGCGTGACATCGGCACCCTCGACGCGTATTTCGACGCGAACATGGATCTCTGCCGGGTGAACCCCGAATTCAACCTGTACGATCCCGAATGGCCGCTCCGCACGAACCAGCTTCAGGCGCCGCCGGCGAAGTTCGTCTTCGCCGACGAGGGGCGCCGCTGCGGACACGCGCTCGACTCGATCATTTCCGCCGGGTGCATCGTCTCCGGCAGCCGCATCTCGGGAAGCGTGTTGTGCCCGAATGTTCGCGTTCACAGCTTTTGCGAGGTGGACCAGAGCATCCTGATGCCAGGGGTACGAGTCGGACGACATGCGCGCATTCGACGGGCGATCATCGACCGTGATGTGTTCATCCCGCGCGGCGCCCTCATCGGCTACAACACCGAAGAAGAGGACCGGCGACGGCACACGGTGACCGACTCGGGCATCGTCGTCGTCACGACAGAGGATCAACCGTTCATCGGTGAGATCTCCGAAGAAGCCTTGCGCAACGAAGCCGATTTCGATCGCCGTGGTGCGGAGAGATGAGCTGCGACAGCAAGGCCGGCTCCCTCTCTTCGCGCGAGCATCAAGAAATGCTGACACCGTCTAGGAACCAGCACGAGAGTCAAAGGTTGAGGAGCGTTTCGTGAAGATTGAACGAGTGACGGGGCGCGAGATTCTGGACTCGCGCGGCAATCCGACGGTTGAAGTCGAAATCTTGTTGCAAGGGGGGGCGCACGGGCGTGCGGCGGTGCCGTCAGGAGCGTCGACAGGACAACGTGAGGCGCTCGAGCTCCGCGACGGAGACAAGAAGCGCTACCTCGGTAAGGGTGTCCGGAAGGCGGTCGCCAACATCAACGGCGAGATCGCGAAGAGCATCGTCGGCCGCGACGCGGACCAGCGATCCCTCGACACGTTCATGATCCAGCTGGATGGGACGCCGAACAAGGGCCGGCTGGGCGCGAACGCGCTGCTGGGGGTCTCCATGGCTACGGCAAAGGCGGCCGCGGCATCAGAGGGGCACACGCTCTACGCCCACATTCGCGCGCTCTACGGCGACAAGAGCACTCTGTCGCTTCCGGTCCCGATGATGAACATCCTGAACGGCGGCGCACATGCCGACAGCAGCGTCGATTTTCAGGAGTTCATGGTCATGCCTCTCGGCGCATCCACGTTCACGGAAGCGGTGCGCACGGGCGCCGAGATCTTCCACACGCTGCGAGGCATCCTCAAGAAGAAGGGCCATTCGACCGGCGTGGGCGACGAGGGAGGGTTCGCCCCGAGCCTCTCGTCGAATCGCGAAGCGCTCGACGTCGTGCTCGAAGCGGTCGTCCAGGCCGGCTACAAACCGGGTCAGGATGTGTATCTGGCATTGGACGTCGCGTCGAGCGAGCTTTGGAACGACGCGAGTCGTTCGTATGAGTTCCACAAGTCTCATGAACCGACGCGCGACTCGGACGGGATGGTTGCGCTCTATGAAGACTGGGTCAGGCAGTATCCGATCATTTCGATCGAGGACGGTGTGGCCGAGGGCGACTGGACAGGCTGGCAGAAGCTGACGAGCGCCATTGGTGACCGCGTTCAACTCGTTGGAGACGACGTGTTCGTCACGAACCCCGAGATCCTGAAGCGCGGCATTGCCGACAAGGTGGGGAACGCCCTGCTCGTCAAGCTCAATCAGATTGGTACCGTGACTGAAACGCTCGATGCGATCGGAATGGCGTGCGACGCCGGGTATGCGAGCGTGATCTCGCACCGCTCGGGTGAGACGGAAGACACGACCATCGCCGACCTCGCCGTTGGCACCGGCGCTGGCCAGATCAAGACGGGCTCGGCCAGCCGATCGGACCGCGTCGCCAAGTACAACCAGCTGCTCCGAATCGAGGAGGAGCTCACCGGCCGCGCCGCGTACGCCGGACGCAACGCCATCAAGGCGCTCGCGCGACGCTGATGTCGCTCGTGCTCCTCGTGCTCGACGGCTGGGGAATCCGGCCGGACCGTGACCACAACGCGATCAAGCTGGCCCGCACACCAGTGTTCGACTCGCTTCTGGCCACCTATCCGAACGCCCAACTGATCGCTTCCGGTGAAGCGGTCGGTCTTCCAGCCGGGCAGATGGGAAACTCCGAGGTCGGCCACATGAACATGGGGGCGGGCCGCATCGTCTATCAGGACCTGACCCGCATCGACAAGAGCATCAGAGACGGCGAGTTGTTCGAGAACGCGGCTCTGGCGGCGGCGATGGACCGGTGCGTGAGCGGCAAACACGCGCTGCACTTCGTCGGCCTCGTGTCGGACGGCGGCGTGCACAGCCATCAGCGGCACCTTGACGCCTTGATCGAGATGGCCTCGCGGCGACACGTGCCGCGAGTTTTTGTGCAGGCGATTACTGATGGACGCGATACCTCGCCGACAGGCGGCATCCGCTATCTGAAACAGCTCTCCGACGTCATGGCGCATTTCGCGACCGGGCAAATCGCGACGGTGGTCGGCCGCTATTACGCCATGGACCGCGACAAGCGGTGGGAGCGCACCAAACAGGCGTACGACGCCATGGTGCCGGGGCTCGCGCCGACGATGTCCGCGTCACCGCTTGACGCGGTGCAGGCATCGTACAGCGACGGTGTGACCGACGAATTCATCAAGCCCATCGTGGCGGTGGATGCCGACGGTTCCGCGATCGGGCCCATTCGAGATGGCGATTCGATGGTCGTCTTCAACTTCCGAGCGGACCGGGCACGTCAGATCACCAGGGCGCTCGCCCTGGACGACTTCGACGGCTTCGACCGTCCGAACCGTCCGCACGTGCACTGCACCACCATGACGGTGTACGACAGGACGTTTGCGCTGCCTGTGGTCTTCGAACCACAGACCTTCAGCGGTAACCTGGCGGACGTCCTGGCCGCGCACGGCCGCACCAATCTGCGCCTCGCCGAAACGGAGAAGTACGCGCATGTCACGTACTTCTTCAACTGCGGGCGCGAGCAGCCGTATCCGCGCGAAGACCGCGTGCTCGTGCCGTCGCAAAAAGTTGCAACCTATGACCTGATGCCCGAGATGAGCGCACCCGGCATCACGGCGGAGCTCGTCGCCGATCTCAACGAGAACCAGCACGACGTCGTCATTTGCAATTTCGCCAACGCCGACATGGTCGGACACACCGGCCGCCTCGATGCGACGATTGCTGCCGTCGAAACGCTGGACGCATGCCTCGGTCAGATCGTGACTGCCGTTCGAGCCCTTGGCGGGACAGCCATCGTCACCGCCGATCACGGCAACGCCGAACAGATGTGGGACAGCGAGCTGAACGCCCCGCACACGGCACACACATCCAATCCCGTACCCGTGATTCTGTGCGCCGATCGGTTCAAAGGCCGTCGCCTGCACGACGGAACGCTGCGCGACGTCGCGCCGACGATGCTGTCGCTCCTCGGCCTGTCAACGTCGCCGGAAATGACTGGCAGTCCATTGCTCGACGATTGAAACCCGGACATAGCGACTCACGGCCACCCGCGGCGGAACGCCGGACGTCGAAACACCTGGCGGCCACCGCATGGTTCTGCGCGCTCGCCGTCATCTGCTCGTATCCGCTGGCGCTCGCGCCCGGCTCCTGGATCCCGGGGTCAGGAGCCGGCGACAACACGATGTTCCTCTGGAACTTCTGGTGGATGCGCCAGGCAATCGAGCAGCCAGGACTCACGGCGTTCCATACGGCATACCTGTTCGCACCGTACGGCACGCCGCTCGTCCTCAATACGCACACCGCGCTGCAAGCGATGCTCGGCGCAACGCTGTTCCGGCCGCTTCCGCTCACGGCTGCCCATAACGTCGTCCTGCTTGCCGGCCTGGCTGCGAACGGACTCGCGTCGTACGCGCTCGCCTATCGCGAGGTCCGCCGCGTCATGCCGGCGATCTTTGCCGGCACCACGTTCGCGTCATCCACTTACGTCGCGATCCATCTGCTCGGACACTTCAACCTCGTGCACGCGTGGGTCATTCCCCTCGCGGCGCTCGCATGGATTCGCTGCGACGACCATCCATCGGCCACCCGATGCTTCGCGGCCGCGGGAGCTTTCGCCGCGGCGTCCTACAGCGACTACTACTACCTGGTCTACTGCGTGATGTTCGCGATCGGCTGGTCTATCTTGCGCCGATGGCGCCTCGAGTTCGCTGGACAGCGGTTTCCGCGGTCCGAACGGGTGCTTGCCACACTCGCCTGTCTCGTGATCGTGGTGATCCTTGCGATTGCCGTCACTGGGGGGTTCACGATCGAAGCGGGCGGGATGAGAATCTCGTCATCAAGCCTCAGAAACCCCATCGCCGCCCTGTGGATCCTGTCACTCGCGTGGCTCGCATTGCGATGCCGAATCGCGAGCCAGATTGACGCGGTTCGAGCGACGGAACGGCGTCGCTGGTTCTGGCCGGCGGCGGGTCTCGGCTTGTACCTGATTCTCATTCTCCCTTTGATATTCGCTGCGATTGGGCTTTTCATATCTGGCGGGTACGTGTCACCCCCGCAGCATTGGCGAACAGGGGTCAGGGGGATCGACCTGGCGACCCTGGTGCTGGGGAATCCTCTGCACCCGTGGTACGGCGGACTGACGCGCGCCGTGTATGCACGCCTGGGAATCGATGTCATGGAACAGGTGGCGTGGATTGGCGTCGTGCCGGCCGCCATTCTGCTGTCGGGAATCTGGCGCTCCTGCGAGTCCGGCGCGGCGCGGCGATGGGTCTGGCTGACGGCGCTGTTCCTCGTCTGGTCTCTCGGATCGTTCCTGCTGATTGGGGGAATCGATACCGGCCTTCCGCTGCCGCAACTTCTCGGGCGAGTGACCCCTATCCTGTCAAATGCCCGAATGCCTGGGCGAGCTATCGTAATGGTTCAGCTTGGGGTCGCGATGTTGTGCGCGGTGCAGATTGCTCGAAGAGGATGGCAGGCCCCGATTATCGCAGCGTTGATCGCGGCAGGCATAATCGACACCACGGCGCTCCCCTTTCCGATGTTCAGAACCGATCTGAGCGCCGTTGTCGACGATCGAGTGAGGTCGTCGGAGCCAGGAATCGTGGTCGAATTGCCACTAGGCATTCGCGACGGACTCGACACAATTGGACGCTTCGATCATCGAGCCCTGATTCATCAGACCCTCCACAGTCAACCGATCGCGGGCGGTGCCGTCGCTCGCCTTGCGTCGTCTGTTAAGCACGCCTTCACTACGAATCCGGCCTTTGTTGCACTAATGGGTTCGCCGCTGGGGGAACTGCCAGACAATCTGGCGACTGACCTTCGAAAGGCGGGTGTCCGCTACGTCGTTGTGAACAGAGACGCCATGACCGGCGACGCTGGAGCCTCGCTGAAAGAACGAGGGCTCCGCCTGCTGGTAACAGACGGAGCCCGGGAACTCTACGCCGTGGACTGACCTTACTCGACTTCTTTTTCCTGCGTTTCGTCGGCCGCAATACGCAAGGAGCGCAGGAAACGCCGATCGTTGGCGCTCATTTCCAACGCCGTGCGACGCTCGGTCCGCAGCGTTTTCTGAGCGGGAGCCACCCTGGCCAGCGCGCCGGGTGACGACCGGTTGACAAAGCCGATCACGGCCTCGAGGGAAACCTTCATTTCGTACCCCGCCGCGCGGGCGCGCTCGCGGCAGGCTTCTACTCGCGAGTCTTCAGCAACAGCGGCAGCAATGGCGTCGGACAGCTCACGGGCCATTCGATTCACGACGTCATCCATTCGGGACCTCCTGGGGCGCCGCCGGGCCGGGAAACCGGGGCGTTTCTCGATCCCCACCGAGGCATCTCGCGATGCCGGGGGTGGGCGGCAGGGATCGAGCGCCAAAGTTTTTCATATGAAGGACTTGTACTGTGGGAACTACGCGTAATTGTAAACGTGCCTCTTGAGTGTGTCAATGGCGGAAGCACCAGATCTTGTGGTGTCTAGGGCTTGTTACAATGCTGCGCGAGTCTCGATCACGGTCCCTTCCACATGAGCAAGCACTACTCGGATCCGGAATCGCTGTCCGGCTGGTCTCCGGAGCAAGAGCTCGGCCTGCCAGGCACGTTTCCGTTCACGCGCGGCATTCAGCCGACGATGTATCGGGGACGGCTGTGGACGATGCGGCAGTACGCCGGCTTCGGGACCGCCGCGGAATCGAATCAGCGATATCGCTACCTTCTCAGTCAAGGCGTCACTGGGCTCAGCGTCGCGTTCGATCTGCCGACGCAAATGGGCTACGACTCGGATCATGAACTGGCCGCAGGCGAGGTCGGGCGCGTCGGTGTCGCGATCGATTCCATCGAGGACATGTCGGCGCTCTTCGATCAGATTCCGCTCGGCGAGGTGTCGACGTCGATGACTATCAACGCGACGGCAATCGTGCTGCTCGCACTGTATGTCGCGGTGGCGCGCCGGCAGGGCGTCGATCCAAAAACGATGTCGGGCACCATTCAGAACGACATCCTGAAGGAATATGTCGCACGCGGCACCTACATCTATCCGCCTCGCGCGTCGTTGCGCATCGTGACCGACATCTTCGCGTACTGCGAGCGCGAGCTGCCGAACTGGAACACGATCTCGATCAGCGGCTATCACATTCGCGAGGCTGGCTCGACCGCCGTACAGGAAGTCGCATTCACCTTCGCCAACGCCATCGCCTACGTGGAGTCCGCACTGCAAGCGGGGCTCGACGTCAACAGCTTCGGACAGCGGCTGTCCTTCTTCTTCAACGCGCACAACGATTTTCTCGAAGAGATCGCGAAGTTCAGGGCGGCGCGACGGCTATGGGCACGGATCATGCGAGATCGCTTCGGCGCGCGCAGCGCGCGCGCCCAACAACTGCGCTTCCACACCCAGACAGCCGGCAGCACCCTGACGGCGCAGCAGCCCGACAACAACATCGTCCGTGTCGCGGTGCAGGCCCTGGCCGCCGTGCTCGGCGGCACGCAGTCGCTTCATTGCAACGGCCGCGACGAAGCGCTCGCGCTGCCGACCGAAGAATCTGCACGAGTCGCGCTGCGCACACAGCAGATCATCGCGTTCGAGAGCGGCGTCGCCAACACGATCGATCCGGTTGCGGGCTCGTATGCGCTCGAAGAGATGACGAACCACATCGAGCAGGGCGCGCAGGCACTGCTCGACCGTATTCACGCCGCGGGCGGCACGCTGAGCGCGATCGAACAGGGCATCATTCAGCGCGAGATCCAGGAATCGGCCTATCGCGCGCAGCAGAAGATCGACGGACGCGAGAGCATCGTGGTCGGGGTCAATCAGTTCGAAACGAAGGAGAGCGCGGCCGTCGACGTGCTGCAGATCGATCCACAGGTGGAAGAGCGGCAGATCGCACGCGTCCGACAGATACGCGCTTCACGCGATCGGGCGGCATGCGAGGCCGCGCTCAGCCGCGTCACCAGCGCTGCGAGAGATTCGGAAAATCTGGTCCCGCGCGTCCTCGAGGCTGTCGAGGCCCGGGCTACACTCGGCGAGATTGCCGACGCCATGCGCGTCGTGTTCGGCGAACACAAGGAGCTCGATGTCTGAGGCGCGACTCCTGACAATCGAGCGTCTCACCACGGGCTTCGATCAGCAGGGCCGGTTCGTGCCTGCTGTCATCGACGTCAGCCTCCACGTCGACGCCGGCGAAACGCTCTGCGTCGTCGGCGAGTCGGGCAGCGGCAAGTCGGTGACCGCTTTCTCGATTCTGAGGCTCGTCCAGCCGCCGGGCCGTATCGCTTCTGGGCGCATCGACTTCAAGGGCCGGGATCTTCTGACCCTGTCCGAGCGCGAGATGCAGGCCATCCGCGGCGCGGAGATCGCGCTCATCTTCCAGGAGCCGATGACCGCTCTCAACCCGGTATTCACCATCGGCAGCCAGATCGAAGAAACGCTGCTCATCCACGGACGCGCGACACGCCGCACGGCCCGGAAGAAGGCGATCGAGATGCTCGCCGCCGTCAGCATGCCCGAGCCAGAGAAGCGCGTGCGCGACTACCCGCACCAACTGTCAGGCGGTCTGCGGCAGCGGGCGTTGATCGCGATGTCGCTCGCCTGCGAACCGACGCTGGTGATTGCCGACGAACCCACGACAGCACTCGACGTCACCATTCAGGCGCAGATCCTGGATCTGCTGCGCGATCTGCAGAAACGAATGGGGCTCTCGTTGATCCTGATCACACACGATCTCGGCGTCGTCGCCGAAATGGCCGACCGTGTCGCCGTCATGTACGCCGGCCGCGTGGTCGAGGAAGCGGGCGTGAAGGAGCTCTTCCACGATCCCAAGCACCCGTACACTCGAGGCCTGATGGCCTCGATGCCGGGCGGCGCGCCGGGAGAACGGCTTCGCGCGATCCAGGGCACAGTCCCGCCACTCGGACAACTGCCGCCGGGGTGTGCGTTCGCGCCGCGGTGCCCCGATCGCTTCGAACCGTGCACGTCGGTTCCCCCAGGAACCACATCGCTCGCGGGAGGGCGAACGGTCAAGTGCTATCTGCACGGCGAGGCTGTCGAGAACGGGGCGGCTGTCGGCGCCGGATCCGTTCGCAGATCATGAGCACCGTAACCGCGCCGTTGCTCGACGTGACGAACCTGGTCAAGGAGTTCAGCCGGAAGCAGGGCCTCTTCCGCAGGCCATCAATCGTTCGCGCGGTGGACGACGTGTCGTTCTCAATAACCGAGGGAGAGACGTTCGGCCTCGTGGGCGAGTCGGGCAGCGGAAAGACGACGACCGGACGGTGCATCCTGCGCCTGATCGAACCGACATCCGGCCACGTGCAGTTCAAAGGTGAAGATGTGCTCGGGTTCTCACGAGCCCGTATGCGGCAGGCGCGCCGCGACATGCAGATCGTGTTTCAGGATCCGTACTCGTCGCTGAACCCGCGGATGCGCGTCGGGACCATCGTCGAAGAACCGTTGATCATCCACAAGACGGGATCGAAAACGGAAAGGCGGGCCCGCGTCGCCGAGCTGTTCGATCTCGTCGGGCTCGATCCATCTCAGCTCTCCCGCTATCCGCATCAGTTCAGCGGCGGACAGCGCCAACGGATCGGCCTCGCGCGCGCGCTCGCGCTGAATCCGTCATTCATCATCGCCGACGAACCAGTCTCTGCGTTGGACGTGTCGGTGCAGGCGCAGGTCGTCAACCTGCTGATGGATCTCCAGCAGCGACTGAAGCTGACCTATCTGTTCATCGCGCACGATCTCCGGCTGGTGCGGCATATCTGCGATCGTGTGGCGGTGATGTACCTGGGAAGGATTGTCGAAATGGGGCCCGCCGAAAGGCTCTTCGAAGCGCCCGCGCATCCTTATACTCGGGCCCTGCTGTCAGCGATCCCGATGCCTGATCCGGACGCGCCACGCCAGCGAATCGTCCTGGATCCGAAGTCCTTCGACCGCGCGGCTACGCTGCGCGAGATCGAAGCGGGGCATGTTGCCGCTGTGTAGCTGACCTGGAACGGCCCAACTCCAACTGCTGGAACGTGATCTCGCTCGCGCCCTACGCCGCCCGCATGACGTCCTTCTCGACCTGACCGTCTCGAATGGAAATCACGCGATGCGCGTGCGCGGCGATCTCCGCTTCGTGCGTGACGAGAATGATAGTGTTCCCGCCCTCGTGAAGGCGATCGAACAGGCTCATGATTTCGAGCCCGGTCTTCGAGTCGAGGTTGCCCGTCGGCTCGTCAGCCAGCAGGATCGATGGATCGTTGACCAGCGCACGCGCGATGGCCACGCGCTGACGCTGACCGCCGGACAGCTCGTTCGGCCGGTGGCTGGCGCGTTGGGTAAGTTCGACCTTGTCCAATGCCGCCCTGGCACGCTCCTGACGCACCTTGCCGGACACGCCGGCATACACGAGCGGCAACTCGACGTTGTGCAACGCCGTTGCGCGCGGCAGCAGATTGAATGTCTGGAACACGAAACCGATCTCTTCGTTCCTGATCCTCGCCAGCTCGTCGTCGTTCATCGCCGCGACCTCCTTGCCGTTCAGGAGGTAGCTGCCTTTCGATGGCGTGTCGAGGCAGCCGATGAGGTTCATGAGCGTCGACTTGCCGGATCCGGAAGGACCCATGATGGCGACATACTCGCCGCGCTCGATGCCGATTGCGACACCGCGGAGCGCGTGAATCTCCTCGTCGCCCATGACATAGGTCTTCCAGAGGTCGCGTGTCTCGATAAGAGCCATGGCTTTGAGTCGTCAGTCGCGAAGTCGTCAGTCAGTCGGCAACGCCGAACGCCGACAAGATCTTACCCCGGTCATAAGACGACCCGGAATACTCTACGGTTGGCGCGAGAAACGGGTTCCTGCCGCGGAAATCAGCCGCAAAACCACGTCTGTGACCGACCCGCGAAAATCCGCGTTCCGTGAACCCAGATTAGATCTGCGGTGCGCCGACCTTTCCCCGAACCGGCACCCGGACTTCGCGGCCCGAGGGCTCCCTGAGCACGACGGCGGCGGGCTCGATTCGCACGACAACGCGCGGACCGATGCG
>Ga0114129_10008385_pt1 | contig 14724 bp, 8 predicted proteins | sample RhiMetdeltSRZDD1_FD_80071 | JGI IMG/M metagenome (GOLD analysis project Ga0114129, IMG submission 80071) | Populus rhizosphere microbial communities from Tennessee, USA - Rhizosphere MetaG P. deltoides SRZDD1 (version 2) (version 2) | ecosystem: Host-associated > Plants > Roots > Rhizosphere >... | reverse complement strand
CCTGGCCTTGGGTTTTGCTGCTCCGCAAACTGGGTAAAAGGCTATTAGGCTGAACCAATCCGACTCCCGTTTGCGTCAGACGAATTCCATTTCTTACCCAAAACGAAAACTGTCCTCCCGCAAAATTCGGATCGTCAAAAATAGCATCGAAACCGGTGGCGCGATTATCAGTTGGGTTGGAATCACCTTGCGCCCAAAGAAACGAGCCTTTGAACCGCAAGTAATCACGATCCATGGATGCCTCGAGAGCTGCCATGTTGGATCTGACGTCAACTCTCTTTCCTGCTATTTCATTTCTCTCGTCATGTCCGAATGCAAAATAGTAGGAATGACTAAGATTCAATCTTCCGAGGTGACCATCTCCACTAACGCCCACGTACCCAACTTTGATTGCGTGTGGTCGCACATCGCCAATCGCCGCTGGTCGAACCAGAAAGCCGTTGCGATCAAATTCCACACTTCGTCGATCATCGTTGTAGTGAAAGCTTCCCTGGATTGTGTAACCCTTGCGAATAAAATCCTGGCGGAAGACGTTCGCGATATAAACGTTTTGATGGCGAGTGTCGAAGCGATTCAGGCCGCTGTTCGTATCTTTCTCGAGCATTGAAAAGTAAGCGGCGTTGAACTGAACTCGGTTGTTGTCCAGCGCGCCAAATACCCGAGCGCCAAGATTGTTGTCGGAGAAAATGAAGCCGCGAAAGTCGGACACGAACGGCTGAATACCAGCGCGCACGGAGACGAAATCGTAGTTCGCATTCACATCTGCAAGCTTCACCTCACCAAACGCTTCTTCGAGCGATGCATGCCAGTCTGTTCGATTAGTTCCGCGACGGACATCAATGTTAATGACGCCGTTTTCACGAGCATTTACATAGTTCGGGATGCTAAACGTTGGTGAAAACTTGATTGCCCAATCCCGTGGTTTGAACGTCGTGTCCCCATGAAACAGTTCGAAGGTAAATTGCAGAGTTTCGTTAACGGCAAGCTGCTCCGGGCGTCCAAAAAACTCGGCACTTAACGGGTCAACACTGCTTACGTCTGATGGTGTGGGCGCGCGACGCTGTTCAATCGAAGTGGTGTTCACAGCCGACAAGATCAGGAACAACTTGTCGCCTTTTACTGGGTAATCGCCCTTCAAGACGCTTTGGTTGTACGGATCCCACCAGCGGCCTTTTTTGAACGGAATATCTCGGCCGCGAGCTCCGCGGTCGCCGTATCGATCGTATTCAGGAAATTCAATGCGCCAACGATCGGGCATTGCTCGTTGTTGTTGCGGCTTGCTGTCTTGCTGAGGAGGAGCGAGCGGGATATCAATCAGTGTAGTCTTGCCTGACTCAATAATTACATTTTCCAGTGTGTCGCCTTTAACAAGTGCGAAGTCACCATATGACTTGTCTTTGTCGAATTGAGCGACATTTGGTGGCTCAACGGTGAGACGATAAGCGCCAGCTGGCAATTTGAAAGCGTAGCGACCGTCGTTCGAGGTTCTCATTCTGCGCGTCTGTACCGTCACCTGGTCTATAACAACGACGACGACACCTCCAGTAACCACAGCAGTGGAAGAGCGAACTGTGCCTTCCAAACGCCCAGACGATTGTCCGAAGATTGAAATACCGCTGACCGAGATCAGCAGCACGAGAGCCAAGGATTGAATAACTGAAGGAAGCACTCGTTGCGGCAAGAACAGCAAGAACTCAAACGTCTGTGCCTTGTAACATACGAGCCAACGGAAGCAAAGAAATTTCGAGAGCAAGATCATGCTGCAAGCATTTACCAACGAAGTTTGTACCAGCTAGCGGTGACAACCGTTTCCAAACTCGAATTTGCTTCCGTCTTTGTTCGTGTCAATTCGTGTGAATTCGTGGATCGCTCTTCCCGAGGACGTAGAGGATCCACGAATTCACACGAATTAGTACCAACAAAAAATACTTTCATACCGTGAGGTGATACTGATCACATCCAATCAGGGCGCGACCCGTTCTCCGGAATTCCCGCCGACCAGACTTCTGTTTGTGATAAATTACCTCGCGGCTTCAAACGTTGTCGGGCTTTGCAGCTCTCGCCGAATGTTAGCTCAAAAACATTCTCACGTTCCTTGGCTAATCTCGGGAGTGGTGTGCGCGATCTTCATCGCCTCAGTTCTTTACACAACCAGACCAGTTGGCGCACAACTTGGTGCGCCGATTCTTATTAGTCGCGAAGACTCGACGCGCGCTGTCGCTTTCCAATCAGTCACTCACGAGCGTGAACCATTCAATCCAACTACTTCGATCAAGTTTGGTTCCGACTCTGCCACTCGAATAATGCTGTTCGCGATGAACCTGCACCTTCAGATCGGAGAAACGGCCAGTGCTGTGACCGCGGATGCTGAAGACGAGACCCACAACGTTCACACGTTGACGGTCGAACATGTGGGAACTGTTCCCGATCAACCATGGGCCACGTCAATTGTGTTGCGTCTTGCGCCGAACATGACAGATTCCGGAGATGTGCTGGTGCGCATCAAGTACCACGGAATGACGAGCAATCGAGTTCGTGTCGGCATCGGCCACGTCGGAGGCGGACTTCCCGATGATCCTGGTTCCGTGCCTACGCCCGGGATGGAATCGCTTGTAAGCACTCCGGGCGCTCCAAAAACAACAACACTAACTGCTGACGACGTGAAGACAATCATCGCCCAGGCAGCATCGGCAGCAACTGCTCTGGGTCATCCAGTGAACATCGTTGTTATGGATCGCGAGGCGAATGTACTCGGGTCCTTTGCAATGTCCGGAAGTCCAGCCACAACGACTCTCCGAAGCGTCGGTACTCTCGGACGAGGACTTGAAGGCGCAGTTGTCTTGTCGTCCCAGGCAGCGATGGCTAAAGCAACGACCGGCGCATTCTTTAGCACGCATGGAAACGCATTCACTACGCGAACGGCTGGTTTCATTATTCAGGAGCACTTTCCGCCCGGAATCAGCTTTCGTCCCGCTGGCCCGTTATTCGGCGTGCAATTTTCATCACTGCCGTGCGGAGATATCAATCGCACTAACGGTCAATTGGGTCTTTCCGGTGATCCGGGTGGATTGCCCATCTACAAAAATGGCGAGCCCGCTGGCGGCATAGGTATCGAAGGCGATGGGCTTTACACCGTCGATAGAGATCCGGCGGATAATGATCAACCATTTGAGGAAATGATTGCCGCATCCGCAGTACGCGGTTACGAGGCACCGGCGCTAATTAGAGGAGACAACATCCTCGTCGACGGCATTCGTTTGCCTTACTCGAATGTGTCTAATCCTCCTGCGCCGGCAACAACTCCTTTCGGCAGCTTGGCTGGTGCATTGATTTTCTTTCCACCTGGTGGCGCACCTGATTCACAATTTACGCCCGCAGTAGTGGGTGGAATTAGTGGCGAAGTCACCACACGCTTCTTTCCTTTTATCGCGGGTACTGCGCCTTCTGGAGGAAACGCATTAACAGCCTCCGATGTCCAAACCATAATCTCGCACGCAGCTCAACAAGCGAACATCACGCGAGCGGCAATCAGACAGCCGCTTGGCAGCAACGCACGAGTAACGATTGCAGTTGTAGATACGGAAGGCGTTGTGTTGGGACTTTTTCGCCAACAGGACGCTCCAGTTTTTGGGTTCGACGTCGCTGTACAAAAAGCTCGGACGGCCGCTTTCTTCTCTGGCCCGAATGCAGCCGCACGACTCCGCGCTGCGGGGTTCGGCGCTTTCGTTGATCGCGCGGCGGCAGACGGGTTGAGGTTGGATGGCTCCATCGCTTTTTCAGACCGAGCGAACGGTTTTCTACACCGACCTTTCTTTCCAGATGGAATCAACGACACAGCGGCCGGACCGTTTAGTACTCCGATCAATGAGTGGAGCCCGTTCAACGATGGATTGCAGCTCGAGATTGTTAAAGCCAGCCTCGTGTCAGTGTTAACACCGCCATTTGCCCCGCTGTTTCAGTGCACTTCGATTACGGGACTTGCTAACGGCATTCAGATTTTTCCAGGCAGTGTTCCGCTCTATAAGGGTGGTGTGCTGGTTGGCGCAATTGGTATTAGCGGTGACGGAGTAGACCAGGACGATTTGATTGGAGCCGCGGGAGCAAATGGTTATGCTCCGCCGTCGGAGATTCGTTCTGATCAAGTGTTCGTACGTGGAGTGCGGTTACCGTTCTTGAAGTTTCCACGGAGTCCGAATCTGTAATGCGAAATTTGAGGATGAAAGCTTGGATACAGTCAATGGCACCTCGCAGATTCGGGGCAGTAGCCCGACTGTCAAGGAGGGCTCGTGTGACCAGCGAACCAACAGAGTGCACACGAGCCCTCCTTGACAGTCGGGCTACTGCCCCGAATCCGCGACCTCTGAATGTGTTCGTCCTCGTTTTAGCTATAATCTTTTTCACTCAACTGGGTACCTCTCAAACACAGAATCCACCACATCCGACAGGTGTCCTTCGTTTACGCGTCCGTGTGAAGATCGGCGAATCTAACAACAAAGGTCTCGCGCGGAAACGTTTCTATCTACTCAAAGGAACTCTCGAGCAAAACAAAACAGTCATAGATGCCGCAGAGCAACGGCCTTACGTATCTCGCGACTGCTTTTATTCAAAGCTCGGAGCGAGTCAGCAACTAATAGATTGGCTTAAGGCCGGCGATTGTGAGTCGGTTTATTGCCGAGAGATCGACGAGGAGTTTGTTAACGGACCGAAGGCCGTCCCTGAGTTTGTGACTGCATACGCCGCCTCTGAAAAGGAGTTTGGCCAAAGCAACATCGGTCGAAAGTGGCTTACAAATAATTTGCGCGCCCAACTTCGCGATGGCTTCTATCAAGATCGACGCAACGCATTAGAGACGCTGTTGAAGCAGGCGGAAGGCGTTTCAGGCGCACGTCCATTGTCCGTAATGACCGACAGGAATGGAACTGCGTACTTCACCGATCTGGAGCCTGGCGCCTATGTATTGACAAGTCTGTTGCCGATGGAAGTTGGAGAGTCAGTCGATAGCTGGAATTGTGAGGTGCAAGTCAAACCAGGTGATATTGCCACGGAAAGGCCTTTTCAGGTCTCGAATAAAAAGGATCGACTGGTGAAATGCGTTTCGGTTGAGAAGCCGATACCGGTTTGTCAGAAATAGTTCCCTGATGACTAAGCTTAAACAAAAGCTTTTACTAGCCCTCTGTCTTTCTGTCGTTGCATTTTTGAATAACGGCGGGGCAAGGGGCCAGAAGCAAACATCGCGGAACCGACCGAGGCCAGCCGCCATTGATTACTCGAAGTTTTCTCACAACACAAAAAAACATCAGGCGGCTTGTGACACCTGCCACAAGATTCCAACTGCGCGTTGGCAGCAAACGTCAACTTATCCGGACATCACTGACTATCCCGGACACGAAGCATGTGTTAGCTGTCATCGTCAGCAGTTCTTCAAAGGAGCCAAACCGCCGATTTGTTCCGTTTGTCACTTGAAGACTTCACCTCGTGAGGAAGCTCGACTCGCTTTTAGGAACCCAGCGATCACGCGTCAGTTCACGATCGAGTTTCCTCACGATCGTCATCAGGACGTTATCGCGCTTCTCAAAATTAAGAGCAGTGCAGCTTCATCACTTACTTTCGCTCACGCTCGTCGAATGGCGGATGACAAGGTACAAACCTACAACAACTGTGAAATCTGCCACTCTCAACGTGCCGTTCCGTCTTCTCCACCGACAGGATGGGCCGATGGGTTTCAACCTAAACCTGAGACATTCAAGTCAGTTCCTGCGGGCCACGACTCCTGCTTCAACTGTCACTGGAAATCTCAACAACCCGTCGCCAGCAACTGTGCCGGTTGTCACAAATTAGCGACCGCACCACTTGATTCAACCTTCGTGGCAACGCGGATTTCGTTGAAGTTTATGCATGAGGGCGGCGGTGAAAAAAGGAATCACGTGCTCGAATGTACGAGTTGCCATATCAACATTACGAAATCCGCCACCGTCCGCGGATTGAAGCCTGACGTACCGATTACTTCATGTACTGAGTGTCATAACCAGGTTGGGAAGCGCGAAGACTTGAACAAGGAACTCGCCGCGATCGACAAGAACAAAACATTTGTCTGCACCTACTGCCACACGTCGAACGTGGGAAGTCTCGACCCACCACCAAGTCACTATTTGATCGCTGAGCGTCCGCCGCTCAAACGGAAGGAGATCAAGTGAGACCTCTCCTTCTTTTGCCGGCTGTCTTGCTCTTGCCTGTTTTGTTTGATCCTCCGCGCCACAACGCGCAAGGGCCGGACGTGGATTACTCAAAGTTTCTACACACAAGTCAAAAGCACGCCTCGCTCGGTTGCAACTCTTGCCACCAGCGAACAGATAACTCAGCCTCGCCCAAATTTCCGGGCCACAGTGCATGCCAGAACTGTCACATTGGTCAGTTCACCACACCTGCGATTCCGATGTGCGCTATCTGCCACATAGATGTGAACAGTAATCGACCGCCACTGAAGAACTTCCCAATTGCGTTTAAGGAAGGCTTCAACGTCAAATTTGATCACGCGCAGCATCTACAGGGCTTCGCAAAACCACAGGCAGGCTGCAATGGCTGTCATGCTGGTCTGGTGAATCGTGGATTTGGCTTATCGATACCGGCGAATATCGCAGCGCACAATGTCTGTTACACGTGTCATAAGCCTGATAGCAAATCGAACGCTGGACGTGAGATCGCTTCGTGTGGTGTCTGCCATGGTCAGGCGCCTTATACACCGACGAATATAAACTCGCGCGTATTCCGCTTTTCATTCAGCCACGCACGACACGGATCCAGGGAACGACTAAATTGCGAGGACTGTCATCGGGTGACGGCTGGTCTGCCACAAACAAAACAAGTAAGTTCGCCCGGTGCATTTCAACACTTCCCTACTGGACGTGCGGCGAGTTGTGCGAGCTGTCATAACGGGAAGCGATCGTTTGGCGGTGATCTGGGCTTTGATGGTTGTAAGCGCTGTCACACTGGTGCGAGTTTCAGCTTTGGAGCGCGGTAGCATGCTACCGCTTTGTTACAGAGCTTCGAATTAAAGTGTCGCTGTAACAAAGCGACGGCAGGCCGTCGCACTCCAAAATAAAAAATTGACACTTTTCTTTACTGCTAATTAAGATTCAGTACTCCCCCTGAGCATTCTCCAGACCAAAGCCACAAAGGACCGCTGATGAAACTAACATTAATCATAGTTCTGGTTCTTGGTTGTATCGGCATCGTTACGCTTCCGACTTATTCAGCCTTACAAGAGAAAGAGAGCAAGACGCAGCCCAAAGAGGTCACTCTCGCTAAGGATAGCCAATCCGACAAGTACGCCGAGGTCGCTTTCAATCATGAGAACCACGCAACCAAGAAATACAGTGTCGACGGAACAGCGGTTCTCACCTGCGTTGAATGTCATCATACAGACCAACCAGCGGCAAATCTGAAACCACCGCTCAAGACTTCCGAGCGTGCAGTTGCTCTAACAGCCGAGGTATTGGCAGCCGCCGACGCGAAAGCAGTGAAAACTTGTCGAGCTTGTCATCTCCAGGCGGGCGACGACAGCGCACCCATACCGACAGTCCAGTATCCCGATAAGCCGGCTCCCACGAAAGTCACGAATGAGGTGGCTTATCACCTCAATTGCAACGTATGTCACGACAAGGCACTGGCTGCGAGACCCGCCCTCAAAGGAAAGGCACCGGGATCTAACGACTGCATTCCTTGTCACAAACCTGCGGGCTGAGTGTACTTTGATGTGCTTTGTACTTTGTGCTTTGTGTTTCGTTTGACACTCTTGAGTGTTCACAATGTGCAACCAACGATCAAATACAAAGCACAAAAAACGAAATACAAAGTACGAACATCATCGAGAAGCCAACAGTCTCGTGCCCCAACGTCGTTTATCTCTGATGTGTTGCACGTGGCAGGATGTACAGTTTGGTTGGGAATCCGCGATGAGGAGTCTGTTGGTTCCCTCTTCTACTAATCCGTTGTGACACAACCCACAAGTTGTTCGAGGAGTATTCCGATCAGGAGGATTAAACGACTTGTGGCAACTCGAGCAAGACAATCGACCTTCCGCGTCGCCTTGTAGTCCCGCGACAACTTTCACGCGTTCCGAATGAAGAGCGTGAAACTGTTTGCTTTTCCATTTCTGATCATCATCCGTCGGAAGGCGCACCACAGACATCTGCTTGAGTGCCCACTCATCATCATCAACAGCCTTAACACTCCACGCGCCGTTCACGACCGGATAGCCAAACGTTCCTCCATGAGGAGTGCCAACCCGCATTCCGTTGAACAGTTGTTTGTTGTTGTCGTTGTGACAGCCTGTACAGGTCGCGAGAGCCGCCGGAGCCGCTTTGAAGTCCACTCCTTTATGCTCTGCATGACAATCAATACAACGCACACCTACAGCTTCATGAGGTTTGATCACCGTAGCCACAAAAGCATCGGTGTTGTGACATTGAGCGCACCGCTGTTCCATTGAGCCGCTCCACTTGTGGCAACCAGAACACGCGCCTGCATTTGGCTCGACAGCAATTGCCGGATTCATGTTCATGACACTTGCACTATGACTTTTCGAGAGGGCCCCGGGCGTGTAAGCGCTCGCGTATGAATAGGCGGCAACGATCGAGAGAATGCCAATTACGATTGCTGCCCAGATAAAAAAAGATCCGAGCCAAGGCGATTGGAGATCCGAAGTCGGCAACCAGTTGAACTGTGCTTTGCCTGATCTTCGTTGGCCCTTTGGAAACAAGGGCGAATGCCTGACCATCTTTCCGGCTTCTCGAATCCTTTTGTCCCAGAAGATGTCTAACGCTTTTGTACCCTGTATCGGCGCCGCACGAGGCTTGGCGGACTTCTTACCTTCCACAGGCGCCAGCAACTGATCTGTCGTCAATTCAGGACTACTTGCGTCTGCTGGCATCTGCGTTCCAAATTCCAACGACACGCGGACGACCAGAGACTCTTCTGTGTCGTCGATAGTCAGACGAAAAGGACCGATACCGACAATGTCTCCTGAGGCGAGTGCCTGATTGTCTTCAATCGGCTTGCCGTTGATGGTGACGGGATTATTCGGCCGCAGCGGAAATAGATAAAAGTTGTCGTCGATCTGCTTGATACCTGCATGAGCTCGCGATACCGATGGGTGATTCAGCAAGATCTCGCACGCGATCAGACGACCTATCAGAACACCGTCGCTGACCAAAGTTACGGGGTCCGTTAACAAGTCATCTCGGATTACGACGAACTGGTTTTTCATTTTTTGTAGGGGCGGCCCTCCGTGGCCGCCCTGTGTGACCAAGCTTGCGATTGGTAGGGACGCAGGGGCGGCCACGGAGGGCCGCCCCTACAAAATCAAACCTTGAAGAAGATCACCTGCACGATATGAACAATCATCAATGCGAGCATTAACGCCGTGGATATGACGTGGACCGGAATCCAGACCCGTAGCGATCGATGCAACAGCAACAATGCATCGACACGTCGTAAAGTGATTGCTGTTTCCAGTGCGTCGAGCAGTAATTCACGTTCGTCGTCGGTGGCAACGCGAGTGGTGCGTTCTTTAAACTCTTCACGCGCCTCAGCAAGGAGGACCTTAAGTTCTTCTCGACGCAACAGCTGACGAAGCAAAAACCCTCTCGATAAAAATCGTGGGTAAATCTTGTCGGTTATCTCTTCTTTAAGCCACCCCTGGCTCTTTTCAAGAATAGATTTCTGTTCACTCTCCAGTTCCTTCTGGCGACCTTCAAGGTCTTCAACCAGGAGAGGGTCCCCTTCAATACGAGTCATAATCCGAGGCGCAATCAAATACGAAAGAATTCCAACCACACCTGAGACAATTACTACGTCAAATGTGATATACAGCAGCGTCGTCAATAACCCACCTGTATGAGTGCCCGCATGCAACAACAACACAACACCAGCCAGCGCTCCAAGGTAAATGTGGGCCAGCATCCAGTACCTCAACGCTCCAGCTCGTCTCCGGTAAACCTGTTTGCGAGCCGGATAGGTCATGACCGCGGCAACTCCACCGAGTCCGACGATGCCCGTCAACCATCGCATTGTTAACCATGAACCAACCAGCGTCGTGTCAAAACCATATTTAATGAGCCCAATGATGGTGGCGATTGCCGCTCCGATTGTGAGCAGGGCGCCAAAGACATTCCAGGCGCGAGCCAAAGGATCGCTCTTGTGAATATTTCGACCAATTGCATGGGTTTGATCCCTGTAGGTTAGACCTTGCGTTGAGCCAAGCTCAGAGAAGTATTCGATTGGATTGACTCTGACTAGCGCACCGGTTGGACAGTTTTCCTCGCACGAATATCTCTGGCGGCTAGCGCCTTTTGGATTCAACGGCGTGTCTTCGCAAAGATTACATTTTATGGCTACAACATCATCGGACGTTGCCGGCGTTGTAGTCGGCGCTCGACGGAGCGCAAATACGCGAGATAACTTCTGAACCAAGGTTGGCTGTGCACCATCGGACTGCCGCGGCACCATCGTGATCGCATCGTAAGGACATTGGGTGGCACAATCGAAGCACCCAATGCACGTTGCTGCATCGATATCTACATGGCCCAGTGGCGCACGGAAAATTGCTCCTGTAGGACAGCCGGTCAAACACTCGGGATCCTTGCAGTGCATGCAAACTTGCGGAAGCAGTGCGTGTTGAAGTCGCTGCTTGTTCAGAGAAATGGGTCGCCGGATCTGAATACCACGACGCAAGAGTCGTGATTGGCCGTGCATCTTGTGGCAAGCGAGTGAACAATTACCGCAACGAACGCACAGATCCATGTCCATCACGAGGAGGTTTGAACCATCAACGATACCCGTTGCAATCTCCTCTTCTGCTGCTCTCAATGCATTCAAATCCTGTACTGATTCGAGTGTGGAAGGCAGCGATTTATCCGCATTCGCAAACTTCGAAAACGTGCCGAGAAGTTCTTCTCGAAGTTGCGGGTTGATTGTCGACAGTTGAATCTCGAGGACCTCGGTGCGTGCCATCAAGGTGGCGCTGTATTTCCAATTGCCGGTCTGCTGTAAGCCTTCAAGACCCAGGCAGTAGCCTTCGCCCAGAAAGTCCACTCCGATGTGTTCTCCCATGCCCATAACAACTTCAGGCGAGGTTGCGTGAAAAGGGATTCCCGTCGAGCGTCGCACCCAGCCACTATTTATCAGTATCACTCTGTCAATTGGCGCGCCTTCCCGACAGAGCACATGGTTTTTGCCGTAAACCATGTAACGTGCTGCATCACGCAGTTGCTGGACAACCGGTTCGCTTAATTGTTTGGTGGAAACAGTGGAGAGGTCTTCGAGTGTCCTGCCGAAGCCGTGGGCGCGGTATGTGTCATCCAGGCTTTTACCAAATTTCGGCAGCTTGCGAAGGAGACGGAGGGCTGGACGACTAACTTCCAGAACAGTCGCCGTACTGTTTTCCGGAACGGAAATCGTCGCATTACGTTCAATGCCGGCAAGCACGGCCATCTCCCCGAAACACGTTCCTGGTTCGAGATGTCCGATCTTCCTCTGCCGATCGTGATCCCGCAGAAAAACGTCGAGCGTACCCGCTACAGTGATGTAGAAGGTATTGCCTCCCCATTCACCTTGATGAGTGATCTCTTCACCAGAGTCGTAGGCGAGCAGGCGAACATACGGTCCCACTTGTTTACCGTTTCCATAGTCACGCCCATGCACAATCACTTCGAGGTCGCCGGCATATTTTGGCTTGCCGTTTTGTTCTTCGAAGAGTTCGGCAGTGAGTGCGAGATTCTTAACGGCTTCGACAACGCGATCCCGATCGGTAATTTCGCGTGGCATCTTGATCCTTATACTACTTCGCTGGGGAAAGATAAATATGAACTTTGTACCTTGTGCTTTGATCTTTGTACTTGGAACTACTCGTGCAGCCTAAAGCCTCCCAATTAAATGAAGGTCGGCTCAACGCAAAACAAAGCACAAAGAACAAAGAACAAAGTACGAACCTAGTAGTATGTTAAACTTTAGCGTCTTTATTAGCGCCCACAAGTATTCACGTTTAAATGGCAGCAGATACACTCGATTCACTACCGCTCGAACAACAAATCGGACAATTCTTCTTCATCGGGCTCCCAGGAACAAAACTGGACGACGATACTCGTGACTTGCTCAAGGAAGTTCAGCCTGGGGGAGTAATCATATTCGGTCGCAACGTGGCGGGCCCCGAACAACTGCGCTCGCTGCTGGATGAGGTACGAAATCTCGTACCAACTCCACCGCTCTGTGGTGTGGATCAGGAAGGTGGCCTCGTTGATCGCCTCCGGAAGATCTTCACACCAATGCCTTCAGCCAGAACAATTCGGCAGCATGGGGATCTGGCAGCAGCGCGCTCGCTCGGTCGCGTTACAGGCGAGGTGCTGCGCATGCTCGGCTTTAATCTGAACTTCGCGCCTGTGATGTCGATCATGACCGACGATCGAGATCTGCTTTCAAACGGATTGTATTCACGTTCGTTCGGTCGCTCCCCGGGCGAAGTGCTCGGATACACGACCGTTTATATGCGCGGACTCCAGGGCACGGGTTGTCTTGGTTGTCTTAAACACTTTCCGGGAATTGGCGCCGGTGAAGTTGATTCACACGAAGAGATGCCGATCGTAAAACTTTCTCACGATGATCTTATCGCCCAGGACCTCGCACCGTACATCGAACTGTTCCAACGCAGGGATGATCGCGTTAGGTGCGTGATGGTGAGTCACGGCGGATTCCCCAACATCAACATAAAAGAGGCAACCACTGGAGGCTTATTGGAACCGGCATCGCTTAACTACGCGATTGTTACCGAACTATTGCGGGAAGAACTTGGTTATCATCACCTGGTCGTAACTGACGATCTTGAGATGGGAGCAATATCACGTCACTACGAGATTGAGGATGCCGTGGTGCGAGCATTTAAGGCCGGCGAGGACATGCTTTTGATTTGTGCGGACCCGGATAAAATCCGTCGAGGCTATCGTGCACTGCTTAGTGCAGCAAAAGAGAATCAGCTTCCTGCGGAACGCATTCACGCTTCACTAAAACGGATCGCGGCAACAAAGGCGATTGCTGCGCCGCCGCTTCCACTCAATTTGGATCGTTTTCAATCGCTATCGAATGAGATTAATCAACTCAATTCCAAGCTGAACTACACGTATGGAGGCACCATCAAGTGAGGACAGCTAAGTTAACTTTGCTGGTGTTATCGATAATCCTGCTGGTCCTCGGCGGTTGCCGTCGCAAGAGCAATACATTCGTCATAGCGCTCGGAGACAACATTCGAACGATCGATCCAATTGGTTCACCGTCCGTCGATGCGGCCAGCGAACGTGTCCGAACGCTCATTTTCAATTCACTCGTCAAGAAGGATGAAAAGTTTGACTACGTCGGCGAGCTAGCCTCGGACATCGCCCGATCAAGCGATGGAACTGTCTATACATTTAGTCTTCACGATGGAGTTAAGTTTCATGACGGGCGACCATTCACCTCAGCAGATGTGAAGTACACATTGGATTTGGTCTTTGCGAGTTCTTTCGCTAAATCAGCCAGCTTCTTTGAAGGCGTCGAGAACGATAAACACAGTTACATTAAGAGCGTCGAAGCTCCGGATTCGAAGACAGTAATTGTGACACTGATCAAGCCGTGGGTTGGTTTGCTGTCCAACCTCGTTCCTATCTCGATCATTCCGAAAGATAGCTACGAAGGGCAGAAAACACATCCGATTGGCACCGGCCCGTTCAAATTCATTCGCTTCGACAGTACGCAACAGGTCCTCGACGCCGAGGCGTTTCCAGATTATTGGGATGGTCCGGCAAAAATTCCTGCGATCCGAGTCCGAGTTATCTCAGACATGAATGCATTGCAAGCGGAGTTGCGCTCAGGCCGCGTCGACATCGCACCAATGCCAACGAGTTTGTCGCCCGACGCAGTTAAGCTGTTGCAACAAGATCCAAATCTGCAAGTGAACGCATTCCCCGGATCAAATCTTGTTTTGTTGACCATCAACACGTCTTCTCCGCCGTTAGACAACACCAAGGTTCGTCAGGCAATCGCATACGCGGTCGATCGTGACAGCATGATCAAGAATCTTCTCCAGGGATACGGCAAAATTGCTCATTCAATAGTGCCTGAAGAATCGTGGGCTTACACAACGGGCCATACTTACTCGTACGATCCGTCGATGTCTAAGAAACTATTGGATGAGGCCGGATTCAAAGATCCCGACGGCGATGGCCCGAAGACGAGGTTTGATAAACCGATTGATTACAAATTGTCAGGGAGCAGCGTCTCTGGCCGCAATTACGCAGGCGTCATTCAAAACTATCTGAAACAAGTCGGCATTCCCGTTGAGATTCAAACATCTGAGCAGAACACTCTGTTTGACGAGTTGCGCCGTGGAAATTTTCAGATTTCCTACAGTCAGTGGGTTGGTGGAAATCAAGATCCAATCTTCTACAAAGACCTGTTCGCCACTTCTGAGATCCCAACGCAAACCAGACCTTCTCGTAATCGTAGCCGGTACAGCAACAAAGAATTGGACGCGCTCCTGGATGAGGCTGTGAATACGTTCGACCGGCAAAAGGGAAAAGAGTTGTATACAAAGATTCAGGAAATTGTGAGTCGTGAAGTTCCGGTGTTCCCGCTTTGGTATCAATCGAACATCGTGATCGCTAAGAAAGACGTCGGCAACATTCACGTTAATGCAAGCGG
>Ga0114129_10008383_pt1 | contig 14728 bp, 15 predicted proteins | sample RhiMetdeltSRZDD1_FD_80071 | JGI IMG/M metagenome (GOLD analysis project Ga0114129, IMG submission 80071) | Populus rhizosphere microbial communities from Tennessee, USA - Rhizosphere MetaG P. deltoides SRZDD1 (version 2) (version 2) | ecosystem: Host-associated > Plants > Roots > Rhizosphere >... | reverse complement strand
GAACGGCTTCACCGGCGTGCGCCCGATCAGCTGCCAGCCGCCCGGCGTCTCCGCCGGATAAATGCCGGTCTGCACGCCCGCAATGCCGACCGTGCCGATCGGCACGCGAACGCGCGGCGTCGAGTGCCGCGGCATCGCGATGCGTTGATCGACGGTCCCCATGTACGCGAACCCCGGGACGAAGCCGAGCATGAACACGCGATACGTCGCCGCCGTGTGCAGCGCGACGACTTCCTCTTCCGTGATCGCCGCGAAGGCGGCCACCGCGGGCAGATCGGGACCGAAGTCGCCGCCATAGCAGACGGGAATCCGCACCGGTTCGCGAGCGCGGTCGGACGGCGCGGGCGGCCGGGCGCCTTCCCGTTCGAGCCGGTCGACGAGCGCGTCGTAGTCGGTGCGCAGCGGATCGAAGAACACGGCGACGGACCGGAACGTCGGCACGACGTCGCGAACCCCGGCGAGCGCAGCCGCCTGGATCGACTCGGCGAGCGCAATCGCCTGGGCGTTGACCGTCGGATCGATCCGCTCGTCGAACTCCACGATGAGCGCGGATTCTCCCGCCGGCACGATGCGCAGCATGGTCAGGCGAGCGCACCGAGCAGCTTCTGATGGATGCCGCCGAATCCGCCGTTCGACATGATGACGACGAGATCGCCGCGGCGGTGTTCTCGGGAAATCGCGGCGACGATGTCGTCGACCGACGCCGCCTCGCGCGCCGCCTGCCCGCGCGCACGGAGCGCACACACCAGGTCCGACACCGACAGCCGCTCGGCTTCGGGCAGCTTCGATCGGAACACTTGCGCAATGACCACCTCGTCGGCGCCGGCGAAGGCGCGCCCGAAGTCGGCCTGGAAGACGCGCCGGCACGACGAGGCCGACCGCGGCTCGAATACGGCCCAGATCCGCGCGTCAGGATTGGCCGCGCGCACGGCCGCCAGCGTTTCGGCGACCGCGGTGGGGTGATGCGCGAAGTCGTCGTAGACGGTGACGCCGCCGGCGACGCCGACGACTTCGAGGCGCCGCTTCACGCCGGCGAATCGCTTCAGCGCACGGGCGATGCGCCCGGCGTCGACGCCGAGCTCGGAGGCAATCGCGATGGCCGCGAGCGCGTTCCGTACGTTGTGCGCGCCGAGGAGCGGCAGCTCGAAGCGGCCGAACGTCGTCGCCCCGCGCGCGACCATGAACTGCGTCGACGCGCCTGCCGCGCGCAGATCGCGGGCGTGCCAGTCGACATCGGGTCCCAGGCCGAACGTCTCGACCCGCGACGGGGCGGCCGACGCCAGCGCGCGTGCGCGGGGACTGTCGGCGCCGACGAGCAGCAGCCCGCTGCGCGGCACGAGGTTGATCAGCCGCTGGAACGCCAGCGCCACCGCGTCGACGTCAGCGTAGATGTCGGCATGGTCGAACTCCACGTTGTTGACGGACGCGATGTCGGGCAGGTACTTGAGGAACTTCGCGGTCTTGTCGAAGAACGCGCTGTCGTACTCGTCGCCTTCGATCACGAAGGGCCGGCCCTGACCGAGGCGGTAGCTCGATCCGGCGTCGCCGAAGTTGCGCGCGATGCCGCCGACGAGCACGCTCGGATCGAGGCCCGCATCGGTCAGCACCCAGCCGGCCAGCGCGGTCGTCGTCGTCTTGCCGTGCGTGCCGGCGATGACGATCGACTGCGCGCCCCACAGGAAATGCTCGCGAATCGCTTCGGGCAGCGAGCCGTATCGGATCTTGCGATCCAGGACCTCCTCGAGCTCGGGGTTGCCGCGCGAGATCGCGTTGCCGACGATCACGAAATCGAGCTCGCCCGTGATGTGCTCCGCGCGATATCCGGTGAACGTCACGATCCCCTCGTTCGCAAGGAAATCGCTCATCGGCGGATAGATATCCTGATCGGATCCGCGCACGTCGAAGCCCTTGCGCTTGAGCATCGCCGCCAGCGTCGCCATCGCCGTCCCGCAGATCCCGATCAGGTGTACGCGGCTACTCAACCGCCGCCTCCTCCATGACGATGCGCGGCCGGTTGTCGCCGATGACGCGGCACGACACGCCGAACGGCAGCGTCATCGCAGGACCGACCGTGTGGCCGGACGGGAATCCGATGACGACCGGCCCGGGAAAGTCGCCGAGCAGCGATGCCATCGTCGCGCGCGCCGTCGGATCGCCGGACGGCTCGTCGCATTTTGGCAGCTCGCCGACGACGACCGCCGACGCACGAGCGAGCAGGCCGCTCTGCCGAAGCTGCGTCACCATCCGGTCGAGACGATACGGCCGCTCGCCGACCTCGTCGAGGAACAGCACGTAGCCCTCCGGCGGCGCGAACGCGAACGGCGTGGCGAGCGAGCCGAGCAGCTGCGTGAGCGTGCCGCCGAACAGCGGGCCGGCGGCTTCGCCCCGGCGAATCGTCTCGAGTCCCGGCGGGGCCAGCTCGCCGAGCGGCTCGCGGCGCGTCAACGAATGCAGGAACGAGGCGCGATCGTAGCGCGCCTCCCCTTCGCCGAGCCGGCCGGCGACGGTGGGGCCATGGAAGGCCACCACGCCGCAGACGATCGTCAGAAAGTTCAGCATCGACGTCAGATCGCTGTAGCCAATGAACGGCTTGCGCGCCTGGCGCGCGGCCTCGCGGTCGAGAAGCGGCAGCAGCTGGACGGTGCCGTAGCCGCCTCTGACCCCGATCAACCCACCGACAGCTGGATCCCGCCATGCCTTGTGGATCGCGGCGGCGCGCAGGCCGGCGGCGCCCGATACGTAGTGCTCGCGCGCGAACACCGATTCGTCGTAGACCGGCTCGAACCCGAGCCGGCGGATTTCCTCGATCCCGCGATCGAATTCGTCGCGCGCGAACGGGCTGGCGGGCGACACGACCGCGAGACGGTCGCCGGCGGCGAGCGCGCGGGCCCTGCGCATCACACGAACCGGGCCATCTCGGCGGCGATGGCCTGGTGCTCGTCGCGGCCGAGCAGGACGCGCAGCGCGGCGCCGCCCGGCGGCCGGGCCGCGACGCTCGCGGCGAGGAAGCGCTCCTTCGCTCGACGCTGCCGCGCGATCGCGTCGTCCACGCGCGAGATGCGCAGTGTTTCGCTCTCGACGGCGTGGACGAGCGCCTCGAGCGCCGCCGCCTGCGTGTCCACGGCGCCGCTGCAGATCAGCACGCCGTCGCAGCCGGCCTCGACGGCGAGGACCGCCGCGGACGCCACCGGGTAGTCGTTCGCGATGGCTTTCATCTCGAGATCGTCGCTGAGCACGAGGCCGTCGTATCCGAGCTCGTCGCGCAGGAGCCCGGTGACGATCTGGCGCGACAGCGTCGCGGGCCGCTTGTCGTCGAGCGCCGGCACGAACACGTGCCCGATCATGATCGCCGCCACCGCGGCGTCGATCGCGGCGCGAAACGGCACGAGCTCCACGGCGCGCAGCCGCTCCGGCGGATGCTCGACGAGCGGCAGCTCGTGATGCGAGTCCTCGCTCGTGTCGCCGTGGCCGGGAAAGTGCTTGCCGCAGGCGGCGATGCCTTCGGCCTGCAGCGTCCGGATGATCGTCGAGCCGAGCCGCGCGACGTCCTCGGCTTTTCCGGCGAGCGCGCGATCGCCGATGACGGGATTCTTCGGGTTCGTGAGGATGTCGAGCACCGGCGCGTAGTCGAGCGTGACGCCGACCGCCTTGAGCTCCGCTGCGAGCGCGCGCGCGAACCGCTCGGCGAGGGCGACGCTGCCGCTGCGTCCTAGCGTGGCCATCGGCGGCCACACCGTGAACGGCGCCTTCAGCCGGGCGACGCGCCCGCCCTCCTGATCGACGCTCACCCAGACCGGCAGATCCGGCACCAGCCGCGCCGCGTCGTACGCGACCTCCGCGACCTGCTCGGGCTCGACGACGTTCCGCGCGAAGAGAATGACGCCGCCGAGACTGAACTCGCGCGCGAGCGATTTCAGCTCGACGGGAATCTGGTGGCCGTTGAAGCCGGCAATCAGCAGCTGACCGATCCGGCGGCGAAGCGCGCTCGGCGACACGGAGAACGATTGTAGCTGATAGCCGACAGCTGACAGCTCGAAGCCGTTGGCTGATAATCTCTGCGTGCGACTCGCCTCTTCCGCTCCGACCCGGATCGATCTCGCCGGCGGCACGATCGACATCTGGCCTCTCTACCTGTTTCACGAAGGCGCCATCACGCTGAACGCGGCAATCAGCCTGCGCGCGCACGTCGTCATCGAATCGCGCACCGACGGCGTCGTCGAGCTCCGCTCGGTCGACACCGGCCGCCAGGTCCACGCGACCCACTGGTCGCAGCTCGATGGCGCCGGCGATCTCTCGCTGGTGTCGCTGCTCGCCCGGTATTACAAGCTCGAGAACCTCACGCTGACGACGCGAGGCGAATCGCCGGCCGGCGCCGGCATCGCCGGATCGTCGGCGCTCGCCGTCGCGATCTGCGGCGCGCTCGCGCGGTGGACCGGAGCGTCGGCCGACCCCGAGGATCTGCTCCAGATAGCGAAGAACGTCGAGTGCCACGCGATTCGCGTGCCCGCAGGCGTGCAGGATTTTCGTCCGGCGCTCTACGGCGGGATCGCGGCGATCGAGCTGGGCGTGACCGGGATCGATCGCGTCGCGCTCCGGGTCGATCCCCACGAGCTCCAGCGGCGGATCGTGCTCGCGTACACGGGCGCACCGCGCTACTCGGGCACGAACAACTGGGACATCATGAAGCGCCACATCGACGGCGATCCGCACATCTTCGACTGCTTCGAGCGCATCCGCGACACGGCGGCGGCGATGCGGCTCGCGCTCGAGCGCGGCGACTGGGAAGAGGTCGGCCGGCGCATCGCCGACGAGTGGGACAACCGCAAGCGGCTGGCGCCGGGCGTCACGACGCGCGCCATCGACGATCTGATCGCGCGGGCGCTGGCCGCGGGTGCGGTCGCCGGAAAAGTCTGCGGCGCCGGCGGCGGCGGCTGCCTGTTCTGCTACGGTCCGCCCGACAAGCGGGGCGCGATCGCCGAGGCGCTCGCCGCCGGAGGCGCCACGCTGCTCGAGTACCGGATCGAGATGGAAGGCCTGCGCGTTGGATAACGCCGCGATCGCGCGCGTGCTGCGGGAAATCGCCGACCTGCTCGAAATCAAGGACGACAACCCGTTCAAGATTCGCGCGTACCGCAACGGCGCCGAGATCGTCTCGAATCATCCCCACGAGCTCGCGTCGCTCGACGCGGCCGGGCTTCGCGAGATTCCCGGCATCGGCAAAGATCTGGCAGCGCGCATCCGCGAGATCGCCGAGACCGGCGACGCCGCGTTCCACCGCGAGCTCCTCGCCGAATTCCCGCCGACGGTCCTCGATCTACTGCACCTGCAGGGTGTCGGACCGAAGACGGCCGCGATGCTGTATCGCGACCTCGACATCCGGACGCTGGAGGATCTGGAACGGGCCGCAACCAGCGGCCGCCTGCGGACGCTGCGCGGCATGGGCGCGAAAAAGGAAGCGCTGATCCTGAAGGCGCTCGACGAGCGGAGGCGCCACGCCGGCCGCCACCTGCTGCCGCAGGCGTACGACGCGGCGGCGGCACTCGTCGGCTTCCTGCGCGAGCGCGCGCCGGCGGCTGACGTCCTGCCGGTCGGCAGCCTGCGCCGCGGCTGCGAGACGTGCGGCGATCTCGACCTGCTCGCGTCGGGCGCCGACGTCTCGCTGATGGACGACTTGGTCGGCTACCGGCTGGTCGAGCGCGTGCTCGTGCGCGGCGAGACGAAGTCGAGCGTTCTCATCCAGGGCGGCTTCCAGGCCGACCTGCGGCTCGTGGCCGCCGACAGCCGCGGCGCCGCGATGCAGTACTTCACTGGATCGAAGGCCCACAACATCGGGCTTCGCGACCGCGCGATCGGCCAGGGCTACAAGCTGAACGAGTACGGGCTCTATCGCACGCTCGACGACGTCCGGGTCGCCGGCGAGCGCGAGGAGGACATCTACGCCGCGCTCGGCCTCGACTGGATCCCGCCCGAGCTGCGCGAGGATCGCGGCGAGATCGCGGCTGCGGCGGCGCACGCGCTGCCGCGGCTGATCGAGCGCGCCGATCTGCGCGGCGATCTGCACGCGCACACCACGGAAACCGACGGCAAGGAGTCGATCGAGGCGATGGCGGCTGCGGCAAAGGAAGCGGGCCTCGAGTACCTCGCAATCACCGACCACACTCAGGCGCTCGCGATGGCCAACGGCCTCGACGAGCCGCGCGCGCTGGCGCACGCCGCGCGCGTCCGCGCCGCCGACGGCCGGATTGGCGTGCGTCTGCTCGCCGGCGTCGAGTGCGACATCCGTCCCGACGGCACGCTCGACCTCGCCGACGACTGCCTCGCCGCGCTCGACCTCGTCGTCGCGTCCGTCCACTCGGCGTTCAACCAGGATCGCCGGCAGATGACCGACCGCCTGCTGCGGGCGATCGAGAATCCGTACGTCGACATCCTCGGCCACCCGAGCGGACGCAAGATCCTCCGCCGCGATCCGTACCCGTTCGACTTCGAGGCGGTCCTCGATGCCGCGCGCCGGCACGGCGTCGCCCTCGAGATCAATTGCCAGGTGGATCGCCTCGATTTGAACGACGTCCAGGCGCGCGCGGCGCACGACCGCGGCGTGCCGATGGTGATCTCCACCGATGCGCACTCGGGTCAGGCGTTCGGGCGGCTCCGCTGGGGCGTGCTCGTGGCGCGGCGGGCCTGGCTCTCGCCCGGCGACGTCCTCAACACACGGCCCTTCGAACAGCTGCGAGCGTCGTTGAGGCGGAACCAGCCACAGCGCATCAGGCGTGGGGGTGGGGCCCCACGCGCATAACAATGAAGCTGCCGATGCTCACGACCGACGCGACGCTCGCCGAGATTCGGCGGCTCTACTTCGCCACGACGAAGCAGACGATCCACCAGGATCTGGCGAAGGCGCTCGATCTGCTGAAGTCGATGCCGAGCGAGGAGGAACGCGACCGCGCCGCCGTGTACATGGAAGGGCTGGCGCAGATGCGGGCGGACTGGGCGGGGCCGGGAGGCCGTGAAAAGGAAAAAGGGAAAAGGAAAAAGGGAAAAGGAAAAGGGCAAGGACAAGGATAAGGAAAAGGGGCAGCCCAGGTGACTACTTGTTCAGGACTTTCTTGCGCGCGGCGATGCGCAGCGGCTCGGGCACGTTGCGATCGACCGACAGCTGGTTCAGATCGCGATCGTTGAGCCGGTGGATCAGGTTCATCGTCATCGCCAGCGGCGCCTTGGGGTTCTTCGTCAGGCCGAGCACGACCGAGTAGTTCTTCACCCACGCGCGATTCGAGCCGATCGTGCGCAGCACGTCCTCGGAGACGGTCGCCATCCGCGCGATGGTCTCCACTTCCGGCTCGGTGAGCTTCGGGCTGCTCAACACGCCGAGCGCGATCATCTTGTTCGGATCGCGGACGAGAATGGCGCGCATCTCGCGGCTGCCCTTCACCGCCGCTCTCAGACGCTCCGGAAAGCTCATCTTCGCGAGCTTCTGAACGGCGCTGTCGCGATCGTCGCCGTCTTCGGCCGCGAATATCGGATCGTCGTCGGTCGACTCGACCAGCGGTTCGTCGGTCTCGATGGCCGGCATCTGCGCAGGGAAGACGCCGCGGTCGCCGAAGAACTCGCGCAGGCCGACCGGCACGTCCGGCCGGGCCAGAAACGCCTGGAGCGCCTCCACCGGGATGCGATTGAGCGTCGCGTCCGCGGTCTGGCGAATCTCGGGATCGGCATCCTCGAGCAGCAGGACGAGAATCGCGAGCTGCTCGTGCGCGCGCGGCGCGAGCGCGCCCCGCGCCGCCAGCAGCTTCACGTCGCGCGCCGCTTCGCCGCGTTTGAAGAATTCGAGCAGCGGACTGGGGCCCATTTACCGAGACGGCAGAAACGTCTTGAAATTGGAGAGGTTCACGCGGGCGGTCACCACCTCGCCGTCCTTGCCGAGCGGCCGCGCGGCGGCGCCGTTGATCGTCATCGTCACCGCGGCGGCGTCTCCCGCCGTCATCACCAGCTCGCGGCGCACGTCGAGCGTCTGGCGATCGCCCGGCTGCAGCAGCCGCTCGAACTGCTTGCGTCCGTCGACTGTGGCCGACACCCACACGGGGCGCGTCGTCGAGAGCGCGACCAGCAGCGATCCGTCTCGCGGCGCCGCGGCCGGCGCGGCGGTCGGCGCGGGGCTCGGCGACGCGGCGGACGGATCGCCGTGCGTGGTCGCGGCCGCACGCGACGGCACCGGCTTCGCGGCCGGAGCCGGCTCCGCCGGCGGTCGGCGCTTCTGCGACAGGCGGCCGGATGTGCCGAGGTACAGCATCACCGCGGCGAGCGGGACGCTGAAGGCGATGAGCCGGAGAAACGTCGACGCCGTCCGCCGATCGCTTTCGAGCGCTTCGTGATCCTCGACCTGCTCCGACGTGGGATGGCCCTGCTTGACCGAATCGTGGGGGAACTGCGCGATGAAATCCTGGATCGCGGTTTCGGGATCGAGGCCGACCTCGACGGCGTACGACCGCACGAACGCGCGGCTGAAGATGCCGCCGGGCAGGCGCGAGATGTCGTCGCGCTCGAGCGCTTCGAGCGCGCTCACGGAGATTTTGGTGGCGTTCGCGATCTGCCGCAGCGTCACGCCGCGGCGCTCGCGAGCCTCGCGCAGCCTGGCGCCGAAGCCGGACGATCGATCAGCCATCAAAAATGGTCGCTAGTTTAGGGAGACGGTTTCGCGCTGTCAAACGCGCGGCGCACGCGCGCGACGCGCTCGTCAAGCCCGGCCGTCCGGCACGGCGACATCGTGCTGCCGCCCATGAACAGCCCGATGGCGGCGATGCCTGCCGCGCCGGCCGTTGCGACGCGCGCGACCCGACCGAGCGTCACGCCGCCGATGGCGAGCACCGGCGCCGCCGCCGCGCGCGCGATCTCGGCCAGCCCGTCCGGACCGAGCAGCCGGTCGAGCGCCGCCTTCGACGCCGTCGGGAACACCGTGCCGGCGACGAGATAATCGGCGCCGGCCGCGGCGACGGCTTCCTCCACGCTGTGCACGGACGCGCCGACGAGAAACGGCTCGGCCGCGAGACGCCGCGCCTCGGCCGGCCGCAGCGAGTCGGCTGGCAGGTGAACGCCGTCGGCGCCGCAGGCGATCGCCACGTCGAGCCGATCGTTGACGACAATCCGCGTGGCCGAGCCGCGCGCGACGTCGACGGCGTCGCGGACGATGGCGGCCAGCGGCGCCGCGCCGAGATCCCGCTCCCGAACCTGCACCAGATCGACGCCGGCGGCCACCGCCTGGCGGATCTGCGCCGCGAGGCAGCGCCGCGTCGTTTCCGCGTCGCATCCGGCGCAGAGGCGCCGCCGATCGGTGACCAGACACAGAAGCGGTCGTCTACTGAGCATCGTGCCGCTCTCGGGCGGCGAACACGAGCGCGAGATCGGCGAAGCCGGCGTACAGATTCACGAGCCCCAGGCCCGTGACGGCGCCGCGGATGAAGTTGTTCGCCAGAAACGCGCGCAGCGGCGGCCACGCGGCGGCGAAGTAGTTGCGGTCCCAGAAGGTGGACCACGGCAGGACGACGAGCAGCAGACCGACTTCGAGAAAGAAGGCGATATACAGCAGGCGGCGAATCAGACCCCTACCCTCGCGTCTGAACCTTGGCGAGCCGATCGATTCGCTCCGATACGTCGCGGTACTCGCCGGCCTCGGCCTGCAGCTCCATGCACACGGCGAGGGCGCGCGCGACCTCGCCCACCGCTTCGAGCGCGTCCGCCAGCTCGTAGAGCAGCAGATAGCCGTCGTCTCGCGTCGGCGACGGCGCCTCGGCCGCGCGCTCGAACCACTCGATCGCCTGCGGCATCGCCTTCCGATCGCGATAGATCCGCGCGATCTGCGACGCCGCGTTGAACCGGAGCCGCGGCGAACGCGACGCCGCCTCGAGCGCCGCGATAGCCTCGTCGATCCGGCCGGCGTCGCGCAGCGCGAGCGCGTTCTTGTAGCTCGCCTCGGCATCGCCCAGACCTTGTTGCTTCGACGCTTCGCCGCGCATGTGCGCGAACACCCCGTCGAGATCGACGCTGAGGTCGATCTCCGGCGCGTCGTGCGGACGCTCGGACCGGGGCCGTTCAGGCGGCCGCTTCGGCGTCTTCCCGAGATCGCCGAGGATGCTTTCGACATCGATCGCGTTGGCGCTCAACTCGAAGTGCGATCCCTGCTGCGGCCCCGACCTGTCGGACGGCGGCGCCGGGGGCTCGGCCGGCGGCGGCGCGGCCTGGGCAGGCGGCGCGCCTTTCGCGTCGCCCGGCTGAACCTCCTCGAACCGCGGCAGCTCGCCGAACGACAGATCGGTGCTCATGAACGGCGACTGGCCGCTGAGCCGCTCGGCGATGAGCGCGTCGGGATCCGGCTCGCCGAGCAGGACCAGCGCGCGGCGGAACCGTTCGACATTGGCGCGATCCCACGGCTCACGCGCGACCAGGTCCTCGGCGATGAAGCGCGCCTCGGCGGCGGCGCCGGCGGCGATGTACGCGTCGGCCAGCTGCGCCTGCGCGCTGTACATCGTCGCCTCGAGGCCGCCGTCGACACAGATCTCGACGAGGCGCATCAGGGCGGGAGTGTGGTTCGGCACGCGCGTGACGAATTCCTGCAGCGCCGCGGCCGCGCCCGGCCAGTCGGATTGAGCGACCGCCGCATCGGCCGCGACCTCCACGATCCGAAAACCGGCTTCCGCCGACTGCTCGGCGATGCTCCATCCGAGAAACGCGACCGATTCACGCCGCTCCGGATCCTGATTCACGAGCCGCCTGACGATCGCGAGGCCGTCGTCGAGCGCGCCGCCGCGTATCCGGAGCTCGGCGACGGTCAGCAGCAGCTGCGGGTCGTCGCCGGCGCTTTCCGGCGTCAGGTACTCAGCCGCGGCGTCGAGGTTGCCGCGGGCGACGAACGATCGGGCGAGGTGCGCGCGCAGCTGCGCGTCGCCCGGATCGAGCGCGGCGGCCTCGCGCAGCGCCGACAGCGCTTCGTCGACACGGCCCTTGGCGTCGAGCGAGGCGGCGATCGCCTGGAACTGCTCTTTCGTGCTCGCGCAGGCGCGCGCCCGCTCGAAGTCGCCGGCGGCGATGTACACGGCGAGCAGCCGCTCGCGGATCTCTTCGTCCTCGGGGTCGAGCGCCGCGGCCGCGCGCAGAACCTCGATGGCATCGGCGTCGCGGCCCTTGGCGGTCAGCTCGGCGGCGATCGTCTTCAGATCGGTCAGCGCGGCGGCTGCGTCGCCGATTTCGGCGCGCGCGCGGGCGGCGTTGGCGCGCGCCTCGAAGTCGGTCGGATCCAGACTCCCGAGACGAATCCGCATCTGCGCGACGCCGCGGACGTCGCCGCGGCTGCGCCGTCGCTCGGCCACCAGATTCAGGTACGTGCGCGCGTCGGCGAGCAGACCCTGCGTCGCCGCGACCTCACCCGACTGCACGAGCGCGTGCTCGTCGTCCGGCCTGAGCTTGAGGATCTTCTTGTAGAGCGCGGCCGCCTTCGAGTAGAAGCCTTCCTCGTTGAGGCTATCGGCGATCCGCGAGTACTGCTCGACGGCGCGATCGGCTTTGCCCGCTCGCACGTACAGATCGCCGAGCACGTTGGCCGTATTCCAGTCGCGCGGCTGATCCTCGACGATCCGCAGATATTCCGCGATGGCCTGATCGAGCTTGCCTTGGCGGAGAAGCTTCTCGGCGTTGCGCAGTGTGGCGGCGCGATCGATGGGCACTTAACTCGTGTGAGGCTCCGCCCCACACCCCGGCTCGGTCGCTCGCGCGGACCCCAAGACCCCGCTCCGCTCCCTCGCAGGCGCGCCGTGCGCGCCCAACCCCGTTATGGGATACCGACAGTGCACGCAAATTGTCGTCCGGAGCTGCATAACGGGTTAATCAATCGTATCAAAGAGCGTCGGAGGGCGGAACGATCGCCGGTGCACTTCTGAGTAGCCGAAGCGCGCCACGGCCTCGAGGTGCTCGGCCGTCGCGTAGCCTTTGTGCCGATCGAAGCCGTAGCGCGGGTCGCGGCCGTGCAGATCGAGCATCTGCCGATCGCGCGTCACCTTGGCGACGATCGACGCCGCCGCGATCGCCGAACAGCGGCGGTCTCCGTGCAGCACGCCCCGCTGTGCCATCGGCAAATCCGGAATGCGGAACGCGTCGACCAGCACGATGTCGGGCAGCGGAACGAGCGCGAGCACCGCGCGCTGCATCGCGCGGAGGGACGCCTGATGGATGTTGATGCGATCGATCTCCGAGGGATCCGCCGCGGCGACGCTCCACGCGAGCGCCGACCCGACGATCCGATCGTACAGCCGGTCGCGTTCGGCCGCCGGCACCAGCTTCGAATCGCACACGCCGGGAATGTGCCGATCGGGGTGCAGCACTACCGCTGCTGCGACCACCGGGCCCGCCAGACACCCGCGGCCGACTTCGTCGCAGCCCCCGACGTACATGAACCCCACGCGCCGCAGCGAGTTCTCCAGCGTGCGCATGGCAGGAACGCGGACCATGAACCTGGAAAGTCAAAAGTGGGAAGTCAAAAGTGAAAAGTACTTCTTACTTTGAACCTTTTACTTTTGACCTGTCCTAACCCTGCTTCCCCTCTTTCATGCGGGCGGCTTTGCCCTTCAGGTCGCGCAGGTAGTACAGCTTCGCGCGGCGGACCTTCGCGGACCGCGTCACCTCGATCTTCTGAATGGTCGGCGAGTGCAGCGGGAAGATGCGCTCGACGCCCTGACCGAACGACACCTTGCGCACCGTGAACGTCCCGCGCGTCCCGCCGCGGTGGACGCCGATGACCACACCCTCGAAGATCTGGATGCGCTCCTTGTCTCCTTCGCGGACCTTGACGTGCACGCGAACGGTGTCGCCCGACCGCATCGCCGGCCGCTCGGCCAACTGTGACTTCTCGACCAGCTCAATCGCGCCCATGTCGCAGCTCCTTCAGAATCTCTTCTTCTTCTTCGTCCAAACTCGCCGCGGCCAACAGATCCGGCCGCCGTTCCAGCGTCCGCGCGAGCGCCTCGCGCTTCCGCCAGCGCCGGATCTGCGCGTGGTTGCCCGACAGCAGCACGTCGGGCACGCGCAGGCGCTCGGCTGAAACCGTCGCGCGGCCGCTCTCCACTTCCGCCGGCCGGGTGTAGTGCGGGAAATCGAGCAGCCCGCGGCTGAACGAGTCTTCCGCGACCGACTGTTCGTCGCCAACCACGCCCGGCACCAGCCGCGCGACCGCATCGAGGATGACCAGCGCCGGCAGCTCTCCGCCGCTCAACACGTAATCGCCGATCGAGATCTCCTCGGTGACGCGCGTCTTGACCCGCTCGTCGACGCCTTCGTACCGCCCGCACAGCAGGGCCAGATGCTCGACGCGACTCAACCGCGCGGCGTCCGCCTGCGTGAACGGCGCGCCTTGCGGCGAGGTCAGCACCACCGTCAGCCGCCCGCCGCGCGCGGCCTCGATCGCATCCAGCGCGCGAAACAGCGGCTCGGGCTTCAGGACCATCCCCGGCCCGCCGCCGTACGGCACGTCGTCGACGACGTGGTGGCGGTCCGTGGTGTAGTCGCGCAGGTCGTGCACTTTCACGTCCAGCGTCCCGCGTCCGATCGCGCGGCCGATGATCCCGGCCGCAAGCGGCTGCTCGATCATCGCGGGAAAAATCGTGACGATGTCGAACGTCATCTTCACCTGGGGGGCTTCGCCCCGCCAGACCCCCCAGCGCGCTCGCTCGCTGCGCTCGCCCGCCGGCTCGTCGCCGCGTTCAGATCCAGCAATCCCTCCGGCGGATCGACAATGATGCGCTTGGCCGTCGGATCGATCGCCGGGCAAATCTCCGTCGCCAGCGGGATCAGCACCTCGTCGCCCGCTCGATCGATCACGAGCCGGCTGCCGCCGACCGTGCCCTCGACACCGACGACGACGCCGATCAGGTCCCCGCCTTTCGTTTCGACCCGGCACCCGATTAGGTCGTGCCTGTAGAACGTGCCTGCGGGCAGCGCGGCAAGTCGGCCGGCGGGGATCCGCAACTCGAGGCCCGCCAGCGTCTCCGCGTCGTTCATCGACTCGACGCCGGCGATGCCGACGACCGGCCGCTCGCCCTGAAACCGTACCGTCGTCAGCGTCAGCGGCCGAACGACGCCGTCGCGCTCGACAAAGAGCTCTGCGCCCGGCTGGAACCGCTCCCGGGCGAAATCGGTTTCCGGGTTGACGATCACCTGGCCGCGGATGCCGTGCGCGCGCGCGATGCGTCCGACGACCGCCATCGCGTCCCAGGAGCTATCCACGGTACGCAGCGTCCCTGATCTCCAACGTGACGGTCTTGCCTTCGCGCTCGCCGGCCGTCGAGGCCAGTGTGCGCAGCGCGGCCGCCGTCCGACCCTGCTTCCCGATGACCTTCCCCAAATCGCCGGGCCCGACGTACAGCTCGACGAGCGTCGTGCCCTTGTGCTGCGACTCGACGACGCGCACGTCGTCGGGCCGATCCGTCAGCGCGCGCGCCAGCACTTCGACGACGTCGCGGACCGCGCTCACTTGCCGGCGGGCTCCGCCGCTCGCGCCGCAGCCGGCGGCGTGGGCTCCGCCGGCCTGGCGGTGAGATGCCGCGCGATGAGCGTGCGCACCGAGTCGGACGGCTGCGCGCCCTTCTTGATCCAGAACTCGACGCGCTCCTTGTCGATGTCGACGACCGCCGGTTTGGTGCGCGGATTGTAGTGGCCGAGAATCTCGACGAAGCTGCTGTCGCGCGCGGCG
>Ga0114129_10008381_pt1 | contig 14729 bp, 12 predicted proteins | sample RhiMetdeltSRZDD1_FD_80071 | JGI IMG/M metagenome (GOLD analysis project Ga0114129, IMG submission 80071) | Populus rhizosphere microbial communities from Tennessee, USA - Rhizosphere MetaG P. deltoides SRZDD1 (version 2) (version 2) | ecosystem: Host-associated > Plants > Roots > Rhizosphere >... | reverse complement strand
CGCTGTCGTGGACGAGCACGCTCAGCGCGTAGTCGTCGACCGCTTTCGACAACTCGGCCGCGAGCCGCTCGAGCTCTTCGAGATCCTGGGAGTCTGTGGCTTCGTCGGCGACGGTCGTCCACGGCGAGTCGGCGGGGCCGATCGACGTCAGCCGCTCGGCTTCCTCACCGGGTTCGACGGGCACGAGCCCGTCGGCGCGTGCACGGCGTTCGAGCGCGGCACGTACCGCCGCGCGCGCCTCGTCGTCGGCGAGACGCACGTGGACGTTCGTGAAGAATCGGCCCATCTCTCTACAGTCTGCCATGGGCCCGGCAGACTTCGAGGACCCGGCGCTGCACGTCGTAGCACGGGAAGCTGTTTGCGCAGAGCTCGCAAAGTCAGCAGAGTTCGCGGAACGGCTGTGCCAATTCTGCGAGAGCTCTGCGTCAATCGCTTCGTGGCCACGTGCTTGCAGGAACGACCTCTGTGACGTTTCAACGATTTCAACGTCAACTGGAGGTTGAACACAATGCGCGTGAAATGTGGTGCGGTCGTGCTGATGGCGTTTGCGCTGACGGCTTGTCGCAACACCAGCAATCCGCCTCGTGATAACGATCGAACTGCTGCGTCTCCGGCAGCCACGACTCCCGCGGAGTCCTCAGCCGGCGCGAGCGCTAAGGTGATGATGGTCGGCTGCGTGCAGGAGGCTGGCACAATCGCCACGAGCCCTGGCGAAAAGACCGGCACGAAGCCGGCCGGGACGACCGGAACGACGCAGGCTGAAATGCCGGATACGAAGTACATGCTGACCTACGCATACCCGACGACCGGCAACGAGCCGGTCGGCACGAGCGGCAGCCCCTCGGCCGCGCGTCTCGGCAACAACTATCGTCTCGAGGGCCAGGACGACCAGATCGGCAGGGAAGTCGGCCATCAAGTACAGGTCACAGCGGTCGAGGAAATGCCGCCGACCGGATCCCCGGCGTCCGTCGTACCCAAGCTGAAGATTCAGGAGATCACGATGGTCGCCGCCGAATGCCCGATCGTCCCAGCGGCCAAGCCGCCGGCGCGTTAGGCGCGACGTTCAATCGTCCCGGGGGCCGATCTCCGATCGGCCCCGACACTCGCACTTATCGCTTTTGCGGCGCAGGGAGTGCCTTCCGCGGGAGCTTCTCATCACGCATGGCTGCGTTGTAAGCGAAGATGGCAATGACGGCCGCCTGCTGCACCATGTCGTCGCGCTGCACCCGATCGAAGGTGTCCATGTTCGAGTGGTGCGTGCGCGAGTTGTATTCCAGACGATCGACGATGAATTGAAATGCCGGGATGCCGGCGTTGTCGAACGACAGGTGGTCGGTCTGCGCGACTGAGCGCGGGCCGATTGTGGCGACGCCCAGATCCTTGAGCGGCGCCATCCACTGCTCGAAGATCGGCCGCGCCGCCATGTTGCTCTGCAGCCAGATGCCGCGCACGCGTCCGGTGCCGTTATCGGAATTGAAATAGGCCGACATCCGCGCGTGCTCGGGCTTCAGCGACATCGTCCGGATGTCGGCGATGTGATCGGCGACGTAGGCGCGCGAGCCCATCAGCCCCTGTTCTTCGCCGCCCCACAAGGCGATGCGGATCGTTCGGCGCGGCCGGGCGCCGACAGCTTTGATAATTCGCAGCGCTTCCATCATCGCGGCGGAGCCGGTGGCGTTGTCGGTGGCGCCGGTGGCGTACGGATGGGAGTCGAGGTGCGCGCCGAGCAGGACGATTTCCGACGCGAGATCGGTGCCGGGCATGTCGGCGATCGTGTTGAACCCGTTCTGCGTGGTTTCGTCGTAGAAGGCCGTCTGCAGGTTCATCTCGACCGTCACCGGGATCCCTTTGTCCAGGATGCGAATCATGCGGTTGTAGTGTTCGACGGCGAGGGTCACGGCCGGTACCGTCTTCCCCGCGTTGGCATCGCGCGCCAACCCGCCACTGGGAAACACCGTGCCGCCGTCGGTGTGTTGCGTCTGCCACGACAACGTGCTGCCACCGGCGGCCATGTCGCTGTCGCTGCCGCGATCGAACAGGGCGACCACGCCCTCCGCATCCAGGAATTCGTCCAGCTTCCGGCGGAAGGCCGCGGCGTTCGCGGCCGGCGTTTCGGCTGCCGTCTCCTCGCCCGCCGCAGTTCCACGCGCCGCCGGGATCGGCATTGTCTCGGCTTCGACGAGATCGGGTCCGGTCATCCGGAGGATCAGCGGCCCCTCGAGCATCCGGACGGCACGCGCGGGCTGCATCAGGACGATTTTGCCGGCAAGCTTCCCGCGGTACTTCGCGAAGTCGACGTCCGATGTGATTTGCGCGCGCACGACCTCCGCCGCGACCTGGCCTTTCGTGCTCCGCGACCACGAGCGCGGATACGCGATCAGCGGCTGGACCTGCGGCGCCACCATCGTCGCGTGGAAGCGAACGAGCGACCAGCCCTTGCCGAACGAGAAGCGTTCCTGGTGTGGATTGGCGAGCCCCCATTCGGAGAATTTCTTCATCGCCCATTCGCTCGCCTGCTGCAAGCCGGGTGATCCGGTCAGCCTCGGACCGTACACGTCGGAGAGCCACGAGACGTGATCCATCACCTGCGATCGATTCAATCCCTCGTCGCGAATGCGGCCCAGCATGGCGTACTCGAGCTTTTCGCTCTGGGCGTACAGCGAGCCGGTGGCCGCGAGGCCGGCGATCGTCACGACGACGAGTGCAAGACGCTTCATTCGAGACCGCCTTTTTCCTTTTTTCCTTTCGACAGCAGCCTGCTCAAGGAACAGGAGTCGCCTGTGGGCACAGCACGCGCGCCATTATGGCCGACGCGACCGCAGGCGTGCGACGTCTTTACGGCGCGCTCGGACGACGGTGGGCCGGGCGGCGTCGCGCCAGCGGGCGAGCATCGCCGCGAGCTCCTGGTTTGACACCGCTCCATCCAGCAGGTGCTCGATCCGCGCGGCTTCTTCGGCCTGCGTCAGAAGGCCGGCGAGAGGCGGCCGGGCTTTCCACTGGAACCGTTTGCGTCCATCGTCGCCGACGCGCCCCAGTGCTTCATCCTGCGCGACCAGTCGTTTCAGGACGGTGTGAATGGCAGACAACGGGCTGGAGAATCCGCTCCAGTCGAATCCGTGGGCGGTGAGGTGCGCTCGCACCTCGCGGGGAGAAAGACCTTGTGCCTGCGACCGCACCGCCGCGCGGCACGCGTTGGTCAGGCTCTGTGTGGAGCCCGCCGCGCCGGCGGCCTCCCGCTGGCGCAGGCCCGCGGCCACCCGGCGCAGCCGCGAGATCTCGCGATCGACGACGTCGCGGCTCCGCTCGAGGCGCTGCAGCTCGTGTTCGATCTCCCGCAGCAGTTGTCGCGAGGCGCGCCGCATCGCGCGATTTATACATCTTGCACATCTGCGTGTCAATTATGTATAAGATGGCGGCATGACGACCGCCGCGCTCGACGCCGCCCGGCGTTTCTTTGCCGAAGAAATCCAGTGGGCGGCGAACGTGCAGACCGACGCGCTGGTCGAGGCGTTCGCGCGCGTGCCGCGCGAGGAGTTTCTCGGACCCGGGCCCTGGGACATCGCCGGCGCCGATCTGCGCCGGCCGGGCAAGATGGTCTACCGGCGGACCCCAGACGCCGATGCGCGGCACCTGTATCACAACCTTCCGGTGGCCATCGACGCCGCGCGTGAACTGAACAACGGCCATCCGTCGTCGCTGGCCTCCTGGCTCGACGCGCTGAAGCTTCAGGCCGGCGATCGCGTCCTGCATGTCGGTTGTGGCGTCGGCTATTACTCGGCCATCATCGCTGCCGTGGTCGGCTCCGGCGGTCATGTCACGGCGATCGAGATCGACGAAGCGCTGGCGAGCCGGGCGCGGACGAACCTCGCGGGCTACGCCAACGTGACGGTCGTGTCGGGTGACGGCGGCACCTTCCGATCGGACGGGCCGTACGATGCGATCTTCGTGAATGCCGGGTTCACGCACCCGATGCCGGCGTGGCTGGAGTCGCTCGCGGAAGGCGGCCGGCTGATCGTGCCGATCACCGCGGCGCTTCCCGGCAGTCCGATCGGCGCCGGCTGGATGCTGCTGGTGACGCGCGCCGCCTGGCGGTTCAGCGCGCAGTTCATCTCACCGGTTGCGATCTTTGCCTCGCCGACCGGCCGGGAGGAGGGGATCGATGGCCTCCTTCAGCAGGCGTTCTCGCGGGGCGCCTGGATGCGCGCAAAGAGCATCCGTCTCGACGCGCACGAGCGGGCCGACAGTTGCTGCATTCATGCGGATGGTTCGTGCGTGTCTGCTCAGTAACGATTTCCTGATGCAGGGTTCTCGGGGTTCTCAAGGTTCTCGGGGTTCTCAGGGTTCTCAGGGTTCTCGAGGTTCACGGGGTTCTCGGGGTTCTCTCCAGAGTTCTCGAGGGACGGCGCAGAACCCAGAGAACCTGGAGAACCTGGAGAACCTGGAGAACCTGGAGAACCTGGAGAACCCGTTCACCATATACCTATATATAAGGATGCAGCCGTTCGTGACAATTAGGTGACAGTTCCGCGTCGGCATGCCCGATTTCGTGGAGAAATCGAACGATTTTCACGATTTGCTCAGTCGCCAGCGAGCCGGCTGAAGCCGTATGTTGCTGAGCGAGTACAGGTTGGTTCCGGTAGAATAGCGGGGAGTGTAGTTTGCGAGGAGGATGCATGACTGGTCGTTGGTTGGTCGGGGGAATCGTGGCGCTCGGCGCCGTTTTGTCATTTGCAGCGCCGGTTGTGGCGGCAGACACGCCCAAGCAGGTGACCTTCTCGAAGGACGTCGCACCGATTCTGCAGGCGAAGTGTCAGGAGTGCCATCAGCCGAACTCAATCGCGCCGATGTCGCTCATCACCTTTGAAGAGGCACGTCCGTGGGCGCGCTCGATTCGCGAGCGTGTCAGCACCCGCCAGATGCCGCCGTGGCACATCGACAAGGGCGTCGGCGTCCAGAAATTCAAGAACGACATGTCGCTCAGCGACGAGCAGATCCAGACGATCCTGAGCTGGGTCGACCAGGGCGCGCCGCAGGGCAACCCCAAGGACATGCCGCCGCCGAAGTCGCTCAACACGACCAACGAGTGGGTCGGTGTGCGCGACGGGTTCGGGCCGCCGGATCTGGTCATCAAGTCGGGTGAGATGACGATGCCGGCCGTTCACCAGGACGAGTGGTGGCGTCCGATGAGTGATATTCCGATCACCGAGCCGCGCTGGGTGAAGATGATCGAGATCCGCCCGAGCAACCTCAAGGCGCGCAAGATCGTGCACCATGCGGTGGCGTACCTCGTGCTGAACAACGATCCCGAAGCGATCGCGCCGCCGTCACAGGCCAGATCGCTGCCGCCAGGCGTGCCCGCCGATGCGTTGCTCCTGAGCCGTCCGTTCCTGATGGAATGGGCGATCGGCAAGGGCTACGACCTCTATCGTCCCGGCACCGGCAAGCTCCTCGTTCCCGGCGAGAAGATTTCGTGGGATCAGCACATCCACGCCGTCGGCGAACCGATCACCGGCGGAACGGAGCTCGGCGTCTGGTTCTATCCGAAAGGCGAGGAGCCGAAGCACCGGAGCTACCTCGTTCCGTTCTCGGGCATCGATCCGTCGAAGCGGCTGGACATCCCGCCGAATTCGATTACGGGCTCGGAAGGCTTCACCGTGCTGAGAGACAACGCGCTCATCACCAACTTCCAGCCGCACTTCCACCTGCGCGGCAAGTCGATGCAGGTCGAAGCGATTCTGCCGACCGGCCAGCGGCAGGTGATCAGCTACGTCGGGAACTTCAACTTCAACTGGATGACCAACTACATCTACGAGGACGACGCGGCGCCGGTGTTCCCGAAGGGGACGATCATCCACGTGACCGCCTTCTACGACAACACGAAGGCGAACAAGAACAATCCGGATCCGGAGCAGTGGGTTGGCTACGGCGACCGGACGGTGGACGAGATGGCGCACGCGTGGATGAACGTCGTCTATCTGAACGACGACGAGTACAAGACGCTGCTCGAGGAACGCAAGGCCAAGGCGCCGTCGACCGATCAACAGCAGCAGCAGTAGGCCCGAGAGTAGGCCCGAGCTTTAGCTCGGGCGTCCGGGCGTCCCGACAAGCGGGGAGTGCGGCTTTGGCCGCGCTCCCCGTTTTTTTTGAGTGCTATGGAAAGACGCCACTACAGAATCTCGTAGGGGCCGACCTGGGTCGGCCCGCGAGGGCGGAGCAAGCTCCGCCTCTACACGCGGTGGACGTGACGGATTAGAATGCGGTCATGAAATCAATCACACAACTTTGCGGAGCCGTGGTGGTAGCCGGCCTCGCCGCGGGAGTGCTGGCGTCGGCGCAGATTCCGCTCGAGCCGGCGAAGCAGTTCGGCACGGGCGTGACGCCCTCGTACGAGGGCTGGTTCGACAATCCCGACGGCACCCATAATTTCCTCGTCGGCTATCTGAATCGCAATCGCGCGCAAGATGTCGACGTGCCGATCGGGCCGAACAATCGTATCGAGCCCGGCGGCCCCGACATGGGGCAGCCGACGCACTTTCTGCAGGGCCGTCAGATCGGCATGTTCATCGTCACCGTGCCGAAGGAGTTCACGAAGGACCAGCGCCTCACGTGGACGATTACGATCAACGGACAGACCAACGCGATTCCGTTCAAGATGAACGCCGACTACAACGTCAGCCCGTTGAAGGACGCGGCGATCGGCAACACGCCGCCGCTGATCCGGTTCGCCGAGGCCGGCCCGGCGGTGCAGGGGCCGCTCGGTGCGCTCGCGAAAGCGGTCACGCGCAAAGCGTCAGTCGCCACGCCGCTCGAACTCCCGGTCTGGACCGACGACGATGCGCTCTACACGAGCGGCACCAACGCGCCGCTGCGCGGCACACCGTCGCCTGTGTCGCTGCGCTGGTCGAAGTATCGCGGACCGGGGACCGTGACGTTCGACAAGCCGCGGCCCGGCGTGGACAAGATCCAGGGCGGCGGCGTCGGCGAGCCGTTCAAGGGAAAAGGGACCGTGACCGCGAAGTTCAGCGAGCCGGGTGAGTACGTGCTGCACGTCATCGCGAACGACTATTCGGGTGACGGCGGCGGCGGCGAGATCTGCTGCTGGACCAACTCGATGGTCAAAGTCACCGTCACGCCGTGAGCGGCGGGAAGGGGTAGGGGTTAGGAAGTAGGGGTTAGGGATTAGGGGTTGGGGATTAGGGGCGGATTAGGGGTTAGGGATTAGGGGTTAGGGATTGGAAAACGCTACTCCCTACTCCCTACTCCCTACTCCCTACTCCCTACTCCCTACGCCCTACGCCCCACTCCCCACTCCCTCCCTACTGCGTGCGGTTGCCGGTCTTCCGCTGGCGACTGAAGAACCCGTCGAGAAAATCGAGCGCCGCCTTGTGCGGCACCGGTCCGACCGCGATGCTGTCGCCGATGAGAAGCGCCGCATCGTCCTTCGTCTGATACGCCGGCCACTTCGGCAGATCTTTTCCGTTCGGATCGCCGGTCGTCGCGAAATTCACCCAGTACGACGACACCTGCTCCGACAGCTTGCGATCGAGCTCGGTCCACGGTGTGTTGGTCGTGTTCGGCCCGTTCACCCAGTTGAGCGCGTATGGAATCTCGGCGCCGTGCTGTGAGCCGACGCTTGCGGCGTTGGGTCCCGGCGGGACGCGGCTGAAGTAATAGAGGTAGACCTTCGATTTGCCGCTTGCGGTCTGCTGGCGCGCCCACGTCCGCATTTCCCAGCCGAACGTCTGATCGCGCATGCTGGCGGCCTGCGCTGCACGCGCGTCCTCGTCGGACCCGAACGAGTAGAGCTTCAGGTACGCTTCGGCGTCGGCGCCGTAGCGCCGAGCGGTTTGCTCGCGGAACGACTGGCCGGTGACGCTGGCCGGCGTGAAAATCGTGCCCTCATCCTTGTTCGAGCCGATGAGCGTCGGAACGTCGTTCTGTTTGCCCTTGCCGTAAGTCGCGAACACATCGTCGGGCAGCACATAGCGGTCGACGTTGGCCCCCGACTGGAATCCGCCGGCTTGCTGCAGCGCGTCGGCCGGTTTGGCGCGCAACGCGGCCAGCGAATCGGCGCCAACCGATTGCGCAAAGCGGACGCCCGCCTGCTCCATATCGGCCAGCGATCGAGCCGGCGCGAACTGGCCGCCGCTTTCACCAATCGCGCGCTGGAAAAGGCCGCGCGCGAGCGGCGTCGCCGTCATGTAGTTCACGCTCCACGAGCCGGCGGATTCGCCGAAGATCGTGACGCGGCCCGGATCGCCGCCGAACGCTGGGATGTTCTTCTGTACCCACTTGAGCGCTGCGATCTGATCGAGCAGCGCGTAGTTGCCCGAGCTGTGGTGTTCCGATTCCTTCGTGAGCTCGGGATGCGCCAGGAATCCGAACACGCCGAGTCGATAGTTGATCGTGACGACGACGACGCCTTTCCTGGCGAGCTCCTCGCCTTCGTAAATCGCGCCGGCGCCGCTCGTGAAGGCGCCGCCGTGAATCCACACCATCACCGGCCGCTTGTCGCCCGCCGCCTTCGCGGCCGTGTAGATGTTCAGATACAGGCAGTCTTCGCTCATCCTCGTCGCCGAGCGATCGCCGCCGTGCGGCGGAAACGCGCCGCCGCCGGCGGCGCGCTGCGTGCAGTTGGCGGAAAATGTGTCGGCCGCGCGCGCGCCGCTCCAGGCAGCCGCAGGCTTCGGCGCCTGCCAGCGCAGATCGCCGATTGGCGGCGCGGCAAACGGAATGCCCTTGAAGACGCGGACGTCCGGGCTGTTGGTGCCGGCGACGCCGGTGACGAGCCCGTTCTCCGTGCGCACCGGCTCGTTGACCGCAGCTGAAAGCGGCAGGATCGACAGCGCGATGACTGCGACGGTGATGCGGAATGAAGTCATGCGCGGATGATACACGGGTGGAGTCGTGCCGGACTACAGGCTCCGGGACACTAACTCGCTGGAGCCTGAAGCCCGAAGACTGTAGCCTAATGCTGACGTATGTCTTCACCGGGCAGGCGATACAAGGCCGGCGATTCGCTCGAGGATTACTGCCGCGCCTGCAAGACCGACCGCATGCACACCGTGATTGCTGCGGATGGAGAGGGGCGTCCGATTCGCGTCGCCTGCGGCTTCTGCGGCAGCGATCACAATTACCGTGGCGGCCCGCGCGTCGAATCTCGCCGAAGCTCGCCAGCGTCCGGGCGAGCGGAGACGGAAGGTCGGGCCCACGAACCGCGGACCGACGAAGGTCGGACCTCTGAAAGAACACCGCGCGCCAAGCCGGCGCGCGATCCATTCCCCGTCGTCAGCGACCGTGAAAGGACCGCAGCACCGATGACTGTTGATGGCGCCGACCTCGAAATGCTTCTCCGGCGGGTGATTCGCGAAGAGTCGGGCATCAGCGCCGTGACGCCGTCCGACAAGTGGCGCGGCGGCTCGCTCGTGTTGCGGCCCGGCACGCCGGGGCTTCAGGAGAAAAGCTGGCCGATCGAAACGTTCTTCCACAAGGTCGTGATGCTCAGAAACCGCCTGCGCACGCTCGAACAGCAGGTCAACGCCGCGGAACTGCCTGACGACGTCAAACTGAAGCTGCAGGGATACATCAGCGGCTGCTACGGCTCTCTGACCAGCTTCAACGTGCTGTTCGCGGACGAAGACGATCAGTTCAAGGGCGGCGGCGGCGACTGAGTCGATCACGCTACCGTTCTCGATTTTGCAGCCCTTCGCCTCACGCCGGCCCCGTGAGCCGGCGTTGCCGGCGGCCCGCCGGCTTACGAAACTCGTCAATCGTGTAACGAAATGTGGTTGTCCGCGCGTCACTCCGCGCTCGCGACTCGCAGATTTTGTTCGGAAAAGCGCACGTTTCCGACGTACGGTGCGAAATATGCTGGTAACAACCATCGAGATGATGTACCCGGCACCGCGCGCGGACCGATGGGATCTCTGGATAGCGTGGATGACGCTCGCCGCAGTGACCGCCGCGCTCGGACTCGTTCGTTGGTTGGCGTCCTGACGCGACGTATTGTCGCGAAGCGTCAGCTGTCCCCGGTATCCTCGGCGTTCTCCTGTTCTGCCTTTTCAACCAGTCCCGACAGTTGCAGCTCGACGCCGGCATCCTGATCGAGCGCGCGTTGATAGACGAGATTGGCGGCCACGACGTCCTCGACCGCCATGCCCAGCGATTTGAAGATCGTGACCTCTTTCGCGGTGCGGCGGCCCTCCACTGTACCTGCGAGCACTGCGCCGAGCTCGCCCACGATGTGCGAAGCGCTGAAGTGACCCTCGGCGATGCCCATCACGATGTCGCCCGATTCGACGATCGCCGCCTCGCGGGAGTCGACGAAGAGGCGTCCGCGCCTGACGAGCGCCGGATCCATCTCGCGCTGATTCGGGCGGCACGCGCCGACGCCAATCACGTGCGCGCCGCCCTTGACCCAATCGGTCTGGAGGACCGGCTCCATCGCGGACGTCGCCAGGACGATGAGATCGGCGCCGCGGCACGCCTGCTCGACTGAATCAGCGCCGACGAGCGTTGCGGTCGTGGTCGACTGCATCTCCTCGAGAAACGCCATCTGATGCTCCGGTGTCGGACTCCAGACCCGGACCTCCGAAAGCTCGAACGCGATCTCCATCGCTTCGAGATGGCTTCGTGCCTGCACGCCGGAGCCGATGATCGCCAGCACCGATGAGTCGTCGCGCGCGAGCGCGGTCGCAGAAACCGCCGAGACGGCCGCGGTGCGGGCCGCCGTGATGCGCTGGCCATCCATCACCGCCACCAGCGCGCCGGTGTGCGGGCTCAACAGAAAGATCGCCGCCAGATGTGTCGGCAGATCGAGCGCGGCATTCCGGCCGAAGACGGTGACCAGCTTGGTCCCGACGATCGGCGGATCGCGAACCAGCGCGGGCATCACGGCGAAGAACTCGTGGTCGCCGACCGGGATCACGGTTCGCACCGGCTGCAGCACCTGGCCCATCGAGAACTTCCGCAGCGCGTCCTCCATCAGCTCGATGAGCTCGTCCATCGCGAGAAGTGCGGCCACGTCCTCTGCGTTGATCAGGCGGAAGAATGTAGGTTTCATGAGCGTTGAGTGCGCCACTGAGCGCCCGAGCTGTCCGCCTTCGTGCCGGGGCACTTCGGCGCGATCTCGCCGTCGCTCGCGTGGATTCTGGCGAGCAGGGGCGGAAAGCTCGGGCCTACGTACGTGAGGAGATCGTTCAGGTCCCGCGGCAACGGCGCTTCAACCGTCAAGCTCGTGCCGCCGATCGGGTGCGGAAACGACAAGCGCCAGGCGTGCAGCGCCTGGCGCGGAAAGGCGCGCAGCATGCCGGCCAGCGCCGGATCGCCAATCGCCCGCCACCGCGGCTCACCGTATACGGGATCGCCAACAATCGGCCAGCCGCGGGCGGCGAGATGCACGCGAATCTGGTGCATGCGTCCGGTCACGAGGCGGCAGCGAAGCAGCGACAATTCGCGCGTCGCGGCGAGACGTTCGAACTTCGTGACGCTCGGCGCGCCGGCGGTCGTCGATGCGACGACCCGGCGTCGATCGCGGGGATTCCGGTGTAACCGCAGATCGATCGTTCCGCTCCCGGCGCGCACGCGTCCGTAGACGAGCGCCAGATAGTCCTTCTCCGCGTGGCGCGACGCCATCGCCCGCTGCAGCGCTCTGTGGACGGCGGCAGTTTTCGCGACCACGACCACTCCCGATGTCAGCCTGTCGAGCCGATGCACCAGCGATGGCCGCGCGGTTGCGGGCCACCGGCGCGCGTGCCACAGCAGCGCATTCATCATCGTGCCGGTTTCGTGTCGATACGTCGGGTGCACGACCAGGCCAGCCGGCTTGTTGACGGCGAGGAGGTGGTCGTCCTCGTAAAGGACGTCCAGCGCGATTGGCTCGGCCGCCATCGGGCGGCGTTCTTCTCGACCGCTGGCCGGAAGATCGATCGTGACGACGTCGCCGGACGCCAGCCGGGTGGAGACACGGCGAACGCTGGCGCCATTGACCTCGACCGAACCGTTCTCGATCCACGACTGCACCCGGGTGCGCGTCGCCCCGCTCACGCCGGCAAGATGACGGCGGATGACGAGGTCGAGCCGCGTACCCGCGTCGCCGCGATCGGCCGTGAGCATTCTTGGTGTCCCTGCCGCCATGCGATCAGGGTATGGTGACTCGCAGAGAATGCAACCACGAAGTCACGAAGGAACGAATCTTCGTGATCTTCGTGTCTTCGTGGTGGCAGTTTGTGTCAGGACGTCACAGCCCCAGCGTCTCGATGCGGTCTGGCAAATAGTCCTCGAACTCGAGACCGAGTCGTCCCCAGGTTTGCAGCCGCTGCCACCGGAGCACCGCGATGATCGTGACGAGGATCGCCATGATCACCAGCCACGATCGCCACCCGGAGCGAGCGATGATGATGAACAGGGTCCCGACAGTACCAAACACGCCGAACGCCAGAAAGGCGAGGAGCACAGTGTAGGCTGGCGGACGCTTGCCGAAGAGAACCGTGCAGGTGAATGGAATCCGCCGCCATCGGCCGATCGCGATTTCGACGAAGATCCACCCGAGCAGCACGACGACCGGCAAACAGGTCAGCGCGGTTCGGGCACCAAGCATGCCGACGTACACCGGAGCCGCGAGCGCAACCGGCAGCATCACGCCGAGGCCGACAAACAGGTGGCGGACGGCTTCGAGCTGATGGCGCCGCGTCGCCTGATCTTCGGTGATCCCGAATATCCACGAGGCGCGCAGATTGGTCGGCAGCAGCAGCGCGGCGCGCAGCCCGATCACGGCGGCGGCAATCAGCGTGAGCGGGACCTGCAGCAGGGCGGCGATGAACGACCGCTCGCGGTCGCCGGCGTTGCCGAAGGCGCTGGTGGCGGCGAGTGCGACGCCGATCGTCAACAGCCCGAAGAACACGAGCTGGTGAAGCCCGCTTCGTCTGAGCGTGGCCGAGGTGAATCCCTGAACGGCGTCGTGCGCCGGATGCCGCCTGAACGGCCATGGAATGCGAACGTTCACCGACCACGGCGGCCGGCCGCCGGCGGTTCGCAGGATCACCTTGTCGAAACGTCTGTAGACGATGAGATAGCAACCCGCGCCAAGCGCCGCGAACGCCAGCGTCCCGGCGAGCGCCGATAACGCGAGTCGGGAGAAGAATGGATCGTCGCTGCCGAGCAGCCACTGCTGCAGGCCGACGAACCACATCGGCGGCGCCAGGAACAGCGCGCGAGGTTTCGTGCTGATGTACTCGCCGAACGCAGGCATCCGGTTGATGATCGGCAGCGAAAGCACGAGCCCGGCGATGAGCATTGTCTGCATGACGACCGAGACCCGCGGGAGCCACGGCCGCGGCGTCAGCACGACGATCAATCCTTCGATCGCGATGATGCACGCAACCGTGAACGTGGATGCGAGCGTTCCGGACACCAGCTGAATCGCCAGGCGCACGACGAAGGAATGGCCGGACCATCTGCCGCTGGTCACGAACGTGAACGGAACGCCGATGCCGACGTTCGCGGCGGCGATGAAGACGGTTGTGAACAGGAACAGCGCGGCGACTTTCGCGGCAAAGACGATCCAGCGCGGCACCGGGAGGCCCATCAGAATCCAGTAATCGGTCTCGTCGGGAAACACCGAATGCGACACCAGCGCCATCACGAACGCCACGAAGAACATCGGCAGCGAGAGCATCAGCAGCTGATCGGCAGGGAGCATCAGCTGGAAGGGAGCCGGCGTCCGCAGGCTGGAGAGCATCGCGTACTTCGCCATGTAGATCCGGCCCAGGAGCAACCCGAAGGCGATGATGACCGCGAGCACGCCGATCAGTCCCCGCTTGAACGATTCCTCACCGGCATCATCCAGAAAGCTGAGACGGAAGAAACTGTGGAAGAAATGGCGGGTCAGCGCCGAGAGGCGCGGGTCGATCATGATCGAATGACCTCGAGGATCTGCTCGGCGACGCTCGTGTAGTCCTCCTGCAGCGTCACCCTCGCGAACACTTCCTCGAGCGGCGACGTGGCGCGCGCCCCGCGCAGCCGATCGATCTCTTCCACCGCCACGATCCGGCCCTGTCGCAGGATCACGACCCGCCCGCAGATCTGTTCGACGACATCGAGGCGGTGGGAGCTGAAGAGGATCATCTGTCCGTCGCGCACGAACAGCCGCAGCAGCGTTCGAAACAGCAGGCCGGCGCTGACGTCGAGCCCCGAGAACGGCTCGTCGAGCACGAGCAGATCGGGATTGTGGAGGAGCGCGGCCGACAGCAACGCGCGCTGGCGCATCCCTTTCGAGAACCCCGACATCGCGAGGTAGCGGCTGTCCCAGAGCCCGAACAGCCGGAGCAGTTTTTCAATTTTTTCCGCGAGCGCCGGGTTGCGCATGCTGCGCAAGCCGCCGACGAGGCTGAGATATTCGGGCGCCGAAAGGTGCGTGTAGAGATGCGGCTCCTCCGGAACGTAGCCGATTCGGCGTTTGTATGCGTCTGGATCAGCAGCGAGCCGATGGCCGAGCAACGACATCGAGCCCTCCGACGGCTCGAGCAGCCCGACGACCATGTTGATCGTCGTGCTCTTGCCTGAGCCGTTCGGGCCGAGATAGCCGAGAATCTCGCCCGGCTTAATCTCGAAGCTGACGTTGTTGACGGCGGTGATCGTCTGATAACGCTTCGTGAGCCCGCGCGCCTCGAGCACCCTTCACCTCGCTTCAGCCATTGGACACCGAATCGGCGGCGTCAGGTAAGTCGGGT
>Ga0114129_10008379_pt1 | contig 14730 bp, 13 predicted proteins | sample RhiMetdeltSRZDD1_FD_80071 | JGI IMG/M metagenome (GOLD analysis project Ga0114129, IMG submission 80071) | Populus rhizosphere microbial communities from Tennessee, USA - Rhizosphere MetaG P. deltoides SRZDD1 (version 2) (version 2) | ecosystem: Host-associated > Plants > Roots > Rhizosphere >... | reverse complement strand
GCGAACATCGACCGGATCGACCGGCTCGCCGACCGGCCGGTGACATGCATCGAGCTGGACGTGTCCGGCGCCGACCCCGATGCGCTGCGGACCACCCTGACCCAGGAGTCCGTTGCGCAGGGGGTCGACGTGGCGGTCCAGCGCGGCGGGCTGCACCGCCGCGCGATGCGGCTCATCGTCATGGACGTCGACTCCACCCTCATCTCCGGCGAGGTGATCGACATGCTGGCCGCCCGGGCCGGCTGTGCCGAGCAGGTCGCCAAGGTCACCGCGGCCACCATGCGCGGCGAGGTGGACTTCGCGGCGTCGCTGGCCGAGCGGGTCGGCCTGCTGGCGGGCCTGGACGCCACGGTTCTCGATCAGGTCAGGCAGGATCTGCGGCTCGCGCCGGGTGCCCGGACGCTCATCCGTACCCTGCGCAGGCTCGGCTACCGCTGCGGGATCGTCAGCGGCGGCTTCACCCAGATCACCGACGGGCTGGCCGCCGATCTCGGGCTCGACTACGCCGCCGCCAACACGCTGGAGATCTCCGCGGGCAAGCTGACCGGGCGGCTGGCCGGCCCGGTCGTGGACCGGGCGGGCAAGGCAGCCGCGCTGCGGCGGTTCGCCGCACAGGCCGGGATCCCGCTCAGCCAGACCGTCGCCGTCGGTGACGGCGCCAACGATCTCGACATGATCGCAGCGGCCGGGCTGGGCGTCGCCTTCAACGCCAGGCAGGCCGTCCGGGACGCGGCCGACGCCTCGGTCAGCGTCCCCTACCTGGACACGGTGCTCTACCTGCTCGGCCTGTCCCGCGACGAGGTCGAGGCCGCCGACTCGGGCGAAGCATCCGCGAACTGAAGAGCATTCTTCTGATTGCGGCAGCAGGCAGGGACACAAGCTGCGAGCTCCGGTCGCCGCCAGCGACCCCCTTTAGGGCGTGTCCCGCAGATCTCCAGACTGCTGCGACGGCATGGATCTACGAGACACGCCCTAGTCCGGTTGCGGCTCGTCGCTCCGGACTACCCTTAGCAGCGGCCGCTTCGGCCGCCGCGCCAGGATGCCGATGATCGTGGTCCTGGCGATGCCGGTGATCTGCTGGATCTGGTGGATGCTGACCCCGGCTGCGGCGGCTTCGCGGACGGCCTCGTCCCGCATGGCATTGGCTTCGGCCCAGCGGCGCAGCTTTTCCTCTGCGGCCGTCAGCGGCGAAGGTGCCATGCAGCGAACGCTAGCGGGAATCTCGGTCGCCGCATAGCAAATCCTGCCGGACACGGCGGTCGCCCGCCCTACTGGGTGCGCGGCGTCCAGATCCGGGCGAGTTCGCCGCCTCCAGGGGCGGCGTCGGCCCACCGTCCCGGCAGCCGGACAACCGCCAGCGCCGAGGTGGGGAAGGCGAGGTCACGCTGCCCGGTCAGGTCCAGGACGAGCTGCTGTGAGGCAGGGTTGTGGCCGACCAGCAGCACCGTCCGCGCCTTGCCGGGGCTGCCTCTGACGGCCTCCAGCAGCGTTCCTTCGTCGGCGTCGTACAGTCTTGACTCGAAACTGACCTTGGCCTTGTCCGCCGCCGGGCCCAGCGCCTCGCTGACCTGCTGCCAGGTCTCGCGGGTGCGGAGCGCCGCCGAGCACAGCACGCGATCGGGGATCAGGCCGTCGTCACGCATCATCGTGCCCGCGGCCGCCGCGTCGCGGCGGCCGCGCTTGGTCAGGCCCCGGTCCAGGTCGCGCAGGCCGACCTCGTGTACCGCCTTGGCGTGCCGCAGCACCAGCAGGACCCGCCCGTTGTCGCCCACCGCGCGCCTCCCGGCCCCGGCCGATCAGCTGGTCGCCTGCGGGGTCTGTTCCGCAGGGGCATCCGCTTTCGTGCCCGGCCCATCCACCGCCGCCTTGGTCCCATCCGGACCCTGCGCACCGCCGATGGCCGCCCCCTGCTCCGGCCCGCTCCCGGACAAGCTGGTGGTACGCCGCTTGGAGATCACGATGGCGACGACAATGATGATCACCGCGCCCAGCGCCACGCCGACGCGCAGCCCCGTGTTGTCGCTGTACTTCACGACGCTGGTCGCGACCAGCAGCGACACCAGGTTCATCACCTTGATCAGCGGGTTGATCGCCGGGCCCGCGGTGTCCTTGAACGGGTCGCCGACGGTATCGCCGATAACGGTCGCCGCATGCGCCTCGGACCCCTTGCCGCCGTAGTTCCCGTCCTCGACCAGCTTCTTCGCGTTGTCCCAGGCGCCTCCGGCGTTGGCCAGGAACACCGCCATCAGGACACCGGCGGCGATGGCCCCGACCAGATACGAGCCGAGCGGTGCGTACCCGAACGCGAACCCGACCGCGAGGGGGGCCAGAATAGCCAGCAGCCCGGGGGTGGCGAGCTCACGCAGCGAGTCCTTGGTGCAGATGTCCACCACCCGCCCGTACTCGGGTTTCTCGGTGAAGTCCATGATCCCCGGGTGGGTCCGGAACTGGTTCCGCACCTCCTCCACCACCTGCTGGGCCGCCCGGCCCACGGCCCGGATCAGCAGGCTGGCGAACAGGAACACCACCGCCGCGCCGATCATCACCCCGAGCAGGACGTTGGGCTTGTCCACCGACAGGCTGAACGTGCCGGCGGCCCTGCCCAGTGCCTCCTCGACCGTCGTGCGGAAGGAACCGAACAGCGCGGTCGCGGCCAGCACCGCCGTCGCGATCGCGATGCCCTTGGTGATCGCCTTGGTGGTGTTGCCTACTGCGTCCAGCTGAGTGAGGATCTGGGCGCCCGGCCCCTCCACATCCCCGGACATCTCGGCGATGCCCTGCGCGTTGTCGGTCACCGGGCCGAACGAGTCCATGGACACGATAACGCCCACCGTGGTGAGCAGCCCAGTGCCGGTCAGCGCGACCGCGAACAGCGCCAGCGTCGCGTTACCGGTGCCGAGCAGGAAGCCGCCGTAGACCGCCGCGCCGATCAGCAGCGCCGAGTACACGGCCGATTCGAGGCCCGTTGCCACGCCCGACAGGATGACCGTGGCCGGGCCGCCGGCCGTGCTCTCGCCGATCTCACGCACCGGCTTCCGGTTCGTCTCGGTGAAGTACCCGGTCAGCAGCTGGATGGTGCTGGCCAGCACCAGGCCGATGAGCACCGCGCCGATCGCCAGCCAGCGCGGGCTTCCCCCGTGCGCGAGGATGCGCAGGTCGGTGACCCCCGTGAGCTCACTGAACCTGGCGGGCAGGTAGAGGAACGCGGCGCCGATGACCAGCAGCAGGGAGACGACCGCCGAGACGAAGAAGCCGCGGTTGATGGCGCTCATGCCACTGCGGTCGCCCCTGCGCGGGGCGACCGCGAAGATGCCGATCACCGCGGTGACGACGCCGATCATCGGGACGATGAGCGGGAAGACCAGGCCGTAGTTGCCGAACGCGACCTTGCCGAGGATGAGCGAGGCCACCAGCGTGACCGCGTATGACTCGAACAGGTCAGCGGCCATGCCCGCGCAGTCGCCGACGTTGTCGCCCACGTTGTCCGCGATCGTGGCGGGGTTGCGCGGGTCGTCCTCTGGGATACCCTTCTCGACCTTGCCCACCAAGTCGGCGCCGACGTCGGCCGCCTTGGTGAAGATGCCGCCGCCGACCCTCATGAACATCGCCAGCAGCGCGGCGCCGAAGGCGAAGCCCTCCAGCACGTTCGGGGCGTTCGCCTTGAAGATCAGCACCACGATCGCCGCGCCGAACAGGCCGAGGCCGACGGTGAACATGCCGGCCACGCCGCCCGTGCGGAAGGCGATCTTCATCGCCTTCCGCTGACCATCAGTCTCGCGGGCCGCAGCAGCCACCCGCACGTTGCCACGCACCGTGAGTGACATGCCGGTGAAACCGGTCAGCGCGGAGAAGAACGCACCGACCAGGAAAAAGGCAGAGCGGCCCCACCGGATCTCGGCGGAATCGGCGGGCAGCAGCAACAGCACGAAGAAGATGATGACCACGAAGACACCGAGGGTCCGGAACTGGCGCCGGAGATAGGCCGCCGCGCCCTCCTGCACCGCACGGGCGATCTCCTGCATCTTCGCGGTGCCCTGGCCGGCGGCGAGAACTTCCCTCACCAGCCAGCCCGCCACGGCAAGCGCCAGCAGGGCGATCACGGCGACGACGAATACCAGGGTCAGGTTCCCGCCGCTTACGACCGCCCCGCCGTCCGTGGCGAGGTTGAGCCTCAACATCCGTCCTCCTTGGAAGGGGCACACTGCATTCCGCGCGCGGGTTGGCGATCCCGGGGCACTGCCATGGCGTCCAGACAGCAACCCACTGGACATGCGCGGATGCCACTGTGGACAGAGCCGGGATTCTACGCACGCTCGCCATGTGATGGTTCGGCGGGGTCAGATCCGCATGGTCCGCAGTGCGTTTCGCCACCCAAAGATAAACCACACGGCGGCGAGGTACGGCCCGGGCCCAGGCGCCGGCGGGCGGTGGGCGCCGCGCTGGGGACAATTTCCCCTGATCGGGAGCCGCGCGATCCGCCGGGATGCTGCCTGCGCCAGCTCAGCTCGCTGCGGCGGACGACCGGCTCACACCGCGGCGGACGGCCAGCTCGCTGCGGCGGACGACCCGGCTCACACCGCGGCGGACGGCCAGCTCAGCTCGCTGGGGCGGACGGCCAGCTCATCCGGATGCTGAGGCCGGCCTTGGTGCGCGCGATCTTGACGTCGTCGGCCAGGCCCTCGATGACGGCCAGTCCGAGTTCGGCGGGCACCGCCTGCCGACCGGGTTTGGCTGCCGCGGCCGGCTGCTCACCGCCAGCTGCGTCGGCGCCGCACTTCTCCCCGCCGGGTCCCGCGGCCGCGCCGGCGTCCTGCACCGCGGTGTCCGTCACGACCACCTCGAACCGGCCATCGGTGCCGGTCAGCGCTACCCGGACGGGCTCGGTGGGGCAATGTTCCTGATGTGCCTCCACCGCCCGCGAGCATGCCTCCCCGACCGCCAGGCGCACCTCGTCGAGCAACGCCTCGTCCACGCCGCTCCGCCTGGCCACCGCCGTGGCTACCAACCGAGCCGTGCGGACGTGAGCCGGTAGCGGCGTGAAGCTCATCTCTACCGTGGCCATCGTCATCGTCAGCCCGGATGCTGTTACTTCTCGGACTTCCTGGCCGCGATCGCCTCGTCCACGCTGTCGTGGATGCCGAAAACCTTGGTCAGCCCCGTGATCCGGAAGATCTTGAGTATGCGCTCCTGGGTGCAGACGAGATCCAGCGACCCGTCGTGGGCGCGGACCCGCTTCAGCCCGCCCACCAGAACTCCGAGGCCCGTCGAGTCGAGGAACTCCACCTTCTCCATGTTCACCACGAGCTGGTAGTGCCCGATGTTCACCAGTTCGATGAGCAACTCACGCAGTCGCGGGGCGGTATAGACGTCGATCTCCCCCTCGACATCGACGACTTCGATCCCGTCTTTGGTGTGGTGATCCAGTTTCAGATCCACAAATCCTCCCGCGCCTAGCACTGTCGCCTGCATGGGTGCCGGGCCGGCCGACGCCACATCCGGGCGGTACCTCGTCCCCGCGCATTCAACCACGCTCTGACGTCATGTCTACACGAGTTCACGGTTAGAGGCATATCGCGCGCAAGATGTCAGACTGGAGCCGATGCACGCGCTGAAGCCCCCCACCGCGGGCGACCCACCCCCGATCCCCGGGCCTCATGGCCATGGGAAAGCTCCGCCTGCCGGCCCGGCGCGGGCCGGGGATGCGGGGCCCGCGGAAGACGCCGAGGCCCGGGTTCTGCGCCGCGGCCAGCGGACCCGCAGGCTCATTCACGTCGCGCGGATACCGGCCAGCAAGGGACGCTGCCTGCCGTGGCCAGACTGGGTCCCGGCCGAGGTCAGCCAGGCATTCGTGAGCGCCGGGGTCTGCCTGCCGTGGGCTCACCAGGTGGCCATGGCCGAGCATGCTCACCAGGGCCAGAACGTGATCATCTCGACGCCGGCCGCCTCCGGGAAGTCTCTCGGATACCTGCTGCCCGCGCTCACCGCGGTGCTGGGCGGGCGCACCGTCCTGTATCTGGCGCCGACCAGGGCGCTCGCCGCCGACCAGGTACACACGGTACGCGCGCTCGGCCTGCCGGGCGTGCGCGCCGCGGTCGTGGACGGGGACACGCCGGCCGCCGACCGCGAATGGGCACGCGCGCACGCGACTTACCTGATCACCACCCCGGACATGCTGCACCACATGCTGCTCCCGCGGCACGGCAGATGGAGCGGCTTCTTCAGCCGGCTTGCATACGTGATCGTCGATGAATGCCACGGATATCGCGGGGTGTTCGGCTCACACGTCGGTCACGTGCTGCGACGCGTGCGCAGGATCGCCATCCACCACGGCGGGGGCGGGCACGGCGGGAGCGGGCACGGCGGGAGCGGGAACGGTGGGAGCGGGCACGGCGGGCGCCGCCCGGATGGCCCGGTGTTCATGCTCGCATCGGCCACCATCAGCGAGCCCGGCTCGTGCGCACGCCTGCTTACGGGGGAGGCGGCGCGGGAGGTCACCGAGAGCACCGCGCCGCGCGGCCAGCTCACGTTCGGGCTGTGGGAGCCGCCGTTCATGGCATCCCGCGGCGGGACAGGCGAGGCGGTGCGCCGCAGCGCGACCATGGAGGCCGCGCGACTGCTCGCGGACCTGGTCGCCCACGATGTCCGCACGCTCGCCTTCACGCGCTCCCGCCGCGGCGCCGAGGCGGTAGCCCTGGCGGCACGGCGGTCGCTGGGCGATGCCGACGCCGTCAACGGCGGGCAGGGAGGCATCCAGCGTGTGGCCGCCTACCGGTCCGGCTACCTGCCCGAGGACCGCAGGCAGCTGGAGGAGGCGCTGCGGGCCGGGCCCATTGTCGGCCTCGCCACGACCACCGCTCTCGAACTGGGGGTCAACATCACCGGCCTGGATGCCGTGCTCATCGCCGGCTGGCCCGGAACCAGGGCCGCTGTCTGGCAGCAGGCGGGGCGAGCCGGGCGGGAGGGACAGGCGGCGGTGGCGGTGCTCATCGCCCGCGATGACCCGCTCGACACCTACCTGGTGCACCACCCGGAGGCGCTGCTGGAGCGGCCGGTCGAAGCGACGGTGCTCGATCCGGGCAACCCGTACGTGCTCGCGCCGCATCTGTGCGCAGCGGCGGCCGAACTCCCACTGGCGCATGGCGATCTGGCGATGTTCGGCCCTTCTGCCGCGACCGTCGCCGACAGTCTTGTCGGCCGGGGCATGCTGCGACGGCGTGGGCAGCGCCTGTACTGGACGCGGCGCGGCCAGGCGCCCGAGGCCGGCCTCCGCGGCACCGGCGGCCGCCCCGTCAAGATCATCGAGGAGTCGACGGGCAGGCTGGTCGGGACGGTCGACGAACCGTCCGCCCACATCATGGTGCATACCGGCGCCGTGTATCCGCATCAGGGCGAGCTCTACCTGGTGTCCGAGCTCGATCTGGCGCGGGGCGTGGCACTCGTGGAGCTCAAGGACCCTGGCTACGCTACGTCGGCACGGAACATCACCGGCATCGATGTGATCACCGAGCTGCGCCGGGCTGCGTGGGGCCCCGCAGCGGTGCACTTCGGCGAGGTGGAGGTGATGAGGCAGGTCACGTCCTTCACCCGGCGCAACCCAGAGACGGGTCAGCCGCTTGGCGAGTTCCCGCTCGACCTCCCCCCGCGGGCGCTGCGCACCCGCGCCGTGTGGTGGACCATTTCACCGGGCCAGCGGGCGGCGCTGATGCGCCGCGGCGTGGACCTGCCCGGCGCCGCACACGCCGCCGAGCACACCTCGATCGGGCTGCTGCCGCTGTTCGCCGCCTGTGATCGGTGGGATATCGGCGGGGTTTCCTCCGACCTCCATACCGCCCCCGGCCGGCTGACAGTCTTCGTCTACGACGGGCACGAGGGGGGAGCGGGTTTCGCCGAGCGCGGCTTCGCGGTGGCAAGGGAGTGGCTGACCGCCACGCAGCAGGCGATCGCCGACTGCGAATGCCAGACCGGGTGCCCGTCTTGCATCCAGTCACCCAAGTGCGGCAGCGGCAACGAGCCACTGAACAAGGATGGCGCCCTGTTGCTGCTCGCGCGCCTGCTGGCACGGCGGAACGGAAGCGGCCACACATGAGGCGACCCCCGCCGGGGGGGAGAGCGGGGGTCGCCGTCCGGCCCCGGATCCCGGGGCCGTCATCCAGAAAAGCTTGGCGCCATACCCAAGTTACCAACCGGTACGCGTGCCAGAGAACTTGAGGCTATACCAAGTTACCAACCGGTCACGCGCAGATGCCAACGATTGCAGTTCTTTACCAATATGCTGCCGGATCGTGGCCAGTCCCGTCGAGAGGTCGGCCCCTCCGGCCGCGGCGTTCTTCGACCTCGACAAGACCATCATCTCGCGGTCGAGCACGCTTGCCTTCGGGCCGTCGTTCTACCGGAACGGCCTGATCAGCCGCGGCGACGTCGTCCGCGGCACCCTGGCCCAGATGGCGTTCCGGTTCGGCGGCGCGAGCCACCAGCGGATGGAGAGGATCCGCGATCGGGTGAGCGAGGTGTGCCGGGGCTGGCCAGCCGACAGGGTCGCCGAGATCGTCACGGGGAACCTGCGCGACCTGATCGTTCCCCTCGTCTACGCCGAGGCGCAGGCGCTGCTCACCCAGCACCGCCTGGCTGGCCAGGATGTGGTCATTGTCAGCACGTCCGGCCAGGAAGTGGTCGCCCCGATCGGGGTACTGCTCGGGGTCTCCTCGGTCATCGCCACCCGGATGAAGGTGACGGACGGCCGTTACACCGGGCAGGTGGAGTTCTACGCCTACGGCGAGGCCAAGGCCGAGCAAGTGCGCGTGCTCGCGGCCGAGCGCGGATACTCGCTGCCCCACTGCTATGCCTACAGCGACTCGGTGACGGATCTGCCCATGCTGGAGGTCGTGGGCAACCCGCGGGCGGTGAACCCGGACCGTGCGCTGCGCAGGATCGCGCAGCGGCGCGGCTGGCCGGTACTCACCTTCGGCGCGTCTGGGATTGTCCCGTCCGGGATGCTGCCGTCGGCGGCATGTGAACCGGGCGATCAATCGACATCACCAATTGGTAACGCCCGGCCCTATGCATCCGGGCCGATCCGTCGTACAAAGGTGTCACGGACTGATGCGTCCGGGCATGGCAACCGGGCACCCACGCGCGACCAGCCGCGGGAGGCGAGCCGAGGCACGGACTGCCCAGGCGGACGGTAGCAGTACGCCGCCGGGTGGACTGCCCGGCATGTGTAGGTGCACGCTTGGTAACCCGGCCTGACGTGCCAGGCGACGGCGCCCCCCTGGGGCGCCGTTCGCATGTACCGGTCAGGGCATGCACCGCGACCGGCGCGCATGGCTCGCGGCCGTGGCACGGGCCGCCCGGCCCGCCCCCCGGCCAAGTGCGGTGTCGGGTGCGGGCCGCGAAGATAGCATGCGCCACACTAGTTGTCTGTAACGGGGCGATCTCTCGCATGCCGCTGGGAGATACAGAAGCAGGAGGGAGGCAGCGTGATGGCTGGGCCTACAGTCTCACGGGCAACGGCAGACGGCGAGGCGTCAGTCGGCGATCTCGTTTCGCTGGCGGTGCGTGACGTCAGCCGGCTGTTCCAGTGCCAGCTGGAGCTGGCCAAGCTGGAGTTGCGGGCCGACGCCAAGCGGGTCGGGCTGGCCGCGGCGCTGACCTCGATCGCGGTGTTCACTGGCTTCCTCGTGCTCGTCATGCTCTGCTTCGCACTGGCCGAAGGCCTGATCACGCTGGGCATCTGGCCATGGGCGGCCTTCCTGATCGTGGCCGGGGTGTGCGTGCTGCTGGCCTCGGTGGCGCTCCTCGTGGTCTACCTGAAGGTGAAGCGGATCAGCGGGCTGCGCCAGACCAGGGAAACGGTTCAGGAAGACCTGGCGGTGCTCCGCCGCGAGGACAACGCGCCCCTTCCGGCGGCGGCCGAGGCCGGGTGATCGGGTGGCGGGAAATGGCGGATCGCCCGTCTACGTCGACGGCCCGTGGTCACACCGCCAGGTGACGGCCAACGGCACGCGATTCCACATCGCCGAGTCCGGCGAGGGGCCGCTGGTCCTGTTGCTGCACGGCTTCCCGCAGTTCTGGTGGACCTGGCGGGCGCAGCTCCCGTCGCTGTCGGCCGCCGGGTTCCGCGCCGTGGCGGCCGACTTGCGCGGGTACGGCGGCAGCGACAAGCCCCCGCGCGGCTACGACCTGAACACCGCGGCGTCCGATGCGGCCGGCATGATCCGGGCGCTGGGCGAGGCCAATGCCGTCGTCGTCGGGCATGACTGGGGCGGGCTGGTGGCCTGGACCATGGCCGGCTACTTCCCGAAGGTGGTCAGGCGTCTCGGCATCGTGTCCGTTGCGCACCCATTGCGGATGCGGGGCATGCTGCTGACCGATGCCGTCCGGCGCCGGGCCGGCAGCGGGCAGACGCTCGGCTTCCAGCTGCCGGTGCTGCCCGAACGGCGGCTGGTCAGCCACGACGCCCGGCGGGTCGGCCAGATGCTGCACGCATGGTCGGGGCCGGGATGGCCGGACCCGGAGGCGGAGCGCCGCTACCGGGCCGCCATGTGCATCCCGTCAGTCGCACACTCGGCCCTGGAGTATCACCGCTGGTTCATCCGGTCCCGGCTGCGGTCCGATGGGATGCGCTATGCCCACCGCATGCGGGCGCCGGTCCAGGCACCGACCCTGCAGCTGCACGGGGCGCTCGACAGCTGCGTGCTGCCAGCCACGGCGCGTGGCAGCGGCCGCTACGTCGACGCGCCATACCGGTGGCGGCTCATGGACGGTGTGGGCCATTTCCCGCAGGAGGAGCAGCCGGACCGCTTCACCGCCGAACTGCGCCACTGGCTGGCCGACCCCGAGCCGGAGCGATGACGAGCCGCCCCGGCGGCCGCTCCTCCCGCGCCGACCGGTCGCAGGACACCGCCGGGACGCAGCCGTCCCGTCCCCCAGGCCAGGCCCGCGATCGTGACCCCTCCGGCCGGCCGCGGAACGCCAGGCCCCGCGACGCCCTTGGGCGCCCGCTCCCCCGCGGCGAGACGGGAGAACAGCGCATCCCCGACGATCTGGACGTGCACCCGAAGGAAGCGCTGAGCCTGGCCCAGCGCCTGCTGGACGCGGACCGGCCCTTCCACGCCCATGAGGTCCTCGAGGCGTCGTGGAAGGCGGCCCCGCAGGCGGAAAGGGAACTGTGGAAGGGGCTGGCCCAGATCGCGGTCGGCCTCACCCACGCCCGGCGCGGCAACGCGCAAGGTGCCACCGCGCTGCTGCGCCGGGGCGGGCAGCGCGTCGGCGGATACGCGGGCACCGCCCCCCACGGGATCGACGCCGCGGATATCGCAGGCCAGGCATCCGGCCTGGCCGACCGGATCGACCGGGACGGGCTGGCCGCCACCGCTGGCGACGTCTCCGCGTTCCGCCTGGCCTGAACCGGCGGGCGGCACCTGCGGCTAGTCGCAGACTCGTGGCGACGGTCAGTCGCAACCTCCAGTGGCGGCCGTCAGTCGCAACCTCCAGTGGCGGCCGTCAGTCGCAACCTCTGGTGGCGGCCGTCAGTCGCAGCCTCCGGTGGGGACCGGTGCCGTGGCGGACCGGCCGGCGCGGACGTCGGAAGCGACCTCCCCGGCCGTCAGCGCGTAGCCCGTGTCCCTGACGTCGACCGCGGCGGCGAACACCACCCCGTAGACCGAGCCACTGGGCGCCAGCAGAGGCCCGCCCGAGTTGCCCGGCTGGACCACCGCGCGCACCGAGTAGATGTTACGGGTCACGGTATGGCTCTGATAGATGTCCGGGCTGGTCGCGTTCAGCTCGCCGCCGATGCGGGCCGGGACGGCGGTGAAGCGCTGGTTGCGCGGATAGCCGGCGACGATGGCGTCGTCCCCCCGGCTCGCCTGCGAGATGAAGGACAGGGAACGGGCGCGAAGGCCGGGCACGTAGAGCACCGCGACGTCTCGTTTGGCGTCAAAGAGCACGACGCGTGCGGGGAGGGGGCCATTGCGGCTGGAGACGACCGTCGGCCCGTCCCGCACCCCCGCCACCACGTGGGCGTTCGTCAGTACGTGCTGGGGCGCGACCACGAAGCCCGAGCCTTCCAGGCTGCGCGAGCAGGCGGGGGCCATGCCCAGGATCTTGACCACGCTTGGCATTGCCCGTCTCACACCCGCCGAATGCACCACACCGGGCCTGGCTGGCTCCACGGTCAGCGCGCCCTCCCCCCCGAGCGCACCGAATACCTGTGTGTAGGGGCCATTGGCCAGCAGGCGGCGGAAGTTGGAGAACATGACGTGGGCGCTCGGCGGCATGAGCCTGTCCACGCCGCGCAACACCGCGGAGTTGCCGACCTGCCCGGCCACGGCGGGGAACGGGGCATTGGCGACCGCCGAGCCGATCAGCCATGCGATCAGGAGGACGGAGATGACGCTGACGACCGCACCGCCGACGGCGTCGACGAGCGTGGCCGGGCGCCACGTCACCCGCGACCGCATCGCCGCGCCGACCAGGGACGCAACGAACTGCCCAATCATGGCGGCCAGGAAAACCACGATGATGGCCACCAGCGCCTGCCTGGCCGCGCCGCTGACCACCGCCCGCGCAATGGCCGGTGAGAAGATGGCGCCGACCGCGGCGCCGCCGAGGAAGCCCACGAAACTCAGCACGCCGACGATGAAGCCCTGCCGGTAGCCGGCCACGGCGAATGCGACGGCAAGCGCGATCAAGATCAGGTCCAGCAGGTCACCGCGCACGGCCCCACCGTATAAGGCCATTTCACCTGTGCGTACCGGTGGCGTCCCCCAGGGGCGCTCCCAGCCGCGGGCACCCCTGGCCGCAGGCGCCCCTGGCCACAAGCGCTCCCAGCCGCAGGCGCTCCCAGCCGCAGGCGCTCCCAGCCGCGGGCGCCCTAGCCGCGGGCGGAGGACTCCAGCACGTCGGGCGGGAGGTCTTCGGTGTGGCCGGTGTCCCAGGGCCGCTCCCAGCCGCCGAGCGCCAGCAACATGTCCACCAGGGCGGCGGTGAAGCCCCACACGAGCATGCCATGCAGGCGGAACGCCGGGCCGGCCGAGCCCGACGGGTGCCGGACCCGGAGCCGGTTCGCGGGATCCGCCAGGTCGGCGAGGCGGACGCGCACCGCCGCGGTCACCTCCCCGTCCACGGCGGCGGCCACTGGCACGGGACTGTGCCACCATGCCAGCACCGGGGTGACACTGAAGCCGCTGCGGGCGATGTACAGCTCTGGCAGCACCGCCAGCACCTCCACCCCCGCCGGGTCAACGCCCGCCTCCTCGGCCGCCTCACGCAACGCGGCGCCAACCGGGCCGTGGTCGGCCGCCTCGATCGCACCGCCGGGAAAAGCCGGCTGGCCGGCATGGCGCCGCAGCCATGGGCTGCGCTGGACGATCAGCAGATCTGGCTCTCCTGCCGGCTCGCCGACGAGCATCAGGACTGCCGACGGCCGGCCGGCCCCGGCGGCCGGCGGCCGCAGCGGCGGCGGGACCGTCATCCGCGCCGCGTTGCCTGCCAGTGCGCGAAGCCACTCCGGCGCCCCCGGTGGGCTGGCGGGCGTCAAGAGAACGGACCCTCCTTCACCAGCGCCCGCGCAACCTCTGGGTCGGTCGGGCCTATGCCGAACGACGGGCAGAGCCGGGCCACCTCGCACGCGCCGCAGGCCGGACGGCGGGCATGGCACACCCGGCGTCCGTGCCAGATCAGCCGGTGCGACAGCATCGTCCATTCCGACCGCGGAAACAGCGCGCCCACCTCGGATTCGATCTTGACGGGATCGGTCTGGGTGGTCCAGCCGAAGCGCCGGGCCAGCCGGGCGAAGTGGGTGTCCACGGTGATCCCGGGCACCCCGAACGCGTTCCCCAGCACCACGTTGGCCGTCTTGCGCCCCACGCCCGGCAGCGTGACCAGGTCGCGCAGCCGGGACGGCACCTCACCGCCGAAACGATCGCAGAGCGCCTGCCCGAGCCCGATGAGGGAGGTGGTCTTGGCGCGGAAGAACCCCGTCGACTGGATGATCTTCTCCATGTCCTCGCGGTTGGCGGCAGCGTAGTCGACCGCCGTGCGGTACCGCGCGAACAGTACCGGCGTCACCATGTTGACCCGCCGGTCGGTGCTCTGCGCCGACAGGATGGTGGCGACGAGGAGCTCCAGCGGGGTGGTGAAGTTGAGCTCCGTGTGCGCGTCCGGGTAGACCCGCGCGAGTTCCCGGTTGATCCGGCGCGCCCGGCGGACCAGGGCGGTCCGTGAGGGGGATTTCAGGGCCACGGACCCAGCCTATTGATCCTGCGCCTGCGGGCACGACCGCTGGCCGGAGAGTGCGTGGCCGGGAGGCGGGCGCCCGGGAAGCAGGCGGCCGGGAATCGGGCGGCCAGAAAGCGGCAGCGATTCCGCGGCCGGGACGTGCCGGCCGATGACAACCACCGCAACGGCCCGGGCTCCGGCCTGTTTGAGCGCCACCGAGGCGGACTGGGCGCTCGCCCCGGAGGCCCAGGTGTCGTCGAGCAGCAGGATCCCCGCTCCCGTAACCTGCCCGGCGCGGAACCTGGCACCGTCCAGTAACCGGGCCCAGGGGTCGCCGCCGGGCTCCGGGTGCATGCTCACCCAGGGGAGCGCGAGATAGGGCGCGGCCAGTGCCCGGAGCGGATGCGAGCCCCCCCGTCCCCGGCCGCTCGGCACCACGCAGGCGTGGCTGGGCCGGGCCATGCCCGCCTGCCGCCAGACCTGTGGCCCGTGGTCGTGCAGGAACACGAG
>Ga0114129_10008378_pt1 | contig 14731 bp, 15 predicted proteins | sample RhiMetdeltSRZDD1_FD_80071 | JGI IMG/M metagenome (GOLD analysis project Ga0114129, IMG submission 80071) | Populus rhizosphere microbial communities from Tennessee, USA - Rhizosphere MetaG P. deltoides SRZDD1 (version 2) (version 2) | ecosystem: Host-associated > Plants > Roots > Rhizosphere >... | reverse complement strand
GACGCGATGGTGACGTCGCGGTTCCGCGAGCAGTATGTGGACGCGTTGTCGGTGTATCTGCGGGAGCAGGACGTGGCGGGCCTCGACATCGTGACGGACGGGGATTGCCGGTTCGATCAGGACATCGGGGGTCAGAGTTGGACGAGCTACCCGCCGCATCACATGGCGGGGTTCGAGACGAGGCACCCGAAGCTGGCGAAGGTGGGCGCGGGCGGCATTGCATTTCCGCGGGGGCACATTCTCCACGACTACCTCGAGGCGCGCGTCATGCCGAAGCTCGTGGGCCCGGTGGGTCGCGGCGAGATGCAGTATGCGGAGCTGTTCAAGGCGGCGCAGCGGATGACGCAGAAGCCCCTGAAGTTCGGGACGGTGACCCCCGAGCTGGTGGCGTTCGCGGTGCAGGACGAGCACTACACGAGCCTGCCGGATCGCATCATGGCGCTCTCCGAGGCGTTCAACGAGGAGCTGCACGACCTGGCCGATGCCGGCTGTCCCATCATCCAGATGGAAGAGCCGCAGATTCACCTGCTCGCGGCGCGTGGGTACGTGGACAAGGTGATCACCCCGGCGTTCATGCTGACGGTGTTCAACAACACGGTGAAGGGACTCCGCGCGAAGACGGAAGTGTGGTGCCACACGTGCTGGGGGAATCCCTCGCAGCAGCGGATGTTCGGGTCGGTGCAGACCTATAAGCCGGCCTTGGAGTTGCTGAATCAGGTGGATGCGGATGTGATCACGTTCGAGATGAAGAGCTCGGACGCGATGGACCTGGAGGCAGTGGGGCAGGCGATTACGGAGAAGAAGGTCGCCATCGGCGCCATTGACCATCACACGCTGCAGGTGGAATCACCGGCCGAAGTCGCGGATCTGATCCGCAAGGCCCTGACGGTCATTCCGGCCGAGCGGCTCGTCCTCAGCTCGGATTGCGGCATGGGGCGCGAGGGGATGAGCCGGCGCCATGCCTTCTACAAGATGGTGGCGCTGGTGCAGGGGACCAACCTCGTCCGCAAGGAGCTGGGATTGCCCGTGGCGGAAAGCTTGGGTGCGGATCCCAAGTTCTCGCTCATTCGGAGCGCGTAACGATGGTGCGCGCGGCCATTGTGGGCATGGGCTGGTGGGGCCGGACCCTGGTTGACTCCGTGCAGTCGGACAGCGACGTGCTGCGCTTTGTGGCGGGCGCGACGCGCACCGTGTCGCCCGAGATCAGCGCCTTTGCCGAGGCGCAGCACCTGCGGATCGCCGAGTCGTACGAGGCGCTCTTAGCGGATCGCACGGTGGAGGCGGTCGTGCTGGCCACGCCGCACTCGCTGCACGCGGCGCAGGTGATCGCCGCCGCGCAGGCGGGCAAGCACGTCTTCTGCGAGAAGCCCTTTGCGCTGACGACCGCCGATGCCGAGGCCGCGGTGGCCGCGACCACGACGGCGGGCGTCACCCTCGGCCTCGGCTATAACCGCCGCTTCCATCCGGAGATGACCGCGCTCCGCGAGAAGATCCGATCGGGCGAGTTGGGGACGCTTCTGCACTTCGAGGCGACGATGACCTTCCCCAATGCGCTGTTTCTCACGCCAGAGGCCTGGCGCGCGCATCGGGAGGAGACGCCGTGCGGGGGCCTGACGCCCATGGGCGTCCATGCCATTGACGGGATGATCGATCTGGGTGGGGAGATCGAGCAGGTCTTCTGTCAAAGCTTTCGCCGCGTGGTGCCGGTGGACAGCGACGACACCACGTCGATGCTGTTTCGGTTGAAGAACGGCGCCTCGGGCTATCTGGGCACGCTGACGGCGACGGGCCCGGGCTTCAGCTTCCAGGTCTTCGGCTCGAAGGGCTGGGTGCGACTCGAGGGCATGACGCACGTGGCGGGCGCCTCGTCCGACGAACGACGGACGCGCCTGTTTGGGGCCTGCAAGTTTCAACCGGCCAAGGGCGAGGCGCAGGTGTGGCAGGCCCAGACGCATGACGTCACGCGCGCGTGTCTCGAGGCGTTCGGCACGGCGGCGTCGGGGGGCACGCCGTTCCTGATCCCCACGCGCGAGATGATCCATGGCGCCGCGGTCACGGAAGCCGTCGTGCGCTCGGCGGCGTCCGGGACGGTCGAGAAGATTTCGTAGGGCACGAGAAAAGACAGACGCGAGGACATTCGATGGATCTCGGCAAGGGGCTCGGCCACCTCACGTACTCGACGCTGGTGCATCCGGCGGATGACTGGGAGCAGCTCTGGGCGAGCGTGCAGACGTATCTGCCGCAGGTGAAGGCCCGCATGTCGCCCGGCGCGAAATTCGGCGTGTGCCTCCGCACCGCCGCGCGGCCGCTTCCTGCAGCTTGACGATCGGAATGCCCGCGTCGACCAGCAGCTCGAGATCGAAACCTACACGTGGGACGTGCTCCCCAGCCATCTCAAAACGGGCGACATCGTCGAATACATGTGCCGTGAAATCGACTGGGTCAAAGGACAGCTGGTCTAACTTTCCACTCACTTTCTGACTGACTCCACTTTTCAACTTTCCACTTCATTCAGAGGCCTTGTCATGAACGTCGGTTTCATCGGTCTGGGACGCATGGGATTCGGCATGGCGAGCCGCATCCTGAGTGGTGGACATGACCTCGTTGTCTACGACGCGGTTCCGGCGCAGTCCGAAAAACTTGGGAGCGGCGGGGCACGTGTGGCCTCTTCTGTTGCTGACGTCTGTGCCGGTCGCGATGTCGTCGTCACGATGTTGGTCGAGGACATCACCGTCGCTGAAGTGGCCCTCGGACGTGGAGGACTATGTGAGTCGCTGCCCTCGGGCGCGATTCATCTCGTCATGGGCACGCACGGTGTCGCGACGGTGCGGACGCTCGAAGCGCGTCACGCGGAAGCCCGTCAGATCCTCGTTGCCGCGCCCGTGCTTGGTCGTCCGGATCTTGCGGCGGCCGGTCAATTGGGCATTGTCGCGGCCGGACCCGATGAGGCCGTGCGTCGGTGCGAGCCACTGTTGAGTTGCATGGGTCGACGAACGTTCCTGGCGGGATCGAAACCGGAGTCCGCGACGGCGATCAAGCTCGCGAACAACGCCGTGCTCGGATGCGCGATGGTGGCAATGGCGGAAGCGTTCTCGCTCGTCCGCAAGTACGGCGTCGTGCCGCAGGTGTTCCAGGATGTCATGACTGAAGGGTTGTTCTCCGCGCCAGCCTACAAGGTGTACGGACAGAAGATGGTCGATCAGAGCTACGACGACGTGGGATCACCGATCCACGTTGGATTGAAGGACGCAAGCCTCATCGCCGCCGCGGCCGATCTCGCGCGCGTGCCGATGCCGAGTCACAACGTCTATCACGATCGACTGATCGGCGCCGTCGCGCACGGCGACGGAAATCGTGATCAGGCCGTGCTCGCGCGCGAACAAGCGCGAGCCAGCGGGCTCGACTGATTACGATGATTTCGTGATCACAGATCCGATCCGGACGTCGATCACGTTTTTGCCATTCAGAGAAGACCGAGTGAGGGCGCAGTCAGTCTGCCTCGAAGGCGACTGAATTTCTGCGACATGGCGAAACGTCGGCCAAATCACGTGGCGATCGTTTTGCTCCCACTCGGTGCGTCATGGTGTCACAGACCCGTCACCGATCCCGCCTCAACAGATACGCGCTCATTCTCGGAGTGATGAGTGCGTGCCTGTTTCTGGTGTTCATCCTGTTCCGCTATGTGCACTCGATTGCACTGTCGGCCGAAGGGTCGACCGAAGGCGCTCAGACGCAGTCAGCGGACAGCAATCCATCCAGTTCCCCCTCGGCACACGGTGGCAGTCAGGCGCGCGCGAAACGGTTGATCGCGTCCATCATCCAGCACGATGAGCTTCACTCGTTCGATCCGACGCTTACGCAGGACGCCGATTCATCCCCGACGATCGATGGCGACACGTTCGACATCGATGGCGTCAACGACGCTGATCGCGACGGCAAGGACGACGGCATTGATGGAGTCCTTCAGGCACTCCTCGACGCCTGTCAGTCGTGTAACGGGCCGATCCCGTCGAACGCGTCGGAATTTCAGCGTAGCAGTCTCGATAAAGTCATCGCGTGGCCGCCAGCACGATTCGGCGGCAATTCCGGCGGCGGCGTGCCGAGCGGTGGAGGTGGTGGAATCGGGCCGGCCAGCGTCTCCGACACGAAATTCCCTCCAGGCCTCGGGCCCACACCGCCAGGGAACGGCAACGAGAACGGCGGCGGGAACGGCAACAACAGCGGCGGTGGGAACGGCAACAACAACGGCGGCAACAACGGCGGGAACAACAACGGCAGCGGCAACGACGACAATGACGGGCCGCACGACAATGAATATCCAAGGGATTCCAACCCGAATGATCCTCCCGCCGGGGGCCCCTACGACGGCCCAGGAGATCCCAACACACCGATCTCTGTGCCGGAGCCGTCGACGCTCCTCCTCGTCGGCGTCGGCATGAGCGCCCTCACAGCGACGAAGCGCAAGAGATCTTAGCGATAAGTGTAAGGATGCGGGATTGGAGATCAGATTCTCCAATCCCAAGTCCCGATCCTGAATCCCGAATCCCGGATCTACGGCGCAGTCCGAATCGGCCAATTGCCGTCATACGGAGGCCAGTTGGGCACCGGCACCTCCGGCGACGGATAGAACATCGCCGAGTAGATACTCCGGATCTTCCCGTTCTCGATCACGAACCATTCGCTGAACGCGTTGCGTCGCGTCGTCGTGCCGGGACGACGGATGAAGACGGCGAGCGCGAGGACCACGCCTGCGTCCTCGTCCACAATCGGATAGCGTCTCGCCGCAACCATCTGGATGTTGATCGTTTCGAGGCCCGAGGTGCAATCGGTCACTGCGGGACCACCGCTGCGGGAGGGTGCCGGCGATGGCGTCGTTGCGCCACGCGCGCCAGCCGCGCGCCCGGTCACAGTGGTGCCGTTCTCCGTGCGTGCGCAGCCACCGTGGGCCATGATGATGGACCCATCGTGTGTGGTGATGCCGTCGAAATAGCTGTTGGTGATCGCGATCATCGCTTCACGCGACGAGCGTTCGCCCTTGGGCACCACTCGTTCAGGGGGTGGGTTCGCTGCGAGGTTGTCGGGATCGAAGAAGTTGCCTGCAGGCTGCCCTGGCTGCTGCGGACCATTGAGCCCTGGATCGCCACGGCGCGCGATGAACCACTCGGCCTCTGAGATCTGGCGTCGCTCGACGCGAAGGCGCACCGTCACGATCGCCGAGCCGGTGCCCTCATCGATCACACCGAAATAGCCGGCCTCCCCACTCACGGGATCGAGATACCGCCGCTGAAGTTTTCCCAGTCCCGTCGCTGTCTTCCACATGCCCGTGCCGAGACGAACGACGACGGCATTCTCCGTCTGTCGAAATGCGGAAAACAGCGGAGCGGCTGCGGGAGTGTGTGTGGTGACGGCGGTCAGATACTGATCGAGGATGCGCCGTAAGCACGCGCGGTCGCAGTCATCTGCCGCTTCCGCAGGGGCCGGATGGCAGCAGAGCGCACCCAGGAGTAGCAACCAGATTGATCGTGACATCGAGCGCCTCCCAATGATGGGCGGCATTGTGCACGATCTGCGGCGAAATGGGGATGGCGGAACGCTACTGCGACTCGAGCCACCACAGCGCGTCGTTGGGATCGGTGAACGACTTCGATGTGATGCCGTACTGCGCGTAGGTGGATGCGAGGTTCTTCATCGTGACCTGCCCGACAATCTTGTCGGGCTGCACGATCGCCCAGTACTTCCAGCCGGCAAGCGCCGTCTGTGGAAACCAGTGCTCGTGGCTCCACTCCACATCTTCGGGTCGGAGCACGGCGTTGGCGCGGTCATCCGAGAGCCACTTCTCGGCCTGGTTCTTCGTGAGGACTTCAGTGCCGGTGAGCAGGAGATCGCGGAAGGCCTTGCCGCTGATGAACTGATGGATGCGGTGATGCACGATTCGCTTCTCCGGGTGATACCAGAGCGTCGCGAACGGATTATCGAGGATGGTCACCGCCGCCATTCTGCACACTCCCCCTTCCAGTGCTGCCGCGCTCGACCGTCGACGTCAAACGCTGGTGTTATCGGTTTCGGGCGAGCGAACTGTAGCGATGGCGGGACAGGCCGATGACCCCTACGCAATATCGCGCAGAACGTGGCTCATGTGTGCGATTGACATGGCAGACCGCTAATGCACGCGTGTCATCAAGCCGACACATTCCGGCAGATATGTCGTTCAAACAGCTCTTGAGGAAGGGGACGCTCGGCGACCCGAAGGAACGTCCGTCTCCGGTCGACCGAATTGTGCCCGCGGACTCCTCGCCGCCCGCCGCCCCGGGTCGCTCCACTCGAGTGCTGTACATCACAGGCGACGCGCGTGAATCGCGGATCGTCAGCGGTGCATTCAATCACTCGCATCCCCACCTCGACTTCGACTTCTCGGTCGATCTCGCGGGCGCGCGTGCGCACCTCGCGCAGCATACGCAGTGCGACGTGCTGGTCGTGGGATGGAGCGTGCCCGGAGAGGACGCGTTTGCGCTCATCGGCCACGTACGCGCCCAGCGGCCCTCGTTTGCGATTGTCGCGGCGGCCGAGCAATCGCTCGACCTGTATCGGCAAGCGGGCGCCGACGAGTGCGTGCGAAAGGGTGGTTCGTTTCTCGCGCGGCTCCCGATTGCGATTGAAGACGCGTTGAGAAAACGGCCGAATCGACCAGCGTCGCCCGCGCGGGCATTCTCGCCTGGTGTCGCGACGCTTCGCGTCGCGTACGCCGGAGATCTTCAGAAGCTGCACGCCGCGCTCGAGGGTCAACGCCCGCCGCTCGAGTGTATGCCGCTTGCGCAGACGCTCACTGAAACCGATCTTCAGCCTGGCGCGCCCGCTCCCTTCGACGTCGTCCTCGTCGAGCACGGCGAGAAGACGGCCGCGGCGGTCGCGGACGTGCGTGCGCGCAGTCTCGAAGTTCCGCTCGTGCTGCTCGTCGATCTCGCCGACGAGCGTGCCGCGTACGACACGTTTGGAGCCAGCCTCGACGAGTACATCGCGAAGACGCCGGATTGGCCGACGCGATTGCAGCTGCGGCTCAGCGCCACGCGAACCCGATATCAGCAAACGCGGGAGCTCTCTGCGCTGCGCGCGAAGGAGGCTCGCCTCCGAGCGCTCGTCGACAAGTTGCCTGCGTGCATCGTGCGCGTTTCGCTCGAAGGCACCATCCAGGCGACCAACGCAGTGGCGCTGTCGCTGCTCGGTGCCACGAGCCCCGCGCAGCTCCTGAAGAAATCGTTCGACGAGATGCTCACCGCCGAGCACCGTGAGATCTGGGCGGACTTCGTCCCTCGCGTCTGCGCCGGCGAAACGCGGTCAATCGAGGTGTCGATCATCACGCTGACCGGCGCGCAACGCGTCATCGAGGCGACCGCCGTACCGTCGCCAGACGAGTTCGCGCGTTCGCCCTCGCTCGTGATGGTCCTGCGCGACGTCAGCGATCGGAAGCGCCTCGAGGCCGCCGTCGAGCAGGCCACCGCGACCGTCAGCGCAGAATCGCAGATGTTCGAAGAGCCGACGGAGACAGTCGTTCTCCTGCACGAGACCGTGCCGGCGCACGAGGCGCGCGATGCGGTCGCGACGCCCACTGTGATCCAGGCGAGACCGTTACGGGACCTCGAGTCCGACCTCCATCGCATTTCTGGCACCGCGCGTTCGACATTCGAAACACTCGGGACGATCCTTCGCGACGCGGAAGCGCAGCACGACGCCGCTCTTGCGAGACAGGTCGAGGAGTACAGCAGGCTCAAGACGATCGAGCTGGAGCACTGGCGATCCTACGAGACGTTCCTGAACGGCTCCAAGCACGGCGTGTTCCGCGTCACATTCGCGGGGCAGTTGCTCGACGTCAATCCCTCGCTCACCGCCACGCTTGGATACGAGTCGCCCGCGGACGCTGTCGCGGCCGGCGCGTCCATCGCCTTCTTCACCGACGACACCACGTGGACACCTCTCGTGCAGCGGTGGCGTGAGGGAGGCCTCGTCGAGCCCGTCGAGCTTCCGTGGCGATGCAGAGACCGGCGCGTGATCACCCTCCGACTGCACGGCCGTGTGATTGACAACCCGGCGGGCGACGGTCAGTGCCTCGAGGTCATTGCCGAGAACGTCACCGCGCAGCGGGCGCTCGCAGCGCAGCTGCGACGCGCGCGTCGATGGGAGGACGTGGCTCGCGTCACCAGTGGAATCGCGGCCGACCTCTCGCATGTCGTCGCGTCGGTCAACGACTCGACCGATCTCGACGCCATTCAGCGCGCGGCCTCGAAGGCACTTGCGCTCAGCCGGCAGCTCGTGGCATTCGGTCGCCGCGAAGGACGCGATCTCGTCCCGCTCGATCTCAACCGTCTCGTCAGCGGCATGGAAACCGTACTCAGACGACTCGTCGACGAGCACATCGAGATCGCGATCGAGCTGACATCGGAGCTCGCCACTGTCGAAGCCGCGCAGCCGTCGGTCGAGGAGGCGTTGGTCAACCTGACGGTCGCGGGCGCCGACGTGCTGCCCGCGGGCGGCCGCCTCGTCATCAAGACGACGAGCGTGGAGATCACTCCGGAGACCAGAGGAGACGTGCGCATCGAACCAGGGGTGTACGGCGTCGTGTTGCTGACCGCCACGGGATGGGGCATTGACACCGACGTTCGAGATCGGTTGCAGCAGGTTCGCACGACGGACGCGACCACAGATGACGTCAGCAAGGGGTACTCGTCTGCGGCGCGCGCCATTGGACACACGGCGGGAGGACTACGAGTCGAAAGCGTGGCGGGTGAATCGTTGACGTTCGCGATGTATCTGCCACAGGCCGTGCGCACGCGTGCGCCCGAGCGAAGCGATGTCGCTGAGATGCCACCACTGGGGGCGGTCATCGAACGCTTCGGTGCGTGAGAGTGGAGAACTGACATGTCCCAAACGGAACCGACGGATCCGACGGATCAACCGGGTTCCCCGACCGGCGACGCCGGCGGTCAACGAGCGCCGCGCGTTCCCGCAGCTCGGCTCGAGACGCCGCGGGCGCGACTGCTGCCGGGCGGCGACGTCGACGTCGTCAACATTTCGGAGACGGGGCTGCTCGTCGAAGGCAAGGCCCGCCCAGGCGTCGGCACGGTCGTCACGATTCGCATACAGGGCTCCCGAGCCCGACTCGAGGGCCGCATCGTCCGCTCGCGTGTGTCGACGATTCATCGTGACGGAACGCTCAGCTACGAATCAGCGATTGAGTTCGATGCCCCGATGTCGGTCGACGACATCATGAACTCTCGTGCCGGTGCCTCGACGGGTACCGCAGAATCCGATCCAGACGTCTACGTTCTCGATGCCGACAATGACTGGTAATCCATCCCCTCCCAACGAGACGCGCTGGCTTCGAGTAGAGGCCGGCGACGTCGTGGTCACCAAGGGCACGACCGACGTGCTGACTACGGGCGCGCCGGTGGGAAGTTGCGTCGCCGTCTGTCTCTGGGAGCCGACCACAGGGGTCGGAGGCCTGCTGCATTTTCTCTGGCCCGACTCGAAGCTGAATCCCGAGCGAGCCGAGACCGAGCCCGCGTGTTTTGCCGACACCGGCGTTCGACGCTTGATTGACGAAGCGAGCCGCATGGGCGCGATCAAGGTGCGATGCAAGGTGCGCCTTGTCGGGGCCGCGGAGATTCCGGATCGCGAACAGGCGGATCGGTGGGCGAAGCGGAACCTGCTCGCTGCGCGAAGTGCGCTCTGGCGGAGTGGTCTGTTCCTCGAGGGAGAAGAAGTCGGCGGCACGAAGGCTCGTCGCGCGACGTTGATGGTGTCCAACGGGCTGCTGTCTGTCGCAATCGACGAGTAACTCACGCGGACTGGGAGATGTTATGGCAGACGTGAACATGAGTCAGAGCAATCCGACGACAACCGCGATGAAACCGCTGAACATTCTGATCGTGGACGACTCGGCCACGATGCGCGCATTGCTGCATCGCGTGGTCGGCCTGGCGGACTTGCCGATCGGCACGATTTACCAGGCGCCGAACGGTCTCGAGGCCCTGAAGATTCTCGAGACGTGCAGCGTGCAGGCCGTATTCACCGATCTCAACATGCCTGTGATGAACGGCATGGAGCTCCTGCGCGAGATGGCCAAGCGCGACGCCTGGAAGGATCTACTCCGCATCATCATCTCGACCGACGGCTCGAAGCTGCGGCGCGATGAGGCGCGTGAGCTGAACGTCAACCTGTATGTAGAGAAACCTTTCCGCCCGGAGGTGGTGCGCGATGTCCTCTGCCAAATCGCCAGCGCTGATGTCCTCTGACCTCCACGATGCGCTCCAACGGGCGCTCATCGAGGTCAGCGAGAACGCGTTCTTCGTGTTCGTCGAGCCCGCGAACGCGACGCAATTCGCTGCGGCTGCCGACCAGGTCACCACCGCGTGGTTGAAGGTATCCGTCACCTTTGCGGGCGCGTTCTCGGGGTCGGTGGAGATCGCGCTGCCGGAGACACTCGGCGGCTGGCTCGTGACGTCCCTGCTCGGCATGGACACGCAGCAGACGCCGGCAGAGTCGCAGATGTTCGACGGCGTCGGCGAATTCGCCAACATGGTGTGTGGCGCGTGGCTGAGCAAGCTGAGCAACAAAGCCATGTTCGAGCTGCGTGTGCCGGCCGTCACACGGATGTCGCAGGGATGGAATCCTGTGGCCGAGACGCGCGGTCGAGAAGAGCTCGCCTGTCGCATGGTCATGTTGAACGACCTGCCGATGCGGGTGTTGATTCGTTCGAACTGAAGGGCCACCTCAAGGTGGCCCCTCCTGCGTGACGCTGAAGGGCCACCCCCGAGGTGGCCTCTACGTACGCGAGGACGCGGACGTGAGTACGGGGAGCCGAAAGCCGATGCGCAAGAAGATTCTCGTCGTTGACGATTCGAACACGGCGTTGATGATGGAGCGCACGCTCCTCGCCAAGAGCGCGTACGACGTCGTCGTGGCCCGAGACGGCCGCGAGGCCGTGCGTCAGGCGATCGACGAGTCTCCAGACTTGATCATCCTCGACGTGGTGATGCCGCGCATGGACGGCTTCGAGGCATGCAAGGAGATTCGCCGACTCGAGGCGACGCGTGGCATTCCCGTCATCATGGTCACGACGCGCGGCGGCGGCGACGACATGGAGAACGGCTACGAAGTCGGCTGCAACGACTACGTGACCAAGCCCATTCATGGGCCCGAGCTGCTCTCCAAGGTGCGCAATCTGATCGGCGAGTAGGAGCAGAGATGTCCGTGTACACCGACGAATATGTGCAGGGCCTGGAGGCCGAAAACGAGCGGCTCAAGATGCTCGTCGAGGGTCTCAAGGCCGAGAGCGAGGCGCAGGTGGCCAACCTCGCCAGCCTGTATGTGGCGGTGACAAGTGTGCACGGCGCACTCGATCGCCCGACGGTGCTCTCGTCGGTGCAGGAGATCGTCACCAATCTGATTGGCTCCGAGGAGATGGCGATCTTCGAAACCGATGCGGCGAACGGTCGATTGAAGCTTCTCGCATCGATGGGCATCGAGCCGGGCCCGTATCAGGAGGTCTCTATCGGCGAAGGCCCCATTGGCAGGGCGGCATCGACGGGCGAGCGACTGATTCGATCCGATGGCGGCTCATCGACCGAGGACGGCGACGCGGCATTGACCGCGTGCATCCCGTTGAAAATCGGCGGACATGTCATCGGCGTGCTGGCCGTATTCAGACTGCTTCCGCACAAGCGCCGGCTCGATTCCATCGACCTCGATCTCTTCGATGTGCTCGCGGCGCATGCGGCTGGTGCCCTGCTGCTGACGCGCCTCTATGCGCAGTCTGACGGCACGGTCGGAGCATCTGCGTGAGCGGCGACGCGGCAGCCTCGGCGCCCGAGCAGCTGGGTCGCGGTGTGTCTCCGCTGCCTCCCGCAGGGACGCTGCAGCAAGCCTATCTGCATGCGGGTCACTTGATCGTGTCGCGCGACCCGTGCCGCGTGACCACCATTCTCGGCTCCTGCGTCGCGGTCGGCCTGTGGGACCCGACCACGGGGGTGGGCGGCATCAATCATTTTCTTCTTCCCCACGGAACCGGCCCCGATCTCGAGTCTGCCCGCTTCGGCAACATGGCCATTCGCGCGCTGATCCGCGAGGTCGTTGCGGCAGGTGCCAGGCGCAGACATCTCGAGGCGAAGCTCTTTGGCGGCGCGTGCGTGCTGCGGGCCTTTCAGAGCGGCACAACCCATCTCGGAAAGAAGAACGTGATCGTCGCTCGACAGGTGCTGTCAGACGAAGGCATTCCGGTGAAAGCGGAAGACGTCGAGGGCGAGCGTGGTCGCAAGTTGATCTTCCAGACGCACGACGGCTCCGCGTGGGTGAGGAGCCTCTAGCCGCGATGGATCCCATGTACATCGATCGCGCCGAGCTGCTGCAGATCTTCAGCGCAGAGTCCGAGGAAAACCTGCGCGAGATCGAAGTCGCGTTCGTGCAGCTCGAATCGACGCCCGACGACGCCGAGACGCTACAGGCGATCTTCAGAGCGGCGCACACGATCAAGGGGAACGCTGCAGGGTTGGGATTCTCGGCGCTTGCGAGGTTCTCACATATCGTCGAGGACGTGCTCGACCGGCTGCGCAACGGCACGGTCGTGCTCACCACACCCTTGGCAACGGTTCTCCTCCACGCGGTGGACGGGCTTCGTCAACTCGTACATGCCGCCGTGGAGGGGTCCGACGATCTGCAGCCGGCGCACCTCGAGCTCATGGACGAGCTCGCGGAGACCGCTGGCACGAGCGAAGGCACGGCCGTCGGTACCGGGTCGACACACGATCGCCGCCAATCGCCGAGCGATCGTCGCAGCGGCGCCGAACGGCGAGGCGACAGCCGCACAGGCACGGGCAGCCGATCGCAGACGCTTCGCGTGGAGATCGAAAAGCTGGACCGGATGCTGAATCTGACCGGTGAAATCGCGGTCGCCCGGGAACGGCTCGCCGGTCTGCTCGACGATCGCGATCAGGGCCTGCCCATCGAAGACATCTTCGAGGCGCATCGCGCCGCGGATCGGCTGTTCATGGACCTGCAGGAAGAGGTCATGAAGATCCGCATGGTGCCGCTCGGCCCGACATTCCGTCAGTTCGTCCGGACGGTGCGCGACGTCGCAATCGCACAAGGCAAGCAGGCCTCCGTCGAGTTGGCTGGCGAGGACGTCGATGTCGACATGAACGTCATCGAGCACCTGCGCGATCCGCTCACGCACATCGTGCGCAACGCGGTTGATCACGGCATCGAGAGGCCCGACGCGCGCCGAGCGCTCGGCAAGGATCCGCGCGGACGGCTGTCGCTCCATGCCTGGCACGAGGGTGGCTCCATCGTCATCAAAGTGCAGGATGACGGCGCTGGTCTCGAGCGCGCCAAGGTGATCGAGCGGGCGCGGGCGCTCGGCTATGCGACCGACTTCGAGAAGCTTGCCGACAGCGAGCTGTTTCGGCTGATTCTCGAACCAGGGTTTTCCACCGCGTCCGAGGTGACGGAGTTCTCGGGGCGTGGTGTCGGCATGGACGTCGTTCGTCGGAATGTCGAAGCCCTTCGAGGGACGATCTCGATCGAGAGCCGCGCGGGAGTCGGCACCACGATCACGATTCGACTGCCGCTGACGCTCGCGATCATTCGCGGGTTCGCCGTCGGCGTCGACGACGAGACCTACATCATGCCGCTCGACACCGTGATCGAGTGCATCGAGTTTCCGCGCGAGGGCACCAGCGATCTCGTGAGCCGCGGCGTCATCAATCTCCGCGGTCAGGCGCTGCCGTACTTGCGCTTGCGCGACTGCTTCCGCCTGGGTGGCAGCCCGCCCGAACGCGAGAACGTGCTGGTGCTGCGATACCACGATCAGCGCGTCGGTCTCGTCGTCGATCGTCTGTTTGGCGAGAGCCAGACTGTCATCAAGCCGCTCGGTCGCGCGCTTGGCGATCTCCCGGGTGTGTCGGGCTCCGCGATTCTCGGCAACGGTCGCGTGGCCCTGATTCTCGAAGTCGAGGGCTTGTTGCGCGAAGCGCTGAGGCATGGCGGATTGGAGAGCGCGACCGTCGCCTCTCGAGCGTTGCCGGTCGATCACGCGTTTCGCGACGCGGTGTCTTGAGTTGGAGTTGAAGGAGAACGCGTGATGAAGGGCATGTTTCGCAACTGGACGATCGGCAAGAAGCTCACCGGAGCGTTCGCGCTGATGTCCATCCTCGTGGCCACCGTCGGCGTGATTGGAGCCGCCAATCTCAGTCGCGTCCGAGAGGAAGCTAACGCCATCACCTCGTCGGCCCGCGAAGCCGGACGACTCGCAGCCATCCAAGTCGAGATGCTGAAGCAGGAGACTGCCGAGAAGGATTTCCTGCTCGCCGGCGACCAGAAGTATCGCGAGGCGCACCGCAGTCTTGGACAGCGTGTCGGGTCGAGTCTCGATGCCGAGATCGCCCGGTCGCGCCAGGCGGGCGACACCAAGCGAGCAGATGCGCTCGAGCAGGTCAAGGTCAAGGCGAACGGCTACGAGACCACCTTCCAGGAAGTCGCCGCGCTGCACGAAGGCAAGCGAGCGGTCGAGGCCATCACGCTGTCGATGAACGAGTCGGAAATCCGCGCGGACCAGATGGTCAGCGGCCTTGGCAAGCTGATTCGCGATAACGAGGAGCAACTCGAGCTGTCATCGCAGACGCCGGTCTTGACGGTGATGGCGATCGGATCCGTGCTGCTTGCGGTGTTCTTCGGCATCCGTCTG
>Ga0114129_10008375_pt1 | contig 14732 bp, 11 predicted proteins | sample RhiMetdeltSRZDD1_FD_80071 | JGI IMG/M metagenome (GOLD analysis project Ga0114129, IMG submission 80071) | Populus rhizosphere microbial communities from Tennessee, USA - Rhizosphere MetaG P. deltoides SRZDD1 (version 2) (version 2) | ecosystem: Host-associated > Plants > Roots > Rhizosphere >... | reverse complement strand
CGAAGACGAAGTGGACGTCGACCGCACCGACCTTCTCAAGCTTTATCTTCGCGAGGCAAGTCGCTCTTCGATGCTCAATGCCAAAGGTGAAGTGACCGCGGCAAAGCGCATCGAGCGCGCCAGGAACCGGCTGATGAAACTGCTCTCCCGATCGCCGGTGGTCGCTCAGTACTGTCTCCATCTAAGGCAAGTCTTTCAGCTCGATCTGGAAGCTCCCGCCGATGTGATCGAGCGAGCGCCCGGTTGCGGCGATGGCTCAAGACCGGTTCCTGTTTCGGAACTTGCGGACCCTGCTCTGGCTCGGATCGAATCGGCATACCGCGAGTTGACCGCGACGGCAGTAACACGGGCTCGGCGGAAAAACGTCGTTGGGCAAGGCGCCGCGCTGCGAATGCGGCTGCGTCTATCGCGCTCGATCCGGTCAATCACTTTCACACCCGCCGCCGAGCGCCGGTTGGTCACACTAGTCGAGAGTGCGAGCTGTCTCGCGCGCCGGGCTGGCGGACGCAGGATTGGCAGGAACAACCCGGAGCCTTGCGAGCAAGCAATGCGCGATGAAAGCTTCGATGTCGAATCATCGGTTGCCGACGTAATCGCGAGAGGCTTAGCTACGCCGCGCGAATTAATCAACCTTGCGCCCAGAGTCACCGCGGCCATCGACGAGTTGAACGCGGCCAAGCAGGAGATGACCGAAGCGAACCTGCGCCTCGTGATTTCCGTAGCGCGCCAGTATTCGCGAAGGGGCTTGCCGTTCCTCGACCTGATTCAAGAAGGGAACGTTGGGTTGATGCGCGCGGTCGAGAAGTTCGACTGGCGGCGCGGCTTCAGGTTTTCCACCTACGCGATGTGGTGGATCAGGCAATCGATGGCGCGCGCGCTGGACACACAAAGCCGCATCGTGCGACTTCCAGCCTCCGAGCTCACGCTGATAAACAAAGCCTCTCGCGCCTCGCGCACGATTCGCGAAGAGACTAGCGCCGAAGCGACCAGTGATCAGATAGCAGAACGATTGTCAGTGGACTCGGACCGAGTGAGCGAGGCGCTTGGGTTCGCGTTGCACACGGTGACTCTCGATGCACCTGCTAACGACAACGGCGAAACGGCAGTGAATTTCATAGACGACGGGGACTACGCGAATCCGTTCAACGCGGCGCTTGACTGGTCGCGGCGCAGCGCGATCCAACGCGCGCTCGCGCAATTGACTCCGCGTGAAGCGAAGATACTCAAGATGCATTTCGGACTGGAATCGGGCTCTACACCTCGGACGCTCGAAGAGATTGGCCAGGACCTGTCGGTGACTCGCGAACGAGTTCGGCAGATAGAAGCCGGTGCGCTTGCGAAGTTGCGCGCGCACGAGATGGGCGACACCCTTCGCGAGTTCCTCAGTTTCGCTTGAGTCACACGATTAACCAACCTTTGCGGATCTTGGCGTCTTTGCGCGAAACCTGACCTTAAGTTGTGCGAGCATCTGGACTCAGGTTTCGCGCAAAGACGCCAAGGTCCGCAAAGGACGCCAAGGTCCGCCAAAGTCACACGAGACAGGCATTGTCTCAAGTGACCGAATCGCTAGTAAGCCGACCGTATCTTGTTTATTCTCTCAATTGCAATGAACAAAACTATTCGCGCTTTTTTCCCGGTAACCGAGAATTTCATTTACATGAATCATGCTGCGGTGTCGCCGCTCTCAACGCGAGTGCGCGATGCGATGATCGCGCTGGTCGACGACGTGACTCGCAACGGCTCCGCGAACTACGACGACTGGTGCTGCACCTATGAGCAAGCTCGCCAGTCGGCGGCGCGGCTCGTTAACGCGCGAACTCATGAGATCGCGTTCATGCGCAACACATCCGACGCGCTGTCTGCCGTGGCCAACGGCATCGACTGGCGCAGCGAAGATAACGTGGTCACCTGCAATGTCGAGTTTCCCTCGAACATCTATCCGTGGTTGCGACTTTGCACGGAACGCGGCATCAGCATGAAATTCGCCGAAGAGCGCAATGGACGCATTGATACCGAGGAATTGCTCTCGAGAGTAGACGACCGCACGCGCGTTGTGACTATCAGTTGGGTCCAGTTCGCAAGCGGCTTTCGATCTGATATTGCAAGCATCGGCAAGTTCTGCCGCGATCGCAATATCATTTTCGTGGTGGATGCGATTCAAGGTCTTGGCGGACTCAAGCTTGACGTCGAACGTGATTACGTTGATGCCTTCGCCGCAGACGCTCACAAGTATTTGCTTGGACCCGAAGGCGCGGCACTGCTTTACATTTCCGATCGGGTCATCGACCGGATCAAGCCAACGGTTGTCGGATGGACGTCGGTCAAGAATTACGAGCACTACGTCGACTATAAGCTGGACTATCGCGAGGGCGCGTTGCGGTTCGAGTGCGGGACGCTCAACACCGCGGGAGTCTATGGCATCGGCGCGGCGATTGATCTTTTACTCGAAGTCGGTCCCGAAAAGATCGAAGCGTATCTTCTGAGTTTGAGTGAATACCTTGCCGAGCGATTGACGTCGAAGGGCTACGAAGTAGTCAGCTCACGGCGGCCAGGCGAGACCTCGGCTATCGTTACTTGCAGACACGAGACACATTCGCCGAGAGACCTGTACCGGCTGCTGCAGTCGAAGAACATCATCACGGCGCCGCGTATGAATCGTCTGAGGATTTCACCACACTTCTACAACACGCGAGAAGAAGTCGACGCACTCATCGACGCGCTTCCAGATTAGGATTGTAGGGTCGGCCCTCCGTAGCCGCCCCAGAGTGGCGTTCGCCGGACAATCAAGTGATGCTCACTCCGGGGCAGCCACGGAGGGCCGCCCCTTGTCTACAGGTCAACTGGCTTTAAGTTTGACGCGGATCGTTTGGGCGATGGAATCGAGGGCAACGTCTTCTGACTTACGCGTTGCGCGAGTCAGTAGCTCGACTTTGTCTTCCTTGATCTTCTTGCCGGCCGTTATCCGATAAGGCACGCCGATCAGGTCGGCGTCATTGAACTTCACACCGGCGCGCTCGTCGCGGTCGTCCAACAGCACTTCAACTCCGGCAGCTTCAAGCTCGTCGTGGATGCGAGTTGCCGCGTTCATCAAGTCCAGGTCTTTGACGTTGACCGGCGTCACGACGACGTGGAACGGCGCGATCGAAACGGGCCAGATTATTCCCGCTTCGTCGTTGTAAAGCTCGACCGCCGAAGCCAGGATGCGCTCGACTCCGATGCCGTAGCTTCCCATGACGATCGGCACTTCGGCGCCCTCCGCGGTCAGAACTCGCGCGCCCATGCTCTCGGAGTACTTTGTTCCGAGCTTGAAGATGTGCCCTACTTCAATCGCTTTGAACACGTCGATGGTGCCGTCACACTTTGGGCAGCCCTCTCCGGCTTTAACCGTGCGAAGGCTCGCCCACTTATCTATCTTGATGTCTCGCTCAACGGAAACTCCGCGAAGGTGGTGGTCGTCTCTGTTCGCTCCGGTGGTCATGTTACGTCGCCCACGCAGCGCTTCATCGGCGACGATTCGGGCCACCTTCTGATGTGTAGCCGGACCGACACCGACAGCTCCCAGAGAGCCGGCCGAGGCGCCTAATGCTTTTTGTATCTCTTCAGCGTGAGCGGGTCTAACGTTGATCGCGCCGGTTGCGTCTTGAAGTTTCACTTCGTTCAACTCGTGATCCCCGCGCATCAACACGAGCGCGAGATCGTCGTCGAGCGCGTACACGAGAGTCTTGATCTGGCGATCTGCCGTAGCCCCGCCCGGAAACGTGGTAAGGTCCTCGATCGTGCGCACGCCGGGAGTCGGAAACTCTTCAAGAGCCGGCGGGCCGCCCTCGTCATCTGTATCCGCAAGCTTCGACGTAGCTTTTTCAAGGTTGGCCGCGTAACCGCACTTCTCACACACCGCGATTCGATCCTCGCCGGCATCGGTTCGAACCATGAATTCAGTAGACTGACTGCCGCCCATCGCCCCCGAGCTTGCTTCGACCGGCGTGTACTTCAAACCGCAGCGAGTAAAAATCCGGCAATAGGCGTCGTATTGATCCTGAAACGATTTGTCGAGCCCGCTACGGTCTACATCGAAAGAGTACGCGTCCTTCATCGTGAACTCGCGAACGCGAAGCAGTCCCGACTTCGGACGCGCCTCGTCGCGAAACTTCGTTTGAATCTGATACCAGACCTGCGGAAGCTGGCGATATGAGTTGATGGCGTTGCGAACGATCGAAGTGAAGACTTCTTCGTGAGTCATTCCGAGACCCACCTCCGCGTTTTTGCGGTCGCGGAACTTGAACATGTTGTCGCCCATCACTTCCCAGCGGCCCGACTCTTTCCAGATCTCAGCCGGATGAAGCGCGGGCAACAGGAATTCCTGGCCGCCTATCCGATTCATCTCTTCGCGGATGATTTGCATCACCTTGAGGCGCACTCGTTGGGCCAGCGGAAGCAGCGAGTACACCCCTGCTGTCAACTGCCGCATGTAGCCCGCGCGAACCAGAAGGCGGTGACTGGCGACTTCGGCATCAGCCGGATCTTCGCGCAGGGTCGGGATGAATAGACTGGACCAACGCATCTTTGCTCCTTCCAACGGTCGCCGCCGTAGGCGACGACAGAACGAGACAAACTAGCAACTGGTTTGAACAGCAGTCAAGTAGCGGATGCATGGAGTTCAGGCTTTAGCCTGGTCCTTATCTTCTCGTACAAAAAAACCAGGCTAAAGCCTGAACTCCATGCATCCGAACTACTTACCCTGATCTGCCAGGTAGCTTGTAGCCTCCTCGAACGCCTCGATCTCGTTGCCAAATCGGTGAATCCATTTCACTCCGGGCCACGCTCGCCACCACGTGAGCTGGCGTTTCGCATAATGTCGCGTGTCGAGTTTCATCTGATTCAACGCGTCCTCACGAGTGCGCTTGCCTTGCAAGTATTCGACCACTCGACGATAACCATGAGCCTGAAACGCCTTCGCTGTCGGGGGAATGCCCGAAGCAATCAACGACTCGACCTCTTCGATCAGTCCACCGTTAAACATCTCGTCGGCGCGTTTGTTTATTCGCGCGTACAGAACTTCTCGCGGCGGATTGAGCGCGATCACTCGAATGCGCGAGGCAAGCTCTGGCGCCGCCGGAGTCTCGGGCTGCGATTCTGAAATGCGCTTTCCGGTTTGAAAGTAGACCTCGATTGCGCGCATCGTCCGCGACCAATCACCGGGACTGATGTTCGCCCCTGCTTGCGGATCAACGCGAGTCAGAATCCGATGCAAGTGCTCGGCGCCGTGCCGGTCGCGTAAGTCGATGAGCCGCTCGCGCAGGCTCGAATCAGTCTTCGGTCCTTCGAACAGCGGCTTCACCAAGGCGCGCAAATAGAAGCCCGTTCCTCCGACTAATATCGCCGAATGATCGCGAGTTTCAACTTCTCTAATCGTCCGCGCGGCCAAGCGAGCGTAATCGCCTGCAGTAAAGTTCTCGGTTGGCTCGACTATGTCGATGAGATGATGCGGCACTCCCCGTCGCTGGGCTTCGGGGACTTTCGCAGTTGCGTTGTAGATGCCGCGATAAACCTGAACGGAATCCAGATTGATGATCTCGCCGTCGCAATCGAGCGCAAGCTTAATGCCCAGTTCGCTCTTGCCGGATGCGGTGGGCCCAACGATGACGGGAATGAGTCTGGTTTCGCGCTCAACGGTCACCTGTGGATGTTAGCAAGGCGGTCTTGAAGATTGAATTCGATTCCTTCATTGTCTAAGGGAAAGTTGGCACAAAAGTGCGCACAGACGCATTAATCCGAGATCATCGATTCACGAGGCATGCCACCGCTTATCCCAAAGAGCTTCGAAGAGATTAGCGGTCTTGCTTGATGGGCTCCGACGCAGATTCTGAACGTAAGCCTTGAAATCCTCCACAACACTCTGCACAAGGAGATTTGGATTGATTCGCAACACAGGGCGCTCGCGCGCGTCGCGAGTGCATTGCAATGCTTTCGGCTCGTCGTGATTGAGATAGACGCGACCTGTGGTAAACCCGGAGTGAAACAACCCGTTGCGTGCGGAATCATATAGCATCTTAATCTCATCGCATGACGCTGCTGGAAGTATGCGTTTCGCGCTGTTCTTAAACCACTCGCCTGCTTTCCGTTTTGGCGTATCTCGGCCCTGGCGATACTGCTCTATGCCTTCGATATAGGCGAGAGATATGGAAAGAGCAACGTAGTCGCCAGCAAAGTTGTCTTGTCCAAGTAGACTGGTCGCGCAGTCGAGAAACCACGTTTGGACCCGATCCTCGTAGACATCAACCTTCGCTTCATAAAGCTCGTCGCTCCGCCGCTCGCCAGTGCGGATATCCCGAAAACTCGCGGTCTTCCTCGTGCCACCGATAGTTCTTACTGACTACGAGACCACTGAACTTTAGTCCCACTCTGCGGACCTCCTCATGCGACAGTTGGTTCACTCGGGCGGCGCTTGGCTGCCGAAATTGCGCGGCCGGGCTCGGCACGATTCATACTGAATCAAACAAGTCCTCTGGGTGCTTCTCTGCAATGGCCAGCAACTTCAATGCAGCATCGCTGGGAGTTCGGCGCCCAGCCTCCCAAGCCTGAACAGTCGAGGGACTGACATTTAGAGCGCGGGCAAGCATTCCCTGCGAGAACTTGAGCCGCTCTCGGAGCTCAACTATATCTCTCTTATCTCTTCGACGCGGCTCTGCAGGCGCCTGGCGGACACTTATCCGTCCACCAATGAGTTTTGAGCCTTTGACCATTGCGAGCGCTTGGCTGGCTGATTGAAGCAGATCGGAAGATTCTTCATTCGTCATCATTCGTTCGCGTTTCGTCACGCGTTTTCGCGCGGACCTTGTTCGCTTCATTTTTGCTTTGACGCTCATTTTATCGCTTCCTTTATCTGGCTCATAAGCTGGGCCAGTTGGTTTTTCACTTGGGCCGGTAAGTCGGCGGTGTCATTCTTGGCGAACAGGTATAACAGGATTATGTGATGGTAGCCCGGGAAGTACGCATATATGTACCTGTAACTGCCTCGCTTTCCTCTTCTGGAAATTGGATCGCCTATCCGGGCTTCCGTGCTCCGCGTGTGCCTTGAATGACATCTCCCCGCTCAGGGTTCTTCAATAAGTCGTCTTCGATTGCAAAGAGCACGTTCAACGAAGCCCGCTCTTCGATCTGCCTCATGAATGTCGGCGTCTCGAAAAAGCTGTAGAGCCTTTCGGGCGATTCGCTCAAGGCGGCTCCCCTTTGCATCTACTATACTACCCGGTCATAGGGTACGGTACACACGTACCGAGCGCAAGCGGAGAGAAGATCAAAACTTGAGAAAAGAAGTTAAATACCCTCGCGGCTTAGGATTCAGCGTCAGATCATTCTTGATTGATGCGGTCGCCGGATTTCAGCCGCGCGCCGTTTGCGAATTCCCGCGCGGACATTTTTCGTTTGCCTTCGAGCTGGATTTCTTCGATGAGCAGCACGCTCGAGCCGGCGCACGCCACGTTGATCCCTGAGTCGTTGATGCCCAGAATTATTCCGGATTCGGCGTCTTCGCGTTCAACCCCTCGCGTCACATCGCGCGCATGCCAAACTATCAGCCGCCCGCCGCGAAAGTTGCTGTAAGTGCCCGGCCACGGCTGAAACGCGCGAACTCGATTGGCTATCTCACGCGCGGTCATCTGCCAATCGATCAAGCCGTATTCGCGTTTGAGCATCGGTGCATAAGTTGCCTGCTCATCGTCTTGGACGAGCGGCCTGACTTCGCCTCGCTCGATGCGAGGCAGAGCCTCTGAGAGAAGCTCGGCTCCCAACCGGGCGAGTCGAATTGATAGCTCGGGCGCAGTTTCATAATCGCCGATCGCCGTCGCGCGCATCGCGAACGTCGGCCCGGTGTCCATCCCCGCGTCCATCTGCATGATGGTGATGCCGGTTTCCTGCTCGCCATTTGCAATCGCCCAGTTGATCGGCGCAGCGCCGCGATATTTTGGCAGCAGCGAAGCGTGAACGTTTATGCAGCCGAGTCTCGGAATTGCGAGCATCCACGCAGGCAGGATCTTGCCGTAAGCCGCCACTACGCAGGCGTCGGGCGATATCGTTTCAAAGATCGCGCGCACTTCTTCGTTGGTTTTGATCTTTGCGGGCTGATGCACAGGAACGCCGTGTTCAAGCGCGAAGCTCTTCACCGGCGGAGCGTGCAGATGTTTCCCGCGGCCTGCAGGCTTGTCTGGTTGAGTGAACACGGCTGCGATTTCGTGACCGTCGAGCATCAATCGATCGAGCGAAGCCACGGCGAACTCGGGCGTGCCTATGAAGATCAGTTTCACGGTTCATTCATAACCTACAGCGCGCTTGAACGCCAAGCTGGGCAGTGGGTCAATGTCAGATTTCGGCAGGGCAGTTGGCTTATTCGCATCAATGAATGCTGGTGATCGGTAAGCATGCTTGTGGTCGGGAAGGGCGGTTTACCCCCGTTGACTTGTCGGGCTAACAGACCAAGAAAGCGGGGGTAAACCGCCCTTCCCGACCACAAGCATTTCAAGTGGGTTCACGTTCTCGGGGTTCGATCGGTGCTCACTTAGGGGCCGGCGGCTTCGACCGCGTCGCGGTCGAATTCCGCTCTGGAATTCATGGATGACCCATTATCCCAAGCCAAGTTGCGAGCGTGTGCACAGCCACCTATAATCCCAATTTACTTTGCGGCTGGTTGAAACTGGCGATCTAAGTAAAGCGTAGAACAATGTCTACCGGCATGCTGAACATAAGGCTCAACGGAATACTCCCTCCGGTCACGACTCCTTTCAACGAGCGCGGCGAAGTTGATTTCGAGGCGCTCAAGTCAAACGTCGAGCGTTACAACACCATGGGACTTGCGGGTTACGTGGCCCTCGGCTCGAACGGCGAAGCCGTGCACCTCGCGCCGGACGAGCGCAAACGCGTACTGGAGACCGTCAAGCGCGCCGCCACGACTGCCCATACGATCGTCGCCGGCGTGAATGAGCTTTCCACCCGCGCAGCGGTCGAAGCTGCGCGGGTCGCGGCAGGCTGCGGCGCCGACGCTGTGCTCGTCGTCACTCCTTACTATTACAAGGCGTCGATGAATCAGGAGACGCTTGCTCGACACTTCACTGAATTGTCCGATCAGTCGCCGATTCCCGTGTTGATTTACAACTTCCCGCAAAGCACAGGGATCGTCATCGAGTCCGCGACAGTTGCCGCGCTTGCTTCGCACCAAAACATCATCGGAATTAAGGACAGCGCCGGGAACATGAGCGCAATATCTGAGACGATTCGACTTGCGCCTGAGAGCTTCGCAGTGATGGTCGGCAACGGAGGCGTGTTCTATCCGGCGCTGACGATGGGAGCGTCGGGCGCGATCCTAGCGGTCGCGTGCGCCGCGCCTAAAGCATGCGTCGAGTTGTACGAAGCCGCGAAAGCGGGCGATCACACGCGCGCTCGCGATCTTCAGAACCGCATCGCGCCGCTCTCGCAAACGGTCACCGCCGGTCTCGGCGTGCCGGGGCTCAAAGCCGCGATGGAAATCCTGGGGTGGGCCGGAGGCTTCCCGCGCGCCCCGCTCCGTGCAGTGAGCAGTTCCGATAGAGAAAGGATCAAGGCGGTGATTCGTAGCACGGGACTCTTCCCAGAGATTGAGTGAAAGGAATTGCGGATTGCGGATTTCGGATTGCGGATTGCGGATTCCGGTTCCAATCCGCAATCCGCAATCCGCAATATAATATGCCTGCCGATTGTAACAATCTGGAAGCCGCGGCCGACCAAGTGACTGACGCGTTGCGTTTCACGGAGATCCCGCGCACGACCAGGCTCTTCAATGATTTTCTGTATGACTATCAGAAGGTCGATCGGTTCTACGCAAACTACGGCCGCTCGGTAGAACCGCTCGCCGATCACGCGCGCCGCGTCGGAGAGCAGCAGTTCGACCGCAAGCGCGTGCCCGCAGCGCTCGAGAGAATCAACCGCCGCGTCGGTTCTCCGGAGCTGACTTTCAAGCACATCGAGATGCTTCGTCATCCGGGCTCGGTGGCGATCGTGACCGGACAGCAAGCGGGACTCTTCACCGGACCGCTGTACACCATCCACAAAGCGCTCACTGTGATCAAGCTGGCTGCTTGCCTGCGCGATCAAGGTGTGGAAGCCGTGCCCGTGTTCTGGGTCGCAAGCGAGGATCACGACTACGCTGAGGTCAATCATTGCCGCGTCATCGACCGTGAAGGGCTTCTGAAGGAGATTCGTTACGAAGCGTCAGGCCACAGAGACGAACAGCCGGTTGGAAGCGTCACGCTGTGCGAAGGCATCGGCCAAACGATTGACGACCTTGTCGCGCAGCTTGCAGCTTCTGAGTTCTTGCCCGCCCTCGAGCGCGACTTGCGCGAGAGCTACGCGGAAGGCGTGGGATTCGCGGAAGCGTTCGCGCGGTTGATGGCGCGGCTGTTTCGCGAATACGGTGTCGTGCTGCTCGACCCGCTCGACGAGGAGTTGAAGCAGGTGGCCGCTCCGCTCTACGCAGAGGCAATCAGCAAATCCAGCGAGATCGCCGAAGCGCTGGTCTCGCGAAGCCGGGAATTGGAAGAGGCCGGATATCACGCGCAGATTCACGTGTCCGAAGACATGGTTCCGTTGTTCATAATGGACGACGGCCGCCGCTCCGCGATGACCCAGCAAGATGGCCGCTTTGCCGTTAAGGGTTCGCACCGCACTTTTGCCAAAGAAGAGCTTGTCGAACTTGCGACTCGCTGCCCGAATTGTTTTAGTCCTAACGTGACGCTCAGGCCGGTGGTTCAGGATTACCTGCTTCCGACTGCAGCGTACATCGGAGGTCCCGCCGAGATCGCATACTTCGCACAGCTCCGCGCGGCGTACGAAGTGCTGGGAAGGCAAGCCCCGTGCGTGTTACCTCGCGCAAGCTTCACGATCGTCGAAGGCCGTCATCAGAAGACGATGAAGAAGTACGGGCTCGAGCTTCGAGACTTCTTCGATGGTCTGCATCCGGCGGTGACTAAGGTTGTCGAGAACAGCCTGGATCGAAATACCGCCAACGCATTCACTGAAACAGAGCGTGTGCTGAACGAACACCTCGACAAGCTCGGCGAAGCATTGCGCAATACGGATGCGACGCTTAGTGATCCGCTCGAACGCGCTCGCGGCAAGATTCTGTATCAGCTCGAACATCTGCGCACTCGCTTCATCCACTCGAGCGCGCACCGCGAACAGACCGTTTACCGGCAAGTCGAGCGCGCCTTCACGACGCTCTATCCTGACAAGAACCTCCAGGAGCGCGAGCTGAACGTCTACTACTTTCTCTCGCGTTATGGTCCCTCGTTGATAGAAGAGTTGTACGGCGCCGCTGATTTAGGCTTCTCGAATCACAAGCTTGTGTACTCGGGCGGCGTGGCCTCCCAAGTAGTGAACGCGCGCTAGGGAGCGGGCTCATATCGGTTGGTCTGAGGTTTGGTCGGGAATAGATCATCAACCTGCATTGACCAACCGGGCACAGCGTGACCCGCATCGGCTATGTCGCCACGCCGAAAAGTGATCGGATTGTTCGGGGTATCGGCGTGATAGGCTTTGATCACATCCGTACTTTGCATGTCTACGTCCCAAACGCAGAGCGTTCCCGCCGCAAAGTAATCTCTACGTTTCGCGGAAAGTTCTTGCTCTGCATGTCGGCCGTAGTCCCACTCGCTTCTCACCTCGACAGCGAACGCTGGAGCACCTTCCAGGAACTTCATACCCGTGGTTTGCCCGGTGTACCAGGCTGCGTCGGGGCTGAATGAGTCGCGGTTTGGTAAGTAGACCTTAAACCCGACGTTATCGCCTATTGCATAACCGGTTGCGCGGGCGCGTTCGTATGCGCGCAGGCTAATGAGGATCTCGGACGCCGCATAACCTGGAAGGTATCCGGTTGGTGGCATGGGCACAATCTCTCCGTTGACAAGTTCAGCCTTGCCCTTGACGCGGTACAAATCTTCGATAGTCGCTCTGTGCGTCGTGGTCATAGCCGTTCGATGATATCACAAGTCAGAGATTGTTAACCTAACCTGGTCGATGCGACTAAAGACCCGACCTAACAACGCTTCCTCAAGAGACTGGCTCAACCACAAGGGCCCCGTCGCTTCTTGCTTGCAACTTGCTGACACTCAATAGAGCAATATAAACTCTTCCGCTGTTTGGAGTGCGGCGAGCGTTTTTTGCGCGCCGCTTTCCCTTCTTCGCGCTAACGATTCGGTATCGGAGTCAAAAGCGGCGCGCAAAAGACGCTCGCCGCACTCCAAAGGACAGAGCATGTCCCGAGAACACGAGAAGGAGCACGTTCACAGTCCCGGTAGCAACCGGCGGCGTCTCATCGCTGTGCTCGCGCTCACGTTCGCGTACATGCTTGCGGAAGCGATCGGCGGATTCCTCACCAACTCGTTGGCGCTGCTTTCCGACGCCGGGCACATGCTTGCCGACGTCGCGTCGTTGGTTCTGGCGCTTCTCGCGTTATGGTTCGCCACGCGGCCGGTGACCGCAAAAAAGACCTACGGCTATTATCGAATGGAGATCCTGGCGGCGCTGTTGAACGGCGCGGCCCTGGTGGTGATCTCTCTGCTGATTTCTTACGAAGCGTTTCATCGAATCAATTCGCCCGAAGCAGTCAAAGGCTTCGAAGTCACGCTCATCGCATTGGGTGGACTCGTTGTCAACGGCATCAGCGCCGTCGTCTTGCATTCTGCCTCCGAAGACAACCTCAACATGCGCGGCGCGTTCTTGCACGTGATTGGCGACGCGCTCGGCTCAGTCGGCGCTGTCGTGGCGGGTGTTCTGATCTGGCGATGGGGCTGGGTGCTGGCCGATCCGTTGATCAGCATCGCGATGTGCTTGTTGATCATCTACAGCTCGTGGCAGCTAATACGAGAGTCGGTGAATATCTTGCTGGAGGGAACACCTTCGCACATCAACATTCGCGCAGTCGTGGAAGCGATGCATGCGGTGCCCGGCGTCACGGACGTGCACGACCTTCACGTGTGGACCATCAGCTCAGGCATGGAAGCGCTATCGGCTCACGTGACGATTGAGCGAGAAGTCTCGCCCCGTGTCGCGCTTGAAGCGCTTCAAGAGAACCTGCGCACTGGATTCAATATCGGACATTTGACGATTCAGCTCGAGTTACCCGACGAAGCAGATGTTTCGGGTGGCAAGCTATACCAGATTGCAGGCCGTGGCGAAGCCGGTTCCGAAGTTAAGGGGTGACCCACCACCCGCGCTCGATTAGTCGCGCGAATACGGTTCCCTTCGCGCCACCGTAGAACGAACTTGAACCTTTCTGCCGTCACCGACTGAATGATTGATGCCACCACAGCTACAACTCTGAGCGCGCCGCGGACGAGATCGCGAACTGTTCTTGCCGCAGCCGTGGTTCCGCTCACGCTCCTTGTACTGGGAGCCGCGAGCTGCTGGCTCTACTTCTGGGGAAGAGATCTACACCGTTTCACTCAATGGGTCGCGGCCTACATCGGCCTGTTCCTCGGCCAACTGGCTTTTTACACCGTTGCTTGCCTGATAGTGCTGCGCTGGTCCGGCCGCTCGTCGCGTGCCGCCAGATTGGCAACTGTCGCAGTGGTCTTCTTCTTTGCCGTCGCGTTTCGCGCAGTGCTCGTGCCGCAGCGCCCTTACCTATCATCGGATGTTTACCGCTACGTTTGGGACGGGTATGTGCAGCGCGCCGGGATCAACCCGTACCGTTACGTTCCCGAAGCCGGGGAGCTGACCGGACTGCGTGACGAGCGGATCTTTCCAAACATCAACCCTGAAGACCGTCGCTGGCTGTCGCCCTATCCGCCGGTAGCTCAGCTTGTTTTCTTTGGCGTAGCTCTTGTTCAACCAAAGAGCGTGACGGCATTCAAAGCGGCTACGACGTTGTTCGATACGATCACGATACTGCTTCTGATGCTGGTGCTCGCGCGAAGCGGGCTCGATCCGGCACGCGCGATCCTTTTCGCGTGGCACCCGCTACTGGTTTTTGAAGGCGCGCACAGCGGGCACATTGAGGCGGTGTTTATCGCGTTCCTCGCGCTCGCTCTTCTTGCGTGGTCACACGGCAAGTACGCGCTTACCGGCGTCGCGCTCGCGCTTGGAACACTGGTCAAGTTCTATCCGGTCCTTCTCCTTCCGGTGTTTCTTTTTGCGAAACCGAGGGACTCCATCGACAGGGCCGCGGGGCAAGCCGAGGAGTTGAGCGGCTCAGGTTTCACGCGGCTTGTCCGCCGAGTGATTCACAAAAACAATCTGGCGATGCTCGCGGCGTTTGTTGCGACTGCAGCACTGGCATATGCGCCTTATGTGTCCGCGGGAGAAAACTTGTTCGGGTTCGTTCGCGGTTATGCGCTTGAGGAAGGCTTTGTTCAAAGTGGCGCGAGGTACTTTCTGTTAGATGCGGTCCGTAAGCTGGTTCCGATTCCGACAACCGTTTTCTTGATCTTTTTCGCGGCGTGTCTGATTGCAGTCGCGCTCTTGTTGTTGTTGAGAGTGAAGCGAAACGCGGTTGATGTCGCACGCGGCGCGACGGTCTTAATCGGACTGTTCCTGCTGCTGATTACGCCTCGCTACGCCTGGTACTACGCGTGGCTGATTCCATTCCTTTGTTTTGCGCCGCGAGTCGCCTGGCTGTATCTAACCTCTGCATCGGTGTTGTTGTATCTGTTGTGGTACACGCCGATGGTTTATCCCGAAATCCCGCTCGGATTGGGCGCGGCGAT
>Ga0114129_10008374_pt1 | contig 14733 bp, 9 predicted proteins | sample RhiMetdeltSRZDD1_FD_80071 | JGI IMG/M metagenome (GOLD analysis project Ga0114129, IMG submission 80071) | Populus rhizosphere microbial communities from Tennessee, USA - Rhizosphere MetaG P. deltoides SRZDD1 (version 2) (version 2) | ecosystem: Host-associated > Plants > Roots > Rhizosphere >... | reverse complement strand
CTGTCTTGATTACCTTCATCCAATGCGGCTGCCAGCGCGGCGACCTTGTCTGCTTGTTCAAAAGATTGATCGTTTGCAAGCATCCGTTGGGCCTGGGCGTTCAGGGCTTCGATTGAATCTGAATCTCCCAACAACGATAGACGGGCCTGCGCACGCGGAAGATTACCTGTCGCGGCGTAGGCAGCCGCGATGAGAGAGCGATATTGATCTTTGAAGTCTGCGCGCAATGTTTTGGGTTCAGCGTCGAAAACACGCAAAGGGGAGATCACCCATGAATAAACGAGACCCAGCCCCAGTCCCACGAGAAGCGTAAGCAGGACGCCCAGTCGCCACCAGGGAAAACCTCTCATTGGATCCCGCTCCAGGCTTGTAAGGCAGTAACCAGTTCCTGCATGAGTGAGACATCTGAATCAGAGAATCCATTCGCGCGCGCGTATGCCAGTCCATCAGCGGCGATAGTAGAAGGAGATTTTGTCCCGAAGATAGCTAACCGGCGGGCAGCCAGCGCTGGGTCATTCTCGACCTGATAGGCTTCTGCAGTCATAAGTACATAATCAGCTTTGTAATCTGCCCGGAGGGTATCAGGGGTGAGGTCGAAGAAGTCCACCGGATCGATGACCCAGCCGTAGGCAAGCCCGATGCCGATGCCTACAGCGAGCGCAAGGATGATGAATACCCAACGGGAGCGTTTTGAGTTCATAGAAAAATATCCGAGCAGGTGACCGGCGGCACCCAAAGACTCTTCCGTACCGTTGCTGTCTTTCGACCCTGGCGGGGTTTGGAAGGCTCTGCCGCGCCGGGCCTGCCCGGACGTGAGAAGGATAACCGAACAAAATGCTGATGTCAAATGTTCCGTTGATTGTGGGTTCACTTCCTTATTCAAGAATGTATAAATTTATCTATCAGAGCAACGTGTACTACACGGCAACATTATAGAAGCAACACAGCAACTCCAAAGGCGATCAGCCAGACTGACCACAAAAGATAGCTGATGGCGTTGATCGCACTGGCCGGCTTGAAACCTGTTTCTTCAAATACACCTACGAACACCCCGATAGCAGGCAGTATTCCCAGCCAACCAAATAATGGACTCACCAAATGGGTCGTTATGATCGCTGCGCACAGCAGAATTGTCCATACGCTGGTGAAGATGTACCCCAAATGCTCACCAATCGCCACCCCTACGTAACGATGAAAGGCCTGAAAAACAACGGCCACAGCCTCGCGAGTGGCCTGGGTCGCTTTCGGCTGGGTGTACATATCAGCCAGGCTGGTCACAAGAAAAGGCCAGCGAATCAGCCCAAGAAACTGAACCGCACCGGCCAAAACGCCTATTGTTGTACCAACTGCAAGGAACCAGGGTGCATTTGACTGAAATACCTGATGCACTAGTACTGGGACAGGTGTGAACAATATCGCTGAAAATGTAAAGGCATACCATAACCGCCGTAGTGACGTGCCGCCTGCTTTAAACTGCTGTAAGATGTGATCGGTTGGCTTGCGCAAGATGTCAGGATACTCAAATGCTCTTCCCAGCAGGAGGAAAGTTACATTGAATGCAATTGGAACCAGGATGAGCAACAGGCCAGTTATCGTTGTCAGTTTCATGATTCGATTCCTTTTTGAATAACAGTATTGAATACAAATCTAAGTATAGCATCCGTGTCAGGCCACTCCACTCTGGCTGCATCTTTCATCTGCGAGCGTAGCAATCAAATATGATCATTGTCAACATGTTGACGAGAGCTTAAGCATTGAAGAGATGGAAAATCATGGCGGATGAAAAGGAGCCACCGATTTTGCTTCATGGATGATTCCCCTACTTTAACTCTCTATGCCAATCATTTATACTAGAATTGGATTTGGTGTGAGCTGTAAAGTAGGCGGGAAAACGATAGAGGGTTAATTCATAAAGGATATGTAATAAAAGTGATATTGCTTAATACTTGGAGCGTAGATGATTACTGTCCTTCTTGCGGATGATCATGCCTCTGTTCGGAAAAGTTTACGATATTTGCTTGAAACCACCGATGATATACAAGTTATTGCTACGGCATCAACTGGGGCGGAAGCTATTGCCAAGGCCAGTTTCTATTATCCTGATGTAGCAATCCTAGACCTTTCCATGCCACTCATGGACGGGATTAAAGCAACCAGGGAAATCCGTGTACGTTGCCCGTTAACTCGCATCATGATGCTTTCAATTTACGATAACGCAGAGTACGTTCATCGAGCTTTAGAAGTGGGTGCGTTGGGTTATGTGCTCAAGGATATGATCGGTGATGACCTATTAGCTGCTGTCCGTGCCCTCCATAGCGGGGGACGATATTTTAGCCAGAAAATTGCTGAGATTGCCCAAAAGTATATGAATCAGACAGGGAATGATAGTTAGGCTAATTGGTTTTATTTGTTTTGAGCGCGTAGAATAGCCAGTTCAATATGCCGCATTGCAGTTGGGTAAGCACAACCCGATATTTTTACCATGGCTTTGGCTAATGGTCTGATCGCAACCGCCTGGGAAACATCTGCACCGCTGGCAGCCAGGATTCGGGTGGCCATGACTTGAAGTTCAGCAGTTCGCTTTTTTGTGTAGTCTGCCATCGATTCATCGCGTCCTTTCCTCATCAGCAAACGAGTCAACTTATTCACTGTTACTAACGAGGAGAGATCTACCCGTTGCAGTTGAAGGGATTAGCCTGCCGACCAGTAGGATTCAACCTAATCCTGTTTCTTCTTCGTTCTATAATGTCTCCGATAATTACCATTAGCGATGCACACTTTACAAGTGTGTACATCGATCGCATCGCAAGAATGGGTATCTTTGTTTTCTCTAATAAAAATACTCTCAATAAACATTGACGCTCTATATAGCGAGGCTTAGAATTAGATAAATTAATAGCACTATTGGGCAATATGGATGTGAGGAGTCAGAATCTTCATCCACGGGAGACCAGTTCGAAGAGGAATTTCCATGAATGCCCGTTCTATTTTATTCTCACGTATTGTTCTGCTTGTCATTGTGGTCATGTTACTGGTTGCGACTGTTCTTCAGCCGCAGTCAACTGTTTCAGCTGCAACGACATTAACTGTCACTCCGCTCACATGGAATATCATTGGTCTGGATAGCAATAACGTCAACGTGGGGCCGAATGATTTCCCGGTGGGGGCGAGGGTTTGTAATACAGGCGCGGCGGTCGCTACAAACGTCACCGCTACACTTGTGTGGGATTCAGCCAATGGCTTCATCAACATACGCTCCGGGACAAATTCATCACTGTCGGTAGCCAGCCTGGCGATCAACGCGTGTACAGATTTTTACTTCGAGGTAGAGGTCACACGGAATGCGTCGGCTTATAACACGACGCGGCGTTATCACATTTCAGTGACTGCAGATGCTGGTGCCACCACAGGTAGCACACCCATACCGCGTGAATTGTATGTTGAGCATTTAATCTCTCAGAATCGCAATACGGTCTCGGATATCCAGTATGGGCTGACCATTCCAACTTTGACGTCGGTTGCAAGCGGCGGAACGATGACACTGCTAGTCGGACAGACTTACTATATTCGGATCGTCGGCGCGACCGCCACACAGGGATATGAGCAAATTGAAAGTTTCATTACGATCCCCAATACAGTCTTTCAGATCTTATCGGTTGACACAACCTACTCGGCAGAATCATCCCCAACCCTCTCGCCGCCTTATGACAAACTCTATGGGGATGCGTGCGTGTGGGAAAATGATCCCAATAGCCCCAACTACCGTGCTTGTAACGGCACCGGTAAAGCTGGCGGAAATATTACGGTTACTTATCAGGTAAAGATTCTTCAAGCGCCTGTGGCTCCTCTTGTAAATCCGCAGCCACTCAGCACGCTGATCTATGACTTTTCAGGGAGCAGTTTTCACTATAATTCTGATGTAGGAACTTCCACGCGCTATGCTTATGTCCTCGACCCGTCTGTCGTGACGATTGCCAAGAATTTTAGTCCTGATCCGACCAGCGTTGGTGGCATCTCCACATTAACCTTCACGTTGACCAACCCAACTTCTGTCACACTCACAGATCTCAACTTTACAGATGCGCTCCCCACTAGCCCGGGTACGATGGTGATTGCGAGCCCCACGAATGCATCCTCCTCAGGATGTGGATCACCTACGTTTGCGCCGGTAGCTGGAAATGGCTCTCTGTCCTTCTCAAACGGCACACTTGCGCCCAATAGCAGTTGCACTATCAAGGTCAATGTGACTGTGCCTGCGGCAGGCACCTATACCAATACAACAACCCATCTTCTTATTGGAACGCTCGATACTGGGAACAGTGCCAGCGATACACTCACAGTTAACAGTGCCTCTCCTACCCCAAGCCCAGTTTGTGGATCATCTCTCGCGACGTGGACGTTTCCCTCCGGGTTCAGCATTACCTCACCCGCACCGACAACTTCGACCGTCACAGCCTCTGCCTCGCCGGGCGCAGGTATTACTTCAATCGACAGCACGCAGAATAATTCGGGGGCCACACATTCCTGGGGTTCGAATGGTGCAATCGCCACAGGTGCCACGCTTAACACTGCCAATAACGATTACTTCGAATTTGCGATTGTTACCACTGGTTACACTTCTGTAACTTTAAGCTTTGCGGCACGCCGAACAAATAACGGACCGCAAAGCCTGGCGGTTTATTACGGCACCTCTGCCACGCCTCCGGGAACGCTGGGCTTTGATATGCCGGGATTCATTTCAACTGCGGGTACGTGGATCGCATCTAGCGCCTTTGGCACACTGACTTTCAGTTCTGGCTTGAACGCCTCAGGCACAACCTATTTCCGTATTTATGCGTACAACGCTGGCAACTCTGTTTCCGGTTCCGATATATACCTCGATGATGTCACTTTTACAGGCTGTGTCATTCCCAGCCCTCCGACGATCACCAAGGCATTTTCGCCAGATCCAATCGCGGTCAACGGCTCTTCTACGCTGACGTTTACGCTTGCGAATTCGAATTCCTTTGCATTGACTGGCGTGACATTCACCGACTCGCTTCCTTCCGGCTTGCAAGTCGCGAGTACTCCATCTGCCACCACGACCTGTGGTGGGACCCCTACTTGGGCTCCTGCTGCGGGCGCAACGACTTTAACCTTTGGGTCGCCTACCGGCGGCACAATCCCTGCAAGTAGTTCCTGTACTATCAGTGTCAATATTACCGGGACAGCCTCAGGGTCTTATCAAAACGTAAGCGGGTTTGTCTCCTCTACGAATGGCGGTACAAATACAGGGTCAACAGGCAGCGCCACAGGCTCCCTCACAGTTTTGCAGCCGCCAAGCATGACCAAGTTATTTGCCCCCAATCCCATCCTTGCCGGCGGTACCTCCACACTTACATTTACGATTTCGAACCCGAATCAGAATAACTCCCTTACTGGAGTTGCGTTCTCTGATACGTACCCTGGCGCCGTTGTGAATACGACGCCGGTAAGCACATCCAATACATGTGGCGGCACACTGAGTGCGACAGCCGGCGTAAATAGCATTACGCTCAGCGGCGGATCAATTTCTGCCGGGAGTAGTTGTACGGTTACAGTCAATGTTACTTCTGCAAGTGTGGGGACATACGCAAATACCAGCGGCGCGGTTTCATCTACCAATGGAGGTACAGGCAACACGGCCTCTAACACGCTGACGGTCAACGCTGCTTCCCCGTCGATTTCCTTATTGAAACAAGTTTCTACTAGCGCTTCTGGTCCATGGACTTCATTTGTCGCCGTGACGGCAGGAAGCAATGTCTACTATCAGTTCACTGTAGAGAACACAGGAGATGTAGTGCTTAGCCCAGTGAGTATTACCGATCCATTGGTCAGCACGGCAAGTTGTACCTGGCCCGCTTCATTACCTGTTGCTGTCGCTGGAAATAACAATCACATCGCAACGTGTGTAGTCGGTCCGATAGTGTCTACTTCTGGTTCCCATTCAAACACAGCAACCGCCTCTGGGACATACAGCGGGACTGTGTATACCGATACATCTTCTGCAACTTACGCGACCACTGGATTGACGCTGGCAAAAAGCGTGATGGAATCATCCTTCACGAATATCGGTGATTTATTGCACTACAGTTATCTGGTGACGAACAGCGGTTCTGCGCCTCTGCTTGGACCTGCAACGGTTACTGATAACAAAGCGTCAGTCACCTGTCCAGATGTCAGCACAGTTGGTGATCTCGACGCCTATTTGGACCCGGGCGAAAGCGTGACCTGTACCGCGACCTATACAGTCACGCTTGCCGATTTTACGGCAGCCTCCGTAACGAATACTGCCTCTGCGACGATCAGCGGAGTTACCTCGAATACAAGTAGCCAGACTGTGTACCGTTCCCTCGCTGACTTTATTGTTACAAAGACCGATAACGTCAGTAATAGTGTTGTGCTAGGCAATTCATACAATTGGACAATAACGGTGAGCAATACAGGTGTTGCTGCTGGAACGTTTGCAACTGGAAACGTGATCCTGAGCGATACCCTGCCGGGCGTCGCAGCGTATTATCCGCAAGGCGCGTTGACAGTAACAAATGGTGGTATTCCACCTACAGGGACAATCAACTGTTCCATAACAGGAACGGCTTTAAGCTGCGTTGCGAGTGGTCTTACGGTTGTACTGCCAGTTGGCGGTTCCTTTAGCATTACCTTTCCCGTCACATCAACTTCTTCCGGAAACCTCGCGAACACAGCAACTGTTGATCCAAATGACGTTGTGCTCGAATACAATGAAACGAATAATAATGCTTCAGATACGGTAGCAGTGCTGACTCCCACACCAACACCAACGAATACTCCGACGAATACCCCTACTAATACACCAACCAATACCCCAACCAACACGCCGACAAGTACACCTACTAACACTCCGACAAATACCCCAACGGATACGCCTACCAACACACCTACTGATACGCCCACTCCTACGGATACTCCTACAAACACACCAACCAGCACGCCAACGGATACTCCGACTAACACTCCTACGAATACCCCGACTGACACACCTACCAACACTCCAACGAATACTCCAACAGACACGCCGACCAACACTCCTACCAATACGCCTACAAATACTCCCACAAATACGCCGACCAATACTCCTACTAACACACCAACGAGCACTCCTACCAACACACCAACCAATACTCCCACGAATACTCCTACAAACACACCAACCAGCACTCCTACAAATACTCCAATCCCACCAGTTGCCCAGGACGATAGCACAACCACACCTTTCAATACCCCAGTGATTCTCCCTGATATCACAGCCAACGATTCAGCCTTTGGTGCAGGCAATAGTATTGTGATCAACACTATTGACCTCGATCCTTCAACGAGTGGTCAGCAACTGTCGTTTATGGATGCGAGCGGCAATCAGTGGAGCGTCAACCCTACGACGGGTGATGTGTTATTTATACCTGCCGCGAATTTCACAGGGACTGCCACGATTCCGTATTCTGTTCAAGATGTGTTTGGGCAAACGGCAACCGCGAATCTATCTGTGACGGTTGGCTCGCCGGCAAGTATCAGTGGTACGGTATTCAATGATACAGACCTCAATGGAACTCAGGCTGGTAGCGAGTTTGGCATTGGAGCAGTCAAAGTAGATTTATATGACAGCACCGGCACAACATTGCTCGCTACGATTAACACTACTTCTGGTGGTTCTTATAGTTTCACGAATCTCACTCCAGGAGATTACCTGGTGGTAGAAACTGACTTGGCTGGTTATGTGAGCACAACGCCGAATAGTGTCTCCACAACAGTCAACACAGGTGGTTCTGCTACGGTCAACTTCGGTGATTACCGACTTTCGAATTCGACACTTTCCAGCATTACTGGCACGGTCTTTAACGACGCAAATGGGAATGGACTACAAGATACAGGAGAGGCAGCCCTTAGTGGCGTCACTGTTGAACTCAGGAACAATGCAGGTACGGTCATTGCCACAACTACAACAAATACTTCAGGCGGATACAGTTTCTCGAATCTTTCGGCAGGGATATATACCGTCACTGAAACGGATCCAGCAGGCTATATCAGCACCACACTCAATAACGTGGCCGTAAATTTGAGCGCTGGCACAACTGCTACGGTTAACTTTGGCGATCAAACAAGTGGAGCTGCTCAAATCGCTGATCCGGCCATTTCCAAACTTGGCTCACCCTCCAGCGCGGCTGTGGGCAGTGCCGTCGTTTATACGCTTACGGTTGGAAATAATGGGAATACCAACGCAACAAATGTTGTACTGACCGACATCAAACCTTCATTCCTGGATATTATCTCCATCACGATCTCTCCGAATCCGGGCCTGATTCCCGTTATGTCAGGCAATACCTTCACGATCAATTTTGGTACGGTAACCCCAACGGATTCTTATGTTGTGACCGTTGTGACTCGCGTAAACGCCTTTGGTGTACCACCCGGTGGTTCAAATAACGTTTCGATCACTACCAGTTCTGTAACTGACCGAACCTTTAATAATGCTGCCTCCGCAGCGCTGCAAATTACTTCCAGTAGTGGCGGCGGGGGGGTGAGTAATGTACATAGATTGCCGAATACTGGTTTTGCGCCGGGTGTTGTGACCGACCTAAGCAATATCCCTCATGAAGTCTATATGAGTACAGGCGATGTTACGCTTGAAATCCCATCTTTGGGAATCAAGATTCCTGTTGTAGGAGTGCCGCTGAAGAACGAAGCATGGAATGTTTCCTGGCTGGGGGATCAGGCTGGATGGTTGCAAGGAACCGCATTCCCATCTTGGAGTGGAAACAGCGTCCTCACCAGCCATGTCTATTTATCCAATGGATTGCCCGGGCCATTTGTCAATCTTAATAAACTCAAGTTTGGCGACAAGCTTATCATCCACGCCTCTGGTCAGAAATATACATTTGAAGTACAAACCAATGCTGTTGTTGAGCCAAATGATACGTCTACTTTCAAGCATGAAGAGAAGCCCTGGCTTACTCTTGTGACCTGCAAGGAATATGATGAAAAGATAAAGGCATATCGACAACGCGTAGTGATAAGGGCAGTATTAATAAGTGTGGCTTGGGAATGAGCAAAAATACTGCATCTCAATAAGATGCAGTATTTTTTATTTCCTGGTGATAAGGGATAGAAATTTTTCTACAATATAAGGATCGAACAGTCGCCCTGATTCATTTTGTAAATATTCAGCCACATCTTTTGGCGGCATGCTTTTTCGATAAGGTCTGTCACTTGATAAGGCATCCCAAACATCCACTACTGCGAAGAGACGGGCAAAGAGAGGGATGTCTTCACCTTTCAACCCATGTGGATATCCTGTTCCGTCCCAGCGTTCATGATGGTAATAAGGGATGATCACAGCCTGGTTGAGATAGCTGATGGGGGAAAGCATCTGATATGCATAAAGTGGGTGCTTACGCATGACGACCCATTCCTCATCGGTCAGCGGACCGGGTTTCTGCAGGATTTCATCAGGGATGCCCATTTTCCCCATATCGTGCAGTAATGCACCGCGGCGAATCTGTAATAATTCCTCATCCGTACAGCCAAGTTCACGAGCCAGCTTGACGGCCATTTCAGTGACGCGCTGGGTATGACCTTCTGTCTCGCGGTCGCGCAGGTCGAGTGCCAAGACCCACCCCTCGATGGTCTTGTCGTAAGCCTCCCGAAGATCTGCATTGGCTCGTTGCAGTGCCACCTGAGCTTGTTTCCGCTCTGTGATATCGCGCGAAGAAGCTTGGACTTCAATCGCGTTATTTTCCTGATCATAAATAATCTTGGCAGTAGTTTCCAGCCAGATATATTCGCCGTTTTTATGCCGTGCACGATAAGGGATTGCCGCGGCCGGGTTCTCCCAGCGTGGGGCGGATAGCAATTCCAGAATAAATTTTGCATCTTCCGGATGAATAAATGGCAAGACAGGCTGACCAATCAATTCTGCGGGTTCATATCCCATCAAGGCATGACAAGCTGGTGAGATGTAGAGAAAATTCCCATGTATATCATGTCTTGAAATCATGTCAGAAGAGTTTTCAGCTAGTAGCCTGAACTGCGCTTCGCGTTCTGCAAGGGCTTTTTGGATCCGTTCCTGTTCCTGCAGGATTTTCCATTGCTGGATGGCACGTTCCGCAATATGAGGCATGTCTATCATCGATTCAGATGACTTGACGATGTAATCCAGCGCACCGGATTTAATCGCCTCCACTGCGTTGCGTTCACTCCCGTAGCTGGTCATGATAATGATAGGAGGAGCAGGTGTGCGATGTTCTTCAATGAGAAGCGCACTGCTCTCACCATCCGGGAGACGCCAATCTGCAATGATAAGCATAGGCTGGAAATCTGCGAGATGCGCGCGCGCCTGCGATAACGATTGGGCCACGGTAAGACGAGCGCCATTTCCGCGGTCCTCAAATGCACGTTGAATTAGCTCAGCATGGGCAGGATCGTCTTCAATTAATAAGATGTGAATGGAATCATCCATTATGGACGAATTACCTTATTGATCTGATTTTAAGCTTGCAGGAAAAATCTGCTTCATTCACTGAGATCAGGACTAACATTCCAGCCTAGCCAGTAAAATCCAAGGTCATCCATCAATTTCTTGAAATCTTCAAACCCCACTGGTTTCACAAGATAACTGTTGGCGTGGTTGTAATATGCCTTTGCGACATCCTTTTCCGCTTCCGAAGTAGTTAATACGACAACAGGAATGCTTTTTAGTTCAGCATCCTCTTTAATGGTCCTTAGAACATCGATACCATCAACGCGCGGGAGACGGAGATCCAATAGAATGACATGAGGTCTTTGCGATTTTGCCACTTCAGAGAATTCTCCTCGGCGAAAAAGATAGTCCAGTGCCGACTGACCATCCAGGAAATGACGCACTTTGTTGGTAATACGATGATCTTCCAGCGTGCGAACCACCAATTCCGCGTGGTCGATGTTGTCTTCAATGAGCATAACGAGGACAGGTTCGCCGGCCATTTTTCTCCTTTTCGTGGTAAGACCTGCAATCATTTTAACCCTGTTTTGAATTTTGGTGACAGTCGGCCGATATCTAAAAATATTACAAGGTTGGCCATTACTAAAAACGTTTGCTACAAGCGACAACCAAATCCAGCTAATCTATTTCTCATGATATAATTTTGTCAATCAGCACAGTACTTTCAACTGGAGGAGTTCTATGGACATAACGGTTCAAGAGTTCAAACATTGCGACATGATCGCCATCAAAGGGCGCGTGGATAGTGCCACAGCTCCACAGTTAGCGCAGGCACTCGAGTCTGCCAATGATGGGGGCAAATACAAACTTGTTGTCAATATGAGTGAACTGGAATATATGTCCAGCGCCGGGTTCAGGGCCCTTTTGGCGGCGCAACGCAATAGCAAGCGTTACAATCGCGGGGAAGTTGTCCTTGCTTCTGTTCCGGAGCGAATTCGGGAGGCATTGGAACTGGCTGGTTTTACTGAACTTTTCAAGACCTTTGATGATCCCCTTCAAGCGGTGGGCCATTTCTAGGCTTTTATCTGTCACTTTTGGAGTCACTTAAACATTGTTATGGAAGGAGGCCGCCTTCAATCGAATTGAGGCGGCTTTTAACTTTACCGTATGAAAAGTGTCCAATTTATCGCGAAATTTGAATATCTCGACGAAATCCGCGATTTTGTAGGTGACATTGCTCGTGCAGGCGGCTTTAGTGATAAGGACGTCTATAACATTCAGCTTGCCACCGACGAGGCCGCATCCAATATTATTGAGCATGCCTACGAGAATCGGCCAAATGGGATTTTGGAACTATCTTGCGGTATGCGCGGTGACACGATCATCATCATTCTGATCGATCATGGTGAATCGTTTGATCCGTCAGAAATTCCCCTGCCTGATCTAAAGGCTGACCTCTCTGATCGTAAAATTGGGGGGCTTGGAATCTTCCTCATGCGTAAATTGATGGATGATGTTCATTACGAGCCCAAGGCTGATAAAAGTAATGTCCTTACAATGACCAAACGAAAGAGGTAACCGGCGAAATGGCCGCCACACGTTCTCCTCTTTCGTCGGATTGGCGTAACATTGCCAGCCTGGGGGAACAAATCGCCAATGCCACCTCCCTGGCTGAACAACGTGACCGCATCATTTCCATGACTTCACGTCTCGTACAGGGGGAAGTGGATGTTTGGCTTGATGAGAAAATTTTCCGATTACCAACCTTACCCGGGGGAAATCTCTTCCCAGAAGAACCTGAACTTCAAGGGATGCAACGCGCCCTGCGAATGGGGCAGGTAACCACCAGGCAGCAGCGCGCAAAAAGCAAAAACAACGCTCCACGCGGAACCTGGGCTGCGGTTCCGCTGATCGAGCAGGGAGTGGTTCTGGGGGCCCTGCAAGTCACCCGCCCAAGAGGTCCTGAATTTAAGCAGCGTGAACTAGACATGCTCGAAAGGCTGGCAGGCGCGGTGGCTGTCAGTTTGAACGCGTCGCATCGCGTGGCTGTGGAGCGATTCAGGCTTAATCAATTAAATCTTGTGCGCGAAGTCAGCGCTCAGATCGCCAATGTTTTGAATCTGGATGACTTGGCGGGCCGCGTCACTAAACTTATCCAGCAGACATTTCATTATTACTACGTTGCCATCTTCACACTTAAGCAGGGATCCGCATTTTTGCGGTTCCGTTCCAGTGCCATGGCGCCTCGCAAAGGTAGACCTAAAGCTTCAGTTCCTTTGGAGGTGGAGATCGGCCAGGGATTGATTGGGCAGGTTGCGGCTGAGGGAGAACGAGTCCTTGTTGACGATGTGAAACAGGATCCACGTTATCGCTTCATTGATAGTTTGCCGGAGACGCGATCCGAAGTCGTCATCCCACTCAAAATCGGAGACAGTGTGCTTGGTGCGTTGGATGTGCAAAGCAATCAACCGAGCGCGTTCCATCCCAATGATCTGCTTATTCTGAGTGCGCTGGCGGATACGATTGCACGGGCTGTTGAGGGAGCACATCTTTACAGTGACTTGCGCCGGCGCGCTGATCAATTGGCGTTGGTCGCTGAAGTGAGCAGGAGCGTTAGTTCTTCGCTGGAACTAAAAACATTGATGAATAATGCTGCCGCGCTGATTCAGCAACGGTTTGGTTATCCCTACGTTCACTTGTTTACGGTGCATACTAATCGGCGGTTGATTCAGTATCAGGCCGGGAGTGGCACGCGCAGTAAAAATTTGGCAGGCTACACTTTGTCTCTGGATGACCCGCAGGGAATTATTCCATGGGTGGCGCGTGGGGGGCAGACCGTGCTCGTAAACGATGTAAGCCAGGAAGAACGCTATCGCCCTTCGCCACTCCCGCCTGAGGATACAAATTCAGAACTTTGTGTTCCACTTCTTTATCGTGATGAAGTTGTGGGAATGCTCGATATTCAATCTGACAAACTTAACGCATTCACAGAAGATGACCGCTTTATCTTTGAAGCTGTGGCTGACAACATCGCGAGCGCCATCCACAATGCGGATCTGTATCGTTCAGAGCAGTGGCGGCGACAGGTAGCCGATAGTCTCCGTGAAGTGGCGGGTTTGATCTCAGCGGATGCAAGTGTCGATGACGTGCTGGAAGCCATTCTCTCCGAATTGGATCGCAACCTTCCAGTGGATATTTCGGCGATCTGGTTATTGGAGGATGATGAACTTTATCTTGCCGCCTGTCATAATTGTGATGAAGGTGCGCTGGAGCAGGCATTTTTTGATTCACCTGAGGCGTATGAACGATTGATGAACGTGCTGGAGTTGGAAGGACCGGTTTTAAGAAAACCGTCCGATCCAATTATGGTCACTGGTTTGGTTGCGGGTTTTAACCAGAATTATTCGGGCTTGGCTGCGCCTTTGCGCGTGGGTGATCAGCCTTACGGAGTGATCACGCTTGCTCACAGTACGCCTGGCAGATATGGACACGAAGCACTGGCCATGACCACTACCTTTGCAAGCTATGCCGCGGTCGCAATTGAGAATACCCGCCTCTATGATACTGCTCAGGAGCAGGCTTATGCCTCTGCCGCGTTATTGCAAGTGGCACAGGCGGTGGTAAGCCTCAACGACCTTGATGAAATCCTCGAAACGATCATCCGTATCATGCCCATCCTTGTGGGCGTGGAACGCGCCGCGTTGTATCAATGGGATGCGGAAAACGAGAGCTTTTATCCTTCTGAGCAATATGGTCTCGTTGAGGAGGAAGAAGAGTCTTTCTGGATTCGTTCCTTTGCGCCCAGCGAATTTCCAATCCTCGACGCCTGTCGCAACTCAGCTGGCTTAGTCGCCGGTCAACTTGACCCCGATGGACAACGCGGTTTCTCTGCCTGGTTATCACTGGACCCAAATCAGGGAGCCAATCTTGGCAATCCCAACCCGTTCCTGTTTGCGGTTCCCATTGCGGTGAAAGAAGATCTCTACGGCGTGATGCTGATCGAAGAAGCCCCGGGCGGATTACGTTTCCGTGCCCGTCGACTGGAGATTATCACTGGTATTGCACAACAGGCTGCGCTTGCCATTCAGAATGACCTCCTGCAAAAAGAGATGGTGGTGCGCGAACGTCTAGAAACAGAAGTGCAGTTAGCGCGCCAGATCCAGCAGACATTTATCCCGGAAACTCTGCCTCAATTTTCCGATTGGGAACTCGCCGCACGCTGGAAGACAGCCCGACAGGTGGGCGGCGACTTTTATGATGTATTT
>Ga0114129_10008373_pt1 | contig 14734 bp, 12 predicted proteins | sample RhiMetdeltSRZDD1_FD_80071 | JGI IMG/M metagenome (GOLD analysis project Ga0114129, IMG submission 80071) | Populus rhizosphere microbial communities from Tennessee, USA - Rhizosphere MetaG P. deltoides SRZDD1 (version 2) (version 2) | ecosystem: Host-associated > Plants > Roots > Rhizosphere >... | reverse complement strand
TCAAGGCCGAGTGGGGTGTCACCGACAACAACCGCCAGGCACGCTTCTACGCCATCACCGCTGCCGGACGCCGGCGGCTTGCCGCCGACAAGAAGGCGTGGGATCAGATGGTGGCCGTCATGCACACGCTCTTCGAGGATCCGGCTTGACGCTCCACGACGTCTGCTCCTCGCTTCGCGAGTGGACACGCCGGGTCTGGGGCGCGTTCGGTGGCCGCCGGACCGACCATGACCTGCAACGCGAGCTAGCCGGACACCTTGCTCTCGCCGAAGACGAGCTCCGGCGGAAGGGCCACGCGCCGCGCGACGCCGCGCGACTCGCCCGGGCCGCCGCCGGCGGCCATAGCCAGGCGCTCGAAGCGCTGCGCGAACAGCGCGGGCTGCCCTGGCTCGGCTCGTCGTGGCTCGATGTCAGGCTCGGGCTCCGCCTGCTCGTCAGGAACTGGGGGCTGACGCTGGTCGGCGGGCTGGCGACGACCCTGGCGATCAGCATCGCCGCGATCGTGTTCGCCGCGTTCGACGTCGTCATGTGGAGCCGGCTTCCGCTCGACGAGGGTGACCGGGTGGTCGCCATCCAGGTGTGGGATCGCGAGGCCGGCCGGCGGCGTGACACCACGTGGCAGGATGTCGAGCGCTGGCGCGCCAGCCTGCAATCGGTCGATGACGTCGGCGCATTCCAGACGACGCGGCGCAACATCATCACGTCCGACGGATCGGTCGAGCTCGCGGCGGTCGCCGAGATCTCGGCCGCCGGTTTTCGGGTCGCAAGGGTGGCACCGCTCGTCGGCCGGCCGATCGCCGACGCCGACGCCGCCCCCGGCGCCGCCCCCGTCGTCGTCATCGGCCACGACGTCTGGCAGCGGCGCTTCGCCGGCTCACGAGACGTCATCGGACGCGAACTGCGGCTGGGCGGGGACGTGCATACCGTCGTCGGTGTCATGCCCGATGGCTTCCAGTTCCCGTTCAACTTCCGGTACTGGGTTCCGCTCCGGCTCGGGGCCGACGCGATGCTGCGCAACACCGGTCCCGAAGGCGTCGTCTTCGGCCGGCTCACGCCGGGCGCGACGCTCGCGCGCGCGCACGCTGAGGTGTCGGCGCTCGGCGTCCTCCCTTCGATCGAGGCGCGGCCGAATCCCGAGGCGACCGGCGCACGCGTTGTGCCGTACACGTTTGCCTTCACGGGGGACTTCGAACCCGGCGAGATGGGCCTGCTGTGGTCGCTGTCGAGCCTGGCGCTCGTCCTCCTGCTGCTACCGCCGTGCGCGAACATCGCGATCCTGAACTACGCGCGCACCGTCACGCGGCAGCAGGAGTTCGCCGCGCGCCACGCCCTCGGCGGCAGCCGCGCGCGGATCGTTTTTCAGCTGTTCATCGAGGCGCTCGTGCTGACGGCCGCGGCCGCGGCTGCCGCCTTGCTGGTCCTGCGCATCGTGTCGGTCGTGGCGGTCGAGCGCCTGCAGAACATCCCCGGCGGCCCGCCGTTCTGGATGACTTTCGGCGTGTCGTACCGCACGCTTCTCTTCGTCGCCGTCCTGGCCTTGGCCGGGGCCGCCCTGTCCGGCCTCGTGCCGGCGCTCCAGGCCACGCGGCGCCTGGCGCAGCTGGGCGCCGGCGCGCTCGCTGGACGGACCAGCGTGCGGCTCGGCGCCACGTGGACCACGCTGGTGATCGCGCAGGTCGCCTTCTCGGTCGCCGTGTTGCCGTTGGCCGCCCAACTCGCTTGGGGCACTCTGCGGACTGGCGTCGTCGGCCCGGGCTTCGCCGCCGAGGAGTATGCGACCGCGCGCGTCGCGCTGGAAGGGGGCCAGTCCGTGCTCTTTGGCAATCGCCAGCGCGAGTTGGCGCGACGGCTGCTGGCCGACCCAGGCATCGTCGGCGTGGCGGCCGCCTTGCGGCCACCCGGCGAGGAGCCCTGGGTGTTCGTCGACATCGAGGGCCGCGACGCACCGACCGAGGTCGTCAACGGCCAGCTGCCGGGATTCCTCGCTCGGTTCAACCAGGTCGATACCGCGTTCTTCGATCTCTATCAGGTGCCTGGCCTCGCGGGTCGCCGATTCACGGAGGGCGACGTTGCCGCGGAGGCCGATGCGGTCATCGTCAACCGCAACTTCGCCGAGACCATCGCCCCCGGCGGCAACGCGCTCGGACGCCGTTTCCGGTACGTCCGCGCGACGGGCAGCGAGTGGCTGCACGGCCCGGAAGCGGACCGTTGGTACGAAGTCGTCGGTGTCGTCGGAAATCTGCCTGTGACGACCGACGCACGGGTCGCGTACCATGCGGCGGCCCCGGGTCAAATCGATCCTGCGCACCTGCAACTTCGCCTCAGAGGCGATCCGGCCGGTCTCGCTGAACGCCTCCGCGATGTCGTCGCGAGTGTCGACCCGACGCTGCACGTCGATGAGGTCCGCACGTTGGCAGAGATCTATCGCGAGCACCGCTTCGGCGACAACCTTGGCGCCATCACCATCGGCGCGGTCACCGGCAGCGTCCTGCTGCTCTCGGCCGCCGGCCTGTACTCGCTCATGGCGTTCACGGTCGCGCAACGCCGGCGTGAGATCGCTATCCGTTCGGCCCTGGGCGCCCAGCCGGGCCATTTGGTGGCGGCTGTGTTCAGGCGCGCGTTCTGGCAGATCGGTGCCGGTTCGGCGGCAGGGATGCTCGCCGCCTACCTCGCCGGGCGGTACGTGCCGATTGAACAGATCGGCGGCTTGCCGATTCCCGGCATCCTGCCTGGCGCGGCCGCGTTCATGCTGCTCGTCGGCGTCCTCGCTTCGCTGGGACCTGCCCGACGCGGCCTCCGAATCGATCCCACCGAAGCGTTGCGAAGCGAGTAGAGGGACCGGAGGCCTGGTAGGTGCACTCGCGCAGGAACGGCTGGTCCGGTGACCTGCCCTCCAAATCCGCTACGCGCGTATTGTGAGTTCGTCCTCGTTTTGAGTCCATCAGGGCGAGGCGGCGGCAGCCGCCGAGCCCCATCGAGAGCACGCCGTCGTTCGAGGACGAGGACGACGCGCGCGCCGGGCAGCGAGCGATCGACCTCGATCGCCAGACACTCGCGCGTGAAGTCGTCAACGATGTTGAGCGTGCGAAACGGCCGCCCGTCCGCGAGCGTATCGATCATGACATCAACGATTGTCTCTGGCGTCGCTCATTGCCTTCCCTCGAGAGTCCTCGCGTGCGTTGCGCAGTGATCCGCACAAGTGCCGTCTCGATAAACACTGTCGCTAATGGTCACGACTGACACCTGCCAGAGATCCTAAACACCATCGCACGCGTCGACCTGGCATTCTCATTGTCCCCAGTCCCTGGGGGACCCTCTAGGACCTATTGGCGCCCCCAAACCGAGCGTTTCCGACGCCTTTCTGCTCGATCATCGGTCGCTTCCCCTGATCAGGGCTGCAGGTCAGACGAAGGTGGAGCGGCCTCAGCCGTAGACGCGTCCGCAGTAAAGATGACCGTCAATGTGCTCATAAATCGACAACTGGCAATCACTTCTGCGTAGATCGAAACGACACCTGCCTTGTTCGATGAAGGCGACTCGGGGTCGAGGGCGGCATCGTCGTTGCTGGTTGTGAGGCCTCGAGGCATGGTTCGGCGTCAACCGGATCAAGAGCGCCGGCGTGCATGGCCTCGGGTGCTGCGAAAGCATCGTCGATCCGCGCGCTCCGGAAGGAAAGTGCGATGAAGTCTCTTGGTTCATGGAAGCTGCTCATGCTCGTCGCGCTCGCCTCGGGGCCGACGACGGTCCTCGCGCAGGAGCCTGGACCAGCCACGCCCGAGGCCACATCCCGTCAGGCCGTAATCGAGCAGGCGCAGACCGAGAAGGACAGCCTTCTGCAGCCCTACATCCTGAGCAAGGGTGAACGGTTCGCGAACAGAGCCGAGGACATCATCCTCAATGGCCTCACGTGGCATCCGTTCTTCGAGAATGCTTACCAGGGCGGCGGCTTTCCGTTCGGCCTGGGCTACAGGCGCTACGTGAGCCCGCACAACCAGATCGATGTCCGCGGCAGCTACACGCTGTCGGGCTACAAGCGGGCGGAAGCGGAGTTCGTCGCGCCGCACCTGTTCAACCGCCGAGGCGTCCTGTCGCTGCTCGGCGGCTGGCGTGAAGCGACCGAGGTCGGCTTCTACGGCATCGGTCCGGACTCGCTCAAGTCGGATCGCACCAGCTACGCCTTCCAGCAGCCGTACGCCCAGGCCAATCTCACGCTGCGGCCGACCCGAAACCATTGGCTGATGCAAGGCGGAACAGAATGGACCGAGTGGCAGGAGAACCCGGGTCACGGGTCGTTCCCCTCCGTTGACACGATGTTCACGGCCGAGACGCTGCCCGGGCTGAATGCGGACGTCACCTACATCCACTCGCAAGCGGGGATGGGCTTCGACTGGCGGCCCTCCGCCGGCTACGCGCGCCGCGGCGGCTACTACGGCGTCACCGTGCACGACTACACCGACACCAGCAGCGATTTCGGCTTCAACCAGATCGACTACGAGGCGATCCAGCACTTCCCGATTCTCCGCGAGAGCTGGGCCATCACGCTCCGCGGCCGCGTCCAGACCGCCTTCCACAAGGGCGATCAGCAGATTCCGTTCTTCATGCTGCCATCGCTTGGCGGTGGCTCCACACTGCGCGGCTTCTCATCCTGGCGCTTCCGCGATCGCAACAGCCTGCTGATGCAGGCGGAGTGGCGCGTCATGGCGAACCGATTCTTCGACACCGCTTTCTTCTACGACACCGGCAAGGTCACGGCGCGCACGTCGGACCTCGATTTCACAGGGCTGCAGCACGACTACGGCGTCGGCTTCCGTTTCCACAGCGTGGACGCCACGATCCTCCGCGTGGACGTGGCTCGAAGTCATGAAGGGACGCGGCTCGTGTTCGCGGCGTCTCGCGTCTTCTGAGAGGTTCGCATGTCTCGACCGTCCTTCCGTTCACGCGCAGGCCGCAAGCGCGCCTGCAACCTGGTTCTGGTGGCGGCTGCGCTGGGTCTGTGGGGCCGCGCGGTTGCGACTCAATCGCCGCGCTTCTATCCAGACGACCCGATTGCGCGCGAGCCGGAATCGCGGGATGCCGGGCGCGCCGCGCGGTACGAGATCGAGTCGCTGTACGAGATGACGCACAACCTGTTCGTCACGGCGGGCTACACGCCGTCGGGCACACGCGCGCGCAACCTCAACACGATCGACGAGGTGCCCGACTCGAGCTGGTTCACGAACCGCATCGGCAGCCGGCGGATCACCACCGGTGAGATCGCGCGCGGTCCCGTTGCGGGTGATCCGCCGGACCCGTCGCAGTGGGTGCTTCTCGGCAAGAAGACGGCCGGCGTTCATCCGGGGTTCCGGGCGCGGGACGCACGCGGCGAGACGTGGTTCATCCAGCTCGACCCCTCCACGAACCCCGAAGGCGCCACTGCTGCGGTGACGATCGCGACCAAGTTCTTCTGGGCGCTCGGCTACAACCAGGTCGAAAGCTTCCTGACGACGTTCGATCCCAAGCGCGCCTCGATCGATCCGAAGGCCACCGTGCGGCGGCCGTCCGGCGCGGAAACGCCGTTCACATGGGACGATCTGCACGCGATCCTCGAACGCACGGCCCGTAACCAGGACGGCACCTATCGCATCGTCGCGGGCCGCGCGATTAGCGGCCAGGTCATTGGCAACTTCCGGTTCGCCGGCACGCGTCCCGACGATCCGAACGACCTCGTGCCGCACGAGCATCGCCGCGAGCTTCGCGCGCTCCGCGTCTTCGGGGCATGGACGAATCTGACGGACCTTAAGGAGGGCAACACGCTCGATACGATCGTCACCGAAAACGGTCGTCGGGTCCTCAAGCACTACCTGCAGGACGTCGGCTCGACCTTCGGCATGTGCAACGACGTCCACGAGTGGGATCTCAGCTACGAGTACTTCTATCAGGCCAACACGACGCGGCGGCGCTTCTTCTCCCTGGGCTTCGCGTTGAGTCCCTGGCAGACGATCCGCTACGCCAAATACGCTTCCATCGGCAAGTTCGAGGGCGATCGCTTCGACCCGCGCGCCTGGCGTCCACAGACGCCGACGACGGCGTACATGGAGATGCGGGACGATGACGCGTTCTGGGCCGCGCGCCGGATCGCGACTCTCAGCGATGAGCTGATCAGGGCGGCGGTCCACACCGGAGAGTTCAGCGATCCCGCGGCGGAACAGTATCTCGGCGACGTGCTGATCAAGCGTCGCGACACGATCGCGAGGACCTATCTGACGGCGATCAATCCGATCGTGGATCCGCGGCTCGACGCGATTGGCGGCTTGACCTTCGGCAATGCCGCGTTCGATGCAGGCGTCGCGACGGGTGCGCCCACGTATCGCGCCGCCTGGATGCGCTTCGACAACGCCACGGGCGAGACCACCCCGCTCGCGGAGACGCAGGGCACGACGACTGCGGTCGACGCGCCTCGGAATCTGCCAACGGCGACCGGCACCTTCATCGCGGTGGATCTGTCGGCCGATATCGCAAGCTACCCGACGTGGCGGCGGCCGATTCGCACCTGGTTCCGGCAGAGCGGCGAGGGCTGGACGCTCGTCGGCCTCCAACGACTGCCCGAAACGATGTTACCCGAGCCTGCGTCGCGCAGAGCGGCGCGGTGATTCGTCCGGCGTCGCGCTCAGGACTGTGGACAATCGGGTAAGGACCCCATCGGCCAGCCGGCGCGCGACGACCGAGCCAGATGAGCCGGAACCACAGACGGTGTGCGCAGAGATCGGCACAAGTGCTGTCTCGATAAGCACTGTCGCTAATGGTCGCGACCGAGATCTGCCAGAGATCCTGAACACCGCGCACGAGTCGACCTGGCATTCTCATTGCTCTCCAGTCCGCAAAGGCGATGCCTGGCTTCACCGCCCACAAGGACGTATTCCGCACGCCAAGCTCACCCGCGCCCAGGAGGGCGGGCTGTTCTTTCACGATCGGAGGCGCCCGTAGACAGATGACGATCGGGTGACTCGATGAAACACCATCGCGCAGCATTGACAGTCGTGCTCTGCGGAGTGGCCGCCGCGACGATCGTCCGCGGCGCGCCCGAGCAGACGTACACGATCGACGCCAGTCGAAGCCGCGCCACGATCGAGGTCGGCAAGTCCGGAGCGCTCAGTTTCGCGGCCGGTCACACGCACGAGGTCGTCTCCGGGATCGCCGGAGCGATCACCGTCGACACGGCTGATCCCGCTCGTTCGACCGGTCGGGTGACGATCGACGCGTCCGCGCTGAAAGTCAGCGCCAAGGGAGAACCCGCCGACGATGTGCCCAAAGTGCAAGCGACGATGGCTGGCCCGCATGTCCTGGACGTGGAGCATTACCCGACGATCACATTCGTCATCACGAGCATCGCCATCAAGACCAATCAGGAGACGAGCGTGGACGGCGTGGTCACCGGCCGGCTGACGCTGCGCGACGTGACCCGTTCCATCACGGTGCCGATCGCGGCCCGCCGGGAAGGCCAGACCCTGATCGCCACGGGACGCTTCGCGCTCAAACAGACAGACTACGGGATCAAGCCGGTCAGCGTCGGCGGCGTCGTCTCGGTGAAGGACACCGTGAACATCTCGTTCGACATCGTGGGGCGTTGAGCCAGGCTTCGGCCGGGCCCGCCCTGTTCAGGGGCCTAAACAGCCTTGGAGACGTCCTGCGGGAGGAAGAACGACAGTGCTCGCATGCTCATTGAAGATGGTTACGCGTACAGTCTGAGGGCGCTTCTCGAGAAAAGCCGCGCGGAAGAGGAGGTGCGCACGCAGCAACACTGCCGACCGGCACCGCGGGTGACTGGAGTGGCCCAGTGGGCATCTTGGCTTTGGTCTTTTTTCAAAGCAGTGGCCGAGCGCTGGCCTTCGACATGATCCGCGAAGCTGGCCACCCCGCCGACGAACTGTCCTCTGCGCTTCAAGCCTGCAACTACGCGTCCGTGCGCGAGATGATGCGCACTCGTCATGCGGACGATGCGGCAGCGATACTGACGCAGCTGAGCCTCGACGATCAGGTGGTGGTGTTCCGTGTACTCCCACGCAAGAACGCCACCGCCGTATTCGAGTATCTGTCGCAGGACGCGAAGGAACAGTTGCTTGAGGGGCTGGCGCACGAAGAGGTCGCTGCCATCCTCAACGCCATGGCCCCGGACGACCGCACCAGGTTCCTCGATGAGCTGCCTGCGGCCGCGACCCGACAACTCCTGGCGCTCCTGACACCGGAACAGCGCTCGGTGGCGCTCGCCTTGCTCGGTTACCCCGAGAAATCGGTCGGCCGGCTCATGACGCCGTCCTACATCGCGGTCCGCAAGGACTGGACGGTTCGTGAGGTCCTCGAGTACGTCCGCACCCACGGTCACGACAGCGAAACCCTGAACGTCATCTACGTCGTCGACGGCCAGGGGCTGTTGATCGATGACCTTCGCATACGCGAGCTCCTGCTCGCGCCTCTCGACAAACTGGTTGCGGACCTCATGGACCGGCGCTTTGTCGCACTGAAGGCCACCGAGGATCAAGAGGCGGCGGTGAATGTGTTTCGCCGATACGATCGCAGTGCCCTACCCGTCACCGACACCGCCGGCATACTCATCGGGATCGTCACCATCGATGACGTCCTGGATGTGGCGGAGGCGGCGGCGACCAGGGACATCCAACGCATCGGTGGTTCGGAAGCGCTCGATGAGCCTTACATGCGGATCTCGTTCGGGCGCATGCTTCAGAAGCGCGCCGGATGGCTGACGGCCCTCTTCCTTGGGGAGATGCTGACGGCCACCGCGATGGGCGCCTTCGAGGAGGAAATTTCGCGCGCCGTTGTCCTCGCGTTGTTCGTCCCCCTCATCATTTCGAGCGGAGGCAACTCCGGGTCCCAGGCGTCGACCCTCGTAATCCGTGCGCTTGCGGTCGAGGAGCTGCGGCTGAACGATTGGTGGCGGGTGATGCGGCGCGAGATCCTCTCCGGGCTTTCGCTGGGTGCCATTCTCGGCGCCATCGGATTTCTACGTATCGCACTCTGGTCGGCGTTCTCCGGCATCTACGGTACGCATTGGATGCTGGTGGCCATCACGGTAGCCGTGGCGCTCGTCGGCGTCGTGTTGTGGGGCACACTGATTGGCTCGCTACTGCCCTTTCTCCTCAGGCGGCTCGGGTTCGATCCGGCCGCCTCGTCCGCACCGCTCGTCGCCACGCTGGTCGACGTGACGGGGCTGGTGATCTATTTCACGGTTGCGCTGGTCATCCTGCACGGAACGCTGCTTTAGCCCGCACCTATGGCTTCGGGTGCCGGCTGTCGCCCAGTGCGATGAGCGCAATGATTTCGTCGACAAGTTGGCCCACGTGCTTTCTCCCTTCAGCGCATTTGACGTTCGGTCGCCGTTATTGACCGACAACGTCAAGCCTCCGAGGGGCAACACCCGCGCCAGCCGCTGAATCGAGTGTTTAGGCCGTTGACGGCCGGACACCGCTGTTACGTTGCGTGCTGTGTGCGTGTTTCGGCACGCAAATTTGCGTATCGGGACGCTCTCGCCGCTCAGCTCCCGAAGATATCGATCGCCAGCCTGCGCAGCCGGATGGCGTGACGTTTGCCTTTCGTTCCTAAGTGTCCCGCGTTCGCAGACCGTGAACGCGAGACAGCCGCATGCAGTCCGACGCAACCTCGATCCATCCAGCCATCTCAAGCCCACCTCCTCAGGACGATGGACGTCTCCCCTTCGTGGAGGCCGTTCATCGTCTCCCGCCTGCCCACCCGACCGCCAACCCCAGACCCCAAGCAATCTCACGCCTCGCGCGTTGATCTCCAGCGTTGGCTCTGTGCCCACGTGTCGTGAGCTCTGCTGACGCGTGCACACATGTGAGCGTCGCTAGGCAGGAGAGCAGCGCTGCAGCCGAACGGCGTGAGTGTCACCCTGGCTTGGCGTTTGCGTTGAAGAAGTCGTGACCGTTTGACGACGGCGCCAGCCTGAGCCGGGGTGCGGCAGGCCGAAGGATTCACCTCGCGCGAGGATGAGATGCTCAACATTCATCGTAGATTTGCTGTTCTTTGGGCTGTCTTCTGCGCAGCGGTCCTGTCGCAGGGTTGCGGCCACAGATCCTCTGTGTCAACAAGCCGAGACCATGTCCGCGGCACCGTTCAGAGTCTGGATGGTCAGGTTCTCACAGTGGCTACGTCGACCGGATCGGTGCGCGTGCAGCTGGCACAGCAAACCCAGGTGGCCACAGTCGTTCAATCCGGCCGCGAGCACCTCACAGACGGCAGCTTTCTGGGGATCACCTCCGTCACGCAGCCAGACGGCTCGCAGCGTGCCGTTGAAGTCCACGTGTTTCCTGAAGCCATGCGCGGGACCGGTGAGGGTAGCTATACGTGGGACCTGGCAGCTGGTGACGGGGGCAGCAGCAAGATGACCAACGGGACGGCCGCTTCCTCGAAGATGACGAACGGAACCGTGTCCAGTTCAAAGATGACGAACGGAACTGTGACTGCGCAGGAGGGCGGATCATCGCTCACGCTTCTGTATAAGGACGGCACGTCAAGCGGGTCACAGACGATCTCCATTCCACCTGACATTCCCGTCGTGGCCATCGAACCAGGACAATCAGCGGACTTGCAGCCCGGTGTGCACGTCTTTGTCGTCGCCCATGCGAATTCTGACGGAATGTTGACCGCGGATCGTGTGCTGGCCGGCAAGAACGGCGTGGTCCCACCGATGTAGTCGACGGCGGCAGTTAGAACGGCCATGAGAACGCTGGAGAAGAAACACCCGCTCGCCATCCGGTGGTTTCACTGGGTCAATTTCCCGGTGCTTCTCCTGATGTTGTGGAGCGGGCTGCTGATCTATTGGGCGAATGCGGTCTATCGGCTCGGGCTGGGGGGCTCCACGCTGTTTCAATTCTTTCCCGAGGCGTTTTTCGAGGCCCTCGGCATTCCCTACCGTCTGGCCGAAGGCATGTCGCTGCACTTCTTCTTCATGTGGTTCTTCGCCATCAACGGTCTGCTCTATGTCGTTTATACCTTGCTCTCCGGCGAGTGGCGCTATCTGGTGCCCAACCGCCATTCATTCCGCGAGGCGATTCAGGTCGCCCTTCACGACCTGGGCGTGAGCCACGTCGAGCCCGCGCCGCGCAAGTACAACGGCGCGCAGCAGATCGCCTACACGACGGTCATCTTGATGGGCAGCGGTTCGCTCCTCACTGGAATCGCGATCTACAAGCCGGTTCAGTTCGCGTGGCTGACGCAGCTGCTGGGCGGCTACGAATGGGCGCGCTGGGAGCACTTCTGGCTGGCAGTCGGTTACGTGCTCTTTCTCGTCGTCCACGTCGTTCAGGTTGCCCGGACGGGCTGGAACAACTTCCGCGGGATGGTTACCGGCTACGAAATCGTGACCGTGGGCATCGATCCACGGTTGGAGCTGCCGAATTCGGACGCACCCGCGGAGGGGACGACCTCATGAGCGGGACAGACACACATCACGAACATGTCAACGAACCGTGATCTGGACGTCGAGCGGGAGATGCACCGCAAGTCGAGGCGCAGCTTTCTCATGCTGGGCATCAGCGCAACGGCCGGATTCGCCGGATGGACGTGGCTCACGACGCGACCCGAGGTCGGCGGTCTTCCCTACCCACTGCGGCGCGCGCTCGAATTGAACGAGAAGCTGGCGGAGCGCTACTTCAAGGAAGCGCGTCTGGCACCAACGTTTCCACGCGAGATGGCCCGCGAGCCGCGGGTCAACGGTGCAGAAGGCCTGCCCTCCGCGTTCGATCCTCTTGCCTGGCGGCTGCACGTACTCGGAAGAGGCGAACCAAGACAGCTGACACTCGAGGACATCAAGCGTCTGCCGCGCGTCGAGATGACGACCGAGCTCAAATGCATCGAGGGCTGGAGTGTCATCGTCAACTGGGCAGGCTCTCGCTTGAGCGACTTCGCCGCAGAATACCACTCCGGAACAGGAGACGGGACGCCGCCAGACGTACGTCACCGTCCGCGCGACCTCAGTCGTTATGTCGGCCTGGAAACGCCTGACGGCGGGTACTACGTCGCAATGGATATGCCAAGCGCGCTGCACCCGCAGACGCTGCTCTGCTACGAGATGAATGGAGAGCCCTTATCGATCGAGCACGGAGCGCCGCTGAGGCTCATAACCACCGTCAAATACGGCATCAAGTCCATCAAGCGTATCGGCAGGATCACCTTCACCGACGAGCGCCCACCGGACTTCTGGGCCGAGCGGGGCTACGACTGGTATGCCGGACACTGATCAGCAACACTGCGCATTTCGACGCACCCGATCGCTCCTGTCTTCGACGCAGTTGCCATAAATGCGGTCCGGCCGGTGGCCTGCCGTTTGCCCACATCGATTAGGCAATGCGAACTGACATGTGTGCACGGCTGATGGTCGCCGGTGTTCTGACGGCATGGGTGGCTGCGTGCGGCTACAGCATCAAGGCCACCTCGGACTACGACGGGCAGGTCGACTTCTCGAAGTACTCCACATTTTTCATGATGAAGGGCAATTCATCCGGAGATTCCCTGATGGATGCGCACCTGACCTCGGACGTGGCGAACACGCTGATCTCGAAAGGCTGGATAGAGGTCGGCGAAGGGGAGGGCCACGCGGCGGTGATCGTCCATACCGCCACGAGCGCGGCCCACACGTACGAGGACTTCTACCGCGGGTGGGGAGGATGGCGCTGGCGCTGGGCCGGGTTCAACAGCCAGGCGAAATTCGTCGAGGACTACGCGGTCGGGACGGTAGTCGTAACGATCTTCGACGCCGACAGCAAACAGGCCATCTGGATTGGCTCTGCGGCCGACGCGATCTCGGATAACCCCAAGAAGGCGGCTGAAATTCGCGAAGAAGCTGTCGCCAGGATCTTCGAAAAATTCCCGCCCGCGCAGTGACGGAGCTCGCATGCGTAACTCTCTACCGCCGGTGGTCCTATCGTTCGTTCTCGGGTTATGTCCGGCCGCGACGAGCAGTGCGCAGACGGCTGTGTCGGCAACGACCGCCGACAAATCCGATCTGATGCGAAGCGAGGTGCCCACCATCATCTTCGCCGAGTCACCGGCTGCGCTGATCCTCATCGATGGCGATCCGGTCTATCGCAAGGTCGACGGCACGACCCTTCACCGTATCGTCAACACCAAGCCGCTGATCGTTCGAGACGAGGGCGGCGCGCACTACCTGAAGATTCTCGACGGATGGATGGAAGCGTACTCGCTCGAGGGTTGGTGGACGGTTGCCGGCGTGCCACCTGAGGGCGCCAACGTTGCCCTCAGGCAGGCTGTCGCGGCAAAGAGCGTCGACCTGCTGGACGGTAGCACGGCACTGAACGCAGGCGACACCCCCAGCCTCACCGATGTGCGGACGCCGGCGATCTACATCTCCACGACCCCGGCGGTGCTTGTCGTCACCAACGGTCCTCCCCGCTTCGCCACGGTCCCGGGAACGTCGTTGGAATACATCGAGAACACGTCGTCCAAGGTGTTCAGGGAGCCGACCGATCAGGAACTCTACCTGCTGGTGTCCGGACGCTGGTTTCGCTCGTGGAGGACAGGAGGGCCCTGGCAGTTCATTCCCACCAGTCAACTCCCTGCCGACTTCGCCAAGATACCTGACAGTCGTCTCAAATAGAACCGTAGGAGATCTCAAATGATGAAGAAGCTGGCCATCTGTGTTGGGTTGTGTTTCATGGCGAGCCCGGCGTTCGCCGCGTTGAAGAAGGACGAGGTGAAGCGGCTTGACGAGTCAGCCAGTGTCCTCACCGAGCTGCGCAGCACGCCCGATAAGAGCATTCCCGAGGACCTCTGGACCAAAGCGGAGTGCGTGCTCGTCTTTCCGTCGGTCAAGAAGGCCGCGTTCGTGGTTGGCGGAGAGTACGGATCCGGCGTCATGAGCTGTCGTCACGCCTCCCGCCGTGGCTGGAGCGCACCGGTCTTCATGCATCTGGCCAAGGGCAGCGTTGGCCCGCAGATCGGGGCCCAAGCGGTGGACCTCGTGCTGCTGGTGATGAACAAACGTGGCGTCGACAGGTTGCTGCAGGACAAGGTGACGCTGGGCGCCGACGCATCAATCGCGGCGGGTCCCGTCGGCCGATCAGGTGTCGCAGCCACAGACGCTCAACTGAATGCGGAAATGCTGTCGTACTCGAGATCGCACGGTCTGTTTGCCGGCATCGATTTATCGGGTGGTGTCCTGAAGCCGGATAGCGAGGCGAACGCGAGGGCTTACGGTCCTACGATCAGCCCTCAGAACGTCGTCGATGGCACCGCAAACGTCACGGTGCCTTCCGCCGCGAAACCGTTCGTCACCGCTCTCACGCGCGACGTGCAGAGCACACGCAAGTGACCTGGTTATCTGAACAGAATCACCTTCGAAGACGCCGGCCGCCGCTGTCGTCAGACGGCGTGCGGCCCGGATGGCGGGAGTGCCTTACCTCACCATCCAGGCCGCTTCGCTCACCGCAGAGCACAGATGGAAGCGCGTGCTCTTGTCATGGTCGAGCCGCACTACCTGTGACCGCCGTGAAAGCCCCCGCCGCCGTGGAATCCACCGCCGCCGTGGAATCCCCCACCGCCGTGGAACCCGCCGCCGTGGGACCCACCACCGTGGGACCCACCACCGTGGGACCCACCACCGTGGAAGCCGCCACCGTGGTGGAACCCACCGTCGTGGAAGCCACCACCGTGGAACCCGCCGTGGAAGCCGTGGAAGCCGCCGACCCTAACACCGAAGCCGAAC
>Ga0114129_10008372_pt1 | contig 14735 bp, 19 predicted proteins | sample RhiMetdeltSRZDD1_FD_80071 | JGI IMG/M metagenome (GOLD analysis project Ga0114129, IMG submission 80071) | Populus rhizosphere microbial communities from Tennessee, USA - Rhizosphere MetaG P. deltoides SRZDD1 (version 2) (version 2) | ecosystem: Host-associated > Plants > Roots > Rhizosphere >... | reverse complement strand
CGACCCGATGCCGCCAGGATTCGACGCGGTCATCATGATCGAGGTCATCCATGAGGTCGATGCGTCTACCATCGAGATCCAGGCCCCGGTCGCGCCCTACCAGCACGTGCGTCCTTTGGGAGAAGACATCGTGGCGACAGAGCTAGTCCTGCCGGGGAGTCATCGCCTCAGGCCGCAGGATCTCGCCGCCTGTGCGGCTGCCGGACTCACTGCAGTGGCGGTGCGCAAGCCACCGCACGTTGCCGTCATCCCAACTGGGACAGAACTCGTCCCCATCGGTGCCGAGCCCAAACCGGGCGACATCGTCGAGTTCAACTCCCTCATGCTTGGCGCCATGATTGCGGAATGGGGTGGCACAGCGTCACGCTGGCCCGCCATCCCTGATGACTATGAGCGCCTTAAGCAGACCATCCTGGCAGCAGTAGCAGCTTCGGACATCGTGGTGGTCAATGCCGGTTCCTCGGCCGGCTCCGAGGACTACACCGCCAGAGCAGTGGACGATCTGGGACAGCTCGTGGTCCACGGCGTCGCCGTGCGGCCTGGGCATCCTGTCGTGCTGGGTGTCGTGTGCCAGAAACCCGTGGTCGGCATTCCGGGATATCCTGTCTCAGCGGCATTGACCTGCGAACTCTTCATCAAGCCGCTCATCGAGCACAAGCTGGGTCTGCCGCCGTTCACGCGCCCTAAGATCAGCGCGCATATTAGCCGGAAGGTGCTGTCACCCACAGGCGAGGACGAATATCTGCGCATCCGGCTGGGGCGCGTGGGCACGAAGATGGTAGCGACACCCATCCAACGCGGTGCTGGAGTCATCATGTCGCTCGTACGAGCCGATGGCCTGGTGGTCATTCCGCGCTTCTCCGAGGGCCTCGATGCTGGCCAGGAAGTAACGGTTGAGCTATTGCGCTCACCCGAGAGCCTCGACGGTACCATTGTCGCTATTGGTAGCCATGACCTCACCCTAGATCTCCTGGCGTCCGAGCTCCGCCGCGGCCACCCCAATCTGACCTTGACGTCCTCCAATGTCGGCAGCCTCGGCGGGCTCCTGGCGTTGCACAGGGGAGAGACGCATCTGGCAGGATCGCATCTCCTGGACGAAGCGACCGGGGAGTACAACCTCACCTTTATACGCCGTTACGTGCCCGGGCGAGCCCTGGTCGTGGTCAATCTGGTGCACCGCATCCAGGGCTTCATCGTGCCGCCCGGCAATCCCAAGTCACTCATGACGCTTGCCGATCTGACGCGTGACGGCATCACGTTCGTCAACCGCCAGCGGGGTTCAGGCACCAGGGTGTTGCTGGACTACCTGCTCAACCAACAGGCCATCGCGCCGGCCGACATCTCGGGCTATGAACGCGAGGAGTTCACACACCTGGCCGTGGCCGCGGCGGTGGCGGGAGGACGCGTCGATGTCGGACTCGGTGTGCTGTCCGCGGCGCGGGCGCTGGGGATGGACTTTGTCCCGTTACGGAACGAACAGTATGATCTCGTCATGCTCAGGGAATTTTACGACAGTGACCTGCTCCAGCCACTCTTGACGCTGATACGGAGCCGTGCCTTTCAGCAGCAAGTCGAAGCGCTCGGGGGCTATGATGTCTCGACCATGGGTGAGGTCGTCGCTGAGCTGCCCTAGTAACGGAAAGCCTCATGATCCAGCCAGAACTAATGACCACCAGAGAGGTGGCGGCATACCTGCGGATTAAAGAGCGCAAAGTCTACGAACTCATCAGTGCACGACGGATTCCGTGTAGCCGTGTGGCTGGAAAGTGGCTCTTCCCCAAGGTGCTCATCGACCTGTGGGTGGTGCAGAACAGCGAGGGCAGCAGCAATCTCAACGCTGCCCTCGACCGTCCACCCATCATGGGTGGCAGCCACGATCCACTGCTCGAGTGGTGCGTGCGGGAATCGGGCTGTGAGCTTGCCACCATGTTCAACGGTAGCCTCGACGGCTTGCAACGCTTTGCCAATGCGACCGTGTTGTGCTGCGGTCTGCACGTCTTTGATCCAGACACAGCTGATTATAACTGGCCTATTGCCAGGCGCACCCTGGCTGACCTCGACATGGTACTTATTGAGTGGGCCTGGCGCGACCAGGGCCTGATCGTGGCCGCTGGCAACCCGTACAACATTCGCGGCCTGGCGGACGTGCAGAATGGTGCTGTACGCCTGGTAGCGCGCCAGGAAGGCGCTGGCAGTCGTCTCTTGTTCGAGCATCTCTTGCGGGAGCAGCACCTCGATCCTACCGCCCTCCACTTCATTGACCCGCCAGTGCGGAGTGAGACCGAACTCGCCCTGGCTGTCCGCGACGGGAAAGCCGACGCTGGCTTTGGCATCGCTGCCGTAGCGCGTCAATGCCGGGTGGATTTCGTGCCCCTGCACCGCGAGCGCTACGACCTGGTCATTCGCCGTTGGGAGTATTTTGAGCCACCGTTTCAGCGGCTCCTGGCCTTTACACGGACCACTCGGTTTGTAGAAAAAGCCGTCGAGTTGGGGGGCTATGACATCACGGGCGTTGGTCATGTGACGTATAACAGTCCCTGAGCAGGGGCTGTCAAGATCCCTTAGACGGTAAAGCCCCACTGATACAACCGTGTTGTGTAAAAATCTGCTGCCCTTCTGAGGGGGCGATTGTCTCGTAGATCAGTGGGCTGGGACATACAGCCCCTTTCTTCCACATGGGTCGTTCGCAGTGCGCACGCGATACTCTGACGCAATCTCTACACTCTGCTGGCCTGCCAGCCTCTCATAACCTACCAGACGTGAGGACCCTCCCTCTCGCCGGGACGCGTTCGGTTTCCTGGCCCCACCCCAGCAGCCGCACATACTCGTTCTGCACCACCGCATAACACTCACACACCCGCGCGGCCAGGCCCTGGCGGTCCACAATCGTGATGTGGCCCTGGGTATACTGAATCACCCCCGCCGCTTGGAGGCGCCGGGCGACGAGCGTGATACTCTCGCGGCGGACCGCTAACATCTGGCCGATAAATTCGTGGGTCATCCGCACGGCGCCAGACGGGACGCGGTCCTGCGTCAGCAGCAGCCAGCGGCACAGCCGTTGTTCGGCGGCATGCAGCCGGTTGCATATCGCCGTCTGGCCAATCTGCGTCAGCAAGGCCTGGGTATAGCGCAGCAGCAGCTGGTGGAAGGCGCCCCCGCGCTGAAACTCCTCGTGCATGACGGCCGCCCGCAAGCGAAACCCACTCCCGGCCGATTGGATCAGGGCCTGGCTGGTCGTCGAGGCGCCACCCATGAAGAGGGCAATCCCCACGACCCCTTCACAGCCGACCACCCCCATTTCCCCCGTCAGGCCATTGGTGAGCGTGTGCACGAGCGACACCATGGCGGTGGTGGGGAAATACAGAAAGGCGGGGGCGCGATCCGGGTCGTAGAGCACATCGCCGAGCGCCCAGGTGAGCGGTTCGAGGTGGGGCAGCAGGCGCGCTGCGTCTTCCTGCGGGAGCGCGGCAAATAGGCAATTGTCCCGTGGATCAGAGGGCTGAGACAGGCCCCCTCTTTTCTTCCTCATTGGTCTGTCCTCTCCCGCGCTCACCCCAGGCATAGGGAGGAGGCCCCACACAGACGGCCCTGAGGGGACTGAGGCACCTGTGGCCCGCCGGTGAGCTTGAGCGCTTTGGTATCCAAGACGTTATAACTTTCGGGACGTATACGCTCCGCATGCTGGAACAATTCCCAGGCATAGTCGCCGGAGGGATCAGCCTGGGAATTGAGGTGCCGAGCCGTACGTCAGGACGGAGCAGGGATATCGGGCACCGTCTCCGGGGTCATGACCACGTGCGGTTGTGCCAGGGCACATAACCAGTTACGCATAAACACGGCCACAGGACGGCCCTTACCAGCCTGCATTAATGTGATTGGGGGCTGCATGTCGGCAGAGGCGAACACGTCGACCATCTCTCCACGCTCAATGCGCTGCCGCAAACAGACGCACGGGCTCTACCGCCTCAGCATGGTGGATGGCTACGGCCATACACAGCATGACACACGCAAGTCCGTATTTCACACAGGTGCTCCTCTTATGAGTCACTCTTCCGGGCGTTTGGGAAAAATGCCTGTTCACCATCAATACGGAACGCAGCAATCGCCTGCTGACCTTTATCGGAGAGCAGCCAGTCAATGAAAGTCTGACCGTCCGTCGCTTTCACATGCGGATGCTTTTTGGGATTCACAAGCATGACGCCGTATTGATTAAACAAACGGCTATCCCCCTCGACTAAGATGCTCAAATTGCCCCGGTTTTTGAAACTGATCCAGGTGCCCCGGTCTGTGAGGGAGTAGGCATCCAGACCGCTGGCAGTATTCAGCGTTGCCCCCATGCCAGTCCCGGCCTCACGGTACCAGGTACCGCTCGCTGCCGCTACGTTAACACCGGCAGTCTTCCAGAGGCTCAATTCCAGCTTGTGTGTCCCGCTGTCATCTCCCCGTGAGACGAAGATGGCGTGCTTCGCCGCCACCTGTGCTAGAGCCGCGGCGACATCGGTCAGGCCTTTCACCCCAGCAGGGTCGGCGCGGGGACCAACCACGACAAAATCGTTATACATCACGTCAAAACGCGCCACACCGAAGCCTTCGGCGACGAACTTTTCTTCGGACGGCTTGTGATGGACGAATAACACGTCCGCGTCCCCACGCTGCGCCAGTTCAATGGCCTGTCCTGTCCCAACTGCCACTACGCGCACCTCAATGCCAGTATCCTGCTGAAACAGTGGCAACAGATAGTGGAAGAGGCCGGAATTTTCAGTGGAGGTGGTCGACACCACGGTAATAAACCGGTCGGCTGCTATCGCAGATAATGTGCAGGCCACTATGCACACCAAGGCCATGCTTAATGGCAGGAAAACTCTTCGATGCAGCATGAATCGCTCCCTCTTGTGGGCTATCGCCACGTCACCAAAGTAACTTTCCTTCAAGAAACGCGGTAGCTTCCTTACTCTGTGGATGACTGAAGAAGGCCGTCGCTGGCGCATGTTCGAGCAACCGGCCATGGTGGAGAAACAGGACCTCGTCAGCCAGACGCCTGGCCTGTCCCAGGTCGTGCGTAGTCATGATAATCTTTGTGTCTGTGCGGTGAATATGGTCGAGTAACGCTTCCACGGCCTGAGTTGCCGCCGGGTCAAGGCTGGCAGTTGGTTCATCGAGGAACAACACCTGGGGCTTGAGGGCCCAGGCACGAGTCAGGGCGAGACGCTGCTGCTCCCCACCCGACAGGACACGCGCCGGTTGCGCCGCAAGCGGCAATAATCCGGCCTGTTCCAGCGCTGCCATTGTCATTGCCCGTCGCTGTCGACGTGGTATGCCTTGCAGGCGCAACACGTAGGTAATGTTCGCCGCCGTCGAGCGGCGGAGGAGCACCGGGCGCTGGAACACCATGGCCTGGCAACGACGTGCCGTTTCGGGAGCAGTGCCAGCCCAGGCGATGGTGCCGGCAGAGGGTTGCAGAAGGCCATGGCAGAGGCGCAGGAGCAAACTCTTGCCTGCACCGTTCGGTCCCAACACCACAGTACGCGGTCCTGCATCAGTGCGGAAAGAGATACCGTCAAGGAGATGTTTCCCTCCGATCTCATAACAGAGATCGTGCACCACGAGGGGCAAAATCGCCGCCGGCGTCACAGTGTGCCTATCAGGATTGACAGAAAGCTGTCCCATTGCCTTCATCCATGCACACGCTTGGCAGTGTCTTGAATGACCATGGCGGTAGCGTTCACGGCGAGTACGAGGAGCATTAAAATCATGCCCAGAGCCAGAGCCAGGGGGAGGTTTCCCTTGCCCGTTTCGAGCGCAATCGTGGTGGTCACCACGCGTGTCACTCGATGGATATTCCCCCCAACAATAAGGACGGCCCCCACTTCGGCGCTAGCCCGACCAAAGCCCGCCAGAATACCTGTGAGCAGGCTGAATCGTCCATCCCACAGTAACGTCCAGAGTGTACGCCATGCTCCAACCCCGAGCGAGCGGAGTTGCTCGGCATACTCCTCGTGCAAGTCAGTCACGGTCTGCCGTGTGAACGCAGCAATGATAGGGGTGACGAGAAGGCACTGGGCGATCACCATGGCCGTTGGTGTGAACAGCAGGCCTAACGTGCCCAGCGGTCCAGCCCGCGATAGCAGCAGATACACCACGAGGCCCACCACGACAGGTGGCAACCCCATCAGTGCATTGAGCAAGACACGCACCAGGGCCTGTCCTGGAAATCGCCACACCGCTACTGCTGCGCCAAGCGGCAAGCCCAGCACCGTGGCGAGACCCACTGCCGACAGACTCACGGCGAGAGACAGGCGAACAATGGCCACCAGGTCACGGTCAAGGCCAATCAGGAGGCCAAGGGCTGTGAAAAAAGCGGCACGGAAATCATCCACGGCGTGATAGCTCCCCGACTTGCAGCGACAAACACCGCTAGAAGTCCTCTTACAAGCCCCGCTCTGCGTAGTGTTCGATTATGCCTTTTGTGTGTTTTTAATGCAATAGCGTAATTTTCCGGAAAATTCACCTATTTATGCGGTTTTTATACATAGGAATACGAGAACAAGCATACCGATGTTGGGGTCTATGGTGCGGAATAATTGCAGCGGTAGATCGTTCCTCAGTATGCAGCGTGCCTCAGCCCACTCTATGCGCATGCTACGCACTCTGCAGAGCGCTGTGTAGAATTTTGGGCGAATTGTTATCGCCATCTGGAATCTTTTGCTGGACTGCAGCGTCTGAGAGAGTAGAAAACCGAGTTCGGGTGGGTTACAGACCACGCTGAGCTACGCTCGTAGCACTGCGGAAGGATACAAGGCATCGCAGTGCGCACATGTTCTCACTCTCCAAGCAAGGAGAAACCCTATGAAGACGATGAAGACGACCAGTTTCCTTGTGGCCTCCGCCCTCGCTGCCGCTCTGTCCCTGCCCACTGTAGCCAAGGCTGGACCAGCCCCGCAACCCCAGTTCGAGGCGGAGAAGTGCTATGGGGTCTCCAAGGCCGGCAAGAACGACTGCCAGACGGCGAACTCGTCGTGTGCCGGGACCTCGAAGAAAGATAACCAGGGCGATGCATGGATCTATGTGCCCGCGGGCACCTGTGACAGGCTCGTGGGTGGCAGTACCAAGTCCAAAATCTAGTGGCAGGTCAAGCGCAGCGGACGAGGGGGCCTGACAATGGTCCATATGAGCACGAACGCAAAGTTAGGCGTGGGGATCGGACTGCGTGCGCCGCACGTCGTGCAGGTGCTGGCGACGCGTCCAGCTATCGGCTGGCTCGAGGTGCATGCCGAGAACTACATGGGTGAAGGCGCCCCTCTCGCTGCGCTGGAGCGACTCCGAGCCGATTACCCAGTCTCGGTGCATGGGGTGGGACTGTCACTCGGGAGCGCTGAAGCGCTCAATAACCGTCATCTGTCACGTCTGCAAAGGCTCATCACACGGCTCGAACCAGCACTCGTGTCTGAGCATCTCTCTTGGAGTATTGCCGGCGGTATCTATCTCAACCATCTCCTTCCCTTGCCCTATACGGAGGAGACCCTGGCGATCGTCGCCCAGCATGTGACGCACACCCAGGAGGTCTTGCAGTGTCGCCTCTTCATCGAGAACCCGTCGAGTTATCTCCGTTTCGCCCACTCGGCTATTCCAGAGCCCGAGTTTCTGGGGGAACTGGTGCGGCGTACGGGCTGTGGACTCCTGTGCGATGTCAACAACATCTACGTGAGCTGCTGCAATCTTGGGGGAGACCCCGTCGCCTATCTCGACGCCCTGCCGGCGCGTGCTGTAGGTGAAATCCATCTCGCCGGGTACGCCGTGAATGACGCTGACGGCCAAGCGATCTTGATCGATGATCATGGCGCGCCAGTCAGCGATGCGGTCTGGGCCCTCTACGGCCACGCCCTGGCTCGCTTTGGCCCGGTGCCGACCCTGATCGAGTGGGACACCAATATCCCAGAACTGGCTGTACTGTGCGCTGAAGCTCACACAGCCGAGCGTTGTATGCAGCGTGCCGAGGAGGCGGGCTATGCCGGCGTTGCGTGAACTCCAATCCGCCTTCCTCCGTGCCATGTTTGGCCCTGACGAGCCCGAGTTGCTGGAGGCCATTGCTGGCGATGGACTGCTCCCAGCGGCCCGGCTGCAGATCTATCGTCACCACGTGTTGACGTCACTGACAGACGTCTTGCAGGCGACTTTCCCGGTCGTCTGTCGCCTGGTGGACGAACGGTTTTTTCGCTATGCTGCTGATGCGTACATTCGCCAGTATCCTCCCGCGGCACCGTGCCTGTTCGAGTATGGCGCACACTTGCCGGCCTTCCTGGCGGCCTTTCCGCCGTGTCGCCACCTCGAGTACCTGGCGGACGTGGCCCGGCTTGAATGGGCCATGAATACGGCCTTGCACGCTGAGGTATGTGCGTCCCTCGACCCTGCCGAGTTGGGTGGCCTGGCGCCGCACGACGTGGCCCAGCTCACTTTCCAGTTTGATCCATCGGTCACGCTACTGGACTCCCCCTGGCCCATCGACCAGATTTGGCGCGTGCACCAGACGGACGAGGAGATGCATGCCCCCGTTGATCTCAACGCAGGGGGGGTATCGCTTGAGATCCGTCGGTGGGAAGATGACGTCGGCTTCCGCCGGCTCGACCCTGCCATGTATGCGTTCCGCACGACGCTGGCAACTGGGCATCCGCTCGCCATGGCTGCTGAGGCGGCTCTGGCGGTCAGTCAAGAGTTTGACTGTGTGGCAGCCCTGCACGAGTTGCTCACTGACGGCGTTGTCATCGGTTGCACACGCTAATCAGAAACAAGGGAGATCAGTGTATGCACACCCACATAGCCTCACCTGCGCACACTCACAGTGCTTCTACCGCGGTGCCGGCTGGGTTCCGCGCGCGACTTGCTACGGTCACGGCCTTCTTGCAGCGCCTGCCGCTGCCGCTCATGCAGCTCTTGTTCCGTCTCGCTATCGCCGCTGTCTTTCTCAAGGGCGGTCTCACCAAGACCGCCAACTGGATGCTCACGGTCCAGCTCTTTGCGGATGAGTACCAAGTCCCGGTGTTGTCCCCAGAGATCGCCGCGATGATGTCCGTGACGTTCGAGTTCGGGTGTTCTATCCTGCTCGTGCTCGGCCTGGCCACACGCCTGGCCACGCTGCCGCTCCTGGGCATGCTCGCGGTCATCCAGACGTTTGTGTATCCCAACGCCTGGTCCGGCCATCTGACCTGGGGATCGATCCTCCTCTTCCTCCTCACCCGTGGCGGTGGAACCTTCTCGCTCGATCGGCTCTTGGGACTGGAGCCGGCAAGTCCTCGCCAAGAATAAACGGCTGTCGTACGTACAACACTGCCGGTGCGGGAGGGGCTCTGCATGCCCCTTCCACCTCGGTTTTAGCAGTGATAGGAACGATGGGGCAGCGATCTTATGTCGACCAACGAGGAAGCGATATAAGTACCGACAAACGGACGCAGCTTGTCATTCTTGAGGGCAGCTTTGGTGGCGTGTATACGGCCATGCATCTAGAAAAACGCTCACCCATGAGTGTGAGGTCGACATCACGCTGGTGAATCGTGAAAATTTTTTCTTGTGCACGCCAATGCTTCACGAAGTGGCCGCGAACAAACGGTCAACCCATGGCTGTCGTGGCGCAGCGTTATTGGTAAGTACGCTAACAGACTCCCCTCTGCATGGCTCGCTTCTGGATGAGCATAGGCAAAACACACGGGTGTTGTCATGTGTTGGCCTCATACGTTGGCAACATCTGCAACAACGTGTCCGCAGCCTCGAAGGCGTTCAATGGTGTCCAAATCGGATACTCGGCATCTGCTGCGAGCAGTGGCACGCCTTCTTCTTGCGCTAGATCAATCACGAGGAACTGCATCAGGCGTAACTTGTCAGCGCGCGGTAACATTTTTATAGCTGGAAATAACTCAGTGAGTGACATGCGTGACAGCCTCTATGTATGGATTGTGCGCACTGAATCATAATCGAACCTGTATTGAGAAACAATCGAGGAACGATGACCAATTATGCCCGATACATCGCGCGGCCTCTGTCGGGGAAGCCGAACGCCCACGGTGAGCTGCCGCCGAAAGCGTAGGCGAAGCCGAAGCTGTAGGCGGTCGGCTCCTGTGCGATGTTCGGCGAAGAGCTGCGCACTACCACAGGGTCGCTCTCTCGTACCCATCGCATGGATGCTTTGCGCTGCGGTATGAGCCAAAGGCTCCTGCGTCGGAGAAGAGGCCGTGCTGTGCCCTGCGGAGAACGCAAAGCTATCCAGGCATGGGTGCCACCTGATACTCAATGCGACTCGGGGAAGTCACCCGCTGTGAGGCGTCAAGAATTTCGAGGGACACCAAGTTCCCTGCCGCATCATAATCGAGAATGACGCCCGGTTTGTCTTCATCGCTCTCGGCCACGGGGGTTTCTGTAAAAATGACCGTCAAGGTATCTGTCTCACGGTCATAGATGATTTTCATGTGGTTCCCTTCCAGTATTTCGTGATTTTGCTGGTCCGGTACACGGTCACGACGTCTGGGGGCTGGCGGTCGAGATCGACAAAGACCCGCAGGAGATAAGTGGCGGGGGGTGTGCCCCCCGCCACACGCGCTTGATAGACGACACGGCCGGGACGCACCACCTCCATTTGCTCTGGGGTCGCCAAGACGCGCGTGACGTCTGAGGCCGAAATTTGACGGCGTGCCATTTCCATCTGCGCATGGTCCGTGAGGCGGTATGTGGTAAGAGGAGCCACTATTTCCATCGCTCGACTGCCCTGCCGACGGTATTGGTGTATGGACAGAGCATAGAGCACGGCGCGCAGGGTAGCAATGAACTGACATAGAAAAGTGCCCTTCCTGGCGGGAGGAAGCCGAACGCCAGCCTTCAGCTGCTGCCGAAAACCGCAGCGAAGCGAAGGCTGGAGGCAGTCAGCTGCAAGGCGTTGTTCGGCCATATCGGGCTAGGGAAAAAGGCCAAGGCGCATCCACTGCTGCCGGGCCGTGACCTGAGCCGTGCTGTTCATGCCCAAGCGCGCTACCGTTGCCCTGCCAATCGGGGTGAGCCCCACCATGGCACCGCTCTCCAGAGCGACCTGGAAATGGTCCTCCCACCGGTCTGCATGTGGGTGGAACAGACGCACCACTGCTGCGCTCTCGGGATCATTGCCGCTGATGTGCATGGCCTTATAGAGATTACAGGCGCGGCAGGCCAGCGCCCAGTTCGCCGTGGCGTCCTCACCACCACGGGCGACAGGCACAATATGTTCCACCTCCAGGGGTAGGTTGAACACGGCTTCTGGCGCACGGCAATACTCACAGCGATGCCCTGCCCGCAGCGCCACCTCGGGATAGTGCGGATTCATCGCCCCAACACGTCGGCCAGTGCCGCAGCCCGCGCCGCCGCTGCTTGTAACTCTGCATCGATGAGCGCCTCGAGTTCGGTGTGCTCGTCCGCAGGCAGCGTGGCCCCCTGATCCCGCATGGTCCGCCAGCGCGTCATCAACGTCGTCAGGCGCTGCTGCTGGGCTGCGGTAAAGAAGCGGTCTGGGCGTAAGCTTTGCACAATGACGAGCGTGCTCACCTCGTCTGCAGGTAATTGTGCCGTGAGGGCGTCGAGTGCCTCTCCAGCCGTTTTGCCCTGTGCGTGCTTCTCCCCCGCTATGGCACGGTAGGCAAGATCGCCCTGTGCAGTTGGTACAGGCAAGATGGCTACTTTTGTCATGGTCATGACCTCCTACCTGGCCGTTGTAACATGTGTGAGCAGGACTTTCTCTTGGTCAGTGGGTCGCGGTAGGGATGCCAGTTACCCGACCCCCCCCCCGCACAGATCCCGGCGTGCGGCACTACCGCACCGGGCTCCTGCCTCGGGTCGTGACGCGCAGGCGTGGCGCGGGATACGGCTGCATAATGTAGGGTTCTGGAAGCCACTGGGTCGCGAGTCGATACATCCGCTGCCAGGTCATGCGCTGGCGCTGACTGCGCCGTCGTAGGATACGACACCAGTCGCGGAGTATACGTGCCCGAAAGACCCATCGCCGGCCCATGTTGCGGGGGACCCCATAGTACCGGTAGTGCCCACTCACCACCCTTGTGAGCCAGGCCCCGCGCTTCTCGATGGGCCAGTGCAGACGCGCTCGCAGCGTCTGCTGGACCTCTTGGCGTTTCTTGCGTCGCCGTTTGGCGATGGGGCAGCGCCGGACCGTCAACTGCCCTCGCTTCGTTGTGCCGCACCTGTGCGGCACGCCGAGGAAGTCGAAGGCTCTGGTTTCCCCTGGCCCCGTCTCTGGCGCCGGTCGCTCGCAAAGCGCCCAAATTCTATGAGGCGTGTCTGCTCGGGGTGCAGTTCGAGGTGGAATCGGTGGAATCGCTCCCGCAGATCGCTCAGCACCTGCTCGGCGTCGCCTTTGTGCTGGCAGCCGACCAGGCCATCGTCGCAATACCGCACGATGATGCCATCTCCCCGTGCCGGCCTGCGGCGCCACTGCGCGGCCCAGAGGTCAAAGGCAGAGTGGCGAGAGAGATGCGCCAGCAGTGGGCTGGCACTGCCCCCTTGCGGCGTCCCTTCCTCCTGCGGTCGCCAAGGCCCCTCCTCCAGCACGCCTGCCTTGAGCCACTTGCCGATGTGGCGGACGACGCGCTGGTCCCCACGCCGGTGCTCGACACACTGCACCAGCCCTTCGTGGTCAATCGCATCGTCAACACCCCGCATGTCGGCATCGCGTACCCAGTTGCTGTGGCGCTTTGCCATCCCGACCGTGACCGCCTCCACTGCCTGGGGCGGGGGACGGCCGGGGCGGGCACCATACGAGAACCCAAGCAATGCTTTCTCCTAGATGGTGTTGAGCACCTCGACTGGTGCCCGCTGGACGATTTTTTCGTCCAGCGTCGGTTTGCCCATGGGGCGCTGGCGCCCGTCAGCTTTCGGCATGGAGACGCGTTCGACCGGGGGGGCCTGATACGCCCCCCGCTTCAGGCGGTCTGATACATCCCGCAGGGTGGTGTCGCGTGGCTCGCCGTAGGCGGCCCCTGTCTGGCCGTCCACGCCGGGGGCTGCATCGTGATTGAGGCTGTCATCCGCCTCCCGCAGTCGGTCGATGGCGTAGACCTGAGGCCACAGCGCCGTCCACCGCATGGCGCTAGCCCTTGCGGCCTGACGTCCCCGGTCCAGCGCACGTGACAGGGCTGCCCGGCACTGCGTCCGGCCCCTGGTTTGCTGGCCCGGGTTGCCCTTGGCCAGTTCCCTGCCCTCCCCGACCTCCGCCGTGGCTGCCTGGGCCTGCGTGTTCTTCATAGCTCCTGGCTCCCTTTGTGCGGTCGCTTCACTGGGACTCTGGACCTGTCCGACTCCCTGCGTCCGTGCGTCACGGTCGTGCCCGTGTGGTGCACCGCGCGGACCTGGCTGCGATGGACAAGGGCAGCCGCAGGGGCTCCCGGGTCCCGCACACGCGGTTTCCGGGCATGCCAGGGGTCTGCGACCCCGCCAGGTGCGTGTACGCCTTGCCCAAGCGGCGTGCCCGCTGTGGCCTTCCGCGTGTTCGGAGCGCGTCGGCACCCAGATTGGCCATTTCGGGGCTCTCTACCCTGCCGGCACGTTCCCCTGTCACCGCTTCGCGGACGCCGTTACCGACGCCCGCGCATGACTCGGGGCCCGCGTGGTTGGCGAGACCTTCGCGGTCAGAGACTTGCACTCTTTCACACCGTGCCGGTTTGTCCCGGCACACCCGAACGCTTTGCCGATCCCGCTGTGCAAAAGACCATTGAGGTTGACCTGGCGCTCATCACCTCTTATGACGAGCTGCTCAAGGCCCTGGAACTCTCCATCCTGAAAACCGCCAAGCAACACGATGCTCATACTCTGTCTCTGTTGCAAACTGTGCCCGGTATCGGCAAGATCCTCAGCCTTGTGCTGCTCTACGACATCCACGACATCGACCGTTTCGCCAGCGTGCAAGATTTTGTCTCCTCTTGTCGCCTCGTGAAGTGTGCCAAGGAATCAGCGGGCAAACGCTTGGGCACGTCCGGCAAAAAAATCGGGAATGGCCACCTCAAGTGGGCCTTTTCCGAAGCGGCGACGTTGTTCCTGCGCAACAATCCGGCAGGGCAAATCTCTCTGGCCCGCTTAGAGAAAAAACATGGCAAGGGGAAAGCCTTGACTATCCTGGCTCACAAGCTGGCGCGGGCGGTCTATGACATGCTCAAGCGCCAAACGGCCTTTGATCTGGACACATTCCTCCATGGGTAGGGGAGCAGAGCAGGTGAGCCTGACGTCTCACTGGACACGCTGGGGATGAGCCTGTATCACGCGTACGCTCTGTCCTGTTTGACTGCGTCTCTGAACGCTAAGGTACGCATAGGCCTGGTATCCCCGAGCCCTGGCCGTTGATGAGACACCTGCTCTGGCTCCTGAACAAGCGGCGAGAGTCGCACCCAGGGACGTGTGCTGCCCCTCTCCCGAGCCGGTCACTCACTGGCGAGCCCTGCAGGCTCAGCCATCCCTTTGCAGAGGACGGTACGAGGGCACAGCATTATTTCTAGGCCGCAGAGGAGACCCCAACGGTTCTCTGCGCTCGCCACCCCAGTGGCGACTGAGCTTCAATATGTGTGTGGTGCAGCCACGCCAGGTGGGCACCTGCCCATGGAAATGAAGTCAGAACACGCGACTGACTGCAGACTGCGCCAGGTCCTGGAAAGCGGAAAAAAAGCAAAAACCCCGCTCATAGGGGTGGTGTGTCTCTTGACAAAGGGAGTCCTCATATGAGT
>Ga0114129_10008371_pt1 | contig 14739 bp, 10 predicted proteins | sample RhiMetdeltSRZDD1_FD_80071 | JGI IMG/M metagenome (GOLD analysis project Ga0114129, IMG submission 80071) | Populus rhizosphere microbial communities from Tennessee, USA - Rhizosphere MetaG P. deltoides SRZDD1 (version 2) (version 2) | ecosystem: Host-associated > Plants > Roots > Rhizosphere >... | reverse complement strand
CCAGCAGGTCGTGGATGGCCCCTCCCGCATAAGAGCCGAGGCCCATCCCGATGCAGGAGATGAAGAAGACCCCACCGTAGGCCGTGCCCAGGACGCGCTCACCGAAGTATTCCCGCGTCACGAGGGCGTAGAGCGGCATGGCGCCCCCGTAGGCCACGCCGAAGGCCAGCGAGAGGGCCCAGAGCGCGCCCGCGCTGGTGGCGAAGAGGTAGAGGAAGATCAGCGCCGCCTGCAGGCTCAGGGCGCTCAGCAGGGTGCCCTTGGCGCCGACCCGATCGGCCACGATACCGGTGCCGATGCGGCCGAAGATGGAGGTCAGCCCCGACGCCCCGAGGATGCCGGCCGCCGCCATTTTGGGCACGCCTTGGTCCATCGCATGACTGACGAGATGGAAGAGCGGCCCCGAATGCGCGGCGCAGCAGCAAAAGTGTGTCAAGGCAATAGCCCAGAACGGCCAAGAAGCCCATGGAGAGCCCACCATATGCGGGGGCCCAGAAATGGCCCCCGCACTCCCCCAGTCCGCGGACAACCGGGCGTCCGCATCGCCCGCGCTGCGGACACTCGTCCGTCCAGCCGGCCCCCTCAGCAGCATCGCGGTTGGCAGCACCGCCACCCACGCCAAATTCCCCAGCACCAGGAAGGCCACCCGCCAGTCGAACTCGTTGATGAGCCAGCGGGTGAGGGGAGCCAGCGCGAGGATGCCGAGCCCGTTGCCGGCGGAGACGACGGAGGCGGCCATGCCGCGACGGCCCTCGAACCACTTGATGGCCAGCACGGTGAGGGGCACGTAGAACGCGCTCACCCCCGCGCCCACCAGGAGCCCGAAGCTCACATAGAGCTGCCACAGGTGCTGCACGTAGCTCGAGAGGACCAGGCCCAGTCCGAGCAGCATCGCGCCCACCAGCACGACGCGACGGGTGCCCAGACGGTCGGAGACGAAGCCCGACACCACGCCGCCCGCGCCCATCACGATCCAGTTGAAGAGGCCGATGGCGCCGATGCCGGAGCGGCTCCACCCCATGGACTGCTCGATGGGTTGGAGGAAGACGCCGAGGGTGAAGAGCGTGCCGATGGACATGGTGATGATGACGAAGGCCGCCGCCAGCACCACCCAGCCGTAGAAGAATCGCTGCGTCATGAGGTCGCCATTGCCCTCTCGCGCACCGGGATGAGCAAGAGTAGCGCGACCACCATGCCCCCGGCCAGCGTTCCCCACGCGATGCCATATCCGCCCACACGCTCCACCACGAGACCGAACACGGGCGGGCAGACCGTGACGCCCAGCGAGGAGATCGCGAGACCGAGCCCGACCGCGGTGCCCGCTGCGCGGGGCCCGGCCAGCTCGGCCATCAGGGTGTGCTGCACGCCGTTCCAGCCGACGCCGAAGAAGCCGATGCCGGCGGCGAGCGGTACGAGCAATCCGGGGCCCGCGCCCGGCGTGATGCCGGCGAGCAGGAGCGCGCAGGCGATCGAGCCCAGGCCCGCGATCGCGAGCACGATGCGGCGCTGGCCACCGAAGAGCCGATCGGACAGGAGCCCGAACAATACGCGCCCGGCCACGCCGCTGACCTGCGCCGCGACCAGGTACTTGGCCGCCATCACGAGCGGGAGGTCCACGACGTCGCGCAGGTAGAGCACCAGGAACGAGAGGAACACGGTCTGCACGCCCGCGAAGATCAGCGTGCTGATGCCGACCAGCCAGAGATCGCGATTGGCCAGCACCGTCCAGAAGCCGGCCCGGACGCGCGCCGGCCCGGCCGAGGCCGGATCCGGGAGATCCCGGTAGAGCGCCCAGGTCAGGAACGCGAGGGTGGCGACCACGGCCGCCGAGAACGCCACCGCGGTGCGCCAGCCGAAGGCGAGCGCCAGCGGAGGCATCAGCAGCGCCCCGAGCGCGCCGCCCCCTGGCAGACCGATCTGCTTGAGGCCCACGACGGTGGCGCGCTGGTGCGGTGGGAACCACGCCATGCCCGCCTTGGTGGTGGTGGGGTTCAGGACGCCGTAACCGGCTCCGGCCAGGACCAGGATCACGACCAGGAACGAGAAGCTCGGCGCCACCGCGGCCGCGAAGAGGCCGATGGCGATCAGGCCCTGTCCCAGGATCATCGCGCCCCGCACGCCCCAGCGGTCGGCGAGCCAGCCCGCGGGCAGCGAGATCAGCACCGGCCCGATGTAGTACGCGGAGAGGAACGAGCCCGCCTGCGTCACGGAGAGTCCGAGGCTCTCGCGGATCAGGGGGGCGATGGACGGGATGCCGAGCGGCCCCACGTTGGCCATGACCTGGGCGGCCATGATCAGGGCCAGCACGGCCCAGCGATTGGTCACCGCTGTCGCGACGACAGCTGGGCCTCTGCGGCCCGGAGATCCTCCTCGGTATCCACTCCGATGATGGGCTCGTGAGTCTCGAGCACGTGGATCGGGATGCCGGCCTCCAGGAGCCGTAGCTGTTCCAGCTGCTCCGCGCGCTCGAGCGAGGACGGCGCCAGCGAGTGGAAGGTGTCGAGCACCGCGCGACGGTAGGCATAGAGCCCGATGTGCTTCCAGTAGGTGACGCCCCCGCGGTTGTCCCGATCGAACGGAATGGGCAGGTGCGAGAAGTAGAGGGCGTCGCCGTGCACGTTGGTCACGACCTTGTTGACGGTGGAGCTCTCGACTTCGTCCCGCGTGGCGCGGATCTTGAGCGTGGTCACCTGGACCTCGGGCTCGTTGAGGAATGGACGCACGAGCCGTTCGATGTGGCCCGGAGTGATCGTCGGGTAGTCGCCCTGGATATTGACGTAGACGTCGGCCGCGCGCGCCCGCGACACCTCCCAGAGCCGGTCGGTGCCCGACGGGTGGCTCGCGCTGGTCATGACCGCGGGCACGTGATGAGCGTGGCAGGCCTCGACGATCTCGTCGCTGTCCGTGGCCACGAGCAGGTCGGAGAGAACCGAGGCGCGGGAAGCCTGTCGGAAGACCTGCACCACCATCGGCACGCCGGCGATTGCGCGCAGGGCCTTCCGGGGCAGGCGCGTGGAGCGGAGCCGCGCCGGGATCACGCCGAGGATGATCACGGCGCTACCCTATCAGAAAAGGACCGGCCGAGTGCCGGCCGGAAGACACTCCTCCGGAGCAGGTGCTATAAATCCTCAAACCCCGCTCCGATTTGCCACACGTTCCGGCCTCGCCGCACGTCTCAGCTCCCGGGCCGCCCGCCTCCGCCGCGCAGCCGCGGGTCGAGCACGTCGCGGAGTGCGTCGCCCAGCATGTTGAAGCCGAAGACCGCGAGCGAGATGGCCGCGCCCGGCCAGATGGCCATCCACGGCGCGCGGTACATGAACGAGCGGCCGGAGCCCGAGAGCATGGCGCCCCAGGACGGGTAGGGGGGCGGCACCCCGAAGCCCAGGAACGAGAGCGCAGACTCGGCGAGGATGGCCGCCCCGAGCCCGATGGTGGCCAGGATGATGACGGTGGCGGCCACGTTGGGCAGGATATAGCGGAGCATGATGCGCAGGTGGCCCGCGCCGAGCGCACGCGCCGCTTCCACGTAGCTGTTCTGCATCACGCTGATGGTGGTCCCGCGGATCACCCGGGAGGCGGCGGCCGCGCCCAGCACCCCGAGCGCCAGGACCAGGTTGAGCAACCCCGGCCCGAGCACGGCCATCAGCGAGAGGATCACCATCAGGAACGGGAAGGACTGCCAGGCGTCGACCACCCGCTGCACGCAGATGTCGTAGGCACCGCCGAAGTAGCCGCTGGTGATGCCGATGACGGTGGCGAGGACGTTGGCGAGGAGGACGGCCCCGAAGCCGACCGTCACCGACACCGCGGCGCCGTACACCACCCGGCTGTAGACGTCGCGGCCCAGGTTGTCGGTGCCCATCCAGAACTGCGCGCCCGGCGCCTTCATGCGCGCGCCCGGGATGGTCTCGTCGTACTGGTAGGGCGCGATCCACGGCGCGAAGACCGCCATGATCAGCAGCCCCACCACGATGAAGCCGCCGAAGGCGCCCAGCGGCTTGTACCGGCAGAACTGCCAGAGGGCGACGAGGACGGCCGCTAGGCGGTTGGGCGACGCGCTTTTATTTTTTTCTAGCCGGTCGCCCCAAGGGGCGACCTCTATAGGGTTGCTGCGCATTTGTTCTTAGGTGCTTCGCATGGTTCTTAGTAACGGATCCGGGGGTCGAGGAAGGCGTAGAACGCGTCGACGATCAGGTTGATCAGGACCAGCACGCTCACGATGAGCAGGTTCACGCCCTGGATCACCGGATAGTCGCGCTGGTTGATCGCGTCGAAGAGAAAGCGGCCCATGCCGGGCAGCCCGAAGATGCTCTCGAAGATCACGGTGCCGCCCAGGATCTGGGCGACCTGGATGCCGAGTATGGTGATGACCGGGATCAGGGCGTTCTTGAGGCTGTGCTTGATGACCACCACGCGCTCGCGCAGCCCCTTGGCCCACGCGGTGCGTACGTAGTCCTGGCGAAGGACTTCCAGGAGAGTACCCCGAGTCAATCGCATGATGGCGGCGGCGGAGGCGATGCCCAGGATGAAGGCGGGCAGCAGGAACTGGGCGAAGTGCGCCCACGGATCGACCCCGAAGGCGGTGAACTGGATCGGTGGGCTCCAGCCCCACCAGATCGCGGGGAGCAGCACGCAGAGGGTGGCGATCCAGAAACCGGGCACCGAGAGCCCGAGAATGGCCATGCTGCGCATGGCGTAGTCGGCCAGGGTGTCCTGGCGGATCGCGGCCAGCACCCCGATCGGCACCGCGATGATGATCGCGAAGAAGAGGGCCAGCACCCCCAGCTCGAGGCTGATGGGCAGACGGCGCGCCAGCTCCTCCAGTACCGGGCGCTTGGTCCAGAGCGACTCCCCCAGGTCGCCGCGCGTCACCTGGCCGAGCCATTCCACGTACTGGGTGTACATCGGCCGGTTCAGGCCGAGCTTGGCGCGGAGGTCGTCAAGGTCCTTGCCGTAGGCCTTCTCCTCGAGCATGAGCTGCACGACGTCGCCCGGGATCAGCCGAGGCAGGCTGAAGACGATGAGGGAGGCGATGAGTAGCGACGGGATCGCCACCAGCAGACGGCGCAGGACGTACCGCTTCACTTCACGCCGCCTTGTTGGCCATGCGCGTGGATGGCCATGCGCATGGTAGGGCGACCGGTCTTGTTAGCGTCGCGCGTGGTAATGCGACGCCCTCTTATTTTATTGTACGGTCGTCGCAAGCGACGACCTCTGTAAGGTGGCTTCGCATTTTCCTGTAGTGCTCTTGCTATTTATCCAGCCACGCAACCATCAGGCGGCCGCCATAGTCGTGGCCGATGTTCGGGCCGAAGTTCTTGACGTACGGCATCCAGGCGCCGACCGCGCTCACCGAGGCGCCGTATCCGTAGTAGACCTGCTGAGAGGCGTAGCGCTGGATGTCGTAGACGATCTCGCGCCGTTTCTTGTCGTCGAAGGTGCGGCGCTGGAGCTTGATCATCTCGGTCAGCTTCGGATCGTTCACCCCGGAGGCGTTGAGCGGCTCGCCGGGCAGGAACGGAGTGAAGTAGGTGTCGACATCGGTGGTGCCCCCGCGGAGGGTCACGATGCTCTTCTCGAACTTACCGAAGATCGCGCTCGAGACGAAGGCCCCGTACTCCTTCAGCTTGAGGTCCGCCTCGATGCCCCCCTGCTTCCAGTTGCGCATGGACACCTGGACCGCGTCCATCCAGTCCGGCCCGTAGCCGGGGGTGGTCTCGACCGGGACCTTCAGGCCATTGGGAAGGCCGGCCTCCGCGAGCAGGCGCTTGGCCCCGGCCGGATCGAACTCGTAGAGCTTCCGCCCCTCCGCGGGGAGCTGGTCGATCGGGATCGACCACTCCTTGAGCGCGGCCGGGATGAGCGGGTTGGGGGCGCCCTTGCCCTGCGACCAGGCATTGGTCTCGAGCGTCTCCCGCCAGTCCTGGGACATCGCGAAGGCCCGCCGTACCCGCAGGTCCTTGAAAGGCTCCTGGTCGAGCTTCATCGCGGTGTAGCCGCCGAATACCACGATGTAGTCCCGCATGCCGAGCCCCTTGACGCGCCGGAGCGCGATGTCGAGGTCGCTCCGGCGGATCACCATCCCGTATTCCGGGCCGAAGTCGAAGTCGCCGGAGAGGAACTGGGCGAAGGCGGCGGCGGGATCCTGGGACAGCGTGATGTCGACGCCGTCGACGTAGGGCAGTCCCGGCACGAAGTAGCTCGGGTTGCGGACGAACGTCATCCGCACATTGGGCTCGTAGCTCTGGTACATCCAGGGGCCGGTGCCGACGATGCTCTCGGGCCGCTTGAGATCGCCGTACTGGTCCACGCACTCCTTGGCGATGATCCAGGTGGACGTCGAAGCCAGCCGGTCGATGAACCAGGCATTGGGCTCGCGCAGCGTGAACTTCACGGTGTACTTGTCGACCGCCTCGACCTTGTCCACCATCTCGAGGGTGAACCGGTTGCTGTTGCCCTTGATGTTGAGGAAGCGGTCGTAGGTGTAGCGCACGTCCTCGGCGGTCAGCTCCCGGCCGTTGACCGGGGGCTTGTTGTGCCAGCGCACGCCCTTCCTTAGCTTGAACACGTAGACGGTGTCGCCCTGCCGCTCCCAGGACTCCGCGAGGTCACCCTCCACCGGCTGGGTGCCGGGCACCACCGCCGAGCCGCCCTTGACCTTCACGAGGCGGCTGTAGGCGAACGACAGCGGGATCATGGTCGAGAACGCGAGGGTCTGGTGCGGGTCGAAGTGCACCGGCGGCACGTGGGAGCGCAGGCGGAACCGGCCTCCGCGCTTCGGCGTCTGGGCCTCCGCCGGCCCGGAGCCGGCGAGGACCGATGAGGCGGCGCCGACCGCGAGGGCGGCGCTACCGAGCCTGAGCACCTCACGGCGGGTCAGTGACGAAGGGGACTGATGATCCATGGCGTTTCTCCTCGGCTAGCGGTCGAGCCAGGCGGCCATCAGGCGGCCGCCGTAGTCGTACCCGAGATTGGGTCCGTAGTTCTTGAGGGCCTGGTTCCAGACGGCGTTGTAGATCTGCGAACCGATCTGCACATAGTATTGCTGCTTGGCCAGGTACCGCTGGATCTCGACGATCTGCTCGCGGCGCTTCGCGGGATCCTGGGTGCGCCGCTGTCGGATCAGCATGTCGGCGACCACCGGATCGTTGATGTGGCCGTGGTTCTTGATCTCGCCCGGGTAGTACTGACCGTAGAGGAAGTTGTCCGGCTCGAGGAACGGCGTCTGAGGGCCGAAGGCCATCGAGTCGTACTTGCCGTAGAAGGTGGTCGCGATGTAGGCCCCGTACTCCTTGGTATTCAGCTTGACCTCGATCCCGATGCTCTTGAGGTCTTTGAGGATGAGCTGCATCTGATCGACCAGGACATTGGACCCATAGGTGGTGAAGTCCATCGTCGCCGCGAAGCCGTTGGGATGGCCGGCCTCGGCCATGAGCTTGCGGGCGGCGGCCAGGTCCGGCTTGTAGTAGCGAGCCCCTTCGCCGAGCTGATCGATGGGGATGGACCACTCCTTGAGCGCGGCGGGCACCGGGGGATTGAACGCTCCGTTTCCTTCGTAGGTCGCGTCGATGATGGCCTGCCGGTTGATCGCCAGGGACATGGCGCGGCGTACCCGCACGTCGTTGAAGGGGGGCTTGTCGTTCCGGACGTAGATGTGGCTCATCACGTTCGACGGGTACATCATGGTCTTGAGATCCCGCCGACCTCTCTTGACGACGTCCCAATCGGTCCAGTCGATGGTGCCGGGAAACTCGGTCCCGAGGTCGTACTTGCCGGTCAGGAACGCCGCGATGCGCGAGGCCTTGTCCTCGTCCACCAGGATCTCGATGCGGTCGATGTTCGGGAGACCGGGCACGAAGTAGGTCGGGTTCCGGACGAGCGTCATGCCGACATTGGGCCGGTAGCTGTCCAGCATCCACGGCCCGGTGCCGACGGTCGCTTCCGGTTTCTTGAGGTCCCCCCCCATCTTCTCGACGCACTCCTTGGCCACGATGCAGACGGCCATGGGATTGGCGAGGATGTCGAGGAACCAGGCGTAGGACTCTTTCAGGGTGAACTTCACGGTGTACTTGTCGAGAGCCTCGACGCGGTCCAGAGCGGCCAGCATGTAGGCGTTGGCATTGCCCTTGACGATCCGGAAACGGTCCAGCGTGTAGACGACGTCCTCGGCGTCCAGCTCGCGCCCGTTCACGGGGGGCTTGTTCTGCCAGCGGACTCCGCGGCGCAGCTTGAAGACGTACGTATTCTCGTTCGGCTGCGTCCACGACTCGGCGAGGTCTCCTTCGACGGAGAAGAGGCCGGGCTGGAGCCCGGGCCCGGCTTTGTGCTTCACCAGACGGCTGTGCGTGAACGAGTACGCGATGTGGGTCTTGTAGGAGACAGTTAGGTGGGGATCGAAGTGGGGCGGATCCCACCCCCGCACCGTGAGGACGCCGCCCCGCTTGGGCGCCTGGGCCCACGCGGGTCCCGCCGAGACCCCAGGGGCCAGGGCGATGGCGGCGCCTCCCAGCTTCAGCAGCTCTCGGCGGCTCAGCGGCAGACGGGTCTGGTCGGGGGTCATCCGTATCCTCCAAGTCTCCGTTGACGTGTTAGACAGGGAGCGTAAGGCTTTGGATTTGCGCCAATCTGGAGGCAAACTCGCCTGATGTCAAGCAGGGAGTTTGCCCGCGCCCCGCTCAGCCCTTCAGGTGGCGGTCGAAGAACGCCAGGCAGCGCTTCCAGGCGTCCTCACTGGCTTCCTTCTTGTAGACCTGTGGCCGGTCGTCCGAGAAGAACGCGTGGGGCGCGTCGGGATAGAGGATGAACTCGACGTTCGGGTTGCCTGCCTTCCGCAGCTCGGCCTCGAAGCTCCGGACGTCGGCGGACGGGATGCCGGGATCGGCGTCGCCGTAGAGGCCGAGCACGGGCGCCTTGATCCGGCTCACCAGGCTGAAGGCGTCCACTCCGGGCGCATCGGAGTAGATGCGCTTGACCTGCCCGTACCAGGGCACCGCCGCGGTCACCCCGGGATACTCGGCGGCGGTGTGCAGGGTGAGCGCGCCGCCGCCGCAGAAGCCGGTGACCCCGACCCGGTCGGCCCGCGCCCAGGACTGCTGCTTCGCGTAGTCGGCGGCGGCCCGGATGTCGCTCAGGTACTGGGCTCGCGTGACCCGGCCCGCGATCTGCCCCATCTCCTGGAAGTTCTTGCCCTGCATGCCGCCCTCGCGGGAGTACAGCTCGGGGGCGATCGCGTAGTATCCGGCCTGGGCGAAGCGACGCACCACATCCTTGTGCTGCTCGGAGTTCCCGGTGAAGCCGGAGATCACGATCACGATGGGGTAGCGGCCGGCCGCCTCGGGACGGGCGTCGTAGGCGGGGATCGTGGCGCCGCTCGACGAGAGCTGGATGTCCCGGGCGATGATGCCCTTGCTATCGGTCGTGATGGCCTGGGCCAGCACGACACCCGGCGTGAGCACGCCTCCGACGGTGGTGAAGGCGCCGTACTTCAGAACCTCGCGACGGCTGAGCGGATTGGCCATGGGTGTCCTCCCTGGCTAATTCTAACTTGCCCCGGCCGGGCCCGGTTCCCGCTCAGGCCGTGACGAGCCGCTCGAGCCTCACGCGGGTCTCGCCGAACGCCGCCATCTGGCCGAAGTTGGACATGATGTCCTCGGTCAGCACGTTCGCACCTCCGCCGCGCTTGATCCAGGTGCCGACCGGCATGATGACCATGCCGCGGCCGATCCGCGCGTCCACGAGGACCTCGACTTCGAGGTGGCCCACGGGGGAGCGGATGATCGCCCGCTCCCCGCTTTCGATGCCGTACTGCTGGGCGGTCTCGGTGCCGATGCGGATCGACGCGATGGACGGGTGCTCCTTCTCGAGGATCTGGGAGAGGAGCCACTTCTTGCTGTAGTTGGTCACCAGCGTGAGCGGATAGTCCGGAAGCAGGCGAGGCTCGTGGCGGAGCTGGGTGATGAACTCGAAGCGGCCCGACTTGGTCGGGTAGACGTGATCCGCGAACGGCACCATGGGGGCCACCGGACAGCGCACCGGGCCTTCCATGACCTGCTCGATGCTCACCCCGCGCTTGGTGAGCGGCGTGAAGATGCGCGAGAGCCAGTCGCGCGGCGCGCCCGCCATCTCGGGCCCGATGCCCAGGCGGTCGGCGAGCTGCTGGAAGATCCAGAGGTCGGAGCGCGCCTCGCCCACCGGCTCGATCACCCGGTTCACCCCGCCGATGATGTTGTGCCCCCACGAGACCAGCATGTCCTCCTCCTCGAGGAAGGTGGTGGTGGGGAGGAACACATGGGCGTAGTCGGTGGTGTCGGTGAGCACCTGGTCCACGACGACCAGAAATTCCAGGCCGCTAAGAGCCTGGGCCACCCGGTTCGAGTTGGGCGACTGGTTCACTGGATTGCCGCTGTTGACGAACATCATGCGGATGGGCGGCTGTTGCGCCTCCAGGAGGCCGCGGCCGAGCAGGGGCTCCGGGATCGCGCGATGATGCGTGGCGCGGTCGGCGGCCTCCACCGTCTTGTCGAAGTGCCGCTGGGTGTTGTAGCCGTGCGACACGCCGCCGCCGGGCACCCCGATGTGGCCGGCGAGCGCCCCGAGGGCGTCCACGCAGCGGAAGATCTCCGCGCTGTGCTGGTACTTGTTGAGGCCCCACCCGAGGAGGACGGATGCGGGCCCGGTCGTCGCGTACTCCCGCGCGAGCTCCCGGATCGCCGCTTCGGTCAGCTCGCACGCGGCGGCCAGCTCGGGGAGCGGCCGGGCGTCGAGCAGCGCGCGATACTCCGCGAAGCCGTGCGCGTGCCGCTCGAGATACCCACGGTCCTCGAGGCCCTCCTCGAGGATGACCTTGGCCATTGCCATCGCGAGCTCCGCGTCGGTGGCCACGCGGGGCTGCACGTGGTGGTCGCAGAAGTTCGCCGATTCACTCCGCACCGGATCGATCAGGATCACACGGCCGCCGCGCTTTCGGATCTCCTTGAGGATCGGCACCGTGTGGAGGTTGGTGGCCATCGGGTTGCGGCCCCAGAGCAGCACGAGGCGGCTGTTCAGCATGTCGGACGGGTCGTGGCCCGCGCGCACCCCGAAGTCGAGAGCCTGGCCGGCCCGTGCGGCGCCGCTGCAGAGCGAGCCGCTGGTGGTGGTCACCCCGCCCAGCAGGTTCCAGAAGCGCCGGCTCAGGAGCTTGGTGGCGCCCCAGGAGCCGGTGCGCTGGTAGTGCATGATCGACAGCGGGCCCGGATCGGCCAGGTAGCCGCGGACCTTCTCCGCCACCAGATCGAGCGCCTCGTCCCACGTGATCCGGTCCCACCCGCCGTCGGGCCGCCCGTTGCTCCGCTTGAGCGGATGGAGCTGGCGCTCCGGGCTGTAGACGCGCTCCGGGAATCGATAGGTCTTGCCGCAGAGATAACCCTGGGTGAACTCGTGATCGGGATGGCCCTCGAGCTTGACCACGCGCCCGTCCTTCACGTGCGCGATGATCCCGCAGCCGTCCGGGCAGTCCAGCGTGCAGGAGGTGTAGATCTTCTGTTCCATCCTAACTGCCTCTCCGTGTCCGGGATGACCGGCGAACCCGGCGGGGCCGGGGCTTCGCGGAGGGGGCCGGCGCTTTCCACCAGCCGTACTCGCGTCCGGGCCCGCGGCCGGGGGCCGCGACCATCAGCACCTTGGCGTCCACGCGCCCGACGTTCTTGCCCATGTGGGGCACCTCGGCGTTGAAGTAGAGGCAGTCGCCCGTCTTGAGCGGGATCTTCTCGTCGCCGAGCTGGAAGAGGATCTCGCCCTGCAGCACGAACGACAGCTCCTCGCCCTCGTGCGCGGTGAGCACGTCGGCCCGGTTCTTGACCGGGAACGTGAGCACGAACGCGTCCATGCGCTGGCCGGGCCAGCCGACCGCCATCGGCTGATATGTGTAGCCGGTGGCGGGCACGTCCTTGGGCGGCCTCCGCTCGGCCGCGCGCACCAGCGCGTAGTGCTGCGTGGTGGTCGTGCCCGAGACGCCCTGGAAGAGCTGTCCCAGATCGATGCCGACGGTCCGGGTGATGAGGATGAGATTGGCGATCGAGGTCGAGACGAGGCCCCGCTCGAGCCGCGAGAGGAACGGCTCGGAGAGCCCGGTCTTCTCGCTGAGCATGCGCAGGGTGAGGCGCTGCGCCCGGCGCGCCTCCCGGAGGCGTGCCGCCACCGCGTCCACCAGCTGCCTCGTCTCCGGGCTTTCGTCCAAAGCAATCTCCGCTTGCCTCAGAGGAAACCACTCGGCTATGCTCCCTGTCAAGCACGGAGAATCGTCTTGACACGCTCCGCGCATTTGCTTTACTCAGCGCAACACGACCCACGAGGAGGTTCCGCATGCGTGCACCCCGTCTCCCGTCCCTGATGGCGGCCGCTCTCCTGCTCACGCTGGGGGCAGGAGCCGCCACGGCCCAGGCGCCGATCAAGCTCGGCGACATCAACACCTATAGCGGCATCGGCGCGCCCTTCACCGGGCCGTACCGCGTCGGCGTCGAGATGGCCGTAGAGGAGATCAACGCCAAGGGAGGCGTGCTCGGCCGCAATGTCGAGGTCCTGTTCCGCGACGACAAGGCCCAGCCCGCCGAGGCGGTCAAGCACGCCCAGGAGCTGATCGAGTCCGACAAGGTCGCCATGATCACCGGGAGCTTCCTCTCCAACGTGGGGCTCGCGGTCTCGGACTGGGCCAAGCAGAACAAGAGCATGTTCCTGGCCTCCGAGGCGCTGACCGAGGCGCTCACCTGGTCCAAGGGGCACGACTACGCGGTGCGCCTGCGTCCCAATACGTACGAGCAGGGGCGCATGCTGGCCGACAAGGCCGGCAAGATGAAGTACGTGAAGTGGGCCACCATCGGCCCCAACTACGAGTACGGCAAGCGGGCGTGGGAGACCTTCCGGGACCGGCTCAAGGAGCTGAAGCCCGACGTGCAGATGGTGGGCGAGCACTGGCCGACCCTCGGCAAGATCGAGCCGGGTCCCCTCGTCACCGCCATTCTCAACCAGAACCCGGACGCGCTCTACGTCTCGCTCTTCGGCAGCGACTGGCTCGCGTTCGTGCGCGAGGCCCAGAAGCGCGGGCTCTTCCAGAAGATGTTCGTGGTCGGCATCCTGCTCGGCGAGCCCGAGTACATCGATCCCCTCAAGCTTGAGGCGCCGGAGGGCATGCTGGTCACCGGGTATCCCTGGTACGACGTGAAGACCGCCGGGCACCAGGAGTGGGTGGCGCGCTACATCAAGCGCGGTGACAAGACGCCGGTGCTCGGCTCGATCATCGGCTATATCACCTACCTGTCGGTGGCCGAGGCCATCAAGAAGGCGGGGAGCACCGAGACTCCGAAGCTGGTGGCCGCATTCAAGGGCCTGAAGGTCGAGACCCCGATGGGGCCGATCACGTTCCGCGCCGCGGACGGGCAGTCGACCATGGGCGCGTGGGTGGGAACGACCAAGCTCGATCCCCAGCGCGGCGTCGGCATCATGGTCAACCACGAGTACGTGCCGGGCGAGAAGGTACTGCCGACCGAAGAAGAAGCCAAGAAGCTCCGCCCGGCCAATTAAGACCAACCATCACCCTGGGTATCGCTCGATCTCCCTCTCCCCCGCCTCGGGGGAGAGGGTAGGGTGAGGGGCCCGGGGCTGAGGGGGTCCGCACGTCGTCATGTCCCTCCTCTTCGTTCAGCTCCTGAGCGGGCTCGCCAATGCGATGTTCCTCTTCCTCATCGCGTCCGGTCTCTCGCTGATCTTCGGGGTCACCCGCATCGTCAACTTCGCCCACGGCTCCTTCTACATGCTCGCGGCCTACCTGACCTACTCGCTGGCCGCGGCGCTGCCCGGCGGGCCGGTGGCCTTCTACGCGGCCGTCCTGCTCGCCGCGGTCCTGGTGGCGGGGCTGGGCGGGCTCGTCGAGGTCCTGCTGCTCCGCCGTGTCTACCGGGCACCCGAGCTCTACCAGCTCCTGCTCACCTTCGCCCTCGTGCTGGTGACCGCGGACGCCGTCCGCTATCTCTGGGGCGCGGACAACAAGACCGGGCCCAACGCGCCGGGCCTAGCCGGCTCGGTGCCGATCGCGGGCCAGCTCTTCCCCTCCTATGACCTCGCGGTCATCGCCTTCGGCCCGCTCGTCGCGCTCGGGCTGTGGCTGCTCTTCCACCGCACGCGCTGGGGCATCCTGATCCGCGCCGCCACCCAGGACCGCGAGATGGTCGCCGCGCTGGGAGTGGATCAGTCACGGCTATTCACGTCCGTGTTCGTCCTGGGTTCCTTCCTGGCCGGCCTGGGCGGCGCGCTCCAGGTGCCGCGGCTCGCGCTCACCACCGTGATGGATACGTCGATCATCGTGGAGGCGTTCGTGGTGGTGGTGATCGGGGGCATGGGCTCGGTCTGGGGCGCGCTACTCGCCTCGCTGCTCATCGGGGTGCTCAACGCCTATGGTGTGCTGCTGCTGCCGAAGATCGCCATCGTGCTCATCTTCGTGGTGATGGCGGTGGTGCTGGTGGTGCGGCCGTGGGGCCTGCTCGGACGGCCCGAGATCCAGTTCCGCCCGCCGGGCAGCGGCGGGGTGGCCGAGGCGCAGCCCCGGCGGCTCGGCCCGATCTGGCTCGGCGCCGGGCTGATCGCGCTGGCCGGCCTGCCCCTGGTGCTGCCGACCTTCTGGATCTCGATCGCGGTCGAGATCTTCGCCTTTGCGCTCTTCGCGGCCAGCCTGCACCTGCTGATGTCGGTGGGCGGCATGGTGTCGTT
>Ga0114129_10008370_pt1 | contig 14739 bp, 13 predicted proteins | sample RhiMetdeltSRZDD1_FD_80071 | JGI IMG/M metagenome (GOLD analysis project Ga0114129, IMG submission 80071) | Populus rhizosphere microbial communities from Tennessee, USA - Rhizosphere MetaG P. deltoides SRZDD1 (version 2) (version 2) | ecosystem: Host-associated > Plants > Roots > Rhizosphere >... | reverse complement strand
GGCTTCACCACCGACCCCTACGGGGGCTATCGGGCCGGGTTCTCGGCCACCGGGGAGATCGACCGCAAGGCCTTCGACATCACCACCAACATCCCCATGGACGGCGGCGGGGTGGTCATCGGCCACACCATCCAGCTGTTCATCGAGGTCGAAGCCATCCTCCAACAACCCACCCAACCCTAACCCCCACCCCCACCCAGCCGGCCTGGCCTGCCTCGGCTCGCGACTGGCGTTGGTCGGGGGTCGAGCCCCAGGGGATGGTCCTCCGCTACCAGCGGCCTCGGTGCACCACGTCGGTGAACGGACGCCGGTTGGGCCGCCCGATCGGCCTGAGCGGCCGGTCGGCGGGCACGCCGAGCGCGATCAGCAGGCCGCAGAACCGGTCCCCGGGAACGCCGAGCAGCCGCCGCGCCAGCTCCTGGTCGTGCACGCCGCCATGGCCGCTGCCGATGCCCAGGTCGGCCGCGGCCAGCATGATGCTCATCGTCGCCTGGCCCAGATCGAACTCGATCAGGTCATGCGTGCGGGCATCGTCGGAGCGTGGGGCCACCAGGACGATCGTGGCCGCCGAGCCGGCGACGTGGCCGGCGGCGGGTCCCACCCCGGCCAGCCGGCTGAGCTGCTCGGGGTCGGTGCAGACGATGAAGTCCCAGGCCTGCTGGTTGCCGGCCGAGGGGCTGCGCCGCCCGGCTTCCAGGATCCGGTCCAGGTCCTCGGGCGCGATCGCCCGCTCCTGGTAGGACCGCACGTTGCGACGGGAGCTGATCGCATCCCAGGTCTCCACCTCGACCTCCCCAGCCTCGTTCTGCGCGCCGGCGCGGCGCCGCGCACCGGGCGATGACCAGGCTGCCGTCGTCGCGGCCCGGCGAGTGCTGCCCGGTGTCGTCCTTGTAGCCCAGGTCCGGTCGCTCGTCCAGCCAGCCCGTTCCCGTCGGGAGGCCGGCACGGGAGAGCGGCACCGCCGCTCAGCAGCCGTGGCTGACCGTCGCCCGCACGGGCTGACGGCCAACACTTCGCTCCCTCGTCCGTCGTATCAGATGAAGGGTCAGCTGACGGCGACGGCGAGGAGGTCGGAGATGTGGGTCGACACCGGGGCAGAGGTCCGGGCGAGAATGCAGGAACTGGTCGGCGACGCCGAGCGGCAGCGGCTGGTGGCGCGGGCCAGGGCGGGCCGGGCCGGCGGGCCGCGGACGCTGGCCGGGTACGTGCGGCAGGTGCGGCAGTCGGCGGGCTTCGGGCTGGTGCGGACCGGCCTGCGGCTGCTGGATGCCGGGAGGGTGTGACCGTGACCGACAGGCGGCTCGAAGGGGTCATCAGGGACGTCGCCATGCTGGACCTCACGCCGCTTACGTCGGCGGAGGACCTGGCCGGCATCTCCCGGCTCGAGGACGTGGCCATCGTGCTGGCGCCGGAGTCGCTGATGTCGGCCGTGGTCGCCATCCCAATGGACGACGTGGCCATGGTGGTCCCGGTGCCCGACGGCGTCCAGGTCCACAACCACACCGGGGCCCTGGTGATGGGCGGAGAGGCGCTGGCCGGTCCGGAGGCCGAGAACGCGATCCTGGTCGTGACCGGCACGCTGGTCCTGACCAGCCCGGTGCCGAAGGTGGCCTACCGGCAGGTCATCGTCATGGGGCTGGTGCTGGCTCCGCACGGCAGCGAGTCGGCGCTCGGGGCCGGGCTGACGCGGGTGACCGGCTCGGTCGACTTCTACCACTCCGCCGTACGGCAGGAGGTCAAGGTGTCGACCGGCCAGCTCCGAGCCGACGGCGAGTTCCTGGCCAACCCGACCGGCGGCCCGGACGACGTTCTGGTGGTGGCCGGCCAGCTCATCGTGACGGGAACGGTGGCCAAGGTGGGATACCGGCGCGTCATCGTCGCCGGCCAGATGCTCGCCCCGCGTGACGCCCAGGCGGTGCTCGGCCCGGCGCTCGTGGTGAAGGGTCAGCTCGCCTGGTACACCGGCCAGCCCCGCATCTTCGTCGGCAAGGAGACCTTCGGACGCTCGTTCTTCGAGCTGCTGGACCGGCCGGCCAGCCTGGCCCTGCTGGGACGGTTCGACATCGACCCCGACGTGCCGCCCGAGCTGCTGCGAGCGAAGATCCAGGACATCACCCTGGTCGGCAAGCTGGTCGCGCCCAGGCCGCTCGTCGGGGCGCTCCAGCTCCTGACAACCGAGAAGATCGGCACCATCACGGTGGCCCAGAATGACCACGAGCCGCGATGACGCGGCCGTCTTCACCCGGCTCTTCGACCGGCACCGCCATGCCGTGCACGCCTACTTCCTGGGCCGCGTCAGCGACCCGGAGCTGGCCCGTGACCTCGTCCAGGAGACGTTCCTGCGGGCCTGGCGGCGCCTCTCGGAGGTCGGGCCGCTGCCCGACGGCCAGCAGCGCGCCTGGATCTTCACCGTGGCCCGCAACCTCGCCATCGACAGCCACCGCACCGGCGCCGCCCGCCGGGCCGCCGAGGACGCTCTGCGCCACGAGGCCACGACCCGGGAGACGACCGTGGCCGGGCCGCACGCCCAGGCCGAGCTCGGCGAGCGCCTGGCCCGGCTGGAACTGGCGATCGGCCAGCTTCCCGAGGACCAACGGGTGGTCCTGTCGATGACCACCGTCGGGGGGATGACCAGCCGCCAGATCGGCGAAGCCCTCGGAGAGCCGCCCGGCACCGTCCGCTACCGGCTCAGCCAGGCCCGCAGGCAGCTCGCGGCCGCGCTCGACCTGGAGGAGGATGGAGCATGACCAGCCCCGCGGGTCACGACCTGGACCAGCTGCTGGGCATGTGGGCGCGGACCCACCGGCTCGCCGACGCCGATGCCGAACGGATCCGCCAGGCCATCGTCCCGGAGGACCTCCCGCTGCCGGCCACCTGGTGGTCGGACCTCAACGGCAGGGTCAGCGAGGCCATCGCCCGCGCCACCGCCATGCCGGCCTCTGCCGTCGCCGCCCTGACGTAGGCTCCCGGGAGCTTGTTGTCCTCCCGTGTCAGGGGAACGGGCTGACGCCGCTCACCGTGGGAGGTCCGCGGGGGTCAAGGTGCTCCCCAGGCGTCGGCGCGCAGGAAGCGGCTGACGGCGAAGGTCCAGACCCCAGAGAGGATCGCCACCAGCAGCAACGCCAGCAGCCAGGGGGCCGGCCGCGTCCAGCCGACGACCAGGGCCGCCGCCGCGCCGCCGGACAGCGCCAGGCCGAGGGGGCGGAACACCTGGAACAGGCGCTCGGCGTCGACCAGCGCCCGCCCGGTGAGGATCAGGGCCACCAGGCCCGTGGCCACGGCACCGGCGAGCAGCCAACTCGTGCCCGCCGGCGTCCTCGGGTCATGGGCGTGGCCGATCAGGCTGACCATCCCGGCGCCGGCCGCCGTGATCGACAGTGCGATGGGGAGGTGGCTCATCACCCAGTTCGCCAGCGCGACCCGGTTGGCTCTGGGCAGCCGGCTGCCCACCAGATCGAAGTAGATCCACCAGAAGCCGAAGCCCATCGACAGCGCCAGCATTCCGGTGACGATCGTCTTGGCATCACGCTCGGCCGCCGACAGGCCGTCCACGACACCGATCACGACCTCGCCGAGCACGATGATGATGAACAGGCCGAAGCGCTCGACCAGCGAGTCGGTCGGTGTCAGGCCCAGGCCGGCGCGGGACCTCCGGGCCGCCAGCGTGATGCCGACGATCCAGGCGACCCCAAGGCCGGCCCACACGACCAGTCGTGGGGCGGCCGGGAGCGAGGCGCTGGCCAGGATCGCCACCACCGACACGCCCGTGCCGACCACATAGCCCCCCGTGGTCGGCAGGAACTCGCGGTGGTCCCGACGGTCCTGACGCCAGACGCTGTACCACAGCCCTGTCTGGAAGACCTGGTAGGTCGCGTACACGACGGCGAACCCCCGGCCGCTGCCGCCCGCGGCGTCGGCGGTGAACACCGCCATCAGGACGAGGATGCCCATCTGAACGAAGACGATGCTGCGGGTCCGTCCGTCCTCGCGACCGTGGAGCTCCAGGTACAGCGATCCGTTGATCCAGGCGATCCAGATCAGGGCGAACACGACGGCGAACTCGGCCAGCCCGCGGACCGAGACATGGGTGGCCAGGTGGTGGGCCGCCTGGCCGATGACCGCGACATAGACCAGGTCGTAGAACAGCTCCAGGACGCTGACCTGCCGGTCGGCGATGATCTCGCCGTGGGCTCGTGGCGGCCGCCAGAACCAGCGCTTGAAGCGGCCGTGGGTCTCGCTGCTCATGGTGTCAGTAGACCACCCCGACCATACGAGCCGGATGCCCGGCGGCCTGGGTACACTGACGGCCATGGAGGTGCTGGTGGTCGGCGGCCACGGCAGGGTCGGCCTGCGTCTGCTGCGGCTGCTCGCGCTCGACGGGCACCGCGGTCGCGGCGTGATCCGGAAGGCCGAGCAGGCCGGCGACCTCGAGGCGGCGGGCGCCGAACCCGTGCTGTGCGATCTCGAGCGCGGCGACGACCTGCGCCCGGACGTCGGCGGCGCCGACGCGATCGTGTTCGCCGCCGGCGCCGGGCCCGGGAGCGGGCCGGAGCGCAAGCGGACGGTCGACTACGGCGCGGCCGTCAGGTCGATGGAAGCGGCCGGCGACCTCGGCGTCACCCGGTTCGTGATCGTCTCCTCGATCGGCACCCACGACGTCGCCGGCGCAGCCGAGGCAATGCGCCCGTACCTGCAGGCCAAACGGGACGCCGACGACGCGCTCAAGCGGAGCGGCCTCGACTGGACGATCGTCAAGCCGGGCCACCTGACCGACGCCCCCGGCAGCGGCCGCGTCCAGGTCAGCCGCGCGTTCGGCCGCCGCGCCGACGTCCCCCGCGACGACGTCGCGCTCGTGCTGCTCGAGTGCCTGCAGGCGCCGAACACGATCGGCATCGAGTTCGAGCTGTTCGAAGGCGACGTCCCGGCGCGCGAGGCCGTCCGCTCCCTCTAGCCGGCACGCCTCACCAGCGAGCCGTCGGTGGGCGCTCAGGTGGTGGCCCGGCGGTAGCGGTCGGCCAGGTCGCGGAGGCGCGCGACCAGCTCGGGCGGCTCACCGACCTTGAAGTCGGCACCCAGCATGCCCAGGTAGACGGCCAGCGTCTCGAGGGTGTCGGCGCCGGTGTGCAGCAGGCAGGTCTCATCGTCGACCGCCTCCACCACCCCGACCGCCGCCGGGATCTGTCGCCGGATCGCCTCGGCGGGTGCGTGGACCCGGACCCGGGCGTGGTAGCGCCAGGCGGCGGCCGACACCCGCCGCGAGACGTAGGCGGCCAGGTCGCCGCCCTCGGGCAGCTCCCGTGGGGTGAACCGCTGGCCGGTCGGGGTCACCGTGGTCGGCTCCACCCGGTCGATCCGGAGGATCCGCCAGCCCTCCCGGTCCAGGTCCCAGGCCACCAGGTACCAGCGCCGCCCCCAGCTCACCAGCCGGTAGGGCTCCACGGTACGCCGGCCGGGCGAGCCGTGGTGGTCCCGGTAGGCCAGGCGCAGCCGCTCGCGGTCGCGGCAGGCGGCGGCCAGCACGCCCAGCACGGCCGGGTCCACCCGGGGACCGGACCCGTCGCCGGGCAGCGGCAGGGTGGACGCCTGCACGGCGTTGACCCGGCGGCGCAGCCTGGTGGGCAGCAGCTGCTCCAGCTTGGCGAGGGCGCCAAGGGAGGCCTCCTCGATGCCGCTCACCCCCGCGGCCGCGGTGCGCAGCCCGACCGCCACCGCCACGGCCTCCTCGTCCTCCAGCAGCAGCGGGGGCAGGGCCGCTCCGGCCCCCAGCCGGTAGCCGGCCACGCCCCGGACGGCGTGCACCGGATAGTCCAGATCGCGCAGCCGCTCGATGTCGCGCCGGATGGTCCGGTCGCTCACCCCGAGCCGGTCGGCCAGCTCAGCCCCGGACCAGTCCGGCCGCTTCTGCAGCAGGGACAGCAGCCGCAGCAGCCGGGTCGAGGTCGCCAACATGGCCCCAGTCTGCCAGGCAGTTAGGACAGGATCTGACCCAGCCGGCTCCTAGGATGGCGCGCATTCCGCCGACCACCCGGAAAGGAGCCCACCACCGATGACCGAACATCGCCATCCGGCCGTTCCGCATCGACGTGGCCCAGGCCGACCTGGACGACCTGGCCGACCGGCTGGCCCGGACCCGCTGGGCCAACGAGCTCCCCCTCGACACCAGCCGTCCGCGGCAGGGCCTGGTCCCGCCGGGCTGGGAGTACGGCGTCCCGGTCGCCTACGTCAAGGGCCTGGTCGACCACTGGCAGCACAAGTACGACTGGCGCTCCTGGGAGGCCCGGCTGAACGAGATCCCGCAGTTCACCACCACCATCGACGGGCAGCAGATCCACTTCCTGCACCTGCGCTCCCCGAGCCCGACGCCATCCCGCTGATCCTGACCCACGGCTGGCCCAACACCGTCCTGGAGTACCTCGACCTGGCCGGCCCCCTCAGCAACCCCCGCGGCCACGGCGCCGAGGCGGCCGACGCCTTCCATGTGGTCGTCCCCTCGCTGCCGGGGTTCGGTTTCTCAGGGCCGACCACCGAGCCGGGCTGGGACGCCCAACGCTCCGCCCGCGCCTGGGCCGAGCTCATGCGGCGGCTCGGCTATGCCCGCTACGGCGCCCACGGCAACGACGCCGGCGCCATCGTCGCCCCCCTCCAGGGACGCGTCGACCCCGACCACGTCATCGGGGTCCACGTCACCCAGCTGTTCTCCTTCCCCTCCGGCGACCCGGCCGAGCTCCAGGGCCTGAGCGCCGAGGACCTGGGATACCTACAGTTCCTCCAGGGCTTCGTCGACCACGCCGTCCACGACAAGCTCCAGGCCGCCCAGCCCCAGACCATCGCCCACGCCCTGGCCGACTCCCCGGCCGGCCAGCTCGCCTGGAGCGGCCAGCTGTTCGGCGACGCCCTCAGCCACGACCACATCCTCACCAACGTGGCCATCTACTGGCTGACCAACACCGCTGGGTCGGCGGCCCGCTTCTACTACGAGAACCAGCACGCCACCCACCCGACCGGGCCGACCACCATCCCGATCGGGCTGGCCAGCTTCGCCTTCGACTTCCGGCCGATCCGCCGCTTCGCCGAACGCGACCACGCCAACATCGTCTCCTGGAACCAGTACGACCGCGGCAGCCACTGGGCCGCCCACGACGCCCCCGACCTCGTCCTCGCCGACCTGCGCCAGTTCTTCGCCCGATTCCGCTGACCGCCGTGGCGACGTGGTGGCTCAGCCGGCACCGCCGGCGTCCGGGAGCTGGACAGGATCGAAGCCGGCGGCATGGTCGAGTTGGTGGTCGAGGGTGATGGCGGCGTTGATCAGCGACAGATGCGTGAAGGCCTGGGGGAAGTTGCCCAGCTGCTCGCCGGTCTGGCCGATCTCCTCGGCGTACAGGCCCAGGTGGTTGGCGTAGGTGAACATCTTCTCGAAGGTCAGACGGGCCTGCTCCAGCCGGCCCGAGCGGGCCAGGGCATCCACATACCAGAAGGTGCAGATCGAGAAGGTGCCCTCATGGCCGCGCAGCCCATCGGGGGAGGCGCTGGGGTCATAGCGGTACACCAGGCTATCGGAGACCAGCTCGCCGTCCATCGCGTCCAGGGTGGCCAGCCACAGCGGGTCACGGGGGGCGACGAAGCCGACCAGCGGCATCATCAGCAGGGAGGCGTCCAGCACCTCGGTCTTGTCGTGCTGGGTGAAGGCATTGCGCTTGGGGTTCCAGCCCCGCTCCATGATCTGATCGTAGATCCGGTCGCGCTGCTCGACCCAGCGGCCCAGGTCGGCCGGGCGGCCGTGCTCGCGGGCCAGGCGCACCATCCGGTCAAGGGCCACCCAGCACATCACCCGGCCATAGGTGAAGTTCTGCCGGCCGCCGCGGGTCTCCCAGACCCCCTCGTCGGGCTGGTCCCAGTGGTCGCACAGCCAGTCGGTCAGCTGGGCGAGCTTGACCCAGCCGGGATGGCCGACCCGAATCCCGTTGCGGTCGGCGAGGTAGACCGAGTCGAGCAGCTCGCCGTAGATGTCGAGCTGGAGCTGGTCGGCGGCGCCGTTGCCGATCCGGACCGGCCGCGACCCGGCGTAGCCCTCCCAGTGGTCCAGGGTCTCCTCGACCAGCTCAGAGGAGCCGTCGACCCGGTACATGATCCTCAGCGGCCCCGACGCCTCCCCCGCCTGCTCCTCGGTGCGGTCAGAAAGCCAGCGGCCGAAGGCCTCGGCCTCCTCGGTGAACCCCAGGCCCAGCAGGGCGTGGATCGAGAAGGAGCCGTCCCGGATCCAGGTGAAGCGGTAGTCCCAGTTGCGCTCCCCCCCGACCAACTCGGGCAGCCCGGCGGTGGCCGCGGCCACCAGAGCACCGGTAGGGGCGTAGGTCAGCAGCTTCAAGGTGATGGCCGACCGGTCGACCTGCTCGCGCCAGCGGCCCCGGTAGCTCGAGCGACCCAGCCAGCCGCGCCAGAACCGCGCCGTCTCGTTGAACGACTCCAGCAGTTCCCCGGGGACCGTGGTTCGGGGCGGACCCTGGGCGGCCGACTCCAGCACCAGCCCGCCGGCCTGGCCGGCGTGTACCGTCAGGGCGCCCCTCAGGTCGTTGCCGCGCCGTTCCATCCTCCCCTGACCGGCGCCGTGGATGGTCATAGCCAGCGTCGGGGTCCGGAACACCGCCCCCTCCTCGGTCAGCTCCAGCTCATGGGCCTGGCGTCCGTAGTCGAAGCGGGGCGCGCACTCGAACACAAAGCGCATCTGGCCGCGCACGCACCGGACCAGCCGCACCAGCCGGTGCCGGTCGCTGACCCGATGCGGGTCCTCGACCGGCAGGAAGTCGATCACTTCCCCCACACCGTCACCGGTCATGAACCGGGTGATCAGGACGGCGGTGTCGGGAAGATACAGCTGCCTGGTGACGTAGTCGTCACCCTCGGGGCCGATGCGGTAGCGGCCGCCGTTGTCGTGGTCGAGCAGGGACGCGAACACACTCGGTGAGTCGAACCGGGGGGTGCACCACCAGTCGATGGTGCCGTCGGTGGTGACCAGCGCCGCCGTCTGCAGGTCCCCGATGAGCCCGTGCTCGGCGATCGGCGGATAGCGATCCATGTGCGGTCCTCTCTGCGTCAGGGCATGCGCTGCCCTCCCCAGCCGGCGCCACGCAATGTAGTGGGGAGGCGGCGGGAAGGGATCACCTGGTTCGGGTGATCTCTGCCCACACGGGCACGTGGCGGCCCCGGCCGAGCCCGGCGTGGGACGGCCGCCGCCTCTCTGGTCACGCCAAATGACGCAAACCGGGCCCGACCGGCAGAAACCCTTCCCAACCGCGCGAATTCTGAGTAAATCTCCGCCCGGAGGCGCCCGGTCGTAGCACCTCGTGGCACGGGTGGGACCGCGTGGCAGAGGAGGCACAGTGGCCGAGCAGGGACACGGGAAGCTTCGGCGGATCACGCGGCGGGGACGCCTGGCCATGAGCCTGGGCCTCTGCATCGCGCTGGCCATCATGTTCGTCCCGCTGTCGGCGAGCGGGCAGACTCCGGGCGGGCGGCCGGCGCCGCGCTCGGTCAAGACCACCTCGGACGCGGCTCGGCGCAAGCTGGACCCCAGCCTGCAGCGGGCCTTCGACCGCCACGGCAGGGGCGACGTGGCCGTGTTCGCCAGCGTGGTCGGCAACCCGAGGGGCGCGCTGGGGCAGCTGCGCAACGCCCGCGCGACCGAGACCGGCAAGGCCTCGCTGGTGGTCGGCTCGATCCCGACCCAGCGACTGCTGAAGCTCGCCAGCGACCCGGCGGTGGTGGCGGTCCGGCCCATCAGCTTCCGCCGGGACGGCACCCCGCACGACGACATCGACCAGTCTCGGCGCGCCGACATGCTCACCGGTGAGGCCAAGGCCGCAGCGGTCGCCAGGGCGCAGAACGACGACGTGCCCTACGCCGATACGCCGCCGCCGCGCGGCTCCACCTTCGAGGCGTACCGCAAGCTGAACGTCCTGGACGCCCGGACCCACAACTTCACCGAGGCCTGGAACGAGGGCTTCACCGGCAAGGGCTCGACCGCCGCGGTGCTCGACAGCGGCACCGACTGGGGCCACCCGGACCTGATCGGCACCGACGTCGCCGAGGACGACAGCGGCCGGCCGGCCGCCTTCGACCCCTTCGGCACGTTGGAGTGGCTGGCGGCGCCGCAGCGGATCGATCAGGGGCTGAGCTGGTACGTGCGGACCACCGAGGCGGCCTGCGCCGGAGGCGGCGACACCTGCACCGTGAACTTCGCCACCCGCACCGGCCCGTCGCGGAACTTCAACCTGCCGGCCGGCACGGCCGCCCACGACTACACCTTCCCCTCGGCCTGGACCAGGTCGGGCACCGTCCACCTCGGCAGCCACCCCGACGACTTCGCCCTGGCGCTGTTCGGCGAGCGGCCGGCGTTCCTGGTCACCGACCCCAACCAGGCCGGCGTCTACGACACCGTCTACGTCGACCTCAACGACGACCACGACTTCTCCGACGAGAAGCCGGTCACCAGGGCGTCGCCGCGCTCCTGGCGCGACGTGAACGGCGACGGCTTCGTCGACCTGTCCGGCGGCATGGTCTACTACGTCTCCGACGGCACCGGCCCCTCGGGGCAGCCGGTGCCCGGCGGGCTCGAGGCGTTCGGCGTCGAGATCAAGGGTGAGCCCGGCGACCTGGTCGCCTGGACCGGCGACTTCGACCCGCCGCTCGAGGGTCACGGCACCCACTGCGCCAGCAACATCGCCGGCCAGGGCGTGGCCAACGGCCAGCTGCCGACCTTCGACGACCTCCCCGGCAACGGCAGGTATCCCGCGGCCGTGGTCGGCGGGGCGCCGCAGGCCACGATGGTCCCGTTCGGCGACATCTACTTCGGCTTCAACTTCTCCACCCAGTTCGCCTACCTGCTGACCAACGCGCTCGGGGTGGACATCACCTCCAACTCCTACGGCGAGTCGCAGCTCGACAACGACCCCCTCGACGCCGACAGCCAGGAGGCCGACATCTGGGCGACCGCGTTCGGCAACCGCACCAGCGCGGTCCACTCCAGCGGCAACGGCGCCCCCGGCTTCGGCACCACCACGCCCGCATCGCCGGTCACCGGCATCAAGGTCGGGGCCTCCACCCAGTTCGGCGGCACCGGCTGGGACTCGATCAAGAGCTACTCGCAGGTCACCGACAACGACGTCGCCAACTGGTCGGACCGGGGCCCCGGCGCCAACGGCTCCAACGGCATCGACCTGGTCGCCGACGGCGCCTACTCCCCCGGCGACGCGCCGGTCAACGCGGTGGTCGACGGCCAGGTCGCCTGGGAGACCTGGGGCGGCACCAGCCGCTCGACGCCGGTGGTCGCGGGGGCGGCGGCGCTGGTGTACCAGGCCTGGCGCGCGGCCCACCCGGGCGCGGCCATCCCGCGGGACTTCGGCGACCGGGTCAGGGAGTTCCTGAAGTCGGGGGCCAAGGACCTCGGCTACGAGTCCTACGTCCAGGGCGCCGGCTCGCTCGACGCCGGCCGGGCGGTGCGCCTGGCGGAGGGCAAGGGCGCGACCGTCACCCCCGACGAGTGGCGGCCAGGAGACTTCCAGGGCCAGGAGTTCCGCGCCTTCCCGCACCTGATCGCGCCCGGCGGGACCGCCACCAAGCGCTTCACCCTCGACGGCCCCGGCACCTACAAGGTCTCCGACCGGGTGCTGCGGCGCATCGACACCACCAGCTTCGACTTCACCACCTCGGACGTCGGCAACGAGACGCCGTCGCTGTTCAACGCGCCCAACTACCTGGTCGACATCACCAGGCTGGTGAGGTCGCACCCCGGCACCGACCTCATGGTCATCCGGGCGAACTACCCCTACGCCCAGTTCGACCCGAACAACGACTACAACGCCGACCAGCAGTGGCGCATGGTCACCTACAACTGGACCGACCGGAACCACGACGGCCGCCTGTCCACCGACCGCGACCGCGACGGCACCCTGGACGAGTTCCCGTCGGACCAGACCGACATCGACGGCGACCCGATCCCCGACTTCACCAGGTCGGAGGTCCAGGAAGGCGAGTACGAGCGCCTCACCTACATCAACCAGGAGACCAACGCCTACACCAACATGGTGCGCGCCCCGCGCCAGCGGATGGCGGACGGCGTCTTCCTCGGCTTCTACCACAACCTCGCCAGCCCCAACATCAAGAAGACCAACTTCCGCGTCCAGGTCGACTTCTTCTCCAACACCGACTGGTCCTGGGTCAGCACCCCGCGTCAGGCCAGCGGGTCGTTCACCGCCACGATCAAGGTCCCGTCCAACACCCCCTACGGGCTGTACGACGGCGCCCTGATGGTGTCGGGCAACGGCCAGACGAGCGTCGTGCCGATCGCCGCGACCGTGGCGGCGGTGGCCCCGCAGGACGCCGACGGCAACCTCACCGGGACGCTCGGCTTCGGCGGCGCCGGCGTGGCCGACGCCCAGCGCAACCAGCTGTACAACAACGGCTCGGTGTTCGACGCCAAGGACTGGAGCTGGCGGGCCGAGTCCGGTGACTGGCGCTTCTACTACTTCGACGTGCCCAAGCGGCCGCCGGCCGGCACCCAGCTGCTGGTCGACACCACCTGGGCCGGACCGTCACCGCACAACGACGTCGACACCCTGGTCTTCGGCAAGGTCACCAACAGCTACCAGGTGACGAGCGAGACCGGGCCGATCTTCGCCCCATACGCCCTCGGCACCGTCGGCGGCAGCCAGAACACCAACGTCGGCGCCGGCGTGTGGCTGTTCAACACGGCCACCGGCGGGCCGGAGGAGCTGGTCACCGCGCCCGTGCAACAGAGCCTCCACGCCGTCGTCCAGCACGAGGTGAACATGCAGCACGACCAGGGCGAGGTGGACCTGCCGTTCACCACCACGGTGGGCAGCCTGCAGCTGTCGCCCGACCAGGTCGACGTCCAGGCGACGGCCGACACCGGCAGCTTCGACGTCACCCTCAAGGCGGGCCTGGACCTGCCCGGGGTGGTGGCCGAGGGGTTCGGCCTCAGCCAGCCGAGCGTGACCACCGAGACCGCGCGGCAGGACAACCCCAACGACCCGTCGACGGCCAGCGTCAAGCGGCCGTTCACCGTCTCGCACGCCGGCCACGCCACCATCAGCGCCTCGCTGCCCGGCGAGGACATCGACCTGTACGTGGTGCGCGACGCCAACGGGGACGGCAACTTCACCAACGACGAGATCGTGGCCAGCTCGGCCACCGCGTCCGGCAGCGAGTCGGTCACGACGGTCCGGCCGCCGGACGGCAACTACCAGGTGTGGGTCCACGGCTTCTCGGTGAGCGCCCCGCAACCCTTCCCGCTGACGGTCGACGCGGTGCAGGGCAACGACCTCACCGTCAGCGGCGTCCCATCCGGGCCGGTGGCGGCCAACACCCCGGTGACCCTGCACGTCAGCTTCGACAAGGCGATGACCCCTGGTCAGGACTACAAGGGCGAGCTGCAGCTCGGCCCCTCGACCGCCCCGACCGCCGGCACCGTCCCGATCACCGTCCACCGACAGTAGCCACAGGCGGCCGTCCGGGGGGCAGGCGCCGCGCCTGCCCCCCGGGCCGGTCTTGACGGGCACTGTTGGCGGCGGCGTCGATGTCGATCCAGGAGCGGCTCAGGGAGCTCAGCGTGCTCCATGCGGTGGGCTGCACCACCACCCAGCTCGCAGGCGCGTCGGCGGTCAGCCAGGGGGCCCTCGGAGCGATCGGCGTCGCCCTCGGCCTACCCTTGGGCCTGGGCGTCTACCTGCTCTTCAAGGTCATGGCCGGGGGCGGCTTCACCGGCTCCCCGCCGCTGCCCATCGCCCTCATCGCCCTGGCGGCCATCACATCGCCGCCGCCGGCGCCGTCCCCGCCCGCTGGCCCAACGCGTCCCGGCCAACCAGGCCCTGGCCGCCGAATAGGAGCGGCAGCGCATGCCGGGCCGTCCGTCCCCTCGCCATCGCCACCGTCGATCGTCAGCGCGAGGCGGTGAGGGCCTGGCCGAGGAGCCGGACGGCGTCGGCGAGACGATGCTCGGGCAGCCGGGCGAAGCCGAGAACCAGGGCCGGTGGCCCGTCCCCGGCGATCCGCAGCTGCCCGACCCCCTCCACGGCCACGCCCCGCTCGGCGGCGGCCTCGACGACGGCCGCCTCGTCGCAGCCGGTGGGTAGCTCGACGTACAGCTGGATCCCGGCCGACACGCCGTGCACGACCGCACCGGGCAGCCATCTGGCGATCGCGGCGGTCAGGGCATCGCGGCGCGCCCGGTAGCGCCGCCGCAGCTGCCGCAGCTGCCGGTCGTAGGCGCCGCAGGCCAGCAGCTGGGCCAGCGCGTACTGGTCGAGCACCGGCGAGCCAAGATCGCTGGTGGCCCGCGAGGACCGCACCGCCTTGGCCAGCGCCGGCGGGGCGACCAGCCAACCCAGCCGCAATCCCGGTGCGAGCGACTTGCTGACCGACCCCAACAGCGCCACCCGCTGCGGGCAGAGCCCCTGCAGGCAGCCGACGGGGTCGCGGTCGTAGCGGAACTCGGCGTCGTAGTCGTCTTCGAGCACCACCCCGTCCACCTCGGCGGCCCAGGCCACCAGCTGCGCCCGCCGCCGCGGCGAAAGGACGACCCCGGTCGGGTACTGGTGCGCTGGGGTGACGATGACGGCCCGGGCGGCGCTCTGCCGCAGGGTGTCGACGTCGATCCCCTCGCCGTCGACCGGGACCGGTACCCGGACGGCCCCGGCGGTCTCCAGCAACGCCGAGGTGCGGACG